>Ga0206794_1124_pt1 | contig 20480 bp, 29 predicted proteins | sample Alteio_BWOrgCont_70_FD_152877 | JGI IMG/M metagenome (GOLD analysis project Ga0206794, IMG submission 152877) | Enriched cells from forest soil in Barre Woods Harvard Forest LTER site, Petersham, Massachusetts, United States -... | ecosystem: Environmental > Terrestrial > Soil > Temperate forest >...
CGAACGGCAAGACTGTCAGAGCACAGGTCGCGGGTTCGTTCGCGTCTAGGGAAAAGTCCAACTCATCAGAATTCAGATCACCCTGCCCGAGATAACAAGATAACAAGTCGCGGCCGTTCTAAATCGTGCGATCTCGTCCAGAAAAATGTTGGGGTACAAAACAGGTATCGTGGCAACGGCAGCGAACAAGGTCTGATCGGCGACAATTAGAACTCCCGAAGGAAATAGTAGTTGACGCCGGACACAAGTCATCTGGATTCAGCGCCTATGGCTTCCTGGGAGGCAGCAATAGCAACCTTCCGCGGCCGTTTCATCGGCATCCTCAGGGTTTCTCCACTGGTTAATGGCTGCCAGCATTCTTCGGAGGCTGTTCATCAGTGTAAGCATGATCTCAACCATCGCGCCGAAATTAACTATCTCGACCAGAGATCACATACGCACGTGGTCAAAACAAGTGAGATCAGCCTCAAATGCTTAAATTGGATCCTGGATAAGCGTATAAGCCAAGAGGAGATGGAAATCAGCCAGGTTGCGATTTTTTCGAGTTGGGGGCAATAATGGCCAACTCTTCCGATTCTGAAAGCATATCGTATATTTAATGAATTAAGTGATGTATTCGGTAGACGTTGCGCTAACGCTTTTGACCCGGTTGCTCGCGAGTGGTTCGACAAATATTCCAAAACCTGGGTGGAGGGGCATAGAAATCGTGTTTCGAGGCTCTTGGAGCGCGACATTGTTCCGTGGATTGGTGCTCGACCGATAGCCGCCCGTCTCCGGAATTGTTGACTACTATACGTGGGATTGAGAATCGCGGAGCCTTGGAGACGGCGTGCCGTGCATTGAGAACCTGCAGCCAGATATTTCGGTATTCGATTGTGACCGGTCTCGCCGTCAACGATCCCTCCGGGGCATTGCGGGGCGCATTGCCTCCTGTCAAAAATGGGCACTCTGCCGCCGTGACTGAGCCAAAAACCCTCGGCTCTCTACTGCGCGTGTTGGACGGATACGAAGGGACGCCGGTCGTGCGATGTGCGCTCCAACTAGCGCCGCTTCTCTTTGTGTGCCCTGGAGTTACGAAAGGCAACGTGGAGCGATTTCGATCTCGAAGCTGGCGAATGGCGCTTCAAGGTAACAAAGACGGACACGCCGCACATTGTTCCTCTGCCTCGTCAGGCCATTGAGATTCTTCGGGAACTTCGTCCGTTCACCGGCAGAGGCACATTTGTTTTTTCCAGTGCACGAAGCGCAGCGCGGCCAATGAGCGACAACGCGATTCTGGCCGCGATGCGAAGAATGAATATTGGCAAAGATGAAATGACTCGACCAACATGTCTGTGAGCTGGAGCAATCAATGAAATGGAGAGGAACCGCGCAACTGGCGTGGGAATTTGAAGCCCTGGACCGGCCCACGGCAGTCCGCTAGCTAGGCGATCTGCTCGACGGCATCGAAGCCGGGAGCGAAGATGATTATCAGGGATATTTCGATTTTCGACTCTCGGAGCTGACCGACGAACCGCCCGACAAACCGCCGCTCGTCCCCGGCAGACCCATGTACGTCGCCCGCAAATCTTCGGTCCTCCAGGCGTCCGATCACATCGCCGTGGCCCGCTCGAAGACAATGGCCAAAAGAATAGCCAACGCCCTCAACAAACACCAACCCACCGATGACGGAGTTTGAAAGATGCCTACGCCTGCGGAAGAAATTCTGTGAAGAGAATGGCAACTCCGTTCGTGGTTTTCGGGAGCGCATTAGATGGGATGAGTTCTACATGGCGCCCAGCGCCACAACGATTAATGAAAACGGGAAGCATTGGCAGTATGCTGTGCCGAGAGGTGTGGTCCAGAGGTCTTCGACCTTACTGGTGCTTGAGAGCCCAAGGATGAGTTTGACCCGGGACGCGCTTTGGCACAACGGAATGTAGCCTCTTCGTGAGAGGAGAGCACGCGAGGGAGATTCACCTTATCAGCGCGTCCTGGATCACGCGTCGATGGAGGTGTAATCATGGACGTGCTGCATCCGACGGCCAAGTGACTTTTCCCCGTGCCTGTTTCACCGAGAAAAATCACTGGCTCCTTTCGCTCCAGATACTCACCCTCGCTGAGCTTTTTTATCAGGGCCACAGGAATATGCGTCGCGCTCTGAAAATCGAACTCTTCCAGAGTCTTGACCGCCGGGAAATGGGCCTCCTTGATGCGCCGGATCACGGCACGGCGGTCGCGTTCCTCCACCTCGGCTTCGAGCAGCGCTTCAAGATAGCTCAGGTGCGATTGCTTTTTGCGTACTGCTTCCTCGGCCAGGCTGGAGAACTGGTTGGCCACGGTCGTCAGATAGAGTTGCTGTGCGTACTGCTGGATGGCGGACTGTTGGATGGGTTGTGATGTGCTCACTGGACCGCCTCCGTCGCTACCGGCCAGTTGGCCACCCGCGAACTTGAGTCTGTCTGTGATGTCTCCGCCCAACTCGGCCGCAGTTGCTCATAGCCTCCCATGCTGGGTTGCGGCCGGTCGTAGCGGCACAACGCGCCTATCTCTACAACCGCGGCATCGGAAGATGGCGGCCGGCAGTCCACGCTAAGCAAATAGCGGACCGCGCTCAGGCTGGAAGTTCCCATCTTCAGCGCCTCTTCCACTGCCTGACGTACGCGGGCAGCGCCATAGGTTCGGCTCAGCAGAAGCACCTCGATCATCGCTCGCGTTCCGGCCTGGCGGCCATTTCGTTCGCTGGTTATCGACCAGAATCGGTCGTAGCTGGCAGGCCAGCGGCCTTGAGCGCGGCACTACTCCAGGGCCGTTGAGCCGGCCATGGCACCGGGCTTTTTGTAAAGCACCTCAAGGTAGTGGCCCAGTTCCAGCACCTGCTGATGTCGTTGGTAGCAGCGTTCATGTCGCGCCATGCAACGTCCCGAGTGCCAGATCTCCAGGTAGGCCGAATAAACCTTGGCTTCGACGGTTGTGCCCACCGGCAGTGGCGCGGAGTAGAAGTTAGTCAGCACCTTCACGCAGCCGCTCTGGTTGACCTGGGGAAAATGCAATGAGGTCAGGTCGAAGCCTTCGGCGGCCAGCGGCAGAAGATGATCCCGCTCGGCCAGCATCGCCGCGCCGATCGTATGGCTGCGGCCAGCAATCATGCGGTTCTGTTCCTCGACAGAGGCGGACTCCAGAACCCGATTCAGTTCCTCCAGCTTGCATACCTTCGGAACTGGGACCAGATAGTTACGCCGGAACTGGCCGCCTTCGCCTTCGACGCCACCCTTCTCATGGCCTTCACCGGGTATACAGAACTCGGCCCGAAAACCCCAGTGGGACCGAAACGCAATGAATCGCGTTGTCTCTTCGCTCTGACGGCCGCGCAGAATCTTCCTCACCGCAGAGGTCAGGTTGTCGAACCTCAGAGTGCGGAAAACGCCGCCGAACCATGCGAACGCCAGCTCGTGGGCTTCCAGAAACGCCTGTTGCGTAGCGTGTGGATAAGCACGGTGGAAAGCCGCTCCCGAAGCCATCGAACGCATGCAGAAGATGTAGACCTTGCGCGGCAGACCATCAAACTGCGCCCAAATCTCGAACCAATCGACCTGTGCCTCGCCGCCGTTCTGGTACGACTGCGAAACGAAGACCTCCTGGCGACTAAGTCCCATCGCGGCTTTACGCTGGCGTACATACTCCCGCACCGTGGACTCAGCGACCATAATTCCGGCTGCTCCTGCCGCAGCCGCATCCATATCCGCTGCGCCGTATGACGCTGCTTGCGCGGCGCCCGCCGATCCGCTTCCAGAATCGCATCAATGAACGGCAGTGCAGGGGCCAGCTTCGGCCGTCCCCCTTTCAGGCTTCTTCCGGTCTGGAGGCAATGCGCTGCTCAACGCCCGACGCACCTCGCGACGATGTACTCCCAATCTCCGCGCCACCGCACGGATCGTTCCGGCGCCGTGCTCGTACTCACGCCGGATCTGCTCGTATAGCTCCACCTTGCTCCTCCTTGTGGCCAACCCGTCCTCGCTCCCGGGGAAAACCCCAGAACACGTTAACGGCTTCGCCTTCAGGTAGGGCCAGATCAGACCATGGCTTGTGGACATTTTGGACGAGTACCAGCCGTCGGTGAGCAAATTGCTCAAGGGCCGAATCTCTCATTGCGAAGGAGAGATGACCGGCCATGGCTTTCGCTGTTTGGCCTCCACGATTCTGAACGAAAAGGTATATGAACGCGCGCATTGCATATCGAAATGCAACTTGCTCATGTTCCTAACAAGGAAGTGGAGGTAGCGTACAACAATGCTCTTTTCGGCGCAACGTCGCGTCATGATGCAAGGCTGGGCGGACTTCGTGGATCAAACCCGCGAGTCGGCTAAAGAAATTCGACGCGACACCACACATGGCGGTACTAAGCAACAGACCGTGAAGCATGGATGCGCTCTGCAGCCCACTCCCTGACCTCGGATCTTACCCACGCAACGGTGCGCGCTCCCAGCCGAACAGGCGCAGGGAAGTTCTTTTCCTTTATGAGGGCGTAGAGACTCGACTTCGAGATGCCAGTAATCGCTTTCACATCGGGCAGGCGCAAGAAGGCCACGTCATCCAAGTGGCTTAATGCTCCATTGAGGGGCAGTTCTTCTGGTCTCTGGGAGGCAGGCAACTTCCTCGGTGTAAATTTCGAGGTTTGGGGCTGTTGAACGATCTTCTCGCGGTACAGATTCGCGACGGCTAGTTTTCTGGATAGGGCACTGGGCATGGTTGACCTCTTTGTTTGGGGGTTCAGTTCAAGTTCCAGTAAATGGCCAACATCGGCCTCGACACTCCACATGAAATGGAGATCTCGAGTCATATGTGTAAAACAGGTCATAAATTCGGTCAAATGGATCTCACAGAGCTCGAAATTTGTTCCTCTTGATACCGGGGGTCCCGCCAGGTGAGGCACGACTGTCGGAAGATCCGCAGGACGCTCATGAATTGACGTAAACAACACCCGCGATTTTTCGTTGCACCTGGGATCGGCGGGTCGGCAGAAGTGATAATTGCCATCTGAGCAAATTGCCGATATAATTTGGGCAGATTGCTCAGGAGCGTCCAATGGTCCAAACTTCTCAGATTCGAACCAGGCGTGAACCCGAAATGTTCTACCGCCGGATCGAGACTAAACTTGGGGTTACTTCTCTTCGGTCTGATCGCGATCTTGCCCGACTGGTCGAGGAACGCCTCCCACTGACCTCTGTGGAATCGCTTTCAAGCCATGGAATGAGCGTCGAGGAGATTTACAGCTTCATCGTACCGCGACGGACTTTGGTGCACAGGAAGTCCCGTCATGAGGCCCTGACCCAAGACGAATCCGACCGCGCTGTGAGGATTGCCCGCATAGCTTCTCTGGCTGAAGAGGTCTTTGGTAACGATGCAAAGGCGGCACGCTGGCTGCGGAAAGCCAAGACTCGCTTTGAGGGTCGCTCACCATTTGAACTCCTGCGCACCGAGGCGGGGGCTCGGTTAGTCGAGGAGATGTTGTTGCAACTCGACTACGGATTCGCGGCGTGAGTGACTGATTGTGATTCTGTGGCGGGTCAGCAACTACGCGACATTGGACGGCGCGGGGGGCCTTTACGTTTCCGGGCGTTGGCATACCAGGGGCCACCTGGTCGTGTACTGCACGTTGAATCCATCGACAGCCTTGCTCGGAACGCTCGTCCACATGGAGCTTGATTCTGAAGATCGTCCGGACCGTTTCCAGGTGCTCAAGGTCGAAGGTCCGGATACTCTTTCCCTGGAGAGAATTGAAACCGATGGACTTCCAACGGGTTGGGAAGACGACATCACAGCGACCCAAGTTATTGGAGATCAATGGCTTGCCGAACAACGCTCACTCTTTTTGGAGATTCCCAGCGTGCTTGTTCCGGAAACATGGAATGTGCTTGTCAATCCATTACACGAAGAATTTAAACTGCTGAAAATCGTCGCCACTTATCAACATGTTTTTGATGCACGGTTCTTCTGAGCACTTCGAGACGCGCTAAGGTTCGTCTTACCAGGGCACTCTCACACCAGGAAGGATGAGGTGAGCCTGATTATGAAGATCGTCGCACCGAGGTCTGGGCCGTCCTGCTAAATCAAGTTTTCGACTGAAGAGTGTGCGACTAAAGACTACGGCCAGTTAGAGCTTTTCAAAACGCATGTACCTGTTTTCCACGAGGGCCCTCACCAGGGTTGACCTGAGGCTTCAAAGATGCGCAATATGTCTTTGAGGCGGTACGCAATGGCCTCTTCCCATGCCGAGGGAAAAGCCAGAAAAACGGAGACAATCCATGCGACGGAACCTCTTCATTCTCGCACTTCTGGCGTCCGCATTCGTCGGATGCAAAACGGATCCGGCTCCGCCAACAATCGATGATGCCAAAGTCATTTGGAACAATCTAAACACGCGGTCCGGTCTCAAAGACAAACTTGAATTAGTCGAAATGAAGAAAACGGACGGGCAGATGACTGAGGCTAATGGAGTGAAGGTATATACGCTCTACTACGAGTCGAGGGAAAAGAATCTAGCTAGCTAGTGCACATGGGGAACCAAAAACCCGGCGATATAGAGACGGTTAAATCAAACTACGGGTTTCAGAGGACCGAGCAGGGCTGGCGGGGTCCTGACGGAACCGTTTTTCCAAACTGACCTACTTTTTGACCGAATCTGGACTCTGTCCTAGTCTCAACCCCGAGCTGATCCATTCAAAGCGGGGAGATTGGGAAGATGTTTCAGTCACCAGAGCAGGTATTATCCGGCTTGGGTCGCGTTGGCTACCTCACCGATCGCAAAACGGCCACGACCATCTATCTTGCCAGCGCAATCAACAAGCCTGTCTTGCTCGAGGGCCCCGCCGGAGCCGGCAAAACTGAGCTGGCGCAGTCGGTAGCCCGGGCGGCCAGGGCAGAACTCCTCCGTTTGCAGTGCTATCAGGGCATCAACGAAGAGAAGGCAATAGGCCAGTTCGATAGGAGTCTTCAGGAGCTCTTTGTGCTCTTGAAGACCAAGGCTGAGGGGCCATGCAACTGGGAACAGATTCGCCGCGATGTGACCAGTCGAGCCTTCTTCCTGGCGGGGCCTTTGCTCGCTGCGATAGAGCAGGACGAACGTTGTGTTCTGCTCGTCGACGAGATCGATAAAGTCGACTACGCGTTTGAAGCACTTTTGCTTGAACTACTTTCTGCATGGACGCTTTCAATCCCCAAGATGGGCACCGTCAAGGCGCGGACCATTCCATTCGTCTTCATGACTTCGAATCAGGAGCGGCGTCTAGGAGATCCACTTCGCCGCCGTTGCTTCTATCTGATAGTCGATCATCCGACTGCGGAACGACGAGCCGAATATCTACCGTTTCGTCTTTGCGAATGATGAGATCCATCCGGTCGATGCTGCGGCGGTGCTCTGATGGAACAGATGAATAGCCTTACCCCGAAGGAGGCGCAGCGGCGCCTCCTTCTTGCTTATAAAGATGGAAATATCGGCGAGTTCGCCGAATTCCTGGTGTGCCCTTTTCTGAACCCTATCGAGCAGAGAGATGAACGCAACAGGCGCAAACTTCATCCCTTGCTTGTCATTGGAATCGTCCTTGTTCTGCTCGCGGCAGGCACTCTCATCTTCTTTTCCTTCTGAGGTTGCTATGACACCGACTCAGCAAATCCGTCAGCGTCCCCGGAACGATGCCGAGGACGCCATGATTTTGGTCTGGATCCTTCTGGCTGCCGTAGCGGGAGTTGTCTACTATCTTGCCTATTCTCGCTTCCATCTTCGGCCAAACCAATTGGTGGAGCTGACGCTCTACCCCTCGCTTATCGCGTACTTTCTTTACGAGTGCCTTCGCTACGCTGCCACCCGCAAAAGCAAACTTGAGGAAGCGTGGCCGCGGCCAATCCCACATATCTCGCCGGCCGAAGACCGCAAGCAGCTGGATCGCGCACGTGCGCAAGATGCCATCCTGCTTGGTTATGACATCTACGGGGAGCCAGTATTCTGGTCCAACGACACACGCACCTACCAGGCAAACTGTTTTGGGATGACGGGCGGGGGCAAAACCACACTGCTCCATAACATCACTGAACAGGACATCCGAAGTGGGACTCCGATTATCTTTATTGACGGAAAAGGGGATTGGGAACTATTCGAGAAATTGCTTCCGGCCATGGAGGCAGCCGGGCGCATCGAACAGCTGCGCGTCATCAATCCAATGCGGCCTGACATTTCCGCGAGTTATAACCCCTTCTGGTCCGACGACGGGAACTACGAGGATCACATCAGCTTCATCTTCGAAAGCTTCAAAATGGAAAAGGATTTCTTTGAAGGACACCAGCGGGTGTACCTGGAAAATATTGCCCGCGTTCTCCATTACACCGGAAAGCGATTCAACTTCCACGACGTTCTGGTGGCCGCGTATGACCAACAGATCCTCGAGAAACAGATCAAGCTGGCGACGGAAAGGGTCAGGAGCGCCGACTTCATCACCGACCAGCAGCGGCTCACCCTGCAGATGAGCGTGCGCAACCTGATTGAGTCGTTCGCCGATCGGGAACGGGTTGCCAAGATTCAGGGTCTGATAAACAACCTGATGACTTTCATGGCCGACGATCTGGCATTGATTACCGGCTCTTACCATAACTTGTTGTCGCTTGATGATGTCATCGAGCAGAAGCTGATTCTTTACGTCAGCCTGAACGTAAACGTAAATGAGCGCGCGGTGACCGCACTGGGTCGGATGCTTCTCCAGAACCTCCAATTGATGATAGGGAAGCGATATGCCGAGGCTCAGAAGGGGAAGCTGCAGCCATTCGTGAGCGTCATTATGGATGAGTTCTCACCCTTTGCATACGAAAACTTCGCGCATATTCTGGTGACCGCTCGCGGCGCGAGAGTGGCTTTTCTGTTCGCTTTGCAGAGCGCGCCGCAGCTTCTACAGGTTGGCCGCGGCTTTCGAAATGATGTTGCCAGTGCGCCTAACACCACTTTCATGCTCCGCATCAAGGATGAAGAGACTGCCCAGGATTTCCTCAAAGCCTCGGCTCGCATTCGCCAGCTTCGGCGCAGCATGCGCATTCGCAAGGTTGGAGTTTTCCTCACCACCTACAGGGAAGACGGTGAAGGAAGCCAGACGGAAATCAAAGACACGCTGGCGCAGGAGGAGCACATCAAACGCATGCCGACCGGGCAGATGGAGATCCTCGTTCCGGATAGAGTCCGGGGGATGGTTCACCGGCATGTGCATATCCGGCAGCCCGTCCGACACTGGCTCTCTGATACGCCGGAAAATCTATATCCGAGATTGGACAGTTACGTCGACGACTCGGAGGGATTGAATCTCCGGTTTCCGAGCCCGGAGCTCGAGGAAAAGCGCACGCGGCGAAGCCGGCGACGGGGGAACGATGAGATTGAATTCGATCATGTATGCACTACTGTTGGTATCCAGTCTTGCCATTTGCCAGTCGAGCACGGCGCTAGAGACCGCAGAACGGCCGCGCAGTTCCTATGATCCGGCAGCTTCCTCGGCTCCGTGCAATCAGACGAAGTCGGGTCTTGAGTCAGCAATTGAGAGGATCAATCCACAGAATAAGGATTATGGCCGCGTGATTGATCAGGTGCGGATCGCGGCAGTCGAACAAACGATTGAGGACTTCTATTGGTGGAGTTGTCTCGTTCTGTGCTTAATCCTGATGCTGGGGTGCATGTACTTCGTTTGGCTTCTACGTGAGCGGAAGACTCGTCTGTGCATTTCGGCCGACATTGTGACACAGCTCTATAACGGTCACGCGTCATCTCGGCAGAAGGCAATAGAGGCGATCGAGATGCACAACCGACTCGCACGCCGCTTCAATGCACAGAGTATCGAACTTGCCGCTGCGCGGGCAGCAAGCACCTCCCGGGAATTAATGGCCACCGCAAAGGATGGTCTCGAAGCAGCGGAAAAGCTTCGATCAAGGCGGCCATCGAAATCCATGGTTGATCCCGGGGCAGGTAATTCGCCCCCGCCTGTCGACAATGCCGCGCCACGGCCGGAGGTTCAAAAGGCTCCAGCGGAGGACGAGGGTAGTGAAGGTGTGGCTCAACTTCAGGAGCGGGTCCGCCAACTGACCGCCCAGAATAAAGCCAGTGAACAGAAGATTGCTAACTTACGAACCCAACTGGGAAGAGCTCATCACAGTCTCGAAGGTCTTCGCGAGAACGTGCCGGCCGGCAGGCAGCCATGATCATCCATTGTCTGAATTTCGGCGCATTGTGGTGGATGCGGCCCGGCAGAAATCACGAGTCGGCGACCAAATTCACGACCGAGGCGGCAGTGTTTAACACGACCGGGTTTGTCTCCGGAGCGCGCGAACGGCGGAACTGGATCGTCGCCGGTGTTATCCGGTTCAATGTCGGGACGTGCAATGAGCAACGTGTAAGGCCCGAGCAGGCAGGACAAAGCCGGTTCGTCTCTCCTGGGCCGGAGCGCAGCGGCTTGCTGAACCGGTTGTTGCTTACACGGCGGGCGAGGAGCAACGTGCCAGCCGATCTTTTGCTGGCTTGCATTTCGGAAGAAGAACACGGGCGCATTTTGTTTGACTCTGATTGGAGATCGGCAGGGGTACATATCCTCTCGTCGAGCGAATTTGGCCGTAGACAGCAATCGTTAGTGCTGATGCCTATTGATGGAATTATCCACACGGAAATCGGGGAGTGGCGGTGCTCATGGACGGGACGAACAGCAACGTTGACCAGAATGCCGGCGAACGTCTCGGCAATTACGACACCGAGGATCTCCAAAGAATCGGAGTTCAGCTGAGTGCAGAGCGGGATCTGCCACTCTTGCTGGCGGTTCGCAACAGCACATTTGTGTCACATGATCAGCTTTATCGGCTGTTGGCGGATTCCGGGACTGAACACAATCGGCGGTGCTTCAATTGGAGAGTTCGCCGTCTCGTTTGTGGCGCGCATATCCGCGCGGTACTCGCGATTGCTCCCTATAAAGGCTTAGTTTATTCAATAACCAGGTTCGGCTTGGCTGTGCTTGAGAGCTATGGGGAAGGACTTGTGAGTATCACCTCCGGTTCACGAAACATGCCGAATATCTTGCAAACGCCACACTTTCTCGAATTGAATGAGGTCCAGCTGGCATTTAGAAAGACAGGAATGCTGAAAAGCTGGAAAACCGATCGTGAACTCATCTCCCTCAATTATGTAATTGGAACGCCGCTTGCGAAAGATTACGACGCGATCGCCGAACTTGAAACAGATGGCGAGACACTCCGGATTGCAATCGAATATGAGCGGACGATCAAGTCGGCGGATCGTTATCGGGAAATACAAAACGCCATCTGCGATGAAGGTCAGATCGACATGGTGCTCTATCTTACCTCGACACTCGATCTGGTATTCACGTTGTCACGTGAATTCAACCGTCCCGCGCTGCCCATGTGCTTCGTCTCGGCAGCGAAGCTGAGAGCCTGTGTTCTCGATACTGTGCTTCTTTTTGCCTACGGATCGATGCGTGAAACCTTTTCCCTCCGTGAAGCAATCGTGACTGTTTTGCCGATAAAGGGGTAATTAATCCGTCCAGTCAAATAGAGTGCTTACGCTTGAATGTGCCTTGCCGACGTGTTGCCGCCCTTTGCCTATGCCGATGTCCGTCTCTTTCCCAGCCCTTGTTTGAGCCTTTCCTGGTCTTGCCGCACCGTTGCCGCGTTGTTGCCGCCGTGGCCATAAATTGTGAGAGCGGAATGGCTTATTTCTGACTACCTATGTATGTGCGTGCAAAAACGATGGCCTGAGCGCTTGCCATGCCCCTCGCCACTCGGAAGGAGGACCGATTGCATGCGCTGCTTGCGCACGACAGGAGGAGCATTTTGTTGGAATTCATCGTGGTTTGTAGCGAGGAGTCTGTGTGAGAGTGCGTGAATGTATTGTTGAGGTTGTTTGTTTGGGAGCAGCCTTGATCCCTATGCAAACTTCATTCGATAAATCCGCTTTGCCTGCAGCGTGACACCTATGCTGCCGTCGGGTTGAGTCAACAATGGAACTTCAACTCCATTGACAACACTGCGAGTCTTCTGTCCAGCCGGTACGCGCAAGCGATATTCACCTGCGAAGTCTGGTCGAATTGTGGCATCGACGGCCTTTCCGTTCTCCCAGCGCAGATCGACTTCGACAGAACCACGCGCCCTCAGGCCCTTGATTTCCCCCGCCGGCCACGCGGAAGGTAGCGCTGGCAACAGGTCAATGACCCCGGTGTGGCTTTGCATCAGCATCTCGGCAATCGCTGCGGTCGCGCCGAAGTTTCCGTCAATCTGGAAGATCGATGTTTTCCCAGCCGGATGTGTATCGAACAGATTCAGGTTGGTGCTGTGCTCTATCAGCATGCTCAGAGATTCCCACGCCTTGTCGCCATCAGCCAGGCGAGACCAGAATCCGATGGCCCAGGCGCGGCTCCAACCGGTGTAAGCGCCTCCGTTGGCCAGCCGCCGCTCCAGCGAAGTTCGCGCCGCCTTCGAAAGTTCCGGGTACCGCGCGGCGTGATCTCAGAGCTGGTTCCGCAAATTCAGACAGGGGGTTAAGTGGAGGCTCTGTTCGCCCGCAGCCTAAGATGGCTGGGATGAGTAGAGCAGATGAGCAGACGTCCGCGTCGGAACCACACAGCGACATTCAAGGCGAAGGTGGCTTTGGCCGCCATCAAGGGAGAAAAGACACTTTCGGAGTTGGCGCAGGAGTTTGACGTACATGCCAACCAGATCACGCAGTGGAAGAGCCAACTTTTAGAAGGCGCGATCGGAGTCTTTGGCGGTGAAGCGAAGGCGGAATCCGCAACTGCGACGGTGGACATCAAAACGCTTCACGCCAAGATCGGCCAGTTGACTCTGGAGAACGATTTTTTAGAAGGAGCGCTCACCAAGGCGGGACTTCTGAGCGCAAAGCGATGATCGACCCCGAGCATGACCTTCCTATCAAGCAACAGGCCGAGGTGCTGGATATCAGCCGGAGCACGGTCTACTATGAGCCGCGCCCGATCTCTGAGGAAGATTTGTGCTTGATGCGGCGCATCGACGAACTCCACCTGAATTATCCCTTTGCCGGCAGCCGAATGCTACGTGGTCTACTGTGGCAGCAAGGCTTGAAGGTCGGCCGCAGGCATATCAAGACGCTGATGAAACGGATGGGAATCGAGGCCATCTATCGCAAACCAAACACCTCGAAACCCGCGCCAGGCCACAGGATCTATCCGTATTTGCTGCGCGATATGGCGGTCACACGTCCCAACCAGGTCTGGGCAATGGATCTGACCTACATCCCTATGGCGCGGGGATTCATCTATTTGGCCGCGGTGGTGGACTGGTTCAGCCGTAGAGTTCTTGCCTGGCGATTGTCGATCACGATGGAAGCTTCTTTCTGCATCGAGGCGCTGGAAGAGGCCCTTTCTAAGAATGAAAAGCCAGAGATATTCAACACAGATCAGGGCAGTCAGTTCACCAGCGACGACTTCACCGGGCTGCTAAGAAAGAGCGGCATCGACATCAGCATGGACGGCAGGGGTCGCTGGCGAGACAATGTCTTCGTGGAGCGAGTCTGGAAGTCGATCAAATATGAAGAGGTCTATCTCCACGCCTACGAGACGGTCCAGGAAGCCAGGATTTCCATCGGAAGATACATGGAGTTCTATAACTCCATCAGGCCGCACTCCAGCCTGAACGGGTTCACGCCCGATCAGGTCTACTTCAACCGCTTGCCGGAATTCATGGCAGCCTGAACAAAGGGCAAGCACACTGCGAACTCGCGCGCAAACTAAAAGCTCATAACATGGATGCCGCTTCGCGGCGGCTTGCTTGGTGAGTTTTTCAAGGCATGGGGAAATCTTTCGATCCGATGTTGAAAGAAAAGGCCGGGAGCGGCAGTCGTGCCCACTCCCGGCGCTCATCGGCGTCGATGAGTCTCCAGTCGGCTATTCCTCGGCGTGTTGCTCTCCAGCAGCGCACGCCTCTGCTTCACCGACTGCAATCAGCTTGCGATAGACTGACCCTGCCGGTCAATCGATACGGGAACGATGGCAACATCGCCGAACCGGTAAACTTCAACCGCCCGCCAGAACCACCCGGCGGCCAAACAGAAAACAGGGACTTCCACTTAGGAATCGCAGAAAACTGTCCGAACAACCGGGACCACCGCAGACCGCTCATGGCCCAATTGGCCCAGGTCGGCGAGCCGACGCCCATTCCCACAGGGTTTGCGGCGCGCCAGATGTCGATATTGTGGTGCGTCACCCAGCCCGGCAAGCCGTAGGTCTCCTGCGCCGCCCGGGCGCCGGTGTGGCTCAGACCTTCGATGAGCGTAAACAGCGGCTCGGTGCAATCGCTCAGGTTGCACGTCTCTGCGAGCCAATAGTTCATTTGCACATTGATGTTTGCTGTCCAGTTGCTACTCCACGGCGGCTGCACCTGATAGCTCCAGATGCCTTGCAAGTTCGCCGCCTGCGTGCCCGGACGCGAGCTGCTTATGAGCAGGTAGCGGCCGTATTGGAAATACAGCGCGAGCAGCGACGGATCGGGAACGGCGGCGAAGTTCGCCAGCCGCTGGTCTGTCGGTTGTGCCGCTGACGGCTGCGATGCCGCCGAACTCGTCCCTAACTTGAGCGATACGCGGAGGAAGAGCTTTTCATAATCCGCCACATGCCGCTGACTCAAGGCGGGGAAACTATGCACGAGCGCAGCGTCGAGTTGCTTGCTAACGCGTTCATTCACCTGAGGCTGGGGCGTATCGGGCTTCTGATCAAATCCACGGTAACCGGTAGCCGTGGTCAGCACAATCGTGCAGACAGTCGCGCCATGGATGACAAGTCTTTTCCCCGTTCGCGGAGATCCGACCGCCTTCCACATCCACCTGCAACATGGCGGCGTAGTACATGCCTTCCCCAGGCACATCGGAAAACACGACCGGATTCTCGCTGCCGGGATGACCGGCCCCGGCAACATGTTTTGCTGCCTTGCCAGTCAACAGGAGGCGATTGCCAGTCACCGTCTTTACCGATTTTGCAAGCGGCCCGTCCATCCAGACGGTCGTGTTCAACTGCCCCGGTTTGCTGGCAGAGATTCGCAGCACAATCGCCTGATCCGGGGCGGAGGAAAATGCCGTGCGTTCAAATTGGACATCATCCACGTTGTAGCGTGTCATCGCCGTGGCGGATGCAAGGTCCAGTTCGCGGCGATACTCCGTCACTTGGCCAGGGTGAGTGCAATCGACATGCAGGCTGCCGATCGGTTGATATGCCTCGGCAAACAGGCCTTGCATCTTCTGGCAGAGTTGATCGGCAAGGTGATAATCCTTTTGCTCCAGCACCGCCTTGCGTACTGCGGACAGATAATTCTTCGCGTCAAGATTATTGCCGTCAACGGGAAGGCCCGACCAGAAGGTGTCCTCATTCAGTTGCAGCGTCTCTTTTGCCGGATCGGTCGGAACAGGGCCGGCCGCATGATCGGCTTTTGGATTTGTGGGATCGATCTGGTCGACAGCGCCCCCTCCAAAGACCATCGCTCCCAGACGCCCGTTGCCGACGGGCAGCGCGTCAACCCACTGTGATGCAGGCTTTGTGTACCACAGCTTTAGGTCGTTCGATTCGATTGGCGGGGACTCGGCTAATCCAAAGCGCCTCGCCAGGGCGAGAGAGCCGGCAATAGTGGAAGCACTCACGAGAAAATGGCGGCGTGTGGATCTACCCATGAGATATGTACTTTCCTTGGTGCGGAGATCTAGCAGCCCGAGATCGCGGCACATCGGAATTGTATCGAATGCCGTCCTGCCCGTCGCGCAACCCTGTTGCGTGGCGTCTTTATGGACACACCTCAGACCAATTTGAGCAACACGGACCTTTGATTCATTCCGGCAGAGACCGAATCTGGAGCCTTCGATCTGCCCGACGTGGCTTCTCCGGTGGATGGTGGCGGATTCGCCTTGCCAGATACTCGCTTCTGAAATCTTCACAGCCATGGTTCATCAAAAGGGCGACTGATCCGACACCGCCTTTTGGTTTTTCCTGATTCTCGCCGCCTACGCTGAGCAGCCGTCCTGCTGCCGACATGCTTCATTAGCCAACCCAGAGATCGCGCCTTATGCAGACCATCAATGTCCCTTTAATCAGCACTAGCCGTAGAACTATGCAGGCCCTCAGAGCCAGCATAGTTTGCAGAATTCATCGCCTCCGCGCCATCGAGTGCGGGCTGATCAAGCCCAACTTGAATTCACTTTCCAACCTGGATGCGTTTGCGATGCTCAAACACAACCCCATTCTTCCGTGGGAACTGATTGACCTTGAACTCGAGCGACTGGAAAGAATGGTCGCCACAAAGGACTGCGGGATCCGAAGGAGATAATCTCTAATCCCGGCACCGGTCCTCGATACCGGAATTGAAAACCGGAAGCATTTGAGGATAACCCTCCACTCTGTGGGTTAACCTCTAAAGCCCGTTCGCCAAATCAATCCACTCTTCAGCTGAAAACTCCCGCAACCACTGCTTAGAAATTCACCTGGCCTCGCAAGGGCTAGGTCTGCTCTGACGATGGCTCTTTTGCGCCAGTCGCAGACTCTCTCGCGATTCGTCGAAAAGTGCGGAATGACTGGCAACAGGAAGCGCACCCTTTTCGATAAAACTCATCATGGGCAGTCTCTGCCCCAAACACGTCAAAGAGAGGACATTCCGATGAGGACGCAGCGACGCTATTCCAAACGGGAGCTGCTTGGGCAGCTTCAAGTCGATTACCTTTTCTCCATAAATGAACTTCCCGGCGTCGACGCCTCTTCTTCTCGATGGGAAGTCCTCGCGGCGTTCTTGAAGGCCGGGGATGCCCGGGCGGAACGTCTGATTGAAACCGACGGCGGACTGATTTTCCTGCAAAGCGTTCCGCATCGCCCGAACACGGGGGCGATCTACGTCTACAACGAGGCCACGAACGCTTTCCTCTGGATGCGGTTTAATCGCGACGACGATCTCAACGGTAGGGACTTCGACCGGGCGGTATGGGCTTACCGGCTACTCAAGTGGGCGGATCTGCGTTGACGGGCAGGGAAGTGGTCGACATTTCTGAGCACGTAGTTCGCAATTGCTCCCCTTGTACCCCTGCTAGTGCCCGGGAGCGACCATGGGGAGAATTGGCGTCGAGTTTAGGTCATTTCTCTCCATTTGACTGAATTTCTATCCCCTATTACAAAAATCCGAGTGAAAGGAGCGAACTATGTCAGATGTTGTGGCGACTCATTGGATTCCGCCCAAAGCAAGGCCGGAGATTCTGAAAGTCGATCCGGCATCTCTTCCTCTTTATATGACGTGGTTCGTGAATCGGCGAGCCTACACCAGGCAATCAGATAAGCCCAATCCGGACAACCAACGCTTTTACTACTACCAGCCGAAGGACCGGCTTACCAAAAGGCGTTTGGCTCTCGATGAAAGTGCAGTGAGGAAGCACCTGGGCGGATTCCAAACCATCGGCCTCTATGCGATTAACCCTCAAAACCAACAGTCCAAGTGGGTGGCCATCGATGCGGACTACGAAAGGGCGCATCGTGACCTTGCCAACCTCAGACTGGAATTGAAGCGGGACGGCGTCGAGGCGGCACTCGAAATGTCGCGTCGCGGCGCCCATCTCTGGATTCTTTGCGAAGAACCACTTCCGGCCAAGGATTGCAGGGTGTATATCTACAACCTTGCGCTGCGCCTGGGAGTGCCGATCAAGGGCACGCTCAATCAACGGGACGGAATCGAAATCTTTCCTCGTCAGGATGAGCTGCGAGAAGGAGAATTCGGAAACGCCATCCGCGGCCCTCTCGGGGTCCATCGGGCCAACATGCATCGCTATTGGTTTGAGGGGGCCGCACCGGATCTTTCATCGCAGTTTGATTACCTGCGGCAATTGAAGCGGCTCACGGCGACGGAACTTGCCACGTTCGTCGAAGGTCTGACTATCCCAGACGAATTCCAATCACGGCCGAAAATCGAGCAGCCAATTGTTCCCTTCGATCGTTCAGGGGGATTCAACATCCTCGAGCATGTCCAAGTAAAGCGGAAGGCGAGCAACAACTGGTGGACGCAATGTCCATCCTGCGCGAAGCAGGGCCACGACCGGTCCGGCGATAACCTCGCCATCGCGGTGGGAGATCCGCGCTTTTACAAGTGCTGGGCAGGCTGCACGAAGGAAAGGATTCGGGAGGCGCTCGGCGTGCCGATTCGAACACGCTAACCATCGAAGAGCCAATCCTCAACAGGAGAGTCGAATTCATGGACAAGAAACTCGCAAACATGGCCCAACGAGGCCTCACGCTCCCTGAGCCGACGCGGAAGGAGTTACGCAAGACCGGTATCTTCTGCCGCGCCACGCTTGCGATCGTCTACCAACAACACGCCAAAAGATGGGTGCTGCGCGGAGAGGAATCCGGCGGAGCAGTTGCCAGCTTCGGCCACTATGTAGGTTTCACCACAATGACCGGCCAGTCGCTCGCCTGGATGCAACGGGTTCAGAACTTCATGCCCAATGGAATTCATGCCATTGTGATCGAGCCGGAGCTTTGCCGCGTTGAAATGTACCGATTCGAGAACACGTATGACGTGCTCATCACGAAGCATTCGATTTTCGGACTACAAAACGGAACGCCGCAGTTCAAAAGCAGTATCGCTTTCTTCCGTCGTGCGGGAACATTATCGACTGAATTATGGGGTAAGGATTCCGCATTCCGTGGTGGAGCAATGCCGCGGTTCTTTCGGCGGAATGGGGAAGAAATGCTGCCGCCGGAATCGTTCCTCGATCCTCTGCTGAAGATTACAGAGGCGGTGTGCTGCGTCGGATGCAGGCACTCCCACCTGCTCGAACTCGGACGGACGACTGTCACTTTCACCCATAGTTGTGCCAAATGAGAAGGATAGTCTTGCCGTGAATAGCCTGTCAGTGTAGGTCCGACCCCCTGTTCCCGAACCAACAACCGATTTTACTAACCTATTGTCTTGCTTAGGTTTGTTCTACCTGTTGTGACACCATTTTGTATGATATTCAGGATCAAATGGACCCCAATTTGGACCCAAGTCTCGACTCGACCAACAACCGCAACCGTAAGCCTGAATTGGAAAATGTGATGCCACCTTCCCGGGTTGGTTCGAGACAGCGCGTTCGCTAAGCACGTCGAGCGGGGGATGTCCGGAGCTCAGAACACAGCAATTGGATTGAAGAAAGAGCCCAGCCCTCCGGGTAAATGAAGCGGCGCGGCAACCACCAGGAATTTCCAGCGCTGCCCCTCTTCGCTACACCGCGGAAACGTCTTCCAGATTCAAGCTGTCGGCGCAGATCATCCCCATGGCGGCAATCTGCAGCGTGTGGATTGGGTAGGCCACACCCTCTACTCCACTGGGAACGGTTTCGCCGTCGCCATCCGGGAAGAAGGCTGCCGCCTTTCGATCGTGCAAGAGGACGATCGCGTCCGGGTGTGGGCCCGCCTTGCCATCCCCGTCATACCCGTTGTTCCAAGGTCCGAGTTCGAGTCGGCGGCGGTGATGACCGGTTCGAAACACCAGGATGTCGCCTCCGCGGAGGCGCACGCCTTCGGTCTTTTCGCACTCCTCCAATTCGGTCGCCGTGACCGCTTCACCCGGTTCGAGCCACTTCATCCCACGAAGGCGCGGAATGTCGAGCAGGACGCCCCTTCCGACGATGCCGTGAGCGTAGGCCGTGATGTCCCGGAAAGTCGGCCCGTGGGCTGTGATCTCGGGCGCCAGCCTGCCGTTGTAGAGCAGGCCTTTATAGGCACCGTGGCAAAGCGCGTCGATGTGCGTGTGACTGTCGCCATGAATCTCGCCGGCAAGATAGTCCAGCGCGAAACCAGGCTCGCCCAGTGCGGCGGAACCTTCAAACAAATGTGCCATGTAATGTGCCACCGGGTGAGGGTTGTCGGGCCCGGCGACTTTATTGATGGGAACCGCCATGGAAACCGTGTGTCCCGACCGAACCAGGGCAGCCGCGTTGCGCACGCTTTCGGGAGTGATGTCGTTTTAAGGTCCCGCGTTCGTCGTCGGCGCCCCATGCTCCCCAGTTGCAGACGCTCTGAAACAGAGCGTCGAATTGTTGCGCCGAAAGTACGTGTTGCGCGGTTTTCATCGTGATGCTCCAGACCTTCGCTGCCGGTGCCCGGCCGATCCTCGATGGGGAAGTGTGCCGGTTTCATCGCCTCATTCCCAGCCTGCTCTATCGGGCTGTTTTTATGTAATCGGGAGCCATTCGTCCTGGCTATAAGGATTCTACGAATCCGGCTTGAATCTCACACGGATTAATTGTTGCTCGATCAGACTCAAACAACAAAAACGGGCGCCTAATTCAACAGACTTGGACTTTGCAATTCGCATAGAATCCCTCGCACCGGAACGGAATCCTGCCAGGGGCGGCACAGGCCGCCGAAAGGACGCGAATGAAAGCGGCGGTCTGGCACAATCGGCGCGATGTCAGCATCGAGGAGGGGTAAAGTCCT
>Ga0206794_1125_pt1 | contig 20295 bp, 18 predicted proteins | sample Alteio_BWOrgCont_70_FD_152877 | JGI IMG/M metagenome (GOLD analysis project Ga0206794, IMG submission 152877) | Enriched cells from forest soil in Barre Woods Harvard Forest LTER site, Petersham, Massachusetts, United States -... | ecosystem: Environmental > Terrestrial > Soil > Temperate forest >...
GAATCCGCCTTTCACCGGCAGTATCGATAAGGGAGACATCAACGAGAGCCTCAAGCTCAATACGACCAAGACCGAGCTGCTTTTTGTAGAGCGTATTTTCACGTTGCTGAAGATGGGAGGCACTGCCGGAGTCATTGTTCCGCAAGGCGTGCTATTTGGTTCCGGCGGTGCCTTTGTGGATGCGAGGAAGAAACTGGTCGAAGAGGCCGAGCTAAAAGCCGTCATCTCCCTCCCCAGTGGTGTCTTCAAACCCTATGCTGGGGTTGCCACTGCCATCCTGGTCTTCACTCGGGGCGGCAAAACGAAGCACACTTGGTTCTACAATCTCGAAAACGATGGCCTTTCCCTTGATGATAAGCGCCAGCGTATCGGAGGCAGCGAACTCCCCGACGTTGTGACACAATGGAAAGCTCGCAATCCGAAGCAACCCGGAGATCGCAAGTCAAAATATTTCTTCGTCACCGCTCAGGAAATTCGCGATAGGCAATACGACCTCTCCTTCAACCGCTACCATGAAGCCGGAAATGACGAAACGGTCTACGAAGAGCCGAGGGTTATCCTCCAGAGACTGAAAGCACTTGAGGATGAGATCCAGAGTGGCATTGCTGAACTCGAAGGGATTTTAGGATGAGTAAGCCAAGCACCTCATCTAAGTGGAAGCAGGTGAAGCTAGCGGATTACGCTCGAATTGTAAGCGGCGCGACCCCCAAGACTTCCGATCCTCGCTACTGGAATGGAGATATCTATTGGGTAACTCCGAAAGATATAAGTGATCTCGCTGGCTATCCATATCTTGATTCGACTCCTCGAACATTGACTGCCGAAGGGCTGGCAAGCTGCTCGGCAGAAATGCTGCCGCCAGGGTCAGTGCTATTAAGCTCAAGGGCGCCGATTGGCCTTGTCGCCGTCAACCGCATACCGGTCGCGACGAATCAAGGCTTTAAGAGCTTCGTACCTGACAGTGCCAGTCTTAATGCGGGATTTCTCTATCACTGGCTGCGTGCAAACCGTGCGTTTCTTGAGGATTTGGGAAGAGGGGCCACCTTCAAAGAGATTTCTAAAGCAGTTGTATCGCGAATCGAAATCCCCCTTCCGCCCGTCGACGAGCAAAAGCGAATCGCGGCGGTGTTAGACAAGGCGGATTTACTACGTCGGCAGCGCCGGGAGTCCGTCCAACTCGCTGACGACCTGGTCCAGGCCATCTTTGTCGAAATGTTTGTCCGGAATCCTGCCGTTGAAGACTGGAAATCTCGACCGATCGAGTGGATGGCCAAAGAAGGGAAAGGTACTATTCGCACGGGTCCATTTGGTAGTCAGCTCTTGCACTCCGAGTTCGTCGATGCGGGCATTGCTGTTCTCGGAATCGACAATGCAGTGAAGAACCGCTTCGAGTGGGGGCGACCTCGGTTCATCTCACCGGCAAAGTATCAGGACCTCAAGCGTTACAAGGTATTTCCAGGTGATCTCATCATTACAATTATGGGCACATTGGGACGCTGCGCGATTGTTCCGGACGACATCCCAGAAGCGATCAATACCAAACATCTTTGCTGCATTACGCTAGACCACAAGAAGTGCATCCCTGAGTTTCTTCACGCGTGCTTGTTGCACCACCCCACAGTACTTCGCCAGCTAGGTGTAAGAACCAAGGGCGCGGTGATGCCAGGCCTAAACATGGGAATCATCAAGGAATTGGAATTGCCGTTGCCACCCATTGAGTTGCAGGAGCAATTCAAACGTGTGATTGCAGCAAGCACCCCAGTTCGTCTTGATTCAGAAAAATCTCGGAAAGTCATGGACGACCTTTTCGGTGCACTCCAACAACGCGCCTTCCGAGGCGAGTTGGAGCTTAGTCGCATCGTTCTTGATTATTCAACGGATTTGGCGCCAGCACTCGAACCGGAAAAACCGGCCTCAAAAGGCACCAAGCCCGATTCAGCGGCGCTATTCCTTCAAGCTCCCGAAGCCGTCAAAGCCGTGCTCAATGACCTCGACGGCACAGTCAGTAAAGGCGAGCAAATCCCTTGGTCGGCAGACTATTTCAAATATCGAATCCTCGGGGTGCAGCCCGTACCGTTCAGCTTCGGCGAGGTGATGCAAAAGGCCGACTCCGTCTTTGACGAGCCGTCTTATGAGGAAATCAAAGACATGATTTTAGATATGCTCGGAAAAGGGGGCGATCCCGCCATCCTGAGTCAAAGCTTCGACCTGCATATTGACGAGAACACGAAAGAAACTTCTGGTCGGAAGGAGATTGTCTTCGGGCCTGCAGCATGAAACTCCTGCGCCTCAAGTTAAACGTACCCTTTCGCAGCCTGGCAGCAGGTTTCGAAGTGGATTTCCTGCGAGAGTGGGACTACAGGCGCTGTTTCGAATTTCATCCGTACTGTCTCGCTGGCCGCAACGGTAGCGGCAAATCCAATGTCCTCGAAGCCATCGCCGCCATTTTCTACCACATCGAGTGTATTTACCTCGACTACCGGCCCGACGGATTCGAGTTCGACGCCGAGACCAGCCCCAACGGATTTCGAGCAGAAAAAGCTACTCCAGATGCGTTTGAACTCGAATATCTAATTCCCAACGACCGAATTGTTCCACGCGACCCTTGGCCTAAACAGGACGATTGGCCCGTGTTTCATATTCGAATCTCGAAGCAGGTAGGACAGCGACCGGCACTCTTCTGGTTGAACACGTTAAGTACCGGGCAAAGCACGGAAACCGAATTGACGCGCGCAGAGGTTAAAGCCTACCTTCCCACCTATATTCTTGGTTACTCCTCCGGGCATAATGAAATCCTGAGCCTGCCCTTCTTTAAGATGCGGTTCATCCATTTTGATGAGTATCGTGATCACTTGACCAAGGATGTCCCTTACGACGGAAAACCTGAAGGCCGGATGATCTATTTGGATGAGCAGTTCAGCCAAGCCATCCTACTCTGCCATTTCCTCTTTCCAAACGAAGCTATCCTCCGTGTATTCGAAGAAAAAATCGGCCTGAAGGGTATCCAGCGCTTCCGGATCATTATTCGAAGGCATCAGCGCCTGCCCATCGCGGACGAACGCTTGAAGTCCATGTCCATCGAGGAGCAGAAGGACCAGTCCAAGACTACGGTGGAATTGACATCGAAGCTGTCCGGCCACTACGACGAGAAGAACACGCTCCAGCTCGGGCTGATCGACAAGCTGCTCAAATGCTCTACGACTGCTTATGACGACTATTCGCCCTACGCAGATGGCGAAGCATGCGATCTCTATCTTGACTATTGGGTGAACGAAGCGACGAAGCAGGCTTTTCAATTCCACTTCAGCGAACGAGTCGAAGGCTCGGAGAAATTGTCACAGGCTAAATCTGCCTTGAATCTATTCCAAGGCCTCCAGACATTGCTCACCTTGAACCACTACAAAGTGGATGATGTAACCAAGGCGGAGTTGTATCGCTCGGGAAGTCTCTATGTCAATGAAACCATCTCGACGCCCGCCTCTCACGAGCGAATCATGCGATTCAAGGAGGGGTCCCTAATCAAGGATGGTGTGCCCGCCACCATCTACGTCAAGGCCTTATCTGACGGCGAACACCAGCTCCTCCACACCATCGGCCTCTGTCTGCTCTTCCGCCACGAGCCCGCCCTGTTCCTACTGGACGAACCGGAGACACACCTCAACCCCGACTGGCGCGCATCATATATTTCCACTCTGCGTGCCGCGCTTGAAGCGGATGCCGCGACGAAGAATGTGATGCGGGAGGTACTTCTCACTTCGCATTCTCCATTCATCATTTCCGACTGCCAGAGGGAAAACGTCCTTGTCTTTGAGAAGAACGAGGATGGCAAGGTCGAGTGGCACAATCCTGACTTCAACACGTTCGGCGCATCCGCTAATGCGATCACGATCAAAGTATTCGGCCGGAAGGAAACTATTGGCGACTATGCGCGCAGCAAGCTTGACGATTTCAAGCAGCGCCTCGATAGCGGCGATCCTCCCGACGTGCTCATCGACGAAGCAGGCAAGGAGCTAGGAGATTCCGTGGAGAAGGTGCTCTTTATTAATCAGGCCCTCAATAAGAAGGAGGGCAAGTAGCACCATGCTTTTCAACTACCGCTATGTGAATAACAGTATCGAGCGATTTCAAGTCTATCTGGATCATCTTGTGAAAGAAGTCTGGTGCAAGGCGACCGGCGTCTTTTCGCTGGATTTGTTGCATCCTGAATTGGAGGAGATCGTGGAAGCGCTCTCCAACGATGAATCGATCGTAAAGGATCATCTTGATGGTCCGATCAGGCGGATCTACGAGCTATTCAAGACCGAGCTGACAGCTGCACAGCGCCAGCAAGTGTCCAAATGGTACGACCACAACAACGACATCGAAGCTCTGTGTGCCTGCCGCCCTGACACGCAGCCCGCAACCTACGCCGACATTCGTGCCATCAACGCTAACCTCGCGTCGGCCCTAAAGGAATTCTGTAAGAGCTTGTTTTCCGAAGTCATCGGCCTCAAGGCAGTGGCCTCTCGGATAGGCGATATCGACGCTCATTACGAGGCATTCGTCAAAGAAAACTGTGAGGAAAAGTGCCCTTACTGCGGTTACGGCGACATCAAGGGCCTTCACCACACACGGCGTGAAGCGTATGACCACTTTCTGCCAAAAGGCACCTATCCTTTCAATTCAGTGAATTTCCGTAATCTTGCTCCTATGTGTAACGAGTGCAATTCTGCATATAAACTAGCAAAGGACCCGACCAGGAACATCGATCCCATCAGCCGCAGGGCAGGGGGTACCCGCAGAAAGGCCTTCTACAGTTACGCCACAGTTGCCGCAGGCATTACCGTTACCGTGACACTCAACACCCAAGACGTAACAAATTTGCAGCCAAGTCACATCGCTCTCCACATTGCCGCTCCGGGTCGGGACGAGGAGGTAGAGGCATGGAAAGACGTCTTCGGCATTGAAGAACGTTATAAGGCTAAGCTTTGCGCTAAGAATGACGGCAAAGCCTGGTTGGTTCAGGTCATTGATGAAGCCGCCAATGTTTCGTTGACGCCGGCCGAGATGCTCGCCGCCAAGCGCAAAACCGCTGCCGCACAGCCCTATGTCGATGCCAATTTTCTGAAAATGGCGTTCCTCACGGGTTGCCAAACCGCCAATATCTTCTGAAGTTGGCTACGTACTTTGCTATGAACCATGGACCCAACCAAGTTGACTTTGCCGCGCCGCCCATCTGGCAATGCCGGCGCTTGCAATGATGTTGGATTGCCAATACGATATCGTGGAATCTTCTCCGTTTTGCGGCGTAAGATGTTGATGGGATTCATGATGTAAAGCTTACGTCGATCACGACGCCGCGAAACTGGAGCACAGGTGGATGCCATGACGAGCTCTTCTGCCGCCCAAAACAGCCTTCGTGATATCTTCCTTTCGCATCGAAGTGCGAACAAGGGCATCGTTCGTGTACTGGCGGGCGATATCGAGGCTGAAGCATTTCAGGGCCGAGCCTTGCTGACATGGCTTGATGAAGCCGAAATTCGTCCGGGACAAAGCATTCCTTCCCTCGTCAATGCAGGTCTCGAATGCAGCCGTTTTTTTGGCCTGGTAATGACGCCGGACTATTTTGATCCCTCCGCCAGCGGATGGACGGATGCGGAATGGCACGCTGCATTGCATGGCGATCCTGACAATCGGCGCGCCCGCATCATTCCGTTACTGCTTGAAGATTGCCCTTACATTCCAATGCTTCTGCGTCATCTGAACGCCATCGATCTGCGCCCGGACAATTACCAGCAGGGACGCAGGCAGTTGCTTGCTGTGCTGCGTGACGAGCCGTTGCCCCGCCCCGTGTCTCATCGAGGACAGCTGATTGCCAGCGGTTCCAAGATAGCCCGTTCGACGCTGATTGCGGAACGTGCGGTTCCACAGGCCGACCCTGATGTCACGACCGAGCGGCTTTACTGTAATCTGTTGCCTGTCGAGCGGCTGCCACAGTACGTATACAGTGCTTCGCTCGCCCCAGAGCTGATGCGGCAAAAAAAAGACGGCTCATTCGCCATGCCGTCGAAATCGGAGATCAAAGACGTAATCCGTGAGCACCAGGAGAGCGGCGAAAGTAGTGAGCGCTACATGCCTGCGTTTCGGTTGTTCGAGGAGCGTTTATTCACATTTCACGATCTTGAATCACCCGAGAGTCCTTTGGTGCCGGTTGTCGATGAAGGCGACATAGAGTCCCTCGACATGCCCACCTTTACTGGAGACGAGGATCTCCGCCGGTTGTTGCTTTCTCTCCTTAATATGGCGCTAGCGCGACACATGGTCCATGCGGGTCTAATAGCCGATGACACAAAGAAGGGCCGGTTCTTCTTTCCCGGAAAGAATGGTGGAGAGAATGTGATCTCCTGGACTCCCCGAAAGAACAAAGCATCCCGCACCGTCGCCAAGCCTGTCACCAAGGACGGCCAGACCCTATTCTGGCGCCATCTTGGAGCCTATCTCCAGATCATCTATCTCGTAAATCGGTTCTATCTGAAGATATCGCCAACGTGGGTCATCACGGACGACGGACACACGCCAAGTGGTGGGCCAAACATCGGCAAGCGCGTGTCCAAATGGACCAACCCCGAGCGTAATCTTCAGGTGCTCTTCCATGTTCGCTTCTGGACAAGCATTCTTCGGAACAGGAAGGCCGGACCGATCTCGATACGTGCGGGCGACCAGTTCATCGAAATCGCTAATGTGCCGGCAGTCATCCAGCAGTCCTATGGAATAGCTGGCGACCAGAAGGATCTCATGCGGCTGCTCGATGAAGAAGCCCCACTGATAGCTGCAGAAGAAGAACAGCGAGCAGAAAGCGCCACGTCCTCCGGTTTGGCTGGTGAAGGATCGGACGAAGACTCGGAAAGTGAGGAATTTGAGGGCGATCTGGAGGAGCTGGATGCAGAGTAGAGGCTCGCGGCGACTGATTCGAAAGCCCACCATCCTCGTTCCTCATTTTGAGTCGGGTCTAATCACAGAGCCGCTGCTTTCCTTCGGCGGCCAACATATGCACGTCGACCCCAAAACCGGGCTGTCCCTCTACGGCCCATACAGCCTGATCGGCCAGACGGCTCCGACCCTGAAGAGCGCGGTGATCGGAATCGTAGGTTCGGCATCGATGATTGCCGACGCAGAAGCGTGGCTCATCGCCTGTAAAGGGATGCTTACCAATGACGGCAGCCAGCCTTTTCTCTATCCGCACTTTCCCGGGTTCAATGAGTGCGCGCCGTTCCAGTGTCAGCTCGTCTACGGTGATACGTGGCGCGAAACGATCAAGGACATTGACATTAAGGCGGCCATTTCATCCCCGGACTTTTACGAGCGGGTGAAGCAGGTGGTCCGACTATATGCCGAGGCGTTAGAGACGATTGCCGCACGCGACCCACAGCCCCAAGTGGTCCTCTGCTGCATTCCGCAGGATGTTGTCGATACGTGTACCGTGCAAAAGGGTAAGAGAGCACGCCCCAAGAAGCCCACATCATCGCACATTGACCGCACGGCAAATCGGCAGCAAATGAATCTTTTCGACCTTCTGGACGGCCTCCCGGGAACTGAAGACGAAGAGTCAGGTCATCAGAATCTGCGAAGGGGACTTAAGGCCGAAGCAATGCAATTTGGTTTGCCAACGCAGCTGGTCTGGCCGCGCACCCTGCGCCTGGCCGGCATTGCGGGGAGCGGGCCTCAGCGCGTACAGGATATTGCCACACGTGCCTGGAATTTCTGCACGGCACTCTACCACAAGGCCGGGGGATCGCCGTGGCGACTGGCGGAGATGGAACCGGGGGTATGCTTTGTCGGGGTGTCTTTCTATAAGGAACTGCTCGAAGAGAATCCCAGAATTCGCAGTTCCATGGCCCAGGCGTTCACTGCTGCCGGCGACGGATACGTTCTGCGCGGAAAGGCGTTCGAGTGGGATGAAAGGGAGCATGGGCGCTCGCCGCATTTGGACAAGAATCTTGCCGCCAGTCTCTTGCGTGATGTGATCGATCTGTACCAGAAACAAAATCGTGGCAGTCTTCCGAGCCGCGTTGTCGTGCATAAGACATCCCGTTTCTGGCCGGATGAGATAGCCGGACTGGAAGAGGCCTGCCACTCAATTCCGCGAAAGGACTTCGTCGCGCTTGGATCGCGCCGACTTCAGTTCTACCGTACCGGCGACTATCCGCCTCTGAGGGGCACCTATGTCAAATTCAGCGACTCAGACTTATTACTTTACACCTCCGGCTACGTACCTTATCTGAGGACCTACCCCGGCGCACGCGTGCCCCAGCCTTTGGAGATTCTCGAGCATATTGGTGACAGTCCCTGGGATACCGTACTGCGCGAAGTTCTCTCGCTCACCAAAATGAACTGGAATACAGCAGATTTCGCGGGCAGCGACCCGATCACAACGGCGTTTTCACGACGAGTAGGTCAGGTGCTGGCAGAGATTCCGTCAGGACGGAAAATCCGTCCTGAGTATCGCTTTTACATGTGACATTAATGGGCAAATTATAGACTTGTATAGCCGCGTGATAATGCGGTTTACCACCGGTACTTTTTCGGGCTAATTGTATAGGAATCGCTAGGAGATTGCTGCGCATTATTTGCTGCCTGAAGAACCAAGTCGTACAAAATCATATTCAGTTTCCCCCCACACGCTCCTACCGGGCTTCGCTTGCTATGTCCCTCATAAATTTTCTTTCTTCTTCCGCCTGCTTCGCCAGCGCTTTGTCTGTAGCTGAAGAACCACTTTTCAATTGCTCCACGCTTATCTCATATTCACGCATCAATTTCTTCAACGTCTCCTCCACCGTCGTGAAGAATGGTTGAGGAAAGGGCGTGCCCTGGACAGCAACTGTACTGATGCCATGACTTGTCCAAAGCTGCCGCTGGATGTCCTCCTGCTGCGCATGCGTGAGATATTCATATACGCTCAAAGGCATTTCGGTGCCGTCCACAAGGTAGAGCTTGCTATCAAGTATTTCCTTAATTCGCTGATGGATCGGGAAAAAATGCGTCTCGAAAAAATACTGCTGAACGCGCTTTTGTTCATCGGAGCCTAAGCGGCAAGTCCGAATAATCCGATCCTGAAGATTACTGTTGGAGAAGAGCTGCCAAATCAGACTGTAGAGCGGACCGTAAAACTGTTCAATCTGCTGTTGAATGTACGCTCGACGAAATTCGACTCTCTTTTGGTTGCGCTCAAGAGCCTTAGTGACAAACCATCCGATAACTGTGATTGATCCGGCAATCACGGCAACCAGAAAGGAAACGTCTATTTTGTCCAGGCTGGCCAGCATTGGAATCCATAATAACGCATATTCCTGGCTTAAAGCCGGAAGGCCGCTCTCAGAGCGGGGAGTCCCCCGTTGGCATCAACAAAAATCCGTTCAGGCTCAATCGGCGGCCGCTCGACCGTGTGACGGCGGCGAACTATAAATTCGTTCTCGACTGTATCGATCATTCCCAGCCCCGGTTCCCCAGGAGGCACTTCCATTACAGGCGCGCCGGTCGCGAACGTCACTCACTCAAATGCGATCCTCCGCTCAATCTCACCGAGCGTTGCTAGATCCTTGCGCCGGTCGTAGAGTTTGGTGGTGCGGGGGTCGGAATGATTCGCCATGTCCTGGGCGGCTTCCAGCGAGCCGCCGTTCTGCAAAAACACGGTGATACCCGTGCCCCGGAAGGTGTGATTGCAGATGTTCTCCGGTAGCCCTGCTGCCAGGCAGCGTTCTTTGACGATGCGCAGCATGTCGCGCCGGGAAATCCCGTCTCCGCTCAGCCGATGGTTCTTATTGAGCGTCTGAAACACGGCCGCGCCAGCCTCGCTGATCTTTGCCACATCGAGATAGGCGTCCAGATACTGCTCCGCTTCATGATGCAGCCAGACAAGCTTTTCCTTGTTGCCCTTTTCCAGCAGCCGCAGGCGCGCGCGTTTTCCCTGCAGGCTGTAATCGCTGCGCTTGAGTTTCAGCACCGCGCTCACGCGTGCGAAGGTATAAGCCATGATGGCAATGATGGCCCGGTCGCGCAGTCCCTTGACGTCAGCCTCGATTCTCACGCCCCCGCCGTGTTTCCTCGCAATTTTCACCTCCCGCGTCGTGGGGATGGAATCGAGCAGCTTGCGCATCTGTTCGGGCTCCAGAATAGGCGTGATGCCCACCTGCCGGCTGAATCTCGGCCCTTTGACAAAGAGCGCCGGGTTATCGGGCACGACCTGCTTGATCACTAGCCAGTTGAACAGTCCGCGCAGCGCCGCAAGGTGCTGCTTGACGGACGGAGCCGTCAGCGCCTTGCTCTCGATATAGGCGGAGACATGTAGCGGCCGGATCGTATGGAGCTGCAACTCAAGTCCCTCGCACCAGCGGCAGAACTGTCCCACCGCCTGCATATAGGCCGCGCGTGTGTTTTTGTTTCGGATCGTCGCGGCGAAGAATTCGAGGAAGTGCTCGCTGGCTTTATCGCCGGCGCCGGCGATGAGGGCAGGGACGGGAAACGTCCCAGGCGGGGCGGGCAGGAGCGGGGAGGGTATCAGCTCTCCTGTCATACGCGGCTCAAGGCAGCGGGTGAAGGGTGAGTCCAGCCATCGCAAAATCCTTCCGGTTGTCTGTGATGAGGGTTAGCGCCTCTGTGAGGCACACCGCCGCGATCATCAAGTCCGCCAGCGACAAGGTTTTGCCCTTGCCAGTCCATTCCTGCTTCAGATGTCCTGCAAGCCTGGACGCCTCCCAGCTCACCGGCACATATTCCAGGCTGCGCAGCAGTGCCTCGGTTTTCTCCTTCTCAGGCCCGCGCATGCCGGCATAGACTTCCGCGACGTTGATAGCGCAGCAGGCAAGCTCATGCTGCTCTGCGATGAGTTCTTTCATCACGGCCGCACGGTTGCGCTTGCCATTCAGCACATCAATGATGAATGTGGTGTCGAGCAGGAACCGCGCCATCAGCTGTCTTTCGGGAGGCGGGTTTCCGATCCGGCACGCAGCGCCTTTACAAACGCGGCGGAGCCTTTTTCAAGTTCGGGATGATCTTCCGATTTCCAGCAGCCGGCGGCTTCATCGAGCGCGCGCAGCAGTTTCCGCTTGCGAACTTCACGTTCGACAATCTCGGTCAGGAACGCACTGCGCTTTCCTTTGCCGACCAGCTGGTCGATGTCACACAGCAAGGCCTCCGGGATAAAGATATGGGCGCGCTTCTGTACCATGGGTGCTACATCATTGTGAGTGGGTCAGAACACACTAGCTGAGCCCACCTCCCCGGTCAAGCCCAAAGAGCATATCACCACCCATAACCTCTTTTATGGGAGGTAAGCCTGCTAGCATCAAGATCGTTGCGGTTCGGCCACATTTGCTTCATGGATCGGTTCCTATGCTGAATTTTGATGGTTCCTGGCGCTTCGACAGTCCCGGTCCTATTCCGGACGAAGTTAGCAATGCGTTTTTCGAGCTGATCGGACGAATAGCAACCCCGGATAACCGGAAGACGATTCTTGAGCACTTCAAAGATTATTTTGCCAGCGCCGCTGGTACGAGTTCCAGCTACAGCTCCAGCACAAGCTGGGCTGAATCAGACCTGCTGGGGTACATGAGCCAGGCCGCTACAAACGCTCCACTGTTTATTGAGGCGTTCTACGACGGATGCCAGTCACTTGCTAATGAAACCCCTCCGATTGCCGTTCCAGACCTAAACAGAATCAATCGCATCCTTAGCGACGCGCAATCCGGTTATCAGATCGAGCCTCCCAACCTCATCTCCACGAATGTTCACTTAGCTATTCCGGTCCCGGATCGTCCGCTTTCTCTGGACGCTCAAGCGCAGGAGATGGTTCAGAGATCACTGAAGGATTCGGAGCAATTCCTTGCTGAAGGTCGCGATCGGCAGGCCGTCCAGGAAATTCTGTGGCTCATGGAGACCGTCTCCACCGCCTTCCAGGGGCTCGACACCGGCTCCGGAACGATTCAGGGCAAGTACTTCAACAAAATTGCAGACGACCTGCGCAAACAGCACAAAGGTAAAACGCTGGAACAAGTTCTTGATTGGGCGAAAGCGCTTCATGGTTATCTCTCATCTCCGACCGGAGGAGGAGTTCGTCATGGAACGGATCTCAAAGCCGGACTGGCGATCCACCCAAACGAGGCCAGATTGTTCTGCAACCTCATCCGGAGCTACATCACCTTCCTTCTGGCCGAGCATGAACGGCTGAGCTAGCTAAGCCGACGTCACGAAACCCCGAAAGCAATGTAAGGCCAACGCTACTGTTAGGGACACATTATGAATGACCTGGATTCGTCGCCCCATATCGCCATTCTCGATCTCGGTGTTAACCAATGGAATGATTGGAGGCGAAGGAATCCAGCAGTACAGCCGCAGCTTTCCTCAACGGATCTCACCAGTAGACAGCTTCCGGGCATAGACCTGAGCGGAGCAGATCTGAAAGGTACAGATCTCCGGTATGCAGACCTATCAGCTGCAAATCTCTTTAGGGCGGACCTCTACCAGGCGAGACTATGGAGAGCCAATTTGAGCGAGGCTAATCTGACGGAAGCCGACCTAAGCAGCTCGAATCTCAATAGAGTCGTCTTTCGGAATGCTGATCTAAGTGGAGCGATTCTGAGATTTGCTCGGATGGTGGCGGCTGACGTAACCGGGGCAAATTTTTCGGGGGCCTTCGTTTACGGGTGTTCATTCTGGAATCTGGTAGGCACACCGAAAGAGCAACTGAATGTCGTCATTACGCCAAGAAACGAGCCGGCGATAACGGTCGACAATATCGAAGTCGCGCAATTCATCTTCATGCTCCTCAAAAATCACAAAATTCGAGAGGTGATTGACACTATGACGTCCAAGGTCGTCTTGATTCTTGGACGATTTACCCCTGAACGCAAACGCGTCCTTGATGGGATAAGGGAAGAACTCCGGCGGTTGAATTACCTGCCGATCTTGTTTGACTTTGAGAAGCCGGGGAGCAGGGACTTAACCGAGACTGTTTCAATGTTGGCCCATATGGCTCGGTTTGTGATCGCCGACATCACAGACGCGAAAAGCATACCCCAGGAGCTGAGTACGATCGTTCCGCATCTTCCTTCCACTCCGATTCAGCCGTTGCTACTAGCTACGCAGGCCGAGTACGGCATGTTTGAGCACTTCCGACGCTATCCCTGGGTTATGGAGCCTATCCTATATGAGAACGAACAGACTCTCTTGGCTGATCTCGCGAACAAAGTGATAGCCCCAGCTGCGGCGAAAGCAAGAGAACAGAGCGGCAGGTAAATTGCCCCATCTTTCTGACGCGATAATGGATTTTATCGGGTTAGGAATTCAAGCTAAGAAGAGCTGTACAGGTTGCGCGCCGCTTTCCATCCGACCGGCACCGACCGCTATGATTTGTTCGACGCATCTTCCACGCCTGCGTCACGCCGCGAGGATGCAGAAATAAGAAAGCCGCCCCGAAGGACGGCTCCCCCTATTTGGCAGAGAGTTACTTTATGACTCCGAGTTGTTTAGCCCTTCCCGGTTGCACGCATACATCTGTGAATTCCGGATGGCCGCACAAATCAAGTCTCTTCTCCGGGCTGTCATCACCACCATCAGCGCCCGCCAGAATTCCACGAAGCAGTGGCCATGGGTTTATTTGCTGTTGCTGGGCACGCACCCCGTCCTGTTGCTGGATTCTCACGACGAGAGCGCGGCCTTCATCGCTTTGCGTCAAATGATCCATCCACCACACGGCGTTGCCTACATCCTTTTGAGTTCCAATGCCGTCCGTATATGCGAGTGAAAGAAGATATTCAGCCTGTACGTCGCCTTTATCGGCAGCCCACAAAAAATATCGGAAAGCTACTTTCTGGTTGTAACCGGTAAACTCTGGCTTGGAATAGAATATGCCGAGCAACCTCAGTGCGCGTCGATCTCCCTGCCTAGCGCCAAGCCTGGCCCAGCAAACGGACATCGCATAGTCCTTGCTACTGAGACCATCCACGCCCAACTTATAGAAGTCATCTGTGGTCATGAGATTTTCCGGCCAAAATGGATCTGGGCAATTGGGCGCCTGATTTCCCAAATTTTCACGCTCGAACGCAGCCAACGCCTCCTTATCTGTAGGTTCTTCTTTCTGTGGCTGCGGTTCTCTAGCCGCGAAGCTCCTGCCTTCAGAATCGATGCACCAGAGCTTGCCGTTATCGTCCTTATGTTCGCGCTGCCCAGTGGGGCATTTTGCGGTCTGAGCCAAGGCTGAGGGGAGAAGAATGGCGGCTCCTATTGCAGCCAGGAGAATCCGGGGAAAATGCATGCTACACCTCCGACTGATCTGATCGTTGATCAACTTTTGCTGCTGCGCAAGATCAAGAGGGCAAAATATCGAAGTTTATTTTTTGCTTTTGCGCTTGGAAAACCACTGCGCCTTCCGCGTCTTAAACGACCTCAATGATCTGTGCACAGCGAGCGCTTATCAGCCCCCCGCCGTGTTTCCCCGATCTGATTTTCCGTAAGGCTCAATAGGGGAGCTTCTGCAGATCGCGCAATATCTGTTCTTCGATCTCAGCGCCCCATTTCTCCAGCGCCTCATCGCGCGGGCGTCCCCTTAGCGTTTCATCATGCTCGCGCTTGAGCACATCGCGCAGCGGCGGAACGGCACATCGTTCCAGAGCTGCTTCAATGGCCGCTTCCTCGTCGTATAGTGCAGGGCTTGTCTTGCTGGTCATATCCGTCCCCTCGCCTTGTCGGGCTTCATCCCCGCGATAGTACCCACTCCCACGCTGATGTAAACCGCCGATTTGGAATGCCAGCCGGCGCCAACGGTTCCCGCACGCTCGTTTCCCGTGGGCCCGAGTTCCGAGCACTCCAAAGCGCCCGAGATTCTCTCCTGGTGCCGCGTCCTGTCCCGCGTTCAGTGCGGCCTGTTCCTTGAATCCGGTCACGCCGAACCGTATTGCCTCGACCTTTGGCCGTGCGCGACGTCCCGTCAACGGCGCTGCCCGCTCCATTCGCCCCACACAGACATGGGGCTCCCGTGTTGGCCGTTTCCCTTTCAGGTGACGGGCCGCCTCTATTCGCCCGGCCTTTTGGTCCTCGGCGGTTCGGATGACCGGACCCAAAAGGAGAACAGGCCATGAACAACGAAAGACAGGACGTTTACACTCGTATCACCGACAAAATCATCGCGGACCTGGAGCAAGGCGTCCGCACCTGGATGAAACCGTGGAATGCAGGAAACACGGCGGGGCGCATCACTCGGCCACTGCGCCATAACGGCATTCCCTACTCAGGTATCAATATCCTGATGCTCTGGGCTGAGGCCATCGACCAAGGCTTTGCCGCTCCCATTTGGATGACGTTCAAGCAGGCAACAGAACTCAATGCCCATGTCCGCAAGGGCGAGAAGGGCTCGCTCGTCGTCTATGCGAATTCCATCACCCGCACGGAAGAGGACGACAAGGGCGAAGAAACCGAGCGCGAGATTCACTATATGAAGGGCTATACCGTCTTCAACGTCGATCAGATTGAAGGCCTGCCTGAACATTACTACGGGAAACCCGAAGTGCAGACCACGCCCGCCCTGCGTATCGCCCACGCCGAAGCATTCTTTACCGCGACCAAGGCCGATATCCGCTATCGTGGCGACCGTGCCTTCTACAGCAATGATGGCGACTATATCCAGATGCCGGTGATTGAGGCATTCCGCGACGCCGAGAGCTTTTATGCGACGCTGGCGCACGAATCCGCCCATTGGACCAAGCACCCTGCCCGCCTTGATCGCAGCTTTGGCCGTAAAGCATGGGGCGACGAAGGCTATGCCCGCGAGGAACTGGTTGCCGAACTGGCGAGCGCTTTTCTTTGCGCCGATCTTGGCATCACTCCCGAAGTGCGCGACGACCACGCCTCCTACATCGCAAACTGGCTGACCGTCCTCAAAAACGACAAGCGCGCCATCTTCAGCGCCGCAGCGCATGCCCAGAAGGCCGTGGATTTTCTCCACGGCCTTCTGGCCAAGATAGAGGCGCGTGCCGCGTGAATGGCTTGACAAGCTTTACTCCGACTGATCTGGGTACGCGAGAAGGCCCGGCGCCCCGGTAGTGGGGGCGCTGGTCTGCTTACTTTTCCTCGTCTAGTGTCCCCCGCGCGGTACAGGCTCTTACGGCTTGATTATCAGCCCTTGGCCCGTGGGAAGCTCAAATATGGGAACGTTACGGCTGGCGGCGAAGTTATCCATCTCTTCTTTTTGCAAGTGGTGGCGGGCAAAGCCGTAGTCATCCAGCACCACTATCGCCCCGGTCACCAGCCTGTCCCAGAAATATTCCATCGCGTCGCGTTCAGGCTTAGCGATATTCATGTCGATGGAAAGATAAGACACGCGCGGGATGTCAACAGAAGACAGCGTATCGGGTACCATGCCGCGCACAAGCTGCGCCTTGGGATAAGGCCGGAAATTGGCCTGCACCTGTTCCCAGCAGTCGGGATACCAGACGTTTTCCTTGCTGCGGCCAAGTTCATGCTCGCGCTCCGATATCTGCTCCAGCGGAATGCCGCAGAACGTATCGAAAAGAAAAAATCGCTTATCCAGCGCGTTAAAGTCCACATAGCGACATATGGCCAGCGAAAATATGCCGGTATTGGTGCCGCATTCGACGAAATCGCCGGGAAGGCGACTGGCATGGTGGCCGGCCCAGCAGTTCACCGCTGTGCGCCATTCAATATGAAGGTCGTCGCCTCTGCCCGTATGTTTACCGAAAACGTGCCCTGAATGTATGCCCGCGTTGTAAGCCTCGAGAAACTTGGGATCCTTCATGAATCCCACAGTCCTGGCCCATACTGCAAAAGAGTCACCTTCATAGCTCGGCGTGCCCTGGGCGTTCAGGATGGCGAGCACCTTGCGAAGCTCTGCCCTTTCGGCAGCGGCCAGGTTATATTCAGCGGTTACCCGCTCCAGCTCCCCCCGAAGCTCTGCTCTTTCGGTGGCGGCTAAGTTATATTCAGCGGTCAGCCGCTCCAACTCCTGCCTCAGATGGTCGGACTCCGGCTCCTTTCGCGCTCTGGCAAACATGCTGAATTCCTCATTTGAATGATGCAGGCTCACAAGTTCTATAGCTTTCTAGAACTACGTCAAGCCAAGTCAAAAGCCGGTCGGAAGAATACTCGTCCATCCGGATTCTTCTCCTCGTGTGCTTTGCCGGCTCACGTGAAGAAGTTTTCTGGATGGACTCTCTGAAATGTCAAACTGCGACTGCCTCCCCGGCAGAGTCTGGGAAACTCCCGATTGAACTAGCCTAGCAGGGCTTTCATGCCTGCGTAATCCGAGGGTTTCTCCAGGCATGACCAGAGCAAGTCATCCAGCGCGCAGTACTGCAACGATGGTTGAACAGCGGCGCGGGCAGCAGTCGCGGCATCATATTCAAGGCTAACGGCAATCCGTGCTACGTCAGTTTCAGGCAGGGCCGTCAGAGGCAAAGAGAGGAGCGAGGCGTGGGGAACCAGCGCCTTCAGCTGCTGCGCCAGTATGGGTGCGGCGGAGCATTCCTGGATTGCAATTTCTTGAGTGCCGGATGCGCGAAACATTTCAGCCAGCCAATAGGCAAGGCGCTCGAACAGGACTGTCGAAGGATCTAAAGTGGGATAATCAGTCGTATCATAATCGTAGATGGCGGCTTTCTGGGCATAATGTAATGCGATAAGCGCCTTACCCTGCGCATGTGCGGTGAGCCGTGCATCCGACGAATAACGCACCGTCCGCATGCGCATGGCATGATAAAGTGCCTCGCGGTTTTCAGGCAGTGTTTGCGGCAAAGTGAGCGCCGCGAAATATTCCGAGTCGGAACGCGCAAAATCCTGAAGCTGTATCAGGTAGTTACGTTGACCCAACCGCGATGGGTCATTGTCTTTGTAGATAAGCGCCGGCGGCTCCAGCGCAATTGTGCCCTCGCGCAGACAGCAGTGGAGCATCTTCCATCCGAGCGGATAGCTGAGCCCCTCATTATAAAAATAACGCTGCAGCGGCTCACGCCGCGCAATCACATATTCATAAAAATAACTCTTTGCGAATAACGCGGCTGCCGTGGTGATGTCATGCCGTTCGGATGCCGTTACATGGGGTATTATGCCCTCGGACATCTCTGTGTCGAAATTGAACCTCTCCTGATTGCCTATAAGCGCCTGAAGTCTGGGTTCTCTGTCGAAGAAGGCAAGTGCGTTGACTACGTTGTCTGCGATGATGCAATCGTCATCTCCCATCACAAGGAGGTGATCAAATGTTACATTACGCAGCACAGCGTAAAAATTGAGTACAGGGCTGATTAAACGCGTCTGCCGCGTATAGTGAAAGCTCGCAAACGAGGAGCGGAATTGCTCCGCCACATCGCGCGTATGGTCGGTGGAGGCATTGTCGGAAAGCACAATCTCGATTTCCAGCTTATCCTGCATCGCGGCCATGCGCTTGAGACGCTCAGCCAATACTGACGCGCGGTTATAAGTAGGAATACAGACGGAAAGGCGGGGCATTATTTTTCTCGGCAAAATACGTTACGTATGTATGCAGGATGGCGCAGCGCTCACAAGCACCGCCCATCTCTGGGTCGAACTGATCTTTCTCAGCGCTCATTGGGCCCCCCGCCATTCTCTCTCTTCGCCGCTCCCTAGCTACGTATACAAAGCGTTATTCCTATAATCAACTTCCGTCTGGTCAAGACCGGCAGTGAGCAAAGATACACCCTCTAGTAGGAGCGTGTCCGCTCGGACAGCGGTGAATACCTCCACCCCACGGGGCGGCCCGAAAGGTCGCCCCTTAGCGTTCGTTACTGCCGCGTGTGTTGTATATTGTCATTGGCTTTGTTACGCCCTATACGTCTCTCATGGGAATAATTCGTTTGATCCTTGCGACGACAGTCTTGCTGTGGCATTGCCCCGTCGGGGTCGTAAGCCGTATTCTTCACCCCGCATTGGCAGTCCAGTGCTTCTATGCTATTTCGGGCTTCCTGATTCAGATGGTCCTTTGGTCATCCGATACAACCGCGCCTGGTTGGAAAGGCCGTTTTTATTTGAGCCGGTGGCTTAGAATCTACCCGCTATATGCGCTGTTTCTGATGTTAACGCTTGCGCTCGTGAGCTCCGGTTCCTTTTTTGATCTCGTACATAAGCATGAGCTGTGGGCTTCAGCAGTGTGGCTTCTTAACAATTTCCTGATTCTAGGGCAGGATGTCCTCCGATTCCTTTACTTCAACTACAACACGGGTCAGTTCCTTGCTCTGCCTTCTACCCAGGAAGCCCGCACCGCTGTACAAGCCGTCAGCGGCCAGATGACCATGATGGGGCAAAGTTGGACACTTGCCATCGAATTCTATTTCTATCTCCTAGCGCCATTCCTGCTCCTCTCCCGGAGCACGCTGCTAGCCGGCTTGATCTGCCTTACGACCGCCATTCGTGTCTATTTGGGCTATCAAGGCCACTATCTCAGCGAATGGGTCTATGGGTTTTTCCCCTCCGAACTCGCCATATTCTTAGCGGGGTCGCTCGCGTACCGGGCATACCGTTCCTTTTTCGGTTCTGGCCGGCTCGCGCGCCTTATAGGAGAACGCACGCTTCTTCTTATATGCAGCTTGGTAGTCGCGGCACTCTGCTGGGTGTATATGACGGTGGATCTCAACTTTGCTGGCGGTTCATCGCAATGGGGTGCGCCGCCCCTTGGCGTAGCACCCGGATACTGGCTGATTCTGTTGATGACGATAATGAGCCTGCCATGCGCATTCTACTTTAGCACGCGGCTAAAATGGGACCGGTTCATCGGAGAGTTGTCTTATCCCATCTATATAAGCCATTTTGTCATCTTGCAGCTGTTGTCAGCGCGGCTTCAACCTTCAAACGATGGACAACGCTACGTTGTCGCTGCCGTCCTAATAACGAGCCTTCTGGTATCTGCCGCAGCGATTCAATGGATTGAGATGCCCCTCGATCGGTTGCGTCACCGGATATTTTCACGCAAGAAAGCCCCCGTCGTTTAGGGATAGCAAATCACGGTGATCGTTCTTCAAGCCTCGCTTGACGATGCAAATAGCGGATTGCTCGAAACATTTTGCTTGTTTTGGGGGGTGGCTCCGCCTATACATTCCTCGCAGACACCCACACTCATCAACCCCCTTCTTTGCACCATAGGCTGGTCATGGACTTACGGCCCTTTATTACCCGCAAAGAGCAGCTGAGAACCGGTGTTAAGTTCATCCGTGATGGTCATCTCTTTTATCAGCCTTTCATCTTGGCGGATGATGTCGAGGTCGGTGAGGGACAGAACCTCCATGATGAATACGACAAGGT
>Ga0206794_1126_pt1 | contig 20197 bp, 18 predicted proteins | sample Alteio_BWOrgCont_70_FD_152877 | JGI IMG/M metagenome (GOLD analysis project Ga0206794, IMG submission 152877) | Enriched cells from forest soil in Barre Woods Harvard Forest LTER site, Petersham, Massachusetts, United States -... | ecosystem: Environmental > Terrestrial > Soil > Temperate forest >...
TGGTGTTCGAAATGGTGGGGGTTCTTGTCTTTGTGATCATCGCTTCGTTGTTTGGAATATCCCAGCTGGTGTCCTCGGTAAGAGTCATCGTCGCCCTTGGGATCATGGCTATCCTTGTTGCGCAATTGCCCATCTTCTCCCAATCCATGTATACATTTCAAGAGCGTCTGGTCCAGGGCGGCGGTTCCGCTAACGTTTATTCCGGCACTTCCCGCAATATTGGTGATCGGTTGGATTTTGCCTTTTCTGAAGCTGTCAACGGTGTTGTTGCGGCGCCGCAATGGTACGGAAATGGGATGGGATTGGGGAGCAATGTCGCCGCCGTGCTTGTGTATGGCTCTCCGATGTTCATCGGCGGTGAAGGCGTATTGGGCCGAACAATCTTTGAGTTCGGTCCCCTGTTCGGGGTCGCATTCATCTCGTTTCGCGTTGTGCTTGGGATCTTTATCGCAATCGAGGCATTCGCTAGGATGCGCCACGGACAAGTCCTGGCCTGGTTGTTTGTTCCTATGCTCCTCAACGAAATGATTTTTGGTGTTCTCGAACAGCCGACGGCCCAGGGATTCTTGGTCATCACACTGGGCATCTGCGTTGCAGCGTTAAATCTTGATCGAGCCCCGGCCGGGTTCCGGACGACGGGAAGATCCCGCTCTTTTCGAGCGCTCTATCCGGATGCGCAGATACGAGACTGGCGTCCGCGGAGAAATGCCCGGTTTGAGCGGGACGCCGGTCACCTGGGCGGCGGCGTCAGTTAGCCCAGCCCTGGCTGGATTACAACCGCATAGCGCTTCCGGGGTTCGAACATCGGAGTGAAACTGTACCTGGCTCGAAGGGCAGACCATGTCCATCGAGTCTGCGGAGCGAATTCAATGAACTGCGCAACAAAGGCAATTCTGTTCTTTCTTGTCGGGACCGTTGCGTCGATTTCGGGTCGCCAAGGTCACGCACAGACTTCCCAGCCGCCGAACGGTACACTGCCAGCGGCAACAAACTCGGACTCCTCGGCGCCGACGCAAGGGGGGCGGCCCTCTTCTACAGGAGCATCGATGTGGGGAGCGGGCAAGTCCACTTTTGGGCAGATGCATCAGGAAGACGGTATGTGGCGAGATTCAATTACAGGAGGTACGGCCGGGGGCACATCCCAAGGGCAGTTTCTGCCATTGCGGCGCAGCGCGGCTGCCGCGATGATGTCCAGACAGAACTCCATCGCCCGCGGGCAATTCTCCTGGAGCGCGCAACAACCGGACATGGAACCCAGACCGCAACAAGACCGCGTGTTGCGCGATCAATCCACCGGGGGCGCAAACGCGGTTGCCGAAGCTCAATCTTCATGGGGGTTGAGAAAGACCGCTAGTCCGCGTGCGGCGGTTTCATCTCTGTCATCCATGCAGCCTCAGACTACAAAGCGAACCGGCACACTACCTTCCAACCTTTCCTTCAATCAAAGCTTGCCGTCAAGGCCTGTAGCAGAGGGGCACGCAAAAGGTCGAACGCCGGGACGAGGTCACAATTCTCTTAAGGGTTTTGACGCCGGGAGTAGGCTGGGCTACCTCAGCGACGGATCAGGCTCCTCCCGATTCGACGATGGACGAAGCCGGTTTGGGCTCAATCCAGACCTTCCAACGCACCACTTGAGCTCGCATCGTCCCAGAGGCACGATCGATTCCGGGACCAAGTTAGGCATTCGAAAGTTCGAACAAGGGTCTGGAGCCAAGAGCACTGGGTCGAAACCAAACTAACCATGCGGGGCACGCGCAATTCACATTCGGTCTCGACTCTTTGATTCACAGCCGCGGATTCGAGGCTATACGCAGAGCCTGCACATAGGTGAGGTCAAAGCCCCTTGAATGGATTGTGAACAAGTTTGAAGGTCACCTGAACATTCACTTAGTCAAGCACTCGAAAACCGGCAAATTCTCCGGCCGGCTATCCCGTTTGTGTAGCTGGGACTTCTAACCGTTTCCATTATCGGAGGGGTGTCATTTCCGTGAAGTTCAAGGGAGCTGACAGATATTTGCGGCAATTACAATATTCGCTCGACGCGATCCGTCTGGGCGTTGTCTTTGTTCGAGCGGGTTCCTTTAAGATGCCACACAACGTTCGCGTGGCCGGAAAGTCAGTCCGTTTGCATTACCCCCCTGACCAGGGCGCAGCCAATGACTTTATGGCGTGTTGCATTCGCAACGATTACGGCTTAGGCCGGCAACTAAAGAACGTGGAGACAATCCTTGATGTGGGCGCAAATGTTGGCTTCTTTTCGATTGCAGCCCGAGCACGGTACCCGCATGCGCAGATCCATGCCTATGAGCCAAATCCGCGAGTTCTTTCTTTCCTCAAATCGAATACCGCAGAAATAGGAATCAGCGTGTTTCCTGAAGCTGTCGGAGCTAGTGCCGGTCGAGTGTCCATTCTTGACAACGGAGATAGTAATCAGGCCACGACTCAGGCAGCGAGTGACGGTGCTATACCGCAGGTGAGCCTCGAAACCGCGATTGAACGACTTGGCGGAACGGTCGATTTACTCAAACTCGATTGTGAGGGCGCCGAATGGGAAATGTTCGGTGTAACACGTCCATGGGATCATGTTCGCAACATTCGCATGGAGTACCACTTGGTTCGAGACAGAACGATCCAGGATGTCGATCAAGCGTTGGAGAGGGTAGGTTTTCGGTCAATCCGTTGGCGATGCAGTCTTGGATTCGGGATAGTTTGGACGAAACGTCCATAAGGATGCGGATCAAAAGGTTATCGCTCTCGGCATTGTCCCAGCTGTTGCCATCGCCGATGCGTTGGTGTTGCTGTGCTAGAGTTACCGTCAAATGAGCCGGGATGGAGAACCTATAAGAGCATGAATCAACGTCCTCTAATATTGCAAGTAATGCCCCAGCGGATGCGCATGCGCCAATATTGCCGTTTTTTTGAAAAAAATAGAGAGAAGTGGTTGAACCTGTATTCGGCTGACCCCGCTGGATGGTTTTTCACAGGCTCGAATGGATTTGCTGGCTGGGGACGGAGTCTCCGAATGCATCGCATTTACTGGAATACTAGAGCCTCAACTGACAAATCGACTTGTGAAGCTTGGTCGTGAAGGGGGAAGGTTCCTCGATGTTGGGGCGAATCTGGGCTACTTTTCTATTATCTGGAGTGTTTGCAATCCAGATAACGAATGTTTCGCAGTTGAGGCTTCCCCGCGTAATCTTGATTTGCTCCGCAAGAACATCCGTCAGAGCGGGGTCGAGAGTCGCGTCTCGGTATTTCCCGTGGCAGCTGGAGCATCGCATGCCAGAACTCACTTTGAATTGGGACCGGCAGACCAGACAGGTTGGGGCGGCCTCAGCTTGACGAAGAATGACAATTCGATCGAAGTCGAGGTGGCTCGAATCGATGAAATAGTTCCGATGGATAAGCCGATCTATCATGAAGGTCGATGTTGAGGGTGCAGATACGTGGGTATTGCAGGGTTGTGAACGGCTATTAAAGGCCAAATTGATCAAGGAAATTTGGTTTGAAGCAGAACAAACCACGTATGGCGAACCTTGGGATCTCTCTTGAGTTGGCACAAGACTACCTTCGATCGATTGGCTACGACCCCTCGCCGGTGAGCGATCCGAAAAAGCCGTTTGTCGAATGGCGTGCAGTTCCAAGAATGAAGTCTTAACCCAGTTCTCAACCGTGCGCCGAGCTCCAGGAGAACTTCTTTCGGAAAACCCGCCATCACCAGCGCCCTTGGTGTACACGCCTGGTTTCTTCAAAGCGCAATAGTCTTAACTCTGTATCTCGGAAACTATAATCGGATGGCCGATATAATGGGACGCATGCTTTCCTATCTTCATTATCGAATTCGAACGACTCCATGGCTCGGAAGAACCGCCCTGAAATCGATCCCCGATCTGGCTTGGACGATTAACATCAAACCGATAGGAAAGATGATGATTCGGCTGCGCCAGCATCGGATGTACTGGCTTCGGCCGCCTCTGCTTGGCGAAAGCTTTATGCTTAGCGCCCTGCAGCGATTGGTACGCGAGGGAGATGTTGTATACGACATCGGCGCCAATATTGGGCTCTACAGCCGGTTTCTTGTGCAATGTTTTGGTGCTTCCAAGGTGTACGCTTTTGAGCCGATGGTCGACAATCAAAGGCTAATGGCGAAGAACTTCGAGTTAGGTGGTTGTGCATCACGAGTAACTGTCGTTCCGTTGGCGATTGGGAATGAAGATGGCACGTGCGAATTTCAGGTCGACGATTTGACTTCAAATACTGGATCTCTCGATGTCGTCAGAGGAGGGAAGCCGTCGGCGTCGCGAGCGCAGTACGGCTTACCGCCTCGGACCGTTCGCGTCCCGGTAGCCCGCCTCGACTCCATCGAGGAATTGAAGGGAATTCCGAAACCCGATGTGATCAAACTGGACGTGGAAGGTGCGGAAGCGCTCGCGCTGGAAGGCGCGGAGAACCTTTTGTCGCGACACGCATGTCGCTTGGTGATTGAACTGCACGGCGCAGACGTGGCGCAAAAGGTGCTGAAGCAGCTTTGGAACTATGGGTATTATTGTTTTGGTCTTCTTGCGAAGAACGGAACGAGAACTTATTCAGCTCTGCTCGACGACGATCTCAAATATGTGACAGACAAGTATTCCCTGCATCATGTCCTCGCATCTCGCAATGCAGATGAGCTTAAAGCACCGATCGAGGAGTTTAGAACTACATAGAATCGAGTAGGCACGGCTGTGTCATCGAAGTGAGATACTTGATTTCCAAACTGCTTTCGCCCCCAACTCCCTCCCTGATTGATTGAGGTATTCGATTCGACCGGCCGAGGAAAAGCCGTTTGTATTCAGATTCAGCAATAAAGAGAGTCCTGATCTACAGAATCGGCAGCCTGGGCGACACGATCGTAGCCCTGCCGTGTTTTCACCTTGTCGAGCGCACCTTTCCCGGCGCAACGCGAGTTCTTCTGACAAATTTTCCCGTGCACGCGAAAGCTCCTCCCTCGGCAGCGGTGCTTGACGGCAGCGGATTGGTCCAGGATTACATGCGTTACACGATTGGCACACGCAGCCCACTGGAACTGTTGCGTCTTGCTTTGGAGGTTCGTCGCTTCAATCCGGACGCCCTCATCTATCTTATGCCCCTTCGATCTATGCAGGGAGTCAAACGCGACATGTTGTTCTTCAAGCTGGCGTGTGGAATTAGACAGATCCTTGGATTGCCAAAAGAAGAGGACCTCAGGCGGGTGCGGAACTTGGAAACTGATCTGTATGAGTCAGAGGCAACTCGCCTTGCGCGAACGCTCGTTGATTTAGGTGAGGCGGCACCCCACGATCTCGCTAACTGGAGCCTTCGCCTGACTGAGTCGGAAATGCAAATGGCTCGCAGCTCGGTGGGCGACCTGGCGGGCGAGCCCTTAATTGTTTGCGGTCCGGGTACCAAGATGCAGGCCAAAGATTGGGGCAAGGACAATTGGCGCGCCTTACTTGGACAACTCACCGTATGTTATCCGGGCTACGGACTTGCACTTGTCGGCGCTAAAGAAGATATGGAGGTCAGTGAGTATGCCTCCCGGGCGTGGCGGGGCCGAAAAGTCAATCTTTGCGGACGACTGAACCTGCGCGGTACGGCAGCCGTACTGGAGCACGCCTCGGTTTTCATAGGGCCAGATTCAGGTCCGATGCATTTGGCAGCCTGCGCCGGCGTACCCTGCGTGATTGCGTTCTCTGCGCGTGGCCTTCCGGGAGTCTGGTATCCAGCAGGTCGCCAGCACCGCATCCTCTATCGTCGAGTAAGCTGTCTCGGTTGCAATCTTGAATCCTGCATCGTCGAGGGTCGGCGGTGTCTCACCTCGATCACGGTGGAGGAAATGGTCGCTGCGACTCGGTCGGTGCTAATCTGAGAGCACGCCCGAGAACGCCTTAGACCGTGTGTTATGAGATATGAAAGGCGGAACAGCCCCTGACATATAACCTTGGCGATATTCAATCGCCGGATGCGTTTGTAGTCGAGTAAGTTGATTGTCACCCGCGCCGAGTGGCGAGAATACCCAAAACGCAGGCTCCGCAGCAAACTAGAAGCCGCGCACTTTCAAACGAACGAAAGGCAGGATTCACAAGATGTTCCGTTTTCAGATTCTGATCTGTCTGCTTGCGGCCGCGACCCCAAGGTGTAGCGCGCAGATGAGCTACGTGTACACGCAGCCGGTTGATGCTACTAACGTTACTCTGGGAGTAAAGGACTCGACCGGCGCGTTGATCAGAACCATCTTTAGTGGAAAGGCGCAAAAAGCGGGAACATACAAGGGCGTTTGGGACGGGAAGACGGACGCGGACACGGCAGCAACAGGCGGGCCGTTTACCATCGCTTTGCTCTTTGGGAACCCACATTTTACCTGGGATGGGACCATTGGGAACACGAGCAACTCTTACACAGGGTACGACCGCTGGAATTGGATCTATGAGTATGTCATAGGCGCAAAGCTCACGTTTGTGAATGGCACCGGCTGGACGACACAAGGCTATAGCGAGGGGACATTTGGCCTCGCGTCTTTTAGCGACAACAATCCCAATTCACCGAAGGTTGCGTCGACGAAGTACTACAACCAAGACATTTGCTTCAGTGACATAGCGAATGATGGCCGAAATCTCTACTTGATTAGCAACAGCGCCTGGAAGGGTGCCTCGAGCTTTGTTACTAAGTTCGACTCCCAAACCGGCCAGCCTGTGTTCTTTACAAATGGAGCTCGGTTCGGTGCCGGCGTTGCGGCGCAGGCAAATCGTGGGGTCAGCACTTATTCACAGACCACGATGAGTATGATTGACGTCAACATGACGACTTACGCCGACCCACCGAACGCTATAGCCGTACAGACCACCGGAAACATACTGGCCGTGGCGCATGGTAACTGGCTCACGGGCGGATGGGGATCTTTGCGCACCGGCAATACGATTAAGTTCTTCGACAAGACCACCGGGGCAGCGTTGGGGAAAAACGCGACCATAACGAGCCCATTGAATATGGCATTCAGCTCCGCAGGTTTGTGGGTGGTCGCCAGCGGCGGACTTTATCTGATCTCATCTCCCGGCAGTTTGAATATGATTACGCAGCCGATCAAAGGTCTATCAAACCCAGTTTCTGTGGACGTCAATAAGTCGGACAATCACATCTTTATTCTCGATGGGGGAACATCGCAGCAGCTCAAAGAATACGATACAGTTTACAGATTGGTGAGAACATTTGGCGCGTCGGGCGGATATGAAGACTGTAACCCGACTGTTAAACACAATCGCCTTATGGTAGACAATACAGCCGTGACCGGTACGCCTTTCAGTACGCTGTACGCCCAACCAATGAGTTCGGTACGTGTGGAATCGAATGGTGATGCCTGGATCATCGACACCTTTGACAATGGGGCGAACGGAAGGATCCAACACGTCACTCCGAAAGGGCCGACGTTTGATTACATATCTCAGGTTCTGTATGGGTCCGAGATGTATATGAACGGCACAAGCCACACGCAGCCAACCCGCGTCTACATTGGCATGAACGAATATAGCTTTAACCCGAACGTGCCGAATAATGCCGGAGATCCCGCCGCACCTGGAGGAAACGGATCGTGGCAGTTTGTGCGCGCATGGACAGTCGGCGCCGGTACCGGCGCGTGCGGGAATGCCGGTAATCCATTGAACTTTTTCGCGCAGATGTCGCCTCCTTCAATCACAGAATCCGAGCAGCTCAGCAACGGACATGTCTACGCTACGGTCAACTTCAATAAGGGAAAGAAGCAGACAGCCGTTGTCGAGCTGCCAACCAGCGGAACGTCGGCCCTGCGAATTGTCTCGATCTTGTCAGTCTTTCCTCTCGACCACTATGCCCCGCCCATGGCGAAGGATGGAAGTTTCTTTTACGTCAACACATCCGGTTCAGGCCCGTCCTCTGTGGCCAATATCAATCACGTTCCGCTGACCGGATTCGATCGCAGCAACAACCCAATCTACGGATCCTCAACCCTCATAGCCTCGGTAACCTTCAATCCCACCAATCAACCGAAACCCGATTACCAGAACTGGCAGGGACCATCGCCTCTGGAACCTTCCGCAGCCGGGGTTTATCCGGTGGCACAGTGGCATCCATTTAACTCCTCTATAACGACCAACTATCCTCACTTAGGTGGGATCATCGCAGGAAAGAAGAGCTATCTGTTTACCGCCTTGCCCGAGGTATGTTCAACCGAACCGCTGACCTCGGGCGCGTATCCGTGCGGGACAGGAACAGGAAATCTCGGCACCGGGGCTTATGCGGAGGGACACTGGATTGTAACGGCTTACGGGTCACAAGAATCGATGTACACCCCGCAGTTCTGGTTGCATTACGAGGATGGGATGTATGTGGGCTGGTTTGGCCCTCAGAGCACAAACAGTATTACAGCCACTGGACCAGTAGCTGCCAACAAGGAATTCGACCCTTTTCCAGACTGGCGAGGGGTCCGGCGTCGGTTGCCGGGAATTGGTCAGAACATGGGCACCGCTCACCTTGTGAGCATCAACGGAGATCTGTTCTTGCACATCACTTCAGAATCCAACCTTACTCCCAGCCAAATATGGCGCATTTCCAACCTGTCGAGCGTGCATGAAGTGTCCGGAACGGGAAATCTGGGTAGTACGGTTACGTTGTCGACGCGAGTCTTTTAGGCCGAAAGCATACGACCTCTCCCGCGGGCCATGCGATCAGGCTGAAGATCATCGCCATGCCCCAAGAGATAAAGTGGTTGTGGGACATCGAGTTCGCAGGTTTCGATCGGTTTCGGAGAAGTGTCAGGTTGGGCAGCTGATGCTGCATATCATCGTCAACTGAGCAATTAGGCGTTTCCTTTGGCACAGAAATCTGAGCGCATCATTGCTATATGACTTCAGGCACCAATCCGTGCAAACTTCGGGATCAGATCGCGTGCAAAACTTAGATGCTTTCTCTGCCAAGTTTCTAACTGCTAGATAACAATTAGGAGGTGGTTCGGAGTCGGGAATCAATTCGTAATCGATGGCGTAAGCTAGGGTTCCAGGTACCGGGCCGCGAGCCCCCATCATCCGGGGATATAACTTGCCGTGTTTTCGAAGGACCGCGATCGTCTGCGAACTCGAGGTCGCCCTAGCAGTTCTTCGTTGAATAAAGGAACCGGGTTGCTCTAGCAGCCCGTAACATTGTGAAGGACATTCTCGAATTGCTCCCCGTTCGGCGAATTCAAGCGTACAGGCAATTTCTTGTTCCAAAGGCCTACCGGATCCTCGAATTCCTGACTTCGCAGGGAATTGCACTCGCTGCCAGGCTGACTTATGGCTTTCTGTGCGTGCGATTGTTGCCAGTCACCGAATATGCCAAGTTCGCGGTGGTTTTTGGCTTTCTAGGCTTCCTTTCGGTGCTGATGGACTTCTTTTCGGGGACGCTGCTTCCCCTCGTCGGGGAGCGAATTAACGACCGTCAGTTAATCGCTGACTACGTTGCTTCACTCCGACAGTTGGCACATCGTGTTTACTTATTGGCCGCTCCCGCCGCTATTGTTGTCTATCCCTTAGTGGTCCGCAAGCAACAGTGGAGTTGGCGTGTGATAGCGGCCATGGTGCTGCTCCTCCTTGTTGCCAGTTGGTTTGGACGAATGGGCGGCACCTACGGATCAGCGTTGATCGCCCTGCGCAATCGAAGGGCCTGGTACCAAGCACAACTGATCTCCGGCGTGGGTTCGCTGGCTGCCCTCGGCGTTGTCTGGGCGGTACACGCTCTCAACGCGTTTTCTGCAATCTTGATCAGTGTCGCCGCTATCGCCTTTCTGAGCCTGCACTATTGCTTCCGGGCACGAGAAACTCTGGGTGTGCGAGGCCACCCCTCTGTCGAAAAACGCCGCGCTATCATCCATCTGGCCCTGCCGGTTGCGCCCAATGTCATCTTCTATGCCCTTCAAGGACAACTCTCGTTATTTCTGATTACTTTTTTCGGCCATTCTGCGGCAGTGGCTAGTGTGGGAGCGCTCAGCCGGCTTGCGCAGATCTTTATGCTCTTTGGGCAGATGGCGCCACTACTGATTGAACCGTACTTTGCCAAGCTTCCTCAATCCCGGGTCAAGCGAAATTATCTCGGAATGCTCGCAGCTCAGGGGACCCTCTGCATATGCGCGACGTCCCTCGCGCGCTATTTCCCGCAGATCTTCCTCTGGATCCTTGGCCCTAAGTACGGGGCGCTCCGCCAGGAGGTTGTGCTGATGATCGCGGGCAGCTCCATCGCATACTTATCCGCGGTATTGTTTATGATCCACACGGCTCGCCGGTTTGTCTACTGGTGGAATTCTGTGCTGGTGATCATCTTCACTGTGACCGCCCAAGCACTGTTTATTATCAAAACTGATCTTTCCACAGTTCGAGGGGTGCTGGTCCTCAATTTGGTTACAGCTGCAGTCGGTTTGTTCGTTCACGTTTTTACCGGAATTTACGGACTCGTTCGAGGCCCACGCTCGCACGCCACTGGTGAGTTGGTCTCAGTAGAAGACAGTTATGTCTGACATGTCCCATGCAAACACGGGCACGGCCGAACTTTCAATATCCGAACATATGTACAAGTTTTAATTCGATTAGATAATGCTTAGTGTGGATCTAAGTTTCGGGAGGTATCACCTTTGTCAACATTTCATAAGACAATGAATTTTATTGATGCGGTCAGGGTTTGCCGAAGGCGTTACTCATTTGCAGAGATGGTGAGTCTACTTCGGGCACGCAAGACCACCAACGGATCGGCATGCAAGATTCTCGACTATCGGGTGAAGTATCTCGATCAAAACAGTTTTCAGATCGCTTTATGGGAGATTCTTTTCAAAGGGGTATACCAATTCGAGGCAGATAGCGACAGTCCAATGATTCTTGACTGCGGCGCGAATATCGGATTGGCTACGCTATTCTTTAAGTGGAAGTATCCTAAATCACGCATCCTTGCGTTCGAAGCGGATCCGAATATAACGGCGGTCTTGAAAGATAACATTAACTCCAATCGTTTACAAGGAGTTGAGATTCATAATGTTCTACTGTCCAACAGCGAAGGCGAACATGTCTTCTACGCCGGTGACTCCGGCAGCTTGGTGGGGAGCGTCATTCCGGGGCGACAGGCCAACCATCATGCAATCACCGTCCGGGCAGACAAACTCTCGAGATTCATCAAAGGCCCAATCGATCTCATTAAGATGGATGTAGAAGGCTCGGAATTTGAGGTCATTCAAGATCTGATTTCCAGCCGGACAAGTAGCCAGGTACACACCATGATCATCGAATATCACCACAAGATCGGGGGCGAATCTTCGCGTTTAGCGCAGTTCCTTAAACTGCTTGAAGACGACGGGTTTGAATATCAGATCGCTGCAAATTGCGACCCTGTTACCCGAAAAGGAGTATTTCAAGATATTGTGATTGGAGCTTACCGCTCCTGATTGTGTGCGGGTGGTCCCAAACAAAATTTCACTCCCGGCTTCTACATTCCCCGGCCATCGGCTTCTTTGCCTCTTTACAGAAGCTGGTTGCTATACTGTGCTCTGAGGTGTGCTTTAGGTGGTTAGACACATGCCTTGAAGCAGAAGACGGTACTTTAAGAATATGCCATTTGGTGACGTTTTCGATACGAACCGCGTTGCTATTTCGGTCGCTCTGGTGACGCGGAACCGGCCAGAGTCGCTGACCCGCGCCTTAAGCAGTTGGCGAAGGCAATCTTTACAACCATGGGAGATCATCGTTTCGGACGACTCTGACGATCTGGTGCGTCCGGAAATCCAGCGGATCGCCAAGGAGTTCGGCGCTGTATGGATCCCAGGGCCAAGGAGGGGGCTGTACGCCAATCGCAATCATGCCGCCATCCACACCCGCGGGACTCATGTTTTTTCGGCTGATGACGATCATGAGCATCCGGTTTCCTTCATGGAAGCATGCCTGAAAAGCTTACAGGAGAATCCTGACTCAGCATGGTGTCTAGGAGAGGTCCATGCATGGGAAGAGTTAACTCAAGGATGGAAACTGCCGGGCCAACTGAACTTCAGCGGTTCGTCCAGTACTCCTAGAGATAGGTCCAATTCATGGTCATGGTCGGATGGAGCAACGATTTGTCCGCGCAAAGTCTTCGACTCTGGTCTGCGGTTTTGCGAATCGTTTCGATTTGGAGCTTCCTATCTTGAATTCGGATGCCTGCTTCATGCGGTTGGGATGAGGATCCGTTTACTGGAAACCACGGGTGTCATCCACCATTTGTACGAAGTCGGCAGATCGTACGATATTCCTGTAGAACAACATGCCGCTAGATATTTCGCCCTATTAATGCTGGGGTGCGTGTATCAGCCCCGAAAAAAACACCTCTTCCTGGTGAGCAGCTTTTTTCTTAAGGAATTCATTCGAAGGCCTGTTGCAGTCTGGCGTCCGGCCCTCTGGGCACTTAGTGTGATGGGAAAGCGTAAAGCTTGGTTTCGAAATTGGATGACAAGCAGTCACCACAAGTTTGTGAATGTAACTGCATATCCAAACCGTTCAGCTTGACCTATCAGGATAATCCATCTGCCGATGACCTGAGCCCATTTTTTGTCCGGTTCGGTGTAGAAAATCATACCCTACATTTTTCTGCTTTGCTTTCTAGCTAGCAGGCTGCTGAAAAACGGTGTTGCAAGCTGTTAATTCTCACTCTGTGACTCGATTCTGATGATTCTGTCATTCAAATCGCGTTATTTCGCTGCCCCGCGGGCCGTTTGTTCCGCCCGCAGAGACACTACGGCCCGATCAGGCCGCTGCCTGGATCGGAATCAGCTTTCGCATCCGCACCAGGTTGTAAGCCGCGGCCGCGAAGGTGAAGATCCAAGCCACCTTGAACAGTCCGCGATGTTGCAGTTTGCGCAGCAGCGCGATGTCTTTCAGCCAGCCGAATCACTCCTTGATGCGCTTTCTCTTCTTCTGGCTGACGGCATAGCCGGCGTGCCGCGTGGTGCGCGCATCGATGGCGCTGCCGCCTGGCCGAGAAGTGTTTTGCGCCACGTGCGGCGTCAAGTTCATGTGGCGGCATTCGTCGATGAATTCAGCCGCATCGAATCCCTTGTCGCCGCCCACCGTGATGCGATCATCGCCTGGAACCTGCTCCAGCATTACCAGCGCCGCATCGCGCTCGGCCCTTCCGTTGGCCTGGAGCAGCTCCGCGTTCACGATCAACCCCTCGCGATTGTCGACCAGCAAACTGCCGTTGTAGCTCAACTTGGACTCCTTGCCTTTACCCTTGCGTGCCAGAAGCGCGTCCGGATCGGTCTTCGACTCGTGGGTTTGGTTGGAACGTTTCTCGCCGCGAAAGTCCACTGTGGGATTACCAGGATCATCCGGCGGCGGTGCGTCCCGCTTGTCTTTCGGCTGAAAGCTCTTCAAGCTCGCCCAGGCGTCCAACAGCGTTCCGTCTACCATGAAGTGCTCATCGGAGATCAATCCCGCCGCACGTGCCCGCTCAACTACCTGCGCCAAAAACTCCTTGGCCACGGCGGCTTCCAGCAGCCGGTCGCGGTTCTTCATGAATGAAGTGGCGTCCCACACTTGGTCGTCCAGGTTCAGCCCCACAAATCAGCGGTACAAAATGCTGTAATCGATCTTTTCCATCAGCAGACGCTCCGACCGCACCGAATACAGCATCTGCAAAAGCTGTGCCCGCAGCAGCTTCTCCGGAGGGATCGACGGCCGGCCACCGTTGGCATACATGGCGTCAAACAGCGACGACATCCCCTCCAGAATCTCGTCCGTCATCGCCCGCACGGTGCGCAGTGGATGATCCTTCCGCACCCGATGTTCCGGCGACAAATAACTGAACATATCACTCTGCTGATGATCAATCCCTCGCATGATCTCGTCTTACCTGAACACCGTGTGGAATTGAAGTGACTATTTCAGCACCCTGCTATAAATGCGCGCATAAATAATTCGACATGTTGATTAAAAAAAGGGATGGAGGAGGTTTTCGATCTCCTGGGGATGATGTCGCACGTAATCGAAATTGTGGAAGAGCGCATTGCAAAGATCTTGTGGCCGTTCAAAGAACCGATTGTGTGTCACATGCTTGCGGGTGTAATTCCAGATCCGTTCGGTAGCATTCAGTTCGGGCCAGTACGGCGGAAGTTGGAAGACTTCCACGTAGCGGCGGTTGGCTTTGAACCAGTCATAGGTTTCCTGCTTCTTGTGATACGAGGCGTTGTCTTGAATCAGGTAGATCCGGTGGCGGCGCCGATAGAAGGCGGGCACCGCCACTTGCTCCAGGAAGGCCAGATAGGTCTCCCACTGAAAATAGTCTTCCTGATGCAGGTAGACGAACTTGGCGTTGTCCAGCTGCACGGCCCCGAAAATCTTTTGCGTATTGCGCTCGCCTCGCGTGGGGATCTGAGGTTGACTTCCCCGTCTGGCCCAGGTCGCGTGCAGGGTGGGAGTCTGACGGAACGACGCCTCGTCTTCGAAAACGATCACCGCCCCTTCGCTTTGGGCTTTTTTTTTAGATTCGGGTACGTATAACGCACCCATTTGCGGTGTTGCTCGGCATCGGCCTGGACCAGCCGGGTGGTGGGCCGTTGCATCGAGTAGCCCAACTGCCGGAGCAACTTGCGCACATGTCCGGCGTGATACCGCAGCCCGAATTCCTCTTCGATGATGTAGCGTACCAGGGGGCTGGTCCAAATCCCCGTTTCCAAACCGTAAGCCACAGGTCCGCTATCTAAAATGTCGCACAGTCTTTCCCGCTCCTCCTGGCTGAGCCCAGTCGGTCGCCCACTGCGGTGTCCTTCCAGGAGGCCCTCTTTGCCGTACCGGTTCCATTGATCGATCCACAAGGGAACCGTGCTGCGATGCACCTTGAGATGGTTCGCTATCTCTCCGGCCGTGTGTCCATCCAGGCTCATCAGAATCCCCTGGATACGCAGTACCATCCGCGGCTCTTTGTCTCTCTGTGCTTGGCGACGGAGTTCCAGCAGCTTGGCGACGGCTGTCTTCTTGCCTTGTGCAAATGCTGGGCGCATATAGCCATCATGGCGCATTTCATCAATGATGTCGAATTATTTATGCGCATCTATATAGGAGAGAGATGTTTCGGCCGGGGACTAGCCAGGTCAAGGCCGGAGCGAAGCGGAGCCGATCAGGGTCGCCTTGACCTGGCTGGGCCACGGCCATATTTCCTTCTTCAAGCGAAGCAGATTGCCATTGGTGTGCAAGCTCATCCGGTGTGCAATGGTCCATCGCCGAGGGAGGCCGTGCGGAATTGTAGTAGTTGCGCCAAGCCGAGATCTTCTTCCGCGCATCGAACAGATTCCAGAACCAACTGGCGTTCAGGCACTCATCGCGGAAGCGTCCGTGGAAACTCTCGACATAGGTGTTTTCGGTGGGCTTGCCCGTCAACACCGGCCGTGGCCGTATCTCGCGTACCAGCCGCTTGCGCGGACCAACTGCCCGCAATCGAGGACCGGCCCGCAGAGCCGCTGCAGACCTAGTGCCGACTCGGTATCTTCTCGACACGAATATTCTGTCCGACCTTCTGAAGAATCCTCAGGGGAAGGTCGCCCCAAAAGATCTCCTCCCTTTCTTTCGAAGAACGCTTCTTGTTCGCAACAAGCATTATCGTTGCGGCCAAACTTCGGTAGGAGCGGCCAAGAGCGGCTCGTCGATTTTGGCGGGCCGTATGGATCAATTGCTCGATGCCATTGAAATTCTTCCCCTCGAACCGAAAGCAGATCGGAACTATGGACGAATCCACTCCCAACTGGAGAAGGTGTCACTGTGATCGGGGGAAACGACCTTCTGATCGCAGTTCAATCTCTCGCAATCGATTTCGTTCTGGTCACGGACAACATTCGAGAATTCAAGCGAGTCAAGGAGCTGCGAGTCGAGAATTGGCTGCGTTCCTGATACGCAAGAGAAGCAGAGCCGTATAGAGACTTTGGTCGGCCAGATAATCGGCCGCCGCCCCTGGCGGAGACACCGTCCCTCAACCTGCTAGGTTAGCTAGCTAGCTCATTCGGTGGGTCGGACTCCAGGTCAGCGACTCGCCCCTCTGTTGGATCGTCTAGTCTTCCAGAATTCAAGTCGGCAAAGGCGACAGCGAGTCACCACCTTCCCGCCCGCCAACGAGTCCTGAATGAGGTTGGACGGCAGGAGACGGTGACCACGGGGACATGTCTCCCAGTCGGGACCGCGTTTCTCTCTCAAGTTCAAAGGTTCAGGGTTGCAGCATGACTTCCCCACGCATGCCGGACGGCTCTTTCGGTGATATAGAACCTGCCCATCCGGAATCTCGCCTACGAACATTTCCCAAAACGTTCTCCGGGCAGAACTCAGCTTGCCGTTGATGCGGAGCGCGCCGTATCCCTCTCGGATCCTGGCGTGGGCCTATTGCCAGCATTTCGTCGGTAGAATGGCCACTCGGCCCATCAGGTACTCACTCGAGGGGTTGCTGCCTCGGATGGTAGATTGAGGTATGGAATTGTTGCGAGGTTTGGCTGCAGTTTTAGGCCTTTTTCGGGTGGCGACATTGGGAATAGGACTCTTTGTCGTAACCGCCATCGGACTTTGTGCTGAACAACTCCCCTTCCCGCAGCGACTGGGTTTCGGCGCCGCATTGGCCGGTTCTGGAAGCCAGCCGGGAGCGAATCCCGGGCCTCCCGCTCCGGCTTGCGAGCCCGCCATCATGGGTTCTCCATTTGTCACTGTCGATAGCTGGGTTTATCCCGCGGTGATGCGACTCTACGGAATGGGCTATGTGGATCACGTGTTCCTGGGCATGCGGCCGTGGACTCGACAAAGCATCAACCATATGCTGGAGGACACTGCGGCCCGCATCGCAGATGCCGACTCCAGTCCACTCAATGATCAGGCCGAGGCATTGTATGAAGCATTGGCCCACGAGTTACGCAACGAGATGGCGGGTCCGTGCCTGGCGTTGAAGGGAAACACGCGCCTGGAGTCGGTGTATTCGCTTTCGCGGGTCATGACCGGCACTCCTCTGCGCGACAGTTTTCACATGGGCTCGACCGTCGTCAACGATTATGGGCGGCCGTATGCAAACGGGTTCAATAACTACACGGGGGCCAGCGCCTACGCTATCGCCGGCCGCTTTACTCTATATGCGCGCGGCGAGTTTCAATACGCGCCCTCCTCGATCGGCTACTCGTCGGCATTGGCACAGTCCCTGTCTAAGCTCGATACCGTCCCTTATATCAACCCTGCCACAGGCCTCCCTTTCAATCAGGCGACCATTCCGGCGGGAAACATCTCTTCCACCGCTACCATGCGCTGGATGGAGCTCTATGCCTCGTACCATGTCCTCAACCACGAAATATCCTTTGGTAAACAGGACAATTGGATGGGCCCCGGCCTAGGCGCCGGATTCGCCTATTCCAATAACGCCGAGAATATCTATTCGTTCAATATAAACCGGGTCGAGCCTTTGCGGATTCCCTGGCTGTCCTATATCACCGGTCCCTTCCGCTACGAATTCCTGGTCGGATCGCTGAAGGGTCATGTAGCCCCCAACGCGCCGTGGGTCCATGTCGAGAAAGTGAGTTTCAAGCCGACCGAAAACCTCGAATTCGGCTTCGAGCGCACCGTCATCTGGGGCGGACAAGATCACGTGCCGATCACGATCCACTCCTTCCTGAAAAGCTTTTTCAGCCTCACGGGTGTCACCGAAGCAGAAAAGTTCAGTCGCGAGGATCCGGGCGCACGCTTCGGCGCATTCGATTTCTCATACCGGCTTCCCTGGGTTCGCAACTGGTTCACACTCTATACCGATGGCGAAGTCCACGACGACGTTTCACCGATCGACGCACCCCGCCGCGCCTCGTGGAGGCCAGGCCTGTATCTTTCCCACGTGCCCGGAATGCCTGCGCTCGATATGCGCGTGGAAGCTGTCTATACCGATCCTCCCGTGTCAAGAAGCCAGGGCGGCACGTTCATGTACTGGGAGACGGTGCAGGTGCAGGGTTACACCAACAAAGGCAATTTGTTTGGTGACTGGGTGGGCCGCGAGGGCAAGGGCGGCCAAGCGTGGCTCACTTATCACCTGAGCGGAAACGAATGGCTCCAGCTAAGGTACCGCAATCAAAAAACCGCCAAGGATTTCATCCACAACGGCGGCACGGAATACGGAACCACTCTAAACAATATCACCTTCGAGGCGGTTAAACGAATCGGCAGGGACTTCGAGGTGGACGGCAGCTTCACTTACGAGCACTATAAGGCACCTATCTATCTGCCCGGCCAGCAGACCGTTACGACAACGAATGTACAACTCACCTGGTATCCGGGAAGGAAGGTCAGCTTTTGATCTTGAGAGACAGAAGGTTGTAATCGATTTGCTCCATCGGCAAGCGCCCCGATCGAACCGAATAAAACACTTGCAAAAGCAGCGCCCGCAGAATATACGCCGGCGCGACCGAAGGCCGCCCCGACGCTGCGTACAGAGCATCGAACTCTGGGCTCAACGTCCCTAGCACCGCGTCCGTCAACATGGGAACCTCTCGCAGCGGATGATCAGCAGGTACCCGCTGCTCCAACGAAACATAGCTGAACATCGCCTCTTGTGTACGCTCGCCTCCACGCATGTCTGCCTGATATGGGGCGCAAGGGGTTCCTCTCAGCGATAACCCTTGGTCCGGAACCGGGACACCGCCACATAAAACGTATTGGCGTCCGTTCCCGGATTGTGAAGACTGATGTTGGCATTCGACAGGTGCTGATAGCGATAGCCAATGGTCACGGTCTGGCGTTGCTTCCGGAAGATCTGCACACCCCCGCCAAAGTCGATCGTGTACATGAACTGCGAACCCTGGGGCGAAAGAACGCGGTCCAGAAAGTAGATAAAGCCGCCATCCGTCGATAGAAACGGCTGTACCCGGCTCTCTGGATAAAAGCTTGCCCGGAAGCCCACCGGGCTAATGCCGCTTCCATAGGTGCGTTTGCGCTTGTCCAGAAAATTCGGGTTGCTGGGAGTGGGTTCATCGAGCATGGCCAGCGCGGTTACCTCCGGCGCATAGCGGAAATTCCATTTGGCGCCGGGATTGAACAGGTATGAGTAAGTTACGTCGACGGGCATGTACTTGATATCGCCGGCATACCCCCAGATATGGCCGCTGATCACCGAGAATCCCCACCATGCTCCGAATTCGTGGACTCCGCCGGGATGCGGCCACACCGGCAGCACCTCGCCAGTGCTGACCGGATGAACGCCGGTCGAGACCACATTTCCCGCAGATGCGACGGCAGCTTCTTCCGGCGGGTCTCCGTTGCGAGCGTCTCCCGAATGGCCGGCCACATCCTCCGGACTGGGCGGATCGCTCCAGAACGAATTCGCCTTTACCTGGCGCCCATCGCGATACCACGGCGGACGGAAGCGGAAGATGTTTGCCGTTGCGCGGGCCGGAGTCAGGAAGCTAAGGAGCAGTAACGTGACCGGCCGCCGTTGCTTCTCCTCCACATGCTTTACGACATATTTGTCGAGAGCGTCTTCTGCCATCGTCCACAACAAGCCGCCAACAGGAGTGGTCACCAACTCTACCCATCCAGTTTCGTTCGTCCAGACGAGACTGCCTCCTTGTGGAACCTGATGATCACCGTTGTGTCCGATGCCGGCCTCTCCGAACGGCCCCAGCTTCCACTGGAAGCTGTACGCGGTCGAAAATGCGAGCGCGCGCATGCGGCTGCGCCAATATGGCCACGTATTGCTCATGTCAAGGGTCATTCCCTTAGGGTCATTCTGGATCCACAGGTAGCTGGTGATCCCTCCCATCATGGGGTGGCCGATATAGTCGTCCAGAAATGGGTTCTGATCATTCCAGACGTTCCAGCGCCAACCCGCCGCGCTGTTGATCCAGCGATCGAACCAATCCCCATGGGTAGTCTCCCATCTATACCAATAGCCGGTATAAATGTTTCCCACGTTCTGGAAGGTAAGGAACGCGGCGGAACTGATCAGCAGTTGCTTCCAGTGAACGCGACACTCCCTGGCATGCGTGGTGTCGTATGGGCACTGATCGAGCGGCACCCGCACGGATGAATTCGGCGTCACTCCAAAGCCAGAAGAATCGAACATACTGCCATGAATGAAATCAAAATCCGGGGGACGGGAACCGGAGTCCTCTCCCGGCGAACCGGTCACGTTGAATTCAGGCGTCGGTGCGTCCGGCAACTCGGCC
>Ga0206794_1129_pt1 | contig 20030 bp, 9 predicted proteins | sample Alteio_BWOrgCont_70_FD_152877 | JGI IMG/M metagenome (GOLD analysis project Ga0206794, IMG submission 152877) | Enriched cells from forest soil in Barre Woods Harvard Forest LTER site, Petersham, Massachusetts, United States -... | ecosystem: Environmental > Terrestrial > Soil > Temperate forest > O...
GGCGCAATCCTGCCATCGCTGCTGCATCAGGACCCGCGCTACTTCTACCAGGGCACCGGTACAACAAAGTCTCGCATGCTCCACGCCATTTCCTATCCCTACATCTGCAAGGGAGACAACGGGAAGACGCAACCGAACTATTCCAGCCTGGGAGGCGATCTGATCTCGGGCGCGATCTCGAACATCTACTATCCTGAAACCAATCGCGGCGTGGGGCTGGTGTTCGAGGGCTTCTTCGTCACCACCGCTGTCCGCACGGTGAACCGAATGGGCTTTCGAATTCGCATTCCGCGTGGGACGCGCTCAATTGCCGTGAGCGTCATTCTGTTGCCCGTTCCGTTTTTGTTGAATGCGCAGCAGAACGGCGACACGGGTTCCATCGTGATCGCCGACTTGCCTGAGACACCTCAAGCGCAATCTGGCGCATCGCCGTCCGGTTCTGCTTCACAGGGGACACAGCCGCCCGGGGAGCAGGATCCCGTGCAAACTGGACCGGGCACTCCGCCCGCGCAAACTCCGTCGAGCAAGGGAGACTCAGGCTCAAAAGATTCCGCGACCCAGACTGAAGCAGAAAAAAGCCAGCACGAGAAGGCCGAAGAGCAGCTCAAGGAGCAGGAACGCCAGAGGATTGCAGGCGTTATGGCGGCCTTTAACACAACTCGGAACAAGGATGCAGTGCCGCTCTCGCCGGGACAAAAGTTCCGGCTATTCTTCAAGAGTGCAACCGATCCGTGGCCCTTCTTTCTGACCGGGGTCGTTGCCGGCATCGGCCAGGCAGAAGACAGCTACTCAGAATGGGGACAGGGCTTTCAAGGCTACGCGAAGCGCTATGGGGCCGCGTACTCGGACTACTTCATCGGCAACTTTTTCGGGAATGCAGTACTGCCGAGTCTCCTGCGTGAAGACCCGCGCTACTTCCAGAAGGGAACGGGCCGCGCCGCAACCCGCGTTCTATGGGCGGCAGCCAGCACTGTGTGGTGCAGGCGCGACAAGGGGACCTGGGGACCGAATTACGCGAATGTCGCCGGCAACATGATTGGCGCCGCGATTGCACGTGTTTACTATCCCGCATCAGAGCGAACTGTCGGCGACACCATTGATGACGGACTAACCGTGACCATCGAAGGGATCGTTGGCGCCGAAGTCATCGAGTTCTGGCCCGATCTAGAGCGCCACTTCAAGCGCAAGCACGCCGAGAAGCTGGCCCGGCAGGCAGCGTTGAAGGCTCCGCAGACGACGACTCAACCTGGTGCTGAACCGGCTCCGGCCCTTTCAACCGCAAAGCCCCACGAATAGTTTGGAAATGGCGCTCAGCCAGTGCCCAATTCCATCCTCCTCTTCACAAGCAACCCGAACGCTGTACCGTTCGCCGATGGCCGTTTTGACGCGGGCATGAAACTGGTTGTTCACGAGTAAATCGCTTTGAAGTCGAGAACGAGTCGGGGTGAACGTTGCTCAGGAAAGAATCAATCAAGTCCCTGTTTCTGGTTGCCGCTCTGCTGCCAGGCAAGGCGCCGAGAGTTCTGGCAAACGCAGCTCCGATAGATGTATGTCGCGGACTGGGCCAATCACGATGTGCGCACCGAAGGCATGTCGTACGGCATGGTGCAGCTGGAAAATGGATCTCAAACGATGAGCTCGCATCACTGCCCGTCGCGTTTGTAATATCAGAAGAGTGAGGTCGAAGTGGGCGAAGCCACGCGGGTCACCAAAAGCCGCTTTGAGATTGTGCAGGAGGGGCAGACCAGTTATCTCGAATTCGAAACAGATGGCCATGGCTGGATGACTATCTGGCATACAGAGGTTCCCAAAGGGCTACGGGGCAAAGGAATCGGATTGGAGCTTGTCACGAATGCCTTTCAATATGCAAAGGAGAATTCATTGCAAGTCGACGTGATCTGCCCCGTGGCAAAGAACTTCGTGGAGAAGCATCCTGAGTTCCGAGTTCTCGTGGGGAGACGATAACGAAGCGCAGGGAATTCGCTTGACTGCGGCCAGTGCTGCGTAGATGCGAGCCGACTTGCGTGATTCCGTGATTAATTACGCTCCGGTTTCTTGTATATTGGCAGGAGTTGTTTGGGGTTCCTGACGGGCGCACTCCTGCGTGTCACTCGTTGGCGGGAATGCCACGTCACCGGGCCTCAGCCGTGGAGTGAGTCCAACCCTGGCGTATCGCGCCTGACCGCTTTTGCGGCGCGCGGTTGGCCATTGCGGTCCTCCTTCGCGGTTGTCACGGGTGCTGAGAACCAAGTCGTCGGTGAGTTGCACCCTGAGCTCGGAGAGAAGTGCGTCATGCGCCCGCTTAAGAACCTGCCACGAAAGCCATGGCATCTCCAGTTCTCGACCGATGGGCTTCAATCGCAGCGTCCCGACGCTGGAGGGACGAATGGGGTTGCCCTCGCGATTGGCTATGACAAACGAATTCGAATCGGCGTTGTCGTGACGGCGTCTTAACCTCGCGAGGGCCTGGATCAACGGGTCAGGGATCGTAACTTGCCTGACGCGATTGCTATTGGCTTCCACCACGCCCACGGCGTTCCATTGCCTGCTGACAAGAATAGACCTCGGCGGAACGAGTTTTCCGTCGGCGTAGATGGTGGAGCCGGTGAGGTTCACATGTTTCCATTGCAGAGCGCAGATTTCCGATATGCTCATGCCTACCGTGATGGTAATCAGAGCAATTTCTCGTTCCGGGTATTTCATCATTCCGAGGATCGTCTTGGCTTCAACGATGGTGAGGTTGTGCGATTCCTTGTGAGGCATTGGCGGCAACTCTACCTCGGAAATCGGATTGTCGCCGTTGAACATGTGTTCTCTCCTGGCATGAGAGACGATAGCGCTCATCACGTTCCTGATGTGTTTGACAGTCTGATGTGAATACCCGCGGGCTGACGCCGATGAGGTGAGCTGCCGCACGTGGTCGGCATTGAGATCGCAGAGCCTTGTATCGTCCAGATAGGGCCAATCCGGCGCGGCCTTCAATCTTGCTTTTGCTGTTCGTACGTACGGGGTGAAGAGGCGTTCAACGGTTTCAGGCCGAAGAATATGCTTCAAGATCGCCTGATAATGCGTGCGCCCGGAGAGACTCTTCAGCTCAACGTGATGCGGGATGAACTTTCTTTCGATAAATGCCGCCAAGGATATCAGGGAGTCCTCGCCGGCATCGTGCGGCGAGAAGGTCGCAGCGTTCTTTGCCTGGGCGAGTTGGGACTCAGGTTGTATTGGATTCTGCATTTGTCCCCCTCAGGTGAACAAGCGTTTGCAATCGATATTCATTCCGTGCGACGGGACGCGCGAATCGTTTACTTCTGAATACGCAGGATCTTCTCGAATTCCTCATCCAGTTTCCGTCCAAATTCCGATTTCAACATGATCCGAGTCCGGTGGAAATCGCGCCAGGAAAGCCACGGCATCTTCAGCGATCGTCCGATAGTCTTCAGGCGCCGCGCGGCAACATTCTCCGGATGGATCGGGGTACCATTTCGCGAAGTCAAAACGAAATCGTGAGGCGCCGTGAATTGCTTGCGACTCTTCAAGTCATGCAGAATCGAACAAAGCACATCCGGGACGCGAATAAACTTTCGCCGGCTGGCCGTCACGACACCAAATTGGCCCCGATACGTCTGTTTCCTGACCGCAATTGTTTTCGGCGGTATAAATTCTTCCTCGACCAGCCGGTTGGTGTTCGATGTGTTCAGGTATTTCCATTGCAGTCCGCATATCTCGGCAACACTCATATCAGTCAGGATCGCGAAGAGGGCGATCTCCCGCTCTGGATAGTGCATCGTGTGCATGACCTGTTTGAATTGATCGAGGTTGAGTGTATGCGTCTCCTTGCGAGTCATGGCAGGCAGGGTTACGAGATTGGCGGGATTTGCACCGGTATAACAACCGGTACGTATCGCGTGGGCGAATATGACGCGGATTACGTTACGGATGTGCGTTGCGGTCTGAATGGAATAACCCTGTTCCAAGGCTCTTGCGGTGATGTGCTGGATCATTTCAGGGCTTACTTCGCTCAACCCAACAGATTCCAGATATGGCCAATCCGGAATCGCCTTTAACTTGTTACTGGGACTCTCCGGGCCCACGGCGAACGCGCGAGCGACCTGTTCGGGGGGTAGCACGTGATTGAGAATGGTCCGGAAGTAGGAACGGCCTGCGGGTCTCTTGACCGCAACGTGCTCGGGAATAAATCTGCGCTCGACGAACTCGCCGATACTGGTCGCAGGCTCAGGATGTAGATTGGCTTGATCCTTTTGCGGCGTGACAGTGAACTCGTCGACAGGCGGCGGTTCGGTGCGCGCAAGACGAATCGTAGTTGTGGATGAGATCCAGGACGGTCGGAGCCACTCTGCATCGCGAGCGGCGCCCGCCTCGATGACCGGGCCGCCGGGGCATCGGTCCCAAGGATCGCGTTCACGCAGGTCATTATTTTTTGTGGAGATTCGTTCCCGTTCCATACGCCTCCCAGCGCAGTTCCTGGCGTTTGCTCTGCATTCCGGCTCGGATTGAATTAATCGCTTAGATCACTCGCTCACATCGGGAGGAGCCCTGTTCGGGCCTGTCAGTACAGACGCTAGATGCGACCTATTTCACACGAAGTCTTGGTTTGGCCGCTTCCAATGACCGACTCCAACCGACCGTCACCACGCCTCGCCAAGAAGCAAATCGTTCTATGAACCCCGCCCGGGGTGGTCGTCGGACAATCAAGGCAGGCAATCGATAAGAAAACTCCAGACAACGGGGAAATACAATCCGGGGTAGCTAGTCCGACCGTGATTTCCGGGGAATGCCACCCTTTCTTTTAAGGTTGAGGGATGTAAAGCTGTTCATGCGTATCTGGCAAACAAACACCTGTGTATTGAATTCTGAGCCACTGTATGTAAATCTCTTTGCTCCTAAGCAAACATAATCTATGGGTAGACAACAAATAGGAACAATTCCAACATATTTGGACTGCATGTAAAGTCAAATGACAATTCATGGTCTGCTGTAAATGAAACTTTACACGCTGCTTGCGCTCATGGTGGCTTGGACGCATCTCGATGAATCGAAAGCAGCCATCTCGGAGATTCATCCCGGATAGGGCTCTGAAATGATGCCGATCAAAACTACCCCCCTGTAAGAGTTGCGAGTGCCGAATTGGCCGAGGGGGGCTATCCGGATGCGGTCGTGTAAATCCACCGTTATCTCAATATCCGGTCAAGACTTATGTGCTTTCAGATGTCGCGGCCTGGCTCGATTCCGTACGCGGATTGCGTGCCTCCTTTCAGGAGAGGAGTTGCTCCGACCCTTTATATGCGGTGACTTTCACCCCGATGAGAGACGCGATTTCGCAGCGTTGATTCGCGTATGTCATGCAGGCCGTCAAAATCCTGGACTGGCTCGAAAGTTATCGGGTACTGATTTGTCGGGAAGCAAATTGAGCAGACCCCGAGGGGAGCTTGTTTTGTAAAACTCTCCCCTAGTCGCGGCGCAGCCAAGCCCAGCGCGAGAACAGCAGCGGCGGGGAAATCAAGGACGAGAGGACGTCCCCGGTCTGGCTCCTTGCGCTCGATTCGAATCGAGCGAAGGCGACGGGATTCGCATTTCCTGGTCCTCCCACAAAATGTGCAGGATATATGCTCCCGCACCGTATCCGACCATGGGCAACGCCCCGGTAGGATCGCCGATGGCTCCGGGAAAGAGACGGCAGGGCACCGCAACATACATTTCGGGAATGATGTTGTGGTCGGCGGCAGATTTATTCACGATGCGTTTGAGAATGGCGTCCGCCTCGTCCTTCCTTCCCAGACGGCGATACACCTCGGCGAGACTGAGATCCACGAACAGGAATTCCTGTCTCTCGTACCAGTACTCGAAGATCGCCGGATCTGTGTATGTGCTGCGGACACGGCGGTACCCGCCGGAGTCCACTTTCAACAGCTCCATTCGTTTCACGGTGTCGCGAACAACCGCGGGATCCGTGACGACGCCGAAGTTGATCACCGCCAGCAGGGCGCCGTCGATGTCGTTCTTCACTCCTTCTTCCAGTGTCCCGCGCAGCTTTCCGTCTCGGATGAACGCCGCGTTGAATCCCTTCTCGAGCAGCGCAACGTGGTTCAGGGCATCGCCCCGGGAGGCTTCGTCGCCGGAACGTTGCGCCACTTCTGCGAAGTCGCGCAGGCCCACAATTGCGGCCGCGGTCGAAAAGGCGAAGTGCTTCTTGTCCTTCTGCCGCTCCTCCCAGATCGACGTGTCGGCGGCGACGATCAGGCCGGGACCGTATGCTTCAAGGTTTTCGAGCAGGGGTTTCACAATATAATCGCGGGCGCTCTCGTAGAGCCGGCCGCGATAGGTGGGCGCGGCCAGAAGCGCGGGATCGTCGTATTGGCGCAGGTATTCGCTTAACGCCCAAAGGGCAAGCCCCCAGTCGTCGAACTCGATATTGGTGCTGCCTTCCATGGTGAAGAATGGCTCTTCAGAACCGTCGCCAAAATAGCGGACCACCGAAATCTGATAATCGGCGCCGTGCGTCTCCGCCCGCATTTTGCCCGTGGGCTGAGCATTGAACCAGGCGAGCAGCGCGGCACGGGCCTCGTTGCGGTGTCCCATGCGCGCCAAGGCAACTGCCGCGTAGGCCATGTCTCGAACCCATGGAGTGAACCATACCCCGTCCGGCAAACTCGCGACGATGAGTCCGTTGCTGTTTCTCCCCGGCCGGTTCGGCTCGCGGCTTTGCGCTATGCGCAGCATGACCTCGCTCTGACGCCACAGATGGCGTTCCTTCTCTCCCTTGAACTCTACGGCTGGTTTAACCCGCCAGCGTTCCAGTTCGGCGATCTCGCGCGTGGCCAATGCTTGCGGCCCAAGTCCGGCCCGCCAGTGGACGAAATCCCGCGCCGTCCGCTCCAGTTCTCCTTCATTCTCGATCGAAACCAGGGCCCACGCCGAGCTTGTAGCCAGCACCTGCTGAGGGACCGCGGATTGCTTCGTCTCCGCGGTCAAAGGAATGAGAAGCAACGACTCCTGGGAGTCGTCGAATTTCAGCAGGTGCATCTCCGTGCCAAACAGACGGACGACCTTTTGCGAGGTGACCGGATGGTTCCATTCGACGCGCCAACTGCCTGCCTGTCCCGGTGCAGGTTTCCAACTGATCACCAGAGCCGCATGCGGTAAACCGAAGGGCATGAAGAAACGACCTTCGCCATGAACCGTGCGGACGCGGATGATATGCGAGTCTTCCTCGTAGTCTGCCGAGGGGGTTTCCGCGATTTCGTCGCCCCATCCCAATTTCTTGATGAAATTGGCGGTTTCCACGCCTTCGCTGAGAGGATGTGCGGGGTCGGGCCGAAGGAAACTGTATGGATGCGCGTAGAACCTGGTCGCAGTTCCGGTCTCCGGCGACACCACCGCGAATCCGAAACCGTTGCCGGTTACAAGATGAGAAGCAATCGCAGGCAAGCATGTGAGCAGAGCTGCGCAGACCCCGGCAATACGATAGCGGGCGAAGGACATGGCCACGCCAGTTTCGACCGATCGCGTGAAATCTGCAACTTCGGCGTGCGAGTGCCCTAAGCAGTTACTGCGCTAAAGTGGAAAAATCGGCGAGCTCGAGCCGCCGCCGGGCTCGCCGCAATGAACAGCGAACCCGGATTGGCGCCGCATCCTCGGAAAGTGGAGAAGCGTGAATTGAACTCGGCTGCGAAGGGCCGGGTCCCTCACCAGGCGGAAACTGTCAGATTGTCCAGGTAGACGGTAACCGTACCGCTTGAGCCGAGACCATCCACCTGGAATTGGGTTTGGATCACGGGAGACCATCCCAGATCCGCCGCAGCGAATGCCTGAACGTTCAGCTTGTTCTCCACTCCATCGACCCATACGGAGTAATAGGTGATGGTGCCCGTGCTGCTGCGGTACATGCTGGCCTGAACGTGATGCCATTTGTTCTGAGACCAGCTCCGCGGGTTGCAGCTCGTTCCGCTCTTGCCCACCCAGGCTGGTTTGGGGCTCGAGGCGGAGCCCTTGTTAACGTTGTAAGCCCACAAGCCTGAATATCCGTCGCATTGCACACCCATCAGCACCGTCTTGCCGTCGGGCATCACCTGATTCAGGTCAAATTCGAGATTGCCGATTTTGCTGGACGAACTTGTGAGATACACCCAGGTGTCATAAAAGAAGTTCTTGGCATTGACGTCATCTGAGAACGCTATGGAATATCGTTCGTCTCCGCTGTTGGAGAACGAGGTGACAAAGGCTCGCGTGTTCCCATAGAGCGAAGGCGAACTGACCATCCCTGTCGCTCCGCTGGAGGAGCCTGGTCCGCCGGTATCGTGCACTTTGGACCAGCCGCTCAAGGCCTGTATATGGCTGACCACGTCGGCAGTCGAGGGGATGATCGATTCGGGGCTTGCCGAGCCCGCTTTGACGGTGATTACGACGGACGTGACGCATGCGGCCCCGTTCGGGCCCCACGCCTTCACGTGCAAGGTGTGCGTCCCTGTGGAAGACGAAACGGCCTTATTGATCGATTGACCATTGAAGACGGTGGTGCTCGAACTGCTGTCGAACGAATATCCCATGGTGGAGACACTCTGCGATGAGCAAGTGGCGGCACTCGCCGACAGGGTAAACGGCGAGGGGACATCGGTGTTGTTCGCAGGGCTGTTCACGGTTACCCCGGCCAGTGCCGGGACGGTGAGAGCAAGGACGAAAGAGTAGGCGAGAGTCAAAGATCGGAGTTTGTTCATCGGGGTCCCTTTGCGATTCAAGGCGCGGCTGAAGGCAAATTTCGGCGCCGGATCTGATTCCCCCTTCGTCTCGCTGAAGGAGGCCGAATACGTTTTCCTGAATGAGCCGGGCTGGTCTCAGGGCACTACCAACGCGCCGGATCGAACTGCTCAGCAACCTCTGATCGCGTGTCGGGGTTCACAGTGGGCTTGCCCGTGAACCACCGGTCTAATTCCGGTCAATCTGTAGGGTTCGAGGAAGACGATGCAGTATTTACTTTTGTGGCTCCCCGCTGCATTGGCTCACTCACTTCAGAATTGACCGAAGGCAACTTTTTAAGAAATGTTCTAGGGCATCCTTACATATAAACGTCTGGCCCGGCAACGGCATTTAGCGAAATTTTCAAAAAAACTTTCTTAGTCGGGCATCCTTGCAGGAATTACCGGCATCGTGGAAAAACTACATAGCAATCGCGTAAAAATTGACCCCTTGGAGCGCGCAAGCATTCCCCGCGCCAACCACGTCGTTCCCATCGAAATTTGAAGTTTAATTAGGATCCAATGCGTTACGTGAACTTCTTGGGGCGCAGCCAAAATTTCCCTTGTCCTCAACGACGGCCGGGCGAATCGACTTTGGGGCGAGTAGCCAGCCGATTGCCCGGATCGCTCGAAGAGACACCTTTGACCACGTCTCAGACCGCATAGCGACAAGCCTCACCAGCGATAGATGGTGAGGTTGTCGAGATACAAAGTCACCGATCCACTTGCGCCGGCGCCATCGACCTGGAAGTTAGTGATCAGGGTTCCTGCGGCCCAACCGAGGGTGAAGTCCGAATTCACCGTCTCGTTGATCGGGGATTCGACTCCGTCGAGCCACGCTGAGTGGTAAGTAACATTGCCGACATTATCGCGAGAGTAGCTGATCTGAACATGGTGCCAGACGTTGGTAGTCCAGTTGGCCGGATTGCAGGGAGCGGTGGAACGAAGCCATTTGACAACGGGCGCGGTCGGGGTTCCGGCATTGGAACTGTATTCCCACACGGTGGCGTTGCCGGAACACTGAAACGCATAGATTACCGTGTCTCCGTTGGGGATGACCTGGTTATTATCCATTTCCAAATTGGCGATTTTACTTCCCTCGTCAATCCAGACCTGGGCGTCGTAGACGAAGTTCTGTGGGGCCGAATCGGCTCCGTAAGTCAACGAGTAGAGTTCGCCGCCCGAACCGGTGAAGGTGGTGTAAAACTGTTCCGCCTGACCACTCAAGGAGGGATCGCTGACCACGGCCATCGCGCCAGTCGACGAACCAGGCGTGCCGGGATCGTGTTTGATCCGCCAGTCGGGCATTAGCTGAACCTGGGTTTCGCTGATTGCGTTGGGAGGAATCGTTGGACCTATGGGAGCGCTAATGACGTAGTCAGCCCTGGCCAACCCACTGTTGGTATAACCTGCCGCGACGGCAATTGCTTCGATGGTCAGCGTGCTGCTGACGGAAATACGACCGCTATAGCAAAGCGAGGAGGTCGACGGCCCGGAACCATCGATCGTGTAATAAATCTTTGCTCCAGCGGTTGCATCGGAGAGTGTCACCACCTGCTTGGTGGTGTACGTGCCGGCGGCCACTGAGAACATGGGCGTGGCAGCGGTCGGGGTCGGAACCACGTGGATGTTGAGAACCACCTGGTCGGTCACGCTCTGCCCTGAGCACTTGACGGCGAGAACATGCGTCCCTGGGTTGGCAGTTACCGACGTGCTGAAAGACGTGGGTTCACTCGTTGTATGGCCTCCATCGATGGAGTAACCCATCGAGACCGCTGGTGTTGAAGCGCAGGTCCGAGTGCTTGCAGCCAGGGTGAAGGGCGAAGTCAGCTGGGTTCCAGTCGCGGGGTTCGTGACGGTGATGTCCGAGGTGGCAGCCGATGAAACCACCGTGATATTCAGAAGCACCTGATCACTTGTCTTCTGGCCCCAGCATTTCACATGCAGAACGTGCGCTCCCAAAGAGGCGGTCACCGATGCGCTGAAAGAAGTAGGCTCGATGATTGCGGAACCGCTATCGAGCGAGTAGCCCATGGAGACGGCGGTGGCCGATCCGCAGGTGCTGGTGCTTGCGACGAGACTAAAGGGCGAGGTTACCTGGACTCCGCTTGCTGGTGTGGTAACGGTAATGGCTGACGCAGGGACGCTAATTCCCAAGGTCGCCAGAGTAGCAAAGAGAAAAGTCCTCATAAATATGCCTCGAGTCCTGGGCCCGCACGCATTGGCACTGAGTGATTGCGGCTTGCTCCACGGATACCGATGTAAAACAGCAGGGACATCGATGAATGTTGCAGACGCGGACTTGCGGCGCCCGAGGGACAGCAGACTCGAGGAATAGGGCAAGGTGGAAATCGTTTCCACAAAAAATAATTGACAACAATCCATAGAACGCAGCTCTCGTTCCCGACGGAAAACCAAATCCCCATCGGCCCACAGTTCTCTGAGTTGGCAGGGCGCTCGTCGCTCGAAGCGATATACGCGAGTGCTCACTCGGTGTGGCAGGAGTCCCGCACAGGTCTTCGGGCTACATGAGATCGATAGCGCTGAACGGGGTGATCTAGTGATTAATTTGGTTCCAGTATAAGGGCATTTTGTAAACTTTATGTGACGTCTAGCACCGTTCCGTGATTACTTCGGTACTCCTGAACCGGAGAGCTATGCATTGCCAGCTTTCATGATCAATAAGCACACAAGAGAAAACCCTGCCGAAGCCGATCGTCGAGTAATCTCGATCGAACGGCTTCGGCAGGGTAATTCAGTATCGGTATGTCTGGTGTGGCGTTTCTTACTGCACCGTGACAGTGACGGAAGTCTTCTCCGATAAAGAACCGCTGGTGCCGGTGACGGTGAATGTGTAGCTGCCGGGGGTTGTCCCTGTCTGAGTTGGTGTGTGGGTGGAGCTACCTCCGCACCCGCTGGCCGCTATCGCTACAAATGCGAACAATAGCAGTCCGAGCAGTGTTTGCCATTTACGCCGGCGCAGAGGCAAGCAGAAGAACAGCAGCGCGATGACCGTCCCGCCACCGCCAAGCTTCAGCATGCGCTCGAACGGATTGTGGAGCGCCGCTGTGCTCGCCGTCGTTGTGATGGTGAGCATGGAGGTGACTGGCTGCGCCCCGGAGATGGCTGCAGGTTGAGCAACAGAGCAGGTCGGCGGATCGATTGCCCCGGCGGGGCTGGTGCCTGGGACACAAGCCAGGACGACGCTGCCGGTGAACCCGCCGCTCGGGGTGATGGTGATGGTTGAGGTTCCGCTGGCTCCAGGAGATGCGATGCTGACGGCTGTGCCAGTCAATGCGAAATTTGGTGTTGCTGCTGAACTGCTGATGGTGATCGCTACGCTTGTCGTCTGGGTCAGGGTTCCGGAACTGCCGGTCACGTTGGCGGTGTAACTTCCTGGGGTGGTGGTTGCGCTGGAATTGATGGTGAGCGTGGAGGTCACCGGCTGCGTACCCGAGATCGCGGCGGGTTGGCTCACCGTGCAGGTCGGCGACGCCATTGCGCCGGTTGGGCCGTTCGCGACGGCGCAGGTCAGCGCAACGGTTCCGGTGAAACCTCCGCTGGGCGTGATGGTGAGGTTTGAAGTGGCCGAGCCGCCCGCTGCGAACGGAGTGATGGCGCTTCCGCTCAGCGCGAACGAGGGCGGAGGTTGAGCTTGGATGACGTATGCAGCGCTCGCCACACTACTGCTGCCGAGAATCGGGCTGATGGCGATAGCATTAATCGTTTCCGACGCCGCGACTGCAATCGGGCTCGAATATTTTGTAGACGCGGCGCCAGGCGTCGATCCATCCGTGGTGTAATAGACGACCGCGTCGCCGACCACGCTGCTCAAGGCAACGTTTTGCGCAACGCTATAGGTTCCGGCCAGCGGTGCGAATGCGGGCGGCACCGCTTGCGCTGCGTAGATCCAGTCAAGGATCTTCTGGGTCGCTGAAAGGCCGCCGGTGCCTCCCGTGAAACCAACGTACGCGGTGTTTCCGCCCACGGTTGAGGGAATGTTGATCGCCTGCGACATCGTGAACTTGTCGTTTGTTACCGTGTCAAGCAGGTTGAGGGTCAGGGTGGTGCCATCGTAGGTGAGCTGCGCCTGGATTTTATCGCCGGTGGCCAACTGGATTCCGCTGGGGGTTATGTCAACGGCCGGAACCAAAGGTGGTTGCCCGTTGGTGTATACGCCGGTCGAATTGCTTCCCCCATTCATGTAGTTGTAAATGTTGAACTTGACGGCGACGCTCTTGGGGATGTCCTGATAACCGAGGCCGGCCGAGCTTCCACCCAGCGCCGTCGGTCCCATGTTCTGAATGGTGAAGGTGAAGCCGTTCGCTTGCGCATTCAACAATTGGAAATCAAAGTTTGTCACGAACTTCTGCACGCTAATCGGCGCGTTCCAGAACACGCTCCCCGCCTGGTTCAATCCGCCAGTCGTCAATTCGAGAGCGCCGCCTGCCGCGATCGCTGTGCCGTTCAGAGTCAAGCCTGCCGCGGACGGGAAGCCACTGGCGAAATTGATCGACGTTGCCCCGGTCTGAATCACGTACGCCGAGGTGGCGACATTACTGGGCTGCTCACCGGAATCGATGGCGATCGCCCTGATGGTTTCCGAAGCTGAGACCGCAATCTGTCCTGAATACAGGGTCGAAGATGCCGACGGGGCCGAACCATCGGTGGTGTAGTAGATCTTCGCGCTCGTATCGCTGTCTGAAATCGTCACCGTCTGAGCGTTGAGATAGGTCCCGGCGGCCGGATTGAATGTCACGGGGGGCGTCTGGTAGGTAAACGTTAAAGTAGCGCTGCTCACTACACTCTGGATATATCCCGGTGCGCTCGCAATTGCATTGATGGTTGTGTCCGTGTCGATCGTGATCGGGCCTGCATAGAGTGTCGACGCCGGCGTTGGAGTAGAACCATCGAGCGTGTAGAAAATCTCCGCGGGCGAAGTCGTGGTGGAAAGGGTGACGCTCTGGCTCGCGGAAAATGTTCCGCCATTGGGGGTAATAACGGGGGCAACCGCGTTGAGTTCTCCATTGAAAAGGCCGTACACATCGACTTCCCCCTGGGCGGTCACGTACACCTTGCCGTTCGTCACCACAGGAGTCGAGAACTTGCTGGCCGGCCCCGCAGCGTCGCGGGCGGCGTTGGTGTCGCTCTCATACAGCGGAGTCGTAAGGTCGGTCGCGGGCCATGCATACAGCACCGCCGCTCCGCTCGAGTCGAACTCGTCCGAGCGCACCGCCCAGGCAATACCGTCTGCGGTGCCATTCGAGGATATTGAAAACGAAGCGCCCGGAAAGTCCGAAAGGATGTTGGACTGGCTGGATGGCGTCGTGTCCATCACACCGGTATTTAACTTGTACATCTTTGGGACATCCTTGCCGCTGCCCGTATCACCGCTGCCCCAAATGTAGACGTTGCCGTTCCAATAGGCGGGCGTATTCCACAGACCTTTGTTCGCGTTGGGGATGTCCTGTAGAGCATTGGTGTTGGATGTACCTGTCGCCGGCGCGTAGCCGCCGAGGTTGTCGCGGTCCAGCACTACGATCCGCCCTTCCTTGCCGACCTGCACCAGTATGTGCGGGTGCGTTCCCTGCTGATCCGGCACCATCAGGACGCCTCCCGACCCGACGTCGATGTCGCCGTCGTTGAGAGTTTGATAATTAAACGCAGTAAACGAGTCGGTCGGTTTCAGGCCGCCGTTCGCGAGACTGAAATTGATAATACTTTCGCCAAACTCGGTGGTTCCGTTGTACGGCGGAGTGGTTGAATGCCCATTGCCGGTGGCCACAAACATCCGTCCGCCGGGTGCGTCTTCGTCGATGGGCATGCCTGCGCCCGAGGCCCACACGCCGGCGCCGTAGTCGTTGGGCGAAAGACACAAAAACGCACTCTGCGCCAGCGTCGTGGCGTTATAGGCGAACAACCAGCCATGCCACGGCTGTAGGTCTCCATGCGCGGCGTAGCCGAAATATACATATCCGTTGTAGTAATTCAGGGCGGTGCGCTGATTTTCCCACAGGGCGCTGAACGAGAGCTGTCCTCCCGAACTGCCGGTGCCAGTACCCGCGACGGTTGCGGTGATATTCGCCGGGCTATTCGCCTGTTCCGCGCCGGTGATGATGTTGATTGCGTGGAGCCGCGAGAAGTAAGCGCCGTTCTCCTTGGTGTTGGCTACGAGATATATCGTGTTGGAGGCTAGATTAATGGCTGGAGTGCCAGTGATGCCGACGGTCGGAGCTACGTCGGGCGAACCTGTATCGGTATACGGCACTGCGGTCGCTCCCGGTCCCGCCCCATGCGCGGCCGTCAAAAGGCTGGCGTGCCAGAGGGGATTTGCATTCGCACCGGTGTTTGAATCCGCATCGAAGGCGTAGACCGAATCGTTCTCAGTGGCCACAAACACCACATTATGGAACAGGCCGTCGCTCATCTTCAGATTGGGCACATACAGGGGCTGGGCGTACACCGTGCCGTCCACAGGGAGGGAAAACAGTTTGCCAAACGAAGTCGGGTTGACGTTCGCCGGCGTCAGAGCCGTCTCGCTGGTATTTTGCCCGGCATGGGTCAAGTCGTAGCGCCAGGTCGGGACGGGCACGGGAGTCGGCGTCTGGGCCAACAGGCTCATCGCCGAAACGCAGAACGAAGCCAACAGTAGCGCCCGGCGCGTGAGAAGGCTCTTGAGACTTTGTAAGGAGAAATGGGACAGCGGGCGGGCAGCAGACGAGATAAACCTAGAATCTTCAGACATACACCGACACCTTCACCAATGGCAAGGAGATGAACAACGCGTTGTCCGCAGGGCGAGAAACAGATGAATCAAAGCAGCGCAATCAAGCGCGCATGAGCGAGATGAAGCCCTTAGACTTTCAAAATGACACACGGAGGCAATCCGATCCTGGGACTTCACATTCTCCGGACCTATCGTGACGCCTCTCGTGCAACGATGAGCAGATGTATTGAAGTGATTTCTTTCGACGCGACCAACTACGCGAGGTGCGGCGTATCTGGTTAGATGGTGCTTTGCAAGGAGATGTTGCCCCCAACATCTGGTCGACTTTCACATCGCGGTTCGGCACAATAAGCCATATGCGCGTGATCATCGGCACCAATTTTTGTAACCTTTGTAATCCGGCTACACGAAAGTACGTCTATTACTGCACCATTTCTTGTTTGTGTCTGTTGATATTGATTCTCTCGGCCACCGCCCTCAGAGCGCAACCGCCAAAAGAAGCGGGCCTCGGCGTGGCGTGGCAAGTCCGAGGCCGGTGGCAAATCGAAGGCAAGGGGCGGCAGATTCTCACTGGAGAGGCCATTCCGCCTGGGTCTCTTCTGCAACCCACTGAAGAAGCCGGCGATCATTCGATCCTGATTTTTCTACCCGACGGTCAACGCATCCTGTATGAATGTTTTCTCACCCAGGATTGCGAACGCGGTTTTCGGGTGCCGTCCCTTTATCGCGAGCCCGATCCGTTTGCAGTCGACATGCTGGCGCGCATTCGCGCGGTGCTGTCCAGACGCAGTCCGGACCAGGAATCCGGCCAGAGTCAAGGGCCGCGGTTGGCGCGCCAGGAGACCCTGGCGGCGCTCGGTCCGGGAAACCGCGTGGACATTGCAGGACTCGCCGCGAAATTGCCCAATGGCCGCTATACGTATGACTTACGACCGCTCGATCCCGCATCGCCGCGCCAGTCGCGCGTCCTCCTCGAGAAAAACGCCGCGACCATCACACTTCCCCTGCCTTCTCCCGGACTTTACGAGCTTACGATCACAGACCAACTCAACACGCAGCGCATCGATGTTTTTATCGCAGCCGTCAGGCCCGAGCAGTCAGCCAACGTCATGAAATCCTATCAAGATGCGACGGCATTAATACGCGACTGGAACAGCAACTACCAGGGCTGGCCCATTCATGATTTTCAACGCGCGTATCTTGAGGCCCTAGTGCTGGGAATCGAGCCAGCGCAGACGAGTGCGCAAACAGCGATCACAACGGAGAAGACTGACCGCGCCAGCATAACCGCGGAGCCCGTGTTTTCTCCCAAGCCGGGATTGTTTGCAGGGGACACGGCCGTCAGTTTACGATGCGACACCCCTGGCGCGACGATGCACTACACGGTTGATAGTTCGCAGCCATTCGATACGTCACCGGTGTATCGGGCCCCCATTATGGTCAAGGGAACAGCGTTGACCATCAAAGCTTTCGCGGTGGCGCCGGGTGAAAAAGAAAGTGCGGTAGTTACGGGGATCTTTTGGATTCACGAATAGCTTTCATGACGGCCTTTTCTCTTCAAATCCCATTCTGCTCGCCGCGAGAGGAGCGGACGGGGCGAGGATTTTGCTGTCTCGGATCCGGGACTTGCCAAGAGCCTTTGGGCAGCGATAACTTTGGGGAGTTACCTCGGATACTGCCGTGCCAGACATCTATCCAACGTCATTCGCGTATCTAACCATGGTGAGCGGGTGCGATGGATTGGCTAGAGCCCGCCAAATCTTGAATCATACAAACCTTCGTTTTTGAACTGGGTCACTGATCGGGAAGTCCTGCGGCGCGTCGCCGGACGGATTGCGTTCCGAGTGCCCGGAACGCCTAGCGGACCCTGTGCGCTTTTTTGAGCGACAGAATGGAGTACAGACTTGCTTTCAGCGCACTTTTCCAGAATTTCCCGCCAGTTCCTTTCGTACCGGGTCGGCAGTCTCCTATTTGCATTCCTAGTGGCGGGCTGCGGTGGAACCCATGTCAACATGGTCAATCCGGCCACTGTCAGCATCGTTGCATCGCCCGTCTCAATTGCCGCTGGAGCCTCGTCCACTCTAACCGTCACAGCTGCCAATGCCGCCACCGTAACAGTCAGCGGGTCGGACGGCAGTTCATATCAGCTCACTTCGACGGGTGGGACACAGGCCGTGAGCCCGGCCAAGACAACCACGTACACCGCAGTTGCAACTGGCGTCTCCGGCAATGTGTCGGCCGCCGCAACCGTGACTGTAACCGGCTCCACCACTCCTCCGCCTACGGTCAGCATGACAGCTAATCCTGCCGCGATCGCGTCGGGGAGTTCATCCACGCTTTCGGTAACCGCGACCAATACGACCCAGGTTTCCATCACAGGATCGGACGGCAGCTCCTATACTCTTTCTGGAACCGGGGGCACTCAAGCTGTCAGCCCAACTGCGACCACCACCTACACCGCGACTGCGACAGGGGCGGGGGGGAAAGTGTCTGCGACCGTAACAGTGACGGTGAGTTCCAACCCGGCGCCGCCAACGGTCAGCATCACAGCCAGCCCCACGACGATCCCGTTGGGGAGTTCATCCACGCTTACGGTAAGCTTTGCCAATGCTACCCAGGTTTCCGTCACCGGATCGGACGGCAGCTCTTATACTCTTCCCCCGACCGGGGGCACGCAGACTCAAGCTGTTAGCCCAACCGCGACTACCACGTACACCGCGACCGCGACAGGGGCGGGCGTCAGCGTCTCAGCCATGGTGACGGTCACCGTGACAACGGTCACCATCTCGGCGAATCCCACCGCTATCGTGGCGGGCAATTCTTCAACGCTCACGGTCGCGGCAATAAATGCAACTCAGGTCACCGTGAAAGGTTCTGACGGAACCAACTACACCCTGCAATCCACGGGGGGAACTCAACCCGTGACGCCATCGGCGACCACCACGTACACTGCGACGGCTACGGGCGCCGGAGGCAATGCGACGGCGGCGGCCACGGTAACAGTCACGCCCGCCGGAAGTCTCCAGTCAATCGACCATGTGATCTTCCTGCTCCAGGAAAACCATTCCTTCGACAACTACTTCGGCATGCTGAACCCATACAGGATTGCCAATCACTGGGACGTCGGTGATGACGGCGTGACTTATACGGTGGACGGCATCGACGACAAGCTGGCAACGATCAGCAACATGGATGACGAGGGAACATCATACCCGCCGTTCAAATTCACCAGCACGTGCATTGACGACGAGTCGTCCGATTGGCTCTCAAGTTATGGCGATGTGAACCGCTACAACTTCCTCAGTACGCGGCCGATTCAAATGAGCGGCTTCGTGCATACCGCTGAGGGTTTCGCAAAGTACTGCAATACAAGCGCCACTTGCTCGGGAGCCTTCACCGACCTCACAGGGAAGAGGTCCATGGGGTACTACGACCAGGATTTCCTGAACTACTACTACTACATGGCATCGCAATTCGCGATCTCGGATCGCTGGTTCTCGCCGATGGCGAGCAAGAGCGTTCCGAACCGCCTGGCTACCTTTACCGGCGGCACGACGCAGGGCCTGGTACACGACCCGGGCGGCAATGACCATCTTCCCCAACTGAACATAGCGAACATTTTTCAGGAACTTGACCAGGCCAAGGTTACCTGGAAGATCTACTACACGGTGACCGAGGGTCTTTGCCTCGATCAGGATGATTGCCTTGCTTCGGGCAACAGTGTGTATCCTGCCATCCACTTCTCTAACCTGACCTACTCTTACCGGTACATTTATGAGAACCCGACCGGAGCCGCATGCGTGGCACCAACAGTGTCGTCGAGCGTGGCGGTGGGGGACGCGTCCAACTCGTACTGTGTCGATCCAACTCATATCGCGCCTGTGGCGACTTACTTCACCGATCTCACCAATGGCACGCTTCCCAGTTTTGCTTTCATCGAAGCCGGTTACGGCCACAATGATGAGCATCCTGGGTCGCAGCAGCCGGTTCTGAACGGCCAGGCGCAGGTGGCGAGTCTTGTCGGTTCGCTGATGAGCAGCTCTGCTTGGAAGGATTCAGTCTTCTTCGTGAGCTATGACGAGGGCGGCGGACCTTATGACCACGTGCCTCCTGTGCCGGGTCACTCCAACGATTTCACCAGCCCTTCAATGGGAGCCATACCGGATATTTCGCAGATTGCGGTGAATCCCGACACCAATCCGAACTATTTCCCCTGCGTGCCCACCGGGGGAACGGCGACGCTGCATTGCGACCTGGATTCAACGGATCCCGGAGCCAATCCCGGAGATGCGGCGGCGGTGAACGGATTCGGCGCGCAGTTGGGCTTCCGGGTGCCCAACATGGTGATTTCGCCGTTTACACGACGGCACTACGTGTCGCACATTCCGATGGATCACACGGCTATCATCAAGTTTGTCGAGAACCGCTTTATTGGGAGTTCGGCACATCTGACGCTGCGCGATGCGGCGCAGCCCAACCTGCGCGACCGGCATCACGATCGGCTCTGGAATAATTCATAGACCAGGAGACTTTCCATGTTGAGAAGGAACTTC
>Ga0206794_1130_pt1 | contig 19838 bp, 13 predicted proteins | sample Alteio_BWOrgCont_70_FD_152877 | JGI IMG/M metagenome (GOLD analysis project Ga0206794, IMG submission 152877) | Enriched cells from forest soil in Barre Woods Harvard Forest LTER site, Petersham, Massachusetts, United States -... | ecosystem: Environmental > Terrestrial > Soil > Temperate forest >...
AGGTGGAAAGCGCCCTGGTGGATAATCCTATGGTGGCCGAGGCTGCTGTCGTCGGAGTTAAGGATGAGATCAAAGGTCAGGCCATTGCGGCTTTTGTGATCCTCAAAGAAGGTTATAAGTTTGATCCCCGGACAGAAGAGATCCTTAAAGAACACGTTGCCCAAAAGATCGGCGCCCTGGCCAGGCCTTCTAAGATTATCTTTACAGCGGATGTACCCAAGACCCGTTCCGGCAAGATCATGCGCCGTCTTTTACGAGATATCGCTGAGGGCCGGGCATTAGGGGACGTCACTACGCTGGCAGATCCCCAGGTAGTTGCTGCCTTAAAAGAAAAATACCAAGAGGCATAAGCGTGTCTCTTAAAGAGCAAACCCTCAAATGCATCCAACTCGTCCGTCAATCCAAGGATACAGTAGTCCTGACCGGTGCCGGCATTTCGACCAACGCAGGCATTCCTGATTTTCGAGGCCCGCAGGGGCTTTATACCAGCCGTTTGTATGATGCTGAGAAAGTCTTCGATATCTCTTATTTTCTTAAGGACCCAAAGCCATTCTATGAATTCGCCCTTGATTTTATGGCGCTGCTGGTCTCCCCAAATGCCCCTGAGCATGGAAGGCCAGGGACTGGTCAAACTCAAAAAACCACCGCCCGTTGGGATGATCTGCCCCTCTTCATTAAGGATCTCGGCGTCAATACCAGGCAAAGGCAGCCCGGCAGCACCCGGCTTCATCGGTGTCAGGCCCGGCAAGGTGGTGATCATGATGGCACCGGTCTCCGTCTGCCACCAGGTATCGACAATGGGACATTGCTGACCGCCGATATTTTCATAATACCAGATCCAGGCTTCAGGATTGATCGGCTCTCCAACACTGCCCAGGAGGCGTAAAGACCCTAAATTACATCCCTTGGGCCATTGGTCCCCCCATTTCATAAAAGCACGGATGGCGGTTGGTGCGGTATAAAAAACACTGACCTTATATTTTTCAATGATCCGCCAAAAGCGGTCACGCTGGGGGCAATCCGGAGCACCTTCATAAAGGACCTGGGTGGCAGCATTGGTCATGGGCCCATAAACAATATAACTATGCCCGGTCACCCAACCCACATCTGCCGTGCACCAAAAAACATCGTTTGGTTTCAGGTCAAAGACCCAGTTGGTGGTGCAGTAAACGCCTGTTAAATACCCGCCGGTGGAATGGACAATGCCTTTAGGCTTTCCGGTTGTCCCTGAAGTATAAAGGATAAAAAGCACATCCTCGCTGTCCATGGCCTCGGGCGCACAATAGGTTTTCACCTGGCGGATGACATCATGATACCAATGGTCCCGTCCTGCCTTCATCGCCGTTGCATTCTTACAACGCTGGACCACGATCACATCCTGGATGCTGGGCGTCTGAAGCAAAGCACTATCAGCAATGTTCTTTAGTGTTACGACATTCCCCCGCCGGTATCCTCCGTCAGCCGTGATGAGCAGTTTGGCCTGGGCATCATTGATACGGTCACGCAGGGCTTCCGCACTAAATCCGCCAAAGACGACCGTATGGATGGCCCCCATGCGGGCACAGGCGAGCATGGCAAAAACAGCCTCGGGAATCATCGGCAAATAGATCGCCACCCGGTCACCCTTTTTAATGCCAAGGCTTTTAATGGCGTTGGCTAATTTATTGACCTCTAAATACGCCTCAGCATAGGTGAAGGTCTTCTCATCCCCATTTTCACCTTCCCAGATCAAAGCGGTCTTGTTGCCTAAATTGGCCTTGATATGACGGTCTAAACAATTGTAAGAAGCATTGATCTTGCCCCCGACAAACCATTTGGCAAAAGGCCTCTCCCAAACCAGGGCGCGCTTCCAGGGGGTTGACCAAACAAGTTTCCTGGCGCATTCTTCCCAAAAAGCCACACGGTCAGCACGGGCTTGCGTATAAAGAGAATCATCTTTGACATTGGCAAGGTTATGGAACAAGGAGGGCACTTGAAAAACGCGGGTTTCCTGCAAAAGGTCATCGACTTCAGTTTTAAACTGATCCATATTTATCTTTTAATAAAGGCCATGATCTTTTTAAAATTAGGGTTGTCCGCTGATTTGAGCAGTTCACACATGGCCATTTCCGCTGTCGTGATGGTTACCCCTTCATCACGCATGCGGGCAATGGCCAGTTCCCTGTCAAATTGCTGACGAGAGGAAACGGCATCAGCAATGACATGCACTTCATACCCATGACGATGCAGGTCACGGACAGTTTGATAGACGCATACGTGCGTTTCAATACCTGTCACTAAAATTTGACGCCTGTTGATCTTTTTAAGATGTTCAACGTATTCAGGACAACCGTAACAACTAAAACTACGCTTATGGATCGGCTTGACCCTGGGAAAAAGCAGGTCTTTGACAGACCCGACTGTTTCACCTATTTTATCAGGCGCCTGCTCGCTCCAAAGGATAGGCAAGGCAAAAGACTCGCAGGCCCTGATAAAATGCTGGATATGCGTCAGCACATGTTCATGCTCATGCACTAGATCAACAAGCTTTCCCTGGACATCGATCACGGCTAATGCGGTATTTTTAACATCTAACATAAATTACCTATTTTGCATCAGTTTCAATGATACCGCAGGCAATACGTCCGCCGGCATTACCCAAAGGCTGGCTAAAATCATCTACTTTTTCATGCAAAATAATGGATAGACCATTGACCGCATATTTACCGTCTTTTAAAGTAAGCCCAGGCATGAATACAGAAAAAGCACCGGTGCCATCAACCCCAACGACAAGATTGCCCATATCGCCGGCCATGGCCTTCATCGGGCCGTCCATGGGATACAATCCGTGAGGTGATTTATCAGGATTAAAATGTCCGCCTGCGGCTTTGCCCATGTCCCCGCAATTACCAACGGCATGGATATGAAAACCATGGGACCCTGGAGGCACATTGGACACCTTGGCCACGACCGTCAAACCACCCTTTTCTTCCGTTAAGGTCACCAGACCCGTGATTTTAGAATCTGGCGCTGTACCCTTGAGCATGGCCGTTGCCGTGGCTGACCAGGCAGAGCCTGACATTAAACAAATGGCAGCTATGACACTTAAAATAAAATTAATCTTTTTCATGAAAACCTCCTATGGTTATCCCGATCGGGCAGTGGTCTGAGCCCATCACGTCTTTTAATATAAAGGCTTTTTTAAGTTTGGGCAATAAATTTTCCGTAACAAAGAAATAATCAATGCGCCAGCCAACGTCCCGGGCACGGGCACCGGTATAATAATCCCACCAGGTGTAATGCCCGCCGTCCTTGGTAAAATGACGGAAAGTGTCCACATACCCGCATTTGATGAATTTACTGACCCACTCGCGCTCTTCCGGCAGAAATCCGGTGTTCTTGGCATTTTCTTTGGGCCTCGCCAGGTCTATTTCCGTGTGCGCGGTATTAACATCCCCTGTAACGATTATTTTCTTACCTGCCTTACGTAATTTTTCAATTTTTGTAAAGAAAGCATCATAAAATTTCATCTTGAAGGGCACGCGTTTATTACCCTGCCCGCCGTTAGGATAATAAATATTGAACAAAATAAAATCCCCATAATCCGCGATCAAGGTACGGCCTTCACTATCAAATTCTGTGATGCCCAGACCTTCAATGACACTCTTGGGCTGCACCTTGGTATAGATCGCCACCCCGCTATACCCCTTTTTCTCGGCGGATGACCAATAAGAATGATACCCCAGCGGTTTGATGAATTTTTCGGTCAATTGTTCCGGATGAGCCTTGGTCTCTTGGAGACAAAGGATATCCGGGGATTCCTTGTCAAGCCATTCAAAAAAACCCTTTTTTTCCATGGCACGTATGCCATTGACATTCCATGCTAATATTTTCATAATTGAACCTGTACCCTTTTAGCTCCCCAGTGCCCTGGGCTTGTTTCAAATATACCTGCAATTGGCTGTCCACAAAAACGGCATGTATTATCCCGAAGATTATACTCCCCCAAAACAAACCAATCACGCTCAATCAATAATTTTTTGCAGGATGGGCAATACGTGCTTGATCCCATCGGGTCATGCACATTGCCGGTATAGACATAATGAAGTCCACGGCCCAAGGCGATCTCACGGGCATCCTGCAAAGTGCCGACGGGAGTATGCGCGCGGTCCATCATTTTATAATCGGGATGAAAGGCAGTAAAATGCAATGGCACATCCGGGCCCAAATAGTCCGCGATCCATTGGCACATATTCGCTATTTCAGACTTTGTATCATTAAGGCCAGGGATCATCAGATTGGTGATCTCAAACCAAACCTTTGTTTCCTTTTTCAAATAGACCAAGGTATCTAAAACAGGCTGCAAATGGCTTAAGGTGATCTTATTATAAAAATCTTCCGTAAAACCTTTCAGGTCCACATTCGCGGCATCCATATGTTCATAAAATTCACCCCTGGCCCGGGGAGTTATATAACCGGCGGTGACGGCAATAGTTTTAATGCCCCGTTGATGGCATTCAATGGCTGTATCAATGGCATATTCAGCGAATATCACCGGATCATTATAGGTGAAAGCGATGCTTTTAGCTTTTAATCTGAGCGCCGCCTGGGCGATCGTTTGAGGGCTTGCTTCTTGTGTTAAACGGTCAAAATCTTTAGACTTGCTGATGTCCCAATTTTGGCAGAATTTACATCCCAGATTGCAGCCGGCTGTACCAAATGAAAGGCATGATGTTCCGGGAAGGAAATGATTAAGGGGTTTCTTTTCGACGGGATCAAGGCAGAACCCGCTGGAGCGGCCATACGTGGTCAGTACCATCTGATCATTAATATTCTGACGCACAAAACAGAATCCCCGCTGGCCGGGGCTCAAGGTGCACAGCCGCGGACAAAGATGGCACTGCAGGCGGCCATCATCGGTCCTATTCCAATAACGACCAGGATAGTCCATAATTCTTTAGGATGTTTTTTTAATTTCTACAGGAGATACGATACCGATGGAAACGACCATTTTAAGAGCTTCTTCCACTGTCCAGCCGCAATCTAAAACTTGGGAAGGTTTGACAATGAATATAATACCCGTCAATGGATGGGGAGACGAAGGCACAAATACCCTTAACAAATCTTCACCATTTTGATCTTTGATATTGCCTGTTACAAAACCAACCATCCATCCATTACCATTAAAGGTATTCACAAGTACAGCTTTTTGAAAAGCCTGTTTTTGCGGATCGGTGATGGACAGGGTGTCAGAGATCTGCTTGCCGACACTGTAAATGAACTTAATGATAGGGATACGCTCGGCAACATTATCAATGAACTTAAAGATCTGCCGGCCTAAGACATTGCTGAATACCAAACCGATCAAATACAAGCTTACCAACAGAAGCAGGATCCCAAGACCTGGTATTTGGCGTATATCAACATATTGTGCCAAGAATTTGAGCACCTGTTGATCAATGAATTTGCGTAACAACCATATGGCTGTCCAACATAAAAAGAGCGGTATAACAGCAAGCAGTCCCCGAAGGATGTATATCCAAATGTGAACGAAGAATTTTTTCATAAGAATTTTATGATAGCATAAAATCATCAAGAAACCATAAAAATCAAAAAAGCCCTTATTACCTCAAATTCGAAAAGCTTCGTTGACTTCCGTTGGCTCTAGAGTAAAATAAAGGTTCATGATGAACCGTAAACCTTGCACGCCTAACTTTAATACACCACCTGAGAAATTCTCCAAAGAAGAGCTCAACAAGATCGCTGCAGGCTCTTTTGCGGGAAATGTGAAGGCTGATTTTGCTGACTTAAGCCGCCAAGATCTCGCCTGGGAAACTGAGGCCTTAGCTAAATCCCACGGAATTTATTTGGAATTCAACCGTGACAAAGAAGCTGTTGGTGATAAAGAGTGGATCTATATGCTGCGCATCAGCATCCCGGGCGGCGGTCCTTTGACTAAAGCGCAATACAATATTGTTGAGGAGATCAGCGAAAAATATACCAAAGATCCCGATGGCCATGCGTCCATTAGACTGACCAATCGTCAGAATATCCAATTTCACTGGATCAAAAAAGAAAATGTCCCTATCGTCGTTAAAACCTTGGCCGAATCAGGGCTTAATACGCTCAACGGCTGCGGGGACAATACCCGCAACGTCATGGGCTGCCCCATTGACCATTTTTCAGATATTCTAAATACCAATGCCCTGGCCCGCCAATGCGGGGCTTATTTCCAGCTTCCCATTGAGCCGTTTATTTCAGTTTGGCAAATTGACCCGACCAAGATCCGCAAACCTGGCGAATCCTTTGCCTATGGCAAGAATCTGCTTAACCGTAAATTTAAGATCGGCTTTGCGACCGTGCATCAAGATGAGCACGGGAATTTGAGCCCTGATAACTGCGCCGAAGTCTTGAGCGATGACATGGGTATCGTTCCTGTCATTAAGAATAATAAGATCGTTAAATATCAAATATTTGTCGGCGGCGGTCAAGGCGAACGCAACGGCAAGCCTTCCATGGCTTGTTTTGCCACGGCCTTAGCCCAAGTTAATGAAGCTGATCTCCTTAAAACAATGGATGCTGTTGTCAAGGTGCACCAGCATTGGGGCGACCGTGAGAACCGGATCTGGGCGCGTGTTAAATTTGTTGTTAAGAAAATGGGCATTGACTGGTACCGCCAGGAAGTCGAAAAGATCCTTGGGGTCAAATTGGAATTACCTGATCCGAATTTGGACCCAGGTCCCCGCCACATGCATCATGGTTGGATTAAACAACCCAATAATGGCTTATGGGCCTACGGCATGTATATTGAAAATGGACGTATCATCGATAATTCTCCTAATGGCAAACTAAAGAGTTTGTGCAAACATTTGATGAATACCTATCCTGTTGAATTCATGATCACACCCAATCAGGATGCTTTATTCATTAATTTGCCGGAAAACATGAAATCCGCATTCGAGGCTGATCTGAAGAAATTTGGATTTGGGGAACGTAACGGCAAGCCATACTCTTCTTTGCGTTTGCTTTCCGGTGCCTGCGTTGGACGCAACACCTGCCGGTTAACCTATACGGATTCAGAAAAATTTGAACCGGAATTGATTGACCAATTGGAAGCTATGGGCTGGGGTGATGTCAAGGAATCTATCGGGATCACCGGCTGCGAACGCCAATGCTTCCGGCCTGCCACCAAGACTTTTGGGCTCGTTGGCTCTGGATTCAACCGTTATCAATTAAAATTAATGGGTGCTGAAGATGCCCGCCATCAGGGCCTGCCCATGCTTTCTGCCGACGGAAACGGTATTTATCTGAGGTCCATCCCCCGCGAACGCGTGGCCCAGGTCATTGATGTCCTGCTTAAAAACTGGAAAGCCAATGCCAACGCCAATGAAAGCGCCGGCTATTTCCATCGCCGCATCGGCATGGAAGCCATCATTACCCATCTCCAAGAAAACCCCGTCACTACTGACCTGATGGTCAAAACATTCCCTGCAGATTGTGTTGTAGATTAAAAAAAGAAGCAAAACAAAAAAAACGGGACACATTGAATTAAATTTAACCCAATGTGTCCCGGTTTTTTATCCGTCTAATTTATTTTGTATCTGTTTTAGCAGTTTCCAAGGCGGCTTGTAATTCTGTTATCGCCTGGTCAATAGCTGTAATTGCGGCGGCTTTATGTCCACCATAATCATGTGAAGCTTTTTCCAAATCCTGCTTGGCAGCACGAAGTTTATGTAAAGCTTTATGGATCTCCGGGGCATGCATATGATGTGCAGGTTTCACTGTTTCTGGAGCAGCAGCAACAGGAGCAGCGGCAGGTGCATCAGCAGCCGGTGGTGGAGTTTGAGCAAAACTTGTTCCCGTTAAAATAAAACCACTGAACAGCAACGACATTAAAACTTTATTCATACAATTTCTCCTTTGTTAAAAAATTTATTATGATGAAGTATATCTTATAAAAGATTAGAGCAAGATTAAATCAAAATTAAAAAAATCAAATCTCGTATTCAGGGTCCAAAACAACGGCTTTGATCAATAGATCGACGATCTTTTTGACTGCAGCCTCGGACTCCTCATTTTCAACAAGCGCTAAATCAATGCTTTCAGGGTTAAAACGCTCATCTCCCCCCACGCAAACAACAAGGGTGCGATTGGGACTATTGAGTTTTTTAAGCATATCGAGCTCATACTGGTCAATGTCTGTGATGCTGGTGATCATGATGAGCCCCGCATCTGTCATTAAATGCGCCAGCTCCCCTAATTGCACTAAAGCATTGTATTTACCCAAGGTTTTGTCTTTTGAATCCTCAGCGGCTAATACCAACCGATTGGAAATCCCCAGGAAATAGACATTTTTCTCTAAATTAAACAATGCCTCTTCCAGGGCCTTGGCAATGCGCTGTTTGCCTGTATCAATCTTTCCGGCTATGACAATAAAAGCCGATTTATGCTGATATTTTTGGGCCCGCAGAGAAGGCGTGATATGCGAGCGTTCCCAGCCATAATCACGTTTTTTGATCTGCGCACTCAGGCTTGAATCACTGTCAAAGACCGGGGCTAAAATAATACCCCCGCCGGCGATCTCATAATTATCCACCAGGACAAAACGTCCTGTTTGGGCTATGTCCGTGATAACGTCAAAAGCGATGGGTTTAAGCGTTTCAAAAACGATCTCGCCGACTTCATGGCGGTCCACGTGCGGCTTTTGGCTGGAAGCAAGTTCCGCCGCATTAAGCACGTGAATAATATCAGCAACAATCACAGGCACTTGCTGGGTCGTGATCTTTAATTTATAAGTTTTACCTTTGATTAACGGCTGTTTGCCCATCCAAAATATATTGGCACGAAACTTATTACTGACATGCGGCAGCTTTTCTGAAGCCTTGCATAAGATCTCTCCCGGACGGATATAAATTTCCGTATCATAGGTGAATCCGATACTCTCCCCGACGGAAGCTTCAGTGCGTGTAGGACCATTGAAATACTCCACTGATTTGATACGGTTCTTTTTGCCGGAAGGCAAAAATACAATATTGTCCCCGACCTTAATGGTGCCGCATTCAACCCTGCCTGCAACAATGCGGCGCTCATCGCCTTCTTCCGTGAATTTATAAATATCCTGTACCGGCATGCGGAAGGCCTGTTTATCCAGCGGCGCCGCTTTTTCAAAACGATCAAGCACCTGCAAAACACTGCCTCCCTGATACCAAGGCATATTTTTTGAGGGAGAAACCATATTATCACCATGAAAGGCCGCGATGGGGATGAATGATTGGGGAATAAGATCGATTTCGGTTAGGAATTTAGTATAGTCGCTCTTTATCTGCTCAAAGACTTTTTGATCATAGTTGACCAGGTCCATCTTGTTGACACAGACAGCGATATTCTTAATGCCCAAAAAACGCATCATGTAGCCGTGGCGTTTGGAATTTTCTTTGATACCTTCGTGGGCATCAATGAGCAATAATGCCGCCTCAGCACGGGCAGCACCCGAGATCATGTTCTTAAGGAATTCAATATGACCTGGTGCATCAATAATAATATAATCACGTTTGGATGACTTAAAGAATGAACGGGCCGTATCAATGGTGATGCCTTGCGCCTGCTCATCCTTAAGGGCATCCAATAAAAAAGCATACTCAAAAGGCTTGGCATTGCGCTTGCATTGCTCCTTGACAGCTTCTAATTTCCCATCAGGCAAGGAACCGGTATCCGCTAAAAGACGGCCGACGAGCGTACTTTTGCCGTGGTCAACATGGCCGACAATGACCACATTCATTTGTTCGCGCTGTTCGGCCATCACATATACCCTTCTTTACGCAAAGTCTCCAGACCCCCGCCGTCTTCTTTGTCCTGGGCGCGGCCGGAACGTTCGGCGATATTTTTAAACTTGCCTTCACGCAATTCCTTGAGGACTTCTTCCACATTCTTAGCGGTCGAATCAACAGGTGTTGTGCACGGATAACAACCCAGGGAACGGTAACGCTTACCGTTGCCCTGGTCAAAATACAAATGCGTAATAGGGATATTTTCGCGCTGGATGTATTCCCAAATATTCAATTCCGTCCAGTCAAGCAAAGGATGGATGCGGATGTGCGTTCCGGGCGCGAAATCAGTTTTGAACTGGTTCCATAATTCCGGAGGCTGATCGCCGACATCCCAATCGCTGTTCCTGTCGCGCGGAGAGAAATACCTCTCCTTGGAACGTGAACCTTCCTCGTCCGCACGCGCACCGACAATAACACCGATATATGGCTCCGTATTGGTATCCGCCTCATACTTACCGGTTTTATGATTCAGACGCAAACGCGGCCAGGTGCCGGCAAGGGTGTTTTTTAAAGCATCGGTCTTAAGCGCCTTGCAGCAGCTGATACGGTCTAAATTCCCGTCAGGAAAGGTACGTTTATCTTTCAAAGCTTGTACATTTTGACCCACGATCATATTCAATTTGAACTTCAAAGCCAGTTCATCACGGTACCTGATCATTTCAGGTATCTTATAACTGGTATCAATATGCACCAATGGAATAGGTACATGGCCGAAAAAGGCCTTGCGCGCCAGCCACAGCAATACCGTCGAGTCTTTGCCGATGGACCATAACATGACCAGGGACTTGAACTCGCGGTAAGCCTCACGCAAAATATATACGCTCTGGGATTCTAAAGCGTCTAATTTATCCATGGGTTTGATCACTTTTTACTTCCCTTCCACTTCGGATTATTATGCAAACCGCATTCCTTCTGTTCAGGCTCTTCCCACCACCAGCGGCCGGCCCTGATATCCTCACCTGGCTTAATGGCACGGGTGCATGGCGCGCATCCGATGGAAACAAAACCTTGGGCATGCAAAGGACTGATATCCACCTTGTTCTGCCTGATATAATCCCTGACTTGATCCAGGGACCAATTATAAAGCGGATTAAATTTGATCTTTTGATTAGCTTCGTCCCACTCCACCGGCTGCAGGCTTGCGCGTGTCACCGCCTGGTCCCGCCTTAAACCCACCATCCAGGCGTCCATTGGGCCCAAGGCCCTTTGCAAAGGTTCGACCTTGCGCACATGACAGCAGAGCTTACGATTTTCAACGCTTTCATAAAAAAGATTAATGCCCTTCGTACGGACCATCTCTTCCACTCTTTGGGTGTCAGGATAGTAAATCTTAAAATTAAGCTTACCGTATTTCTTTTGGTTCTTGGCCATCAAATCATACGTTTCAGCAAACAGGCGCCCCGTATCCAAGGTAAATACTTCTATACCGGGCGCTGCTTCGGCGATCATATCTATAATGACCTGGTCTTCTTCGCCTAAGCTGGTCGCAAAAGTGACTTTTGAAGAAAATTGATCAAAAGCCAGTTTAATGATGCCTACAGCATCAAGATTGGCTGCTTTTGCGTTGAGTTGTTCAATACGTTCCATTTGCATCCTCATATTATACCCAAATATAGCCAAAAAGAATAGAACTTAAAGGATACCAAAAAACAGCAGATATTGGGAAATTATTTTAAATCAATTGGCCGGCAAGGAAGACTTTCAACTCACCTGGAGGGACTAGTTCCCAATATTCATTCTTGGTCAAAGGTTTGGTAGCTATTACTGTCACCACATCCTTGGAAGACGTCTCTTTTTGGAAATCAATCTGCCAATTCTTGTCTATCAAGGCAGCCTTGCCAAAAGGCGCCCTACGCGTGATCCAGCTAAGCCTGGTCGAACAGTACGCATAGAGCCTCGTACCATCGCTTAGCAGCACGTTAGATACACCTAATTCATTTAATTCATCCAATAATTTCCTGATCAAAGCGATCAATGCCTTGGCGGAAGGTTTTTGATCAAAACGGCGCCGCACAGAATCCAGGATCCAACAAAACGCATGCTCACTGTCGGTGGTTCCGATAGGCTTATAAAACTTTAACTTTTTCTTTTTGATCCCCCTTAATCGTCCATTATGGGCGAATGTCCAATTTTCACCCCAAAGTTCCCTTGTAAAAGGGTGGGTATTTTCCAAATTAACCGCTCCAGAATTGGCCTTCCGTATATGGGCAATAACTGTTTTGCTTTTAATAGGATATTCCTGCACTAGGCGGGCGATCTCAGAATAAGCCCCTGCCTTAGGCTCAAGGAAGCTCCTGGATCCTTTGCCTTCATAAAAAGTGACCCCCCAGCCATCCGTATGAGGCCCGGTGACTCCTCCCCGGCGGATAAGACCGCTAAAACTAAAACATATGTCCGTCGGCACATTGGCACTCATGCCCAGAAGTTCGCACATTTTTGCAATACCTTTTATTCTTAATTAAGGTCAAACATCAACTGAAAAGCACCATTGACTGTTAAATTAGGGGTAAAACGGACAATATTAAAATTAAAACCCTTAAAGCTCTCAGACAAATATACCGCAAAACCTTTCGATGGGGAAGAACTACCCCGAGAAAATTGCTCAATATATTGTGGATGGAAATTAAGATCAATGCCGCCTGATTTTCTATTATCAGAAATACCTCCGCCGGCATTTACTACTGATGGCAGTTTGTTGGATGTTTGCGCAGCATCGACTAGAATTGGCGCAAATTTCTCTTTAATCCGTGATTCTTGTTTCTCAGCCAAAGCAATATTCCCTTTAAATCCTAGGCCCCAGCTCTTCGTATTCATCGCATCCCAATTAGGATACGAATACCAATACCAAGACCAAAAAAGAAAGTAAAGACTCGTAAACGTAATATCTACACCGAATGAAACAAAAGGACGGATGCCAATAGCCAAACCCACGGTGCTTAAAAAACTAAGGGATAATTGGATCGGATATTTATATTCACGCCAGAAATTTCCTATTTTATCTATTAAAGTAGCATGGTGGGCCCTGGCATCAGGTGTCCCTCCCTTTTCAATAACCTCCTGCAAGACTTCATTATTCTTCTTTATAATTTTAGTGGGGCTTGGATAAAGACCAGGTATCAAATTATTGCCTTCATCCAACAGAAACTCAACATTTCTTTCTACAGCTTCTTTTGCTTGCCACATTAACCATTCAAAATACAAGAATCTTCGCGCCAAACTGTACTTGGACTCCCCAAGCAAATACCAACGCGTTACTTCCTTTTCATGTGACTGATGTAACTTGCGGTTAAATACCCTGTTAAGGATTGTCCGGTAATGTAAAACTAATGAAAAATGAGTGGCATATTTAACAATCTTGACCAATACTCTTATATCTTTTCTCAACTGGTCCTTCTGGTCATCAGTCAAATCATTACTTTTCAAAATGTTTTCCAAAAGATACAGGGAATAGTTAGCCATCCTGGTAAAATAAAACAAATTTGATTGAGCGACGGCGCTGGGTGATTCCATTTGATTAGCGGTATATGGCATAAATTTGACGACATTTAAAGCGTATTTCTTCATTTGCTGGAAATTCCTCACCACTTCCTCACCAGGTATATATTTTTCCGTATTTGTTCTTACTTTTCCATTCCAATCATCCACCAAATCCCGCCAATTCCTTAAATTCTTTTGCACCTCCTGTTCTTCATCTGTTTTGCCATTAAGGGCTTTTTTCAAGAGAGGATACAGATTTTCATAACCCTGCTTACCGAATACCTTTATCATATCTTCTTTTGTCTCAGCCAAATTAACGGCTAAAAGGATTTCAGTTTCGCTTACCTCAATCGCCCAACCATTATCTATTAATTTTTTAGAGATATCTTTCCAAACCAGTCCTTTTTCCATCTGGGATTCTGAAACAGTTCCTTTAGGTTTGGGTGCAGGTATATTGAGAATCTTAAGACCGTCTTTTCTTTTTTCAACTTTTAGACCTTTAAATTGTTCGTCGTTTGTTTGGCTCGCGATATACATGAGTGTAGCCACTACATCATTTTCCCGGTTCCAAAAACCAAACTCTTTAATTATTCTTTTAAGAGCAGTAAATAAAACCGGAATACCGGTCAATATTCCAACAGTGAAATACCACAAAACGGGAATAGGAGGAATTGTTTGGTCATTCTTTTGCATCCTGGAAGCAACTTCTTCACTCTTGGTTGCTATATCATCAATCACCCCTTTTGCACCCGGATCCCTACGGAAGACAAATTTATAAACTTCGGCGTACAGCTTTGAAAGCGGCTTCTTAAAAAATCCTTCTACTTCGGGAGCCTTGATCCTCTGTAATTGGCTATCAAAATCAGCATTGGCCTTAACAGGATCAGTTTGATTAAGAATGACTTTTATATCCCCTAGCTCTTTTATTTCTTGCGGGTCTTGTAATCCAAAGCCTGCCAACCATTGCATGACATCCTTCAAATATTCTTCATGATACCGCATCCCGATCTCGATGGCACGCACCTTGATCTCAGCCAGTACATAAGACAGTCCCCGGGGATCTTGAGCCAAATGCAGTTCCAAATTAGTGAATGTCTTTAAACGCAGGTTCAGCATCCAATCATCTTTAAGACTCTTATACATCTTCTCCAAAGCCAACCGTATAATACGATTACTGGTAGAATCCCTAACAGCCGCTATATCTACCTTAAGCTGATTCTGCAATGATTGAAACCGCTGATAGATCAAATCCTTAAGTTGAGTATCATTAGATTCTACGTAAATTCTTAAAGCTAAGATGCGGCCTTGCGGTTTAGCCGTTAAATAATTCAAAATGAGGCCGCGACTTGAAGTATTAAGGATGAGGATCCTGGCTAATTCAGGCATACTTTGCTGCAATTGCAACTTGTAAATATACTCAACCTTACCTTCTGGATCAAGACTCTGAAAATAGGCCAATTCATTTGGCTGTGATGACGCATCAGGCAAATCGTAGAAAACAGATGGATCACCATCAGACGGATTATCGGAAAGGATTTTGTCTGTCGCATCCTTGGCTCTTGCCTGCAAATCAGGATTAAGAAATCCTTGCGTCGACATCGTCCACGGCTCTGAAGCAATTCCCAGAAAACGCCTGGTCTCCTCTGGATTTTTTGTCATTTCGACAAAACTTAAAAGGTCTTTTTCAAGAACAATTGCGCCAAAATGCGCAAATTCCCCAGGACGAAACACATCGTCAATATTACCGCCAGCTTCTTTAATAAAAACGGAAGCCTTGACCAATCCAGACAAGCGGATCAACTTCTCCTTTAGTTTCTCATTGATAGGACGCCCAGTATTAACTCTGGCATTAATGGCATTGAATATACTCTTCCAATAATCTGTAGCCCAAGAATTACTTCTCAATAAACGTTCCCTTCCAATTGAATTATCCGGGGCCCAAACTAAATAATTGACCAGGACCTTATTTACAATCTCCGCTGTTATGTCACCATTCCTTAAATCATCCGGAGTTAAGTTTTCCAAACCTTCGGGATGCATGGTAAGAAAATCATCCAATAATTGAAATCCTTGATCAACAAGAGGTCGGTTATGTTTTATCGCCGCATTATTAATCGTTTGAATCAAAAATGGCAGGTCGGGGGGTTCGCTATCAAGAATGAATCTCAAGAGTTCATGCCTTTCAGCCGAGGGTGAACTCAAAGCAATCGTTTCAAGCGCATTAATCCCTTGAGACTTTTCTAAGGCATCCAGTGCCTGCTTACGGTGTTCGGAATTAGAATCGTTAAGCATCCCTTGCGGATCATTGTTTATAATTATTTGGTGTGACAGGGTCTCCGGGGCAGTAGGCCCCGTTGTTGCATCTTGGGCAAGAAGCGGTTTACCAACAGCAAGGGCGATTAATGAAACAATGCCAAACATAAAATTCCGGAAAAGCGATGAGCGCACCACCTGTGCCTTATCCGTCGGATTTGGAACAAGCTTTACAACAGTTTCGTGAACACCCATCTTCTCTAAATTTTCTTGAGCCTCCCAATAATCCTTCTTAAGGTCATTAGCATTTCTTGAGTCCGTCGTTAGCTTTTGACGTTGGGCATCATATTGATAAGGCACAAAGACACCACGCTGACTGGCTGGTATTTCCCACAATTGATAATCATTCTTATATCCTTCCTCTGCCCCTTGGATCCCCTGGCTGTCTGCATTGATCTGATTAATAGTCCGAGATAATTCTTCCTCAAGGTTCCGTTCTATGTTCACGATTTCTTTTTCAGCTTCATCCTTTTGGTAAGCAAAATCTTTAATTTCTTTACTCACCCGTTGATTTTTGATGTCAAATCCTGCTTGTAAAAATCCACCTGGTCCTGTCAGGTTTGTGGTCCGATCTATTGCACCTGGAAAAGGATCAAAAGGTAAACTAGCAATAGATGCATTAGGTATAAGTGTTCCCACATTAAGGGATGGTAATTTTTTTAATCCGGCTACCTTCATATCTGCTTTGACTGCATCCAAATCAGCCCTGGCCTTCTGCAATCGAGGGTTCTTGCTATTGGGACCGATCAAATCTTTAAGCCATTGATCCTTCTGTTCATCGGTGACCTTCGCAAAAACACCTGTCAGGGGCAATTCTGCGACTATCCGCGGACCTCCAATTATTTTCTGCCCCCTTAAGTTATTAAGCTGGTCGATAAGTGATTGTTCTTCATTTTTTATCTTTGTGACGTGATCTTGAAGATCGATAATCTCCCCATTAAACTTTAACGTATCTGTGTGCACGATCAACTTATCTGATTCCGCAACCTGGATCTCACGTTGTTCTTCTTTCAATACATCCATTAATGCTTTTGAACTGGCAATATCCTGCTGGACAACTGCCAATCTGTCATATAAGACATCTGTAACATGAAAGATCTCTGCATGGGCCGCTTGTAGCGTATAATCGGAAGATAGTTTCCACGCATGGTTGCGGGCCACTTCCTTGCCTATTTTTCCGTCAAAAGTATCAACAGCATCGCCCAGTAACTGTCCAAAAATCGAGCCCACAAAATTTAAATAGCCTGACGTCAATCCGCCTGATATCCCGTTCACCATACCACTGACTCCACCAAATCCTGAAACCCCCAACTTTCCATTAGCATTCTTCTGCGCATAAAGATTGGCGAATATTTTAAATACCCGATCCTTGGGATCAGACTCATGGAGCGTCTTTTGTACCACATCCAAATACTGTGGCGCCAATAAAACTTCTGCATGGGCCGCTACCTCTGTTTTTATTTGTGAGCGACTTGTCACAGGTTCTTGTGGCGGATAATAAACTTGCGGCGCTTGCGGTGTGGTAAATTGTACTGTATCGGTTTTAAAGAGTCCGGAAGCGAATCCTGCAACGGGATCAGGTAGGGGCGGCGGCGCTCCTCCTGTTTGAGGTAATGACAAAATGTCTTTAAGGATACCCGTGGCTAATACAGACTCTTTCTCTTTATCCGTTAACAGGGTAAAAGGAATGCGCATGTTCTGCCGTTCAAAACGGTTTGGATCGTACATGGTAAGTTCAACAGAATTAACCGGACCTAAGAACCCTGTTGAGACGTGTGGGGTTGGATCAACAGCTGACACCACCCCATATACCGGTCCAACGGGAGTTATTCCCTGGACAACATCTCCACGTTTTACCCCCACAGGAAAATTAATAGAATATTGATCATTCTTGAAATTCCCCAAGAAGACTGTGTCGTTGACTACACGGATAAGATCATTATCCTTTTGAAAAATATCTGTGCCATTTTTGGCTGTCCAAACAACATAACCGTCCTGGTCTGCCTTAATATCCAGGTGAGCAAGGACGTCCCTGAGAGTTCCTTCTTCTTTTTGTAAGTTGTTTATATTGGCAATGATCTTATCCTCATCTTCTCCATTAATGATACGGTCACCATTGGAAAAAGAAACCCGGCCAAGCTTTAATTTTTCACCCTCAATTTGCGTGAGCACATATTCCAGTTTAGTTTTATACGGTTCAGGATCGCCTACAACCAAACTTTGCCCCCTTTTAAACCTATCTCCTTGGTTAACTTTGAATGTGAATTTGTCCGGCGCTGGGGATTGCTTTTTATATTCTTTGATTGGGTCTATCGGCACAGTTGTCGTCCCCTTGCCCTTGAAAATAGGCAAATGAGGGCTTTTATCTGGCGCATAGAAGCTGGCGTGGAATTTGACATTTTGCCCTGGAGCAATGGGATGATCCGCTGCCGGTGTCACAATAAAACTTACCCATACGTGATGAGATGTTGGTGAAAAATCCCAATTAAACCAAAAAGAGTTTTGGACTGGCTGACCATCAATCGAAACTGCAACATTTTGAAAATAAACATTGTCCGGAATTTCAATATCGAAGCGCACCCGCTCCCTGTCATAATATTCTCCAACGACAGTCCCAGGAGCAACTGTATCACCTTCCGCAATTTTAAAATCTTTGAATGTGGCATTATATGGTACTTTTTTATAACCCATTTGTTCTATGAGCCTGGCATCGGCTGATTGTTTCTTTAAATCCGTAAGTTCCAGATTAACCTTAACCACATCCATCAGGCTGGCTCCACCATTTTTTAACGCATGTTCTGCTTCTTTCAATCTATTTTCTTTGACCTTAATGTTGCCATTTAATTCTTCTATGTGATGTTTATTTTCTTCATTAAGAACATTCATTACAGTGGTGTCGTGATCATAATTCTTTTCCTGTGAATGCAAACCGGTAATAACACCGCCGGTTTGGGTCACCATATTATTTTTCACGTCAGCGGGCTGCATTAATTTATATGGCGCATTAATCGGGTACGAATAAATTTCTTTATTACCTGTGACGGCCACCTGCGTTAACCTCGCTTGAATCGGTAAAATTGCCGGACCTTCCAGATTTGTCGCTAGAAGCTGATGTGGCGGTGGCGCCCCACCTGCTTCTTTTCCCGACGTTGTGTTCCCTGCCAATGAATTTAATTTATCAAAATCCTGATTTGTGAGTTTTGTAGTTTGACGCAAATGATTTTTGAATTGAAATGCGGCCGTAACGCGTTCAACATCCCTTGTATAAAAGCCATGGTGAACATCTTGGCTGGCATGTTGAATAATCTTGTCAGCATTCTTTAGAAAATAATCACTATCATAGGGCAGATTTGAAACATTATTAACTTTACCAGCCAAGGCCCTAATATCATCGGCATTGACATGTTGCAGCAAAATAGATCCGATTTTTGTAATTTCTGCGCCTTTGCTCCCAAAACCTACCACATGATCAAAAGCGAGAGATTGCTGAGGTTGGTCAACATGGATATCTGCTTGAGAAGCTATATGACCAGGACCGGCATGATTCAGATCAGCACCATAAGCTATTCCATGCGCCGCGCCGGCAGCCATAAAAAGGGCTATTGGAATAACAGCAACTGCGGGATGTTGCCGTAAATATTCCCCGACCCTCCTAAATATTCTTACCACTCTATGGCTGGGCGGGGTTTCGTACTCCAAGGCAATTTTTTTGTCTATGGCCTCTTGGCTTTGACCTATATAATCTTCAAGTTCCTTTTCACTTAATTCTCCATTTATCCGGATATCTTTTAAAAGGCTAAGGGTGTCATCAAAATTCATATGATCCTTCATATTAACGATCAATATGAATTGACTTAGCGATCCTCCTTCTTTTACAATCTCATTCATCTCCTCTTCCAACTGTCTTTGCCCTTCTTCATCGGTATTTGACATCCCCTTTAACACCAAGGCCATGCTCTTAACTTCAGCTAATCTAAATTCTTCAAGGAACTTTGTGATAAACACACTCGGCTCCATGTCTTTGGCCTTTTCTCCGATCCAAATTTCATTTAATTTAGGATCGTACCTGATGAGGATATTAGGATCTAAGGTATTGATCTGTTTGGCAATATGGATACTAACCGTATCGCTTATTATGAGAAATTAACTAATCCCACAGCAGCACGCGCCCATTTAGATCCGTATCTTTTTACTAAACAGAGCCCACAGGAATCTCACATAGAAAATCAGGTCGCCAATTCA
>Ga0206794_1131_pt1 | contig 19785 bp, 19 predicted proteins | sample Alteio_BWOrgCont_70_FD_152877 | JGI IMG/M metagenome (GOLD analysis project Ga0206794, IMG submission 152877) | Enriched cells from forest soil in Barre Woods Harvard Forest LTER site, Petersham, Massachusetts, United States -... | ecosystem: Environmental > Terrestrial > Soil > Temperate forest >...
CCGCAACTCCGGAAGAGGCGTTGTAGGCATCAACTACAGCCTGAGATATATCGGTCGTGCCCGGCTGCATCCAGAGCACCGCAAGGCCGCCCTGCTGTCCGGTGTTATCTAAAAGCAAAGTGTAGCCATTGTCCTGCACGTACTTGATCACGATGGGTCCAAGCTTCTTCGCAACTCCGCCCAGTGTCTCCTGCAACTCATTGTTGAAGGCAGCCGTAGCATCATCGCCATCGCGCTGGAACTGCTTCTGCTTGGTGTCGATCGTTCTGGCTCGCGAGGCGCGTTCTTCCTCACTCATCGTCGCCGGCGCATTCTGCAATTGCTTAGTCAGCGATTCAATCTCGCTCTGCAAAGCCTGCAACTGATTTTTCTGCGGCTCGTACTTCTTCTGCAACGCTTGCAGTGCACGTTGACCCTCGTTCGTCGCGGCAGCCGCCTGCTCATATTCGATCACGGCAATCTTTGCCTGGACGACTGGGACCGGAGCATGTGCTGCGGCGCCACCCGGGGCAGTAGCGGGAGCGGTTGCAGTAGCGGGGGCGCTTTCAGCGGGGGCGGTTGCCGGTGCTTGTGGACCAGCAGTCTGGGCCACTCCAGCAGCGGACGTAATTCCCGCAGCGAGGGCGGTCACTAATACTAAGGTACGATTCATGCGGTGTGTGGTACTCCTTCGGGGATTGTCCTGACTCATCCGGCCTTAGGCGCACCGTCGCGTGCTTTCTCAGCCGTTCCCTGCTTAACCCTGATATCCGGGATCTACGCACTCTCTGAAGCGCGCGCCCACCGTCTATCCTCGATCCACCCGACTCCCATACCAGCAAATCGGCAGCAAAACGAGAGAGCTGCCGGAACAGATCAAATTATAGGACCCAGCCCGTCAAGGGTCAATCCAGAGCCACCAGGAGTTCCCAGCCAATCCGGCCTCCCAAAATACGGAGCGCTTCCTACGAACTCTTCTGTTTTTCAAACTCCCATCCTCTAAGTGCCCGAATTTGGCCCGGAAAATGCTCGAATCATTTGGTGATTGGATTGCTGTTTATTCGCATGAACAACACGCCCGCGGCGATCCGCAGTGTGTCGTTGGTATTCCCCCGGCTCGTAGAGACTGCACTCGATAGATGGTGTAGCCCATTAGCCCGGAGTTCTACTTCCTCAACGGAAGTCTCTTACAGGAGGCCAGTGACTGGCCATTTGGAATAGAAGGGCCGCTTCCGCGAAGCGGCCCTTCGTGTCACAAATATCCCCCAAATCCGGGTAACCTGGAAGTCGTAGAAGAGAGTTCTTGCCAATCCCGCTCTTTGCGCGTACCCTAAGAATTGCCTTGTGAACCGGCTGTGGGTGCCGATCGCTGTGTGGCTGTCAGAAAGGTTCCTGTTAGGAACGTTTGGCAGCGAAAAACATAGGATTACAGTGGACCGGATGTTTGTTGGACTCTGTCGCAAACAGGTAGAGGGTGAAAATCAGGGATCGCCGCTGTCAGGCGCTCCGGGCTGCGCGTAGCCGGTAAATTACTGGTTCGGTCGCAGCCAATAGCAATAGAAGACGTCCGTTCGAGTACAACTTGAGACCGTTTCATCCGACGCTGCAATACCGGTTTGGTTCATCCTCCGTAGTCAACACGGGGACGACGAGACCATTGCGCCGTGGGAGAGTGAACCGCTAATTGCGATCTAGAGCAATAGGAAGTGGAAGCATGACTTCAGAGCAGAATGTACCCCAGGTAGAGTCCCACCAGGGTTCGACAATGTCTCCCGTCCAGCAGGACGGCGAGGCGCAATTCACCTCACAGAGCGTGCAGCACGGGATGGGGCAGTCTAAAAGCAGCCGCCGTCGTCGTCGCAAGCGCAAGAATAAAGGTGCCGACGCCTCGCAGAGCGCCCAACCCGGTGGCGACCAGGGTGCAGCGCAGCCCATCACCTCCATCCAGGCCTCAGCCCAGCCGTCTCAGCCGCAGAACTTCCAGCCCGGTGCTGGTCAGCAGCAGAACGGTGCTTCCTCCTCCGGCGGCGGCAAGCGCTGGAAAAAGAAGTTCCGCGACCGCGACCGACAGCGCTCCCAGGAGAATCCCGGGAATGTCGCCAGTGGCAGCAACAACGGCGGCGGATACCGTGACCGCGACACGCATCAGCCCGGCAATAGCGCTGGCGGCTTCAAACGTAAAGGCGGTGGCGGCAAGCAGCAACGTGGCCCTCGCAGCTTCGTCGGCCCCATGGACCACAGCTATCGCGCCGTCAACGGCAACTTCGCCGACACGCCGCCCTCCACAATCGACTCCCACAACGGCAACTACCAGGGCCGCAGCAACGGCCATGGCGGCGGACGCAGCTACCAGAGCGACTCCCAGCCCATCGACTACTCGCAGGGCCGTGCCATTCCCATTCCTGAAGACGCACCCACAAAAATCTTCTTCTTCATCGAAGATCTCTTCTTCATCGCGAAGATTCAGGAGACCGCGCGCAAGCTCGGCGTCAAGGTCGCCTTCGTCAAAAATGAGAAGGACGCCATCACTGCCCTCACAGCCGGCGAAGAAGAGGATCGGCCAGGACTCATCGTCTTCGATCTCAACAATTCAAACGCCAAGCCCCTTACGCTGATTCCCAAGCTCAAGGCCAAGCTCAAGCGCAGCACCTCCATCATTGGTTTCCTGTCGCACCTGCAGGGAGATCTCAAAGCCAAAGCCGTCGAAGCAGGCTGCGACACGGTAATGCCGCGTGCCGCCTTCTCACAGAACCTGCCCAACCTGCTCCGCCGCTACGGCATAGAGCAGGAAGAAGAGCCCAACTTCAACCAGTAGAGATCATCGGTGGTCACGCCGCCTTTTCAGGCTCGAATCCATACACAAAGGCCCGGTAGAAACTCTATCGGGCCTTTGTCATTTTTGGATTGCCTGTCGCGTCGTCCTAACCCGGAGGCCAGTTCATATGTCTGCCGCCGAGCAAATGCAGGTGCAGATGGCTCACCGTCTGCCCGCCATCATCTCCCGTATTCACCACAATCCGATAACCGCGGTCCAGTTTCTCTTTGCGCGCAATCTCTGCGGCTGCAGCCATTAGATGGCCCATCAACCCCGTATCTTCAGCCAGCGCCTTCGCTGTTGAAGTGATGTGCTGCTTGGGAATGATCAGAAGGTGCGTGGGTGCCTGCGGATTGATGTCGGGGAAGCCGATGCATAATTCATCTTCGTACACACGGTTAGCTGGTATGGTGCCGGAGACGATCTTGCAAAAGAGGCAGTCGGAAGAAGTAGGAGGGCTCGGCTTTGTCTTCATAGTCGGTCTTCATGGTCAAAAGTACTTCGGATGCTGCCCCGCAGTCCACGGGTTGTAAGCTGCGGCGAACGCAGCGCGGCTCGCAGTCGAGGGATGACTAGAGGTCCAGAAGTCGACGAAGGGATGCGGCGTCGGATCGTCCAGTGATGTCTCGCCCAGCCGCTGAAACCCCTGCTGCGTCGTGGTCTGCGGATCGTCAACGATGCCGTGAATCGCCTCCTGTCCATACACGTCCGCGTTGTGTTCAATTGCGCGGCTGAACCCATTCTCCATCGGTTCAGAGATGAAGTTCAAAACATTTAGCACCAGCACAAGCACCGCCAGGCACGCCCAGTCGTTCTGCGAGCGGATACGCCACCGCGCTCCATACCGGCGCAGCAACCATTCTGTCGCGCGTTGCCCCACAAAGAACCCAACCAGCATCAGCACCGCAGTGAACACCAGGCCCAGCGCAATATGGTGCAACGCATAATGACCCAGCTCGTGCCCGAAGATACCGGACAGTTCATCCGGAGTCGACGCCGCAATCGTCGTATCCCACAGCACCAGCCGCTTCGAAGGCCCAAATCCTGTTACATATGCATTCAGGCTCGTCACCTTCTGGCTCGCTTGCATGAAGAACATCCGGTCTGGCGGCAGGCTCACACCACTTCGGACCACCACTCTCTCCAGCTGCGCCACCAGTGCAGGATTGCGCTGCTCAAGCGGCTCAAACTTGTTGAACAACGGATCAACAACAATCGGTGAGATAAAGACCCCGAACAGCACCGCCGCCATCATCGGGATCCAGAACCAGAACCACCAGCGCTTTGGCGACCGGCGGATCACCCAGAACAACACCATCGCCAGTAGCGCGCCGACGAACCACGTTAGCCAAAAACTCTTCGTCTGGTCCCAGAGCCAGCTCCCCCATCCCTGCACCGAAAGCCCATAGACCAACGACGCGTGGTGGCCATAGACCCTCAGCGGAAGATTCAGCAGGGTGATCGCCAGAAGAAGCAGAAAAGTGAAGGCAAAGCATTGGCCCCAACGGTTCTTCGTCAGGTTTTCAGCAACATCCCGCATCCGCGCCGGCACACCCAGCGCCAGCAACAGCACAAGCTGCAGAATCCCCCACCCCTCACCAGCAAAATGCAGCGTCGTTCGCAGACGAAACAGCTCTTGAGCGGTCTTCAGCTTCTCCGGCGGCAGCGTATAAGCCGTATGATTCACTGCGGCCTGTCGCAGTGCCAGCGCCTCGGTTGGGGTTGTCGTCCATTGCGCTTGCGCCGGTGTCATCGCCACCGAAAAAAAGGCGATCAACAAAAGCAGGAAACCGCGAAAACTTATCAAAGAAGGCTCCACAAAACAGTGGAGCCAGTGTGCACGATTCCCCGCCAGAGCGCAAAAAACAATTAGTGGGTCATTTTTGAATTTGAGGATTCTGGTTACCGAAACCCGTATCTTGGGAACTACTGCTCCGACGTCTAGATTGGGACTCACCCCTTGGCGTTCGTGCGTTAGTAAACAGAAGCGCGTTTAGCAGGACCTATTTGGGCAATGTAACCACCAGTGCTCGCGTTCGTGTTGCTAACATGATTGAGCATGGCCTCTCTAAACCCCGTTTTGATTGACGTTCCGATGCCAATCCGCACACCCCGCCTGCTGATTCGGCCTAAACAAATTGGAGACGGAAAAATCACTTCTGCTGCAGTCGCTGAGACCTGGGAAGATCTCCACAAATGGATGCGCTGGGCCGAAAATCAGGAAGGGTTCACAGCTGAACTAATGGAAATCAGGAATCGGCACGTGATGGCCAGCTTCATCCTGCGTGAGGGCATAGAGCTGATTGGCATCGAGGCTTCTACCGGAACAGCAGTAGTCTGGTGTGGGCTTCATGACATCGACTGGCAAGGTCGCCAATGCGATACAGGGTATTGGGTTCGCAAGAGCGCTCAAGGCCGTGGTTTCGCAACTGAGGCGGCCAACGCCATGGTGCGTTACGCTTTCGGAGCGTTAGGAATGCGGCGAGTCGGTCTCACGTATTCAGCCGGTAACGAGGCTAGCCGACGCACTGCGGAGAAACTTGGGTTCACCTTCGAGGGAGTTCAGAAGGGTGCGAACGTACTCCCGGGAGGAAAGAATGCGGACAGGTACTGCTGCGCGCGGTTCGACGTTGCTGATCTGCCTGGGCTAGAGGTGCACTGGCCAACAAGTCGGGATCAGTAGGGTTCCGATTAGTCCTCATGAGTCGGCTTATCGGAAGTTATCCCGTGGTGCTCGAAAGTCGGGTTTACGGAAACTTCGCCTCATAGTGTCAAACTAACCCATTACCCGCAGTCCGGTGGAAATTCAAACTGCACCACTACCAAAAACCATCAAGCCACCTATCGATGCAGGGTGCTTCCCGGCGACTCCGCTCCAACCTCCAACCCGAAGCGCGACAGCTCGCGCTTCTGGAGGTTGTAGTCAATAAAGAAGCCGACCCCGATGGCCAGCGGAATCAGTCCGGCCGCGGCTCCTGATAGCACTTCGCGAACATGCAGGATCTCCGTCAGCACCAGAAAGAACAGAATCAGTCCTACGCCAACTGAAACCAGAACAATACCGGCCCGGCGCGCGTTGCCCAAGCTGCGTAACGGGTCTTTGACGGGTGGTTTTTCCTCATCGCCCACGCCCAGCATCTTTTCGATCTCGGCCAGCGGCACCCCGCGCGAAATCATCGCTATACGTTCCTCGGACTTGATCCGGCGCTTGTGGCCCTCCAGCCAGATTCCGCAAATAATCGCCACAATACCGACCACGCAACCTGCTACCGGCACAATAAACGGACTAAAGACAAAATTACCCATTTCACTACCTCCTCTTTCTGCCCGCGTTAGACCGGCCCTCACCCCTTAAGTTTCACTCGCCCGCATGAAACTTTAGGAGCATCCTATGGTCTAACCCTGCTTGGACACGGATCTCACCTTCGAGCAGTTGGTACGCGACCATCAATCCATGGTCTTCCGCACCCTTCTGCGCCTCACCGGCAGCCGCGAGCACCTCGACGACCTCGCCCAGGACGTCTTCCTCCGCCTCTACCGCGCCCTGCCCAGCTTCCGCGGCGAGTCTCTCATCACCACCTACCTCTACCGCATCGCCGTCAACGTAGCCCAGGACGAGTGGAAGCGCCGCCGCCGCGACGACCGCACCCACATCTCCCTCTCCGACGACACCTCCGGCTGGGAGGACCGTCTCCCCCACCCCGACCACAACGCCGAGCAGCAAATAGAAGAGCGAGAATTCCAGCAGTCCGTCGAAGAGCAGCTCCAACGCCTCAGCCAGGTCGAACGAACCATCCTCGTCCTCTATCATCAGGAGGAGCGCACCTACGAGCAGATCGCGTACGCGCTCGGCATGCCACTCGGAACCGTTCGAACCCATCTCCACCGGGGCCGCAAAAAACTACGAGAAGCCCTTCAGGAACGTCAAACGCAAGAGAGGAGAGCGACATGCACGACAACCCGGTAAATCAAGAGATGAACCAGCAGAACCTGTCGCAATCCGCGATCGAGCATCTGGATCAGCGCATCGTCCGCGCCCTCGAGACCGTGCCCGAACCACATATTCCCGCCGACTTCGCCACCCGCATCGCCAGTCACCTCCCCGCCAGCCGTCCGGTCTCGCTAACCCCGACCCACTATGGCCAAAACGCAATGCTGATCGGCATGGTCGCCACTCTGGCGGTCCTTCTGATCCTGGCTGTGCACGCCACAGGTCACGCCACCCTCGGGCTCCTGGAGTCGCTCCTGTTCGCCGAGTTCGTCGTACTCGCCGTATGGCTTAGTGTCTGGCGCCCCAGTTTGCGCTAGCACCCTGTCAACCAAAGCTAGCCCCGCTCGTCCAAATATCAGCCTTCTGCAACGAAAGCAGTACCGCCTCCTGCGGACCGGCTGCACTTCCGATACACTCGGCAACAGGCGTATTTTGCAGGCGAAACGAGTTCCCGTTCCCATGAAGAGACAAAGAGTCGCAGTAGCCGGCGTCGGTTTCGCCGGTCTAGTAGTAGTGGCGATGACATCGGTCGGCCACATTGCAGCAGCAGCAACCACAAATCCTGAGCCCAACCCCACAACGGTCCTGATCGACACCATGGAGTCCGAGCTCCATCGCGCCATGGGCTCCCTCGGCAACACGGCCACCGACGCCACCCAGCAGCCCAAACCCTACTTCCTCAGCTACGCCGTCTCCGACGGCGACAGCATCTCCATCTCAGCGCAGTTTGGCGCCATCATCGGTACCAACGAGAGTCGCCGGCGCTTCGCCGACGTGCAGGTCCGCCTTGGCACACCCGCCGAAGACAACACCCACGGCGACCATCGCAACAGCGCCCTCACCACCGTCCCCCTCCCCCTTACCGACGATGGAGAAGCCCTCGCCCGCAGCCTCTGGTTCGCCACCAACCGCGGCTACGGCAAAGCCCTCGACGCCTATCTCAAAGTCAAGACCGAGCAACAGGTCCGCGCCAAGGAAGAGGACTCTTCCGCCGACTTTTCTGGCGAAAAGGCCGCAACAGACCTGCTGCCATCCGCGCCCGCCCTCGTCGTCGATCGCAACGCCTGGCAGGACCGCCTGCGCGAGCTCTCAGGCATCTTCAAGCAATATCCCGACGTCATCTTCAACAATGTCGCGCTCGAGGCCTCCACCGAAACCGACTACTTCGTCTCCTCTGATGGCGCCAAGGTTGCTACACCCAACCACGTCGCGCGTCTCATCATCGTAGCCCGCACCCGCGCCGCCGATGGCATGGATCTCTTCCGCGCCGAGACCTTCGAAGCCGACGACGTCTCTCACCTCCCAGACCAGAAGACCCTCACCGACAAGACCGTCGCGATGGCCAAAAACCTCGAAGCCCTCCGCGAAGCCCCCGTCACCGAGCCCTTCAACGGCCCCGCCATCCTTAGCGGCCGCGCCTCCGCAGTCTTCTTCCACGAGGTCCTCGGCCACCGCCTCGAAGGCCAGCGCCAGCGCGGCGACGACGAAGGCCAAACCTTCACTAAACTTCTCGGCAAACAGATCCTTCCCACCTTCCTCAGCGTCTCCGACGATCCCACTCTCGCCACCTTCGACGGCGTCTCCCTCAGCGGCCACTACGATTACGACGACGAAGGCCAGCCCGCACGTCGCGTCGACCTCATCAAGGACGGAATCCTCGACACCTTCCTCATGTCGCGCCTCCCCATTGCCAGCTTCTCTACCAGCAACGGCCACGGCCGCGCCGAGGTCGGTCACATGCCCACCGGCCGCCAGGGCAACCTCATCGTCACGTCTTCCAAAACCGTCACCGACGCCGAACTCCGCGAGATGCTCAAAGCCGAAGCGAAGAAACAGGGCAAGGCCTACGGCCTCTACTTTGAGGACATCTCCTCGGGCTTCGCCGTCACCACCCGCCGCTCACCGCAAGCCTTCCAGGTCATCCCTCTGGTCGTCTATCGCGTCTACGTCGATGGCCGCCCTGACGAACTCGTCCGTGGCGTCAGCATCGTAGGCACACCGCAGGCTGCGCTCAACCGCATCCTCGCTACCGACGATCACCCGGACATCTTCAACGGCATCTGCGGCGCCGAATCCGGCAGCATTCCCGTCAGTGCCGTCGCCCCCGCCATGCTGGTCAGCGAAATCGAGACCCAGCGCCAGGCTCAAGGTACGGCCCGTCCACCTATCCTCCCGCCACCAGGCGCAGCAACACCCGGCGGAAAGGGAGGCCAGTAATGAATTTAGTTCATAAAAAGTTACAAATAGTCGACCTTCTAGCCGCAACCCTATCCTTCGCAGCCCTGTTTAGCACCATGACAGTTACAAATAGGGCAGCCGCCGAATCGGCCTCTCAGGTAAATGACCCCCTCCTCCGCGCCATGCAGCAGGAGCTCAGCCGCGAGAAGGACCTCACACTCTCTGGCATGCAGCGGCCCTACTTCATTGAGTACCGTCTCGATGACATCGACACTTACGAGGCCGTTGCCAACTACGGTGCGCTTACCCAGGAAGTATCCAACCGTCAGCGTATTGTCCGTGTTACCGTCCGCATCGGCGACTACGTCACCGACAGCAGCAGCAGTCGTGGCGACGGTACGGTCGAACTTGCCCCGACCGACGACAACCCCCAGGCGTTGCAATACGCCCTTTGGTCCGCGACCGACTCAGCGTACAAAAACGCTCTCCGCGCCTACTCCGCCAAACTGGCCGCGCTGAAACAGTTCCAATCCGCCGAGAACCAGCATGACTTCGCTCAGGTCAAGCCCATCGTCCAGATGTCCCCGTTCGTCACCCTCGATCTCGACCGCAACGAGTGGAAGCGCCGCATCATCGAAGCCAGCGGCCTCTTCGCCACTGACCCCGACTTGAGGACCATCGCCGAGCATGTCCAGTACTCCATTGCGAATATCCGCGCCGTCGCTCTCAACCGCTATCTCGTCAACACCGAAGGCACCATGGTCCGCGAGGGCTACACCGGCTACAGTGGTGCCATCAGTGTTGGCGGTCAGGCAGCCGACGGCATGCGCCTCAGCCGCGATAACGGCACCGTCGCCACCACCGCGAAAGAGCTCGAAAGCGCCTCCGCCTTCCGCAAGCGCGCCATCGAAGACCTCAAAAGCTTCGAGGAACTGCGCAACGCGCCTGTCGTCTCGGCAGACGACTATCACGGCCCCGTCCTCGTCAGCGGAGACGTCGCCGCCGATATCTTCACCCGGCTCTTCATCCCCAACGTCGAAGCGGATCGCCCCGAGATGGGTACCACCGCGCGCACCACCGGAGCCTACTCCTCCAGCTATAAATCCCGCATTCTTCCCGACACGTTCAACGTCACCGACGACCCGCTTCAGACGAAGTTCAACGGCAAACCCCTCCTCGGTGCCTACACCGTCGATGACGAGGGCGTGCCCGCACAATCAGTCGACGTCGTCGTCCACGGCAAGCTCGAAAACTTCCTCATCGGCCGCGAACCCGTCAAGGACTTCGACACCTCCAACGGCCACGGACGCGCCGCCCCGGCACAGGCGCCCCACTCGCGCTCAGGCGTCCTCATCGTCAAGGCTGATCAGCCTTTATCAAAAGACGAACTCAACAAGCGCCTCCTCGCCTTGGCAAAAGAGCAAAACAAAGACGTCTACGCCGTCGAAACCCTGGGCGGCGAGCTCCTTCCGCGTCTTCTCTACCGTGTAAAAGCTGACGGCACCCGCCAGCTCGTCCGCGGAGCCGTCTTTGATGAACTCGACAACCGCAGCCTCCGCTCCGGCATCGTCGCTGTTGGCAACGACCCCTACATCTCGAACTCGCTCGGCGTTATCCCCCAGACCGTCATCGCCCCGAGCATGCTCTTCGACGACATCGGCGTAAAGCGTGCCACCCTCGAGCAGCAGAAACTCCCTTACTACCCACCGCCTGCCCTGCCGCCTGGAAAATAACGAAAACGGAAGTAAAGGTAAAAGACCCCAATGCATCTCGATCCACGCATGCTCCGCGCCATTGCCATTGGTCTCGCATTTATTCTCCTGTACGGCAGCCGCCTGACCAAAGGCTCCGTCGTCCAAACACCTGACGGCCTCGCCTTCCGCATCAAACCTCTCTTCGCCTGGGCCCGCGCCATCGCTCTGCCCGCCTATATTCTCTTCTTCATTTACATGCTGAGCACGCAGAAGCAGCCGGTCCCATGGTGGATGGCGCTCCTCTTCATCGCCGCTATCGCCGTTGGCGTCATGCAGATGCCCGGGACGATCACCCTCACCCCCATGGCGATCACACAGCGCTTCTGGTTTCAGCCGTCGAAGGCCATCCAGTACAACGAGGTCATGGCCATCCAGGCGATGCAGGGTGGCCGCATGACCCGCGTCCTTGGCGACAATCGCGTCAAGATCACACACAGCTCAAACCACTGCGCCGCAGTGGAGTTTCAGCAGGAGATCCAGCGCCGCACCAACAAACGCATCACCGGCTGAGTTTTTTTGGAGCTGTCATCCTGAGCGTGGGGAAGAACCCCGCATTTCGTTCGAAGCGCCATAATCCTCACCATCGCCGAAACCGTTCCACCCCCCCAACACCTAATCCATCCTTATCAAATAAGGCTCCGCCGCTGGATCCTTCGGATGAATCCCATCGGCAACCTCGGTCGCATTCCTCTTATCCGGAAACTTCGGATTCACCCGCACCCAATATCCCGTCGGTCCCGGGAACTCGATCACCTTGGCCGTTGTGTAGCGGCGCAGCAGGTCCTCCTTCAGCTTCACCGCGTCGGACTCCCGTGCAAACGCCCCGATCTGCACACACCACCGTCCGCCCGGATCCGCATTCACGCGAGCCGGCGTGGCGAACGCCTCTACCTTCACCTTCGCCACCCCTGCGCGATACACTCCCGTAGCCTTTGCCGCCGCCAACGAGAGATCGATAATCCGTCCGCGGACAAATGGCCCCCGATCCGTAATCTTCACCACAACCGATTCGTTGTTGGTCAGATTCGTCACTCGCACCATCGTCCCCATCGGCAGCGTCAGGTGCGCAGCGGTCATCGCATTCTGGTCATACACGGTGCCATCGGCGCCCTTCCGCCCGGCATAAGGTGGCCCATACCAGCTTGCCAGTCCAATCTCAGTCGAGATGGGTTTCCCAAAACTATTCGGGACCGGCGCAGGGGAGGGAACTGCAGTAGAAGCCGAACTCGACTCACCCGATCGCGCACTCGTGCCGTTATGATTCGCAGCCGTGCTCGTCGATGGCGGTGGCGGAGGCTGATAAGCCCGAGTCGTCTCCCGATGACAACCACCTGCCATCAGCGCGAACGCCGACAGCATCGTGGCGGAGACAATCCGGCGGGACATCACGGCTTCGGCGCACTCTTCGGTGGAGGCGGCGCCGGCGTCTTGCGCGCATGCTCGTCCATCCGCTGCGCCAGCCTGTGCAATTCAGCAGCAGCGGCGCGCAGGGCCTCGGACCCGTTCCGCCGCACATCCGGCACCACCTCATCGTTGATGTACTTCACGACATTTCGCAGGTCTGTCTCCAGATGCGCCGCAGCGTCTCGCAACTGCTGCTCCCACGGTCGCTTCGGCTCTTCAGTCGCCATACACACACCTCTCCACCATTGATTAGATGACCTGAAAAACTCACGGTCAACGTCCATCCCAGCCGATTCCGCCCGCGTGCCCATGTGGTAACGATCAACGTTTTCCTGCAAAAAGTAGCAGGGGGCCCTGAAAAAAAAGCGGGCGAGCCAGAGATAAATCCCTGCATCATGAACACATCAGGCAACTTGCTGCATCCTATATACGTCCGAAATGTAATAAGAGCGCATATACTTGCTCCTTCATTGAAAAAGACGTGGCGTTGAGGGCCTCTGCCGCCGCCGTTGCCTGACAGGTGCGTAACCGGAAATCAGCGAGGTGATCTTTGAGCACAAGACGCAATAACGGACCCCTTCACACACAGAAAATTCATCGCAACCTGGGCGCGGCATTTGCCTTGCTGGTTGCAATCGCGCCGTTCGCAACGGCTCAGACAACCCTCACCAATACACCCACTGGTGCCATCGCCTCTAACGCCCATCCCGATCTGCCCGATTCACCAGGCGCTCTCTTCAGCAGCTCGAGCAACTCGACAGACGCCACAAGCAACGCGGCTGACCCGAACGACGCTCCCTCCTCCGACCAAACGCCGGCCGCGTCAACCCCGAAGCATGCCGCCCATCTCCAGATGGTGGTTCACCCGGGTGAAATCGCGGATCCGATGACCGTGCACGATAAGGTTGTGGGCGGCATCAAAGACTCGGTATCTCTCTTCTCCGCGCTCGGCTGGATCTTTTCTGCCGGATACGAACAGGCGACAAACGGCAGTCCCAACTATGGAACGAACAGCACGGCTTTCGGCAAGCGTTTCGGCGCAGCCGTCGCCCGTGGCGTCTCCGAGGGCATCTTTAGCGAATCCTTGTTCGCCCCCCTCTTTCATCAAGACCCCCGCTATTACGTCATGGGCCCGGGCCACCCCTTCTTCAAGCGGCTCGTCTACGCTGGCACCCGCACCATCATCACCAGAAATGACAACGGTCATTTGGCGCCCAACTTCTCCCTGATCGCCGGCAACGCCGCAGGCTCCGCTCTCACCATCGTCTACTATCCAAGCATCAACACCACCGGCACTCAGGTAGCCGAGACTATCGGCACCTCCTTGGGCGGTTCCGCCGTCGGATATGTCGTCAACGAGTTCATCATCGATGCCCTGGTAGACCTACACCTCAAGAAGAAGCAGCCGCAACCATAAGTACCCTCCCGCGTAGTATGGAATATAAGCGAGAGGGGTCTTTCCGAATGCGTCGGTTGTTGACAACGGGCCTGCTTCTGTCTGCGATGACTGCATTCGCGCAGACACGACCGCCCGCGGTCCCCGAGACGCCCGCCTCTCTGCCCGACTCCACCACGACCGACCTCCCCGACGCGCCCGATCCTACGCAAGCCCAACCGGAGAGCGTAGTCGTCGTAGCCGAAGCCTCCTTCAAAGCAACCGGAGACGGGGCCCACACTTGCGGCGTCTTCAGCGCCATGAAGGTGGTTTACGTCGACCCCAGTCGTTACGATCAGGTACGCAAGCCCTGCAGCGAACTCATCTACCCTTACCAGCGTTTCCTCACCACCAACATCGTCATTCCCATGACCTGGCAGCAAAAGGGCTACCTGGCGCTCCACGACCTCACCGATCCCGCCAACTTCGGCACCATCCTCGGCATCTCCGCCATCACCATCGGAGCCAACTCCCACACCGCTTACGGTCCCGGCCTCAAAGGCTTCGGCAAGACCGTCGGAGTCAGCCTCCTGCAGGACGCAACGGGCCAGTTCTTCGGGGCCTTTGCGATTCCAGTCATCGCCAGTCAGGACCCCCGCTACTTCCGCCTGCCGCACGCCCCTTTCAAAAAGCGCCTCGTCTATTCCATCTCTCGCACCGTCATCTCGCGAGGTGACAGCGGCAAATCGATGCCCAACTACGCCACGCTGCTGAACTACCCCATCGGTGCCGAGCTGGCGAACTTCTACGTCCCCGGCATTCACCCGGATGGCCCATCAACCGTCAAACGCATCTTCACCGGCTACGCCCTCGACCCCGTCAACAATCTCGTGAACGAGTTCCTGCCCGACGTCGCCAGCCACGTTCACATCCAGATCATCTTCGTCCAGCGCATCATTAACAACGTGGCCGCCAGCAACGCCGGAGCTGGGACCTAGGCAACGCGAGGGCAAGAATCCTGTCCCACTCACCACCCACCGTCACCGTTTAATGCAAATTCTCGCCATTCGATTCCGGACGCTTCGATATGGTCTTTCATGTGCGTACTCTTGAGTCTGTGAAACGAAGGGTATCGGCCGCCGCATCTTCTTACAAAGACGACAGATAGCTTTCAACCGGGAACATACCCTTGCACCGACATTCAGCAACCAACAATTCAGGAGACAAATAATGCCTAAGGCCAAACTATTCGAAAAGTCTCTCACCTACGGAGCCAAAGCAGGCTGGGCAGTATTCAACAAGCTGAACTCATTCAGCCCTAACGCGAGCTTCACCCCCCCGGTGGAGCGACAAGCCCCTGCTCAAGAGCTACCAGAAAGAGAAGCCGCCTCTCGGCTGGCCCCGCACCACAGACTCCCTCTGCCCCAAGTGCATCCCTGAGATCCGCCAGCAGATCGTCGACGGCAAACTCCCCCACGAGATTCTGCTCAACGAAAAAGTCGGCGAGATCAAAGCTCAGATCATCGAGCGCGACGGCCAGATCCTTATGGTTAAGGACTGCCCCACTCACGGCCACTTTGAAGACGTGATGTCCATCGACACCGCCTTCTTCCGTCACCTCGAAGAGGTCTTCCCCGGCCGCGACATCCGCGCCCACAACGACGAAAAACTCCACAACCACGGCACCTCGACGGTCACCCACGGTCGTGGATCGGTGTTGACCATCGACCTCACCAACCGCTGCAACATGATGTGCGATCCCTGCTTCATGGACGCCAATCAAGTCGGCTTCGTCCACGAACTCACTTGGGACGAGATTAAGACCATGCTCGACAACGCGGTCACCATCAAGCCCAAGCGTCAGATGTCGGTTCAGTTCTCAGGCGGCGAGCCAACGCTCAGCCCGTACTTCCTCGACGCCGTCGCCTACGCCCGCAAGGTCGGTTACACCTCCGTCCAGGCCGCGACCAACGGCATCGAGTTCGCCAAGTCCAAGGAGTTCTCCAAGGCCGCCGCTGAAGCCGGTCTCCGTTACGCCTACCTCCAGTTCGACGGCATCGGCAACGCAGCCAACTCGCACCGCAAAGTCGGCAACGCATTCGACGTGAAGCTCCAGGCCATTCACAACCTCCACGAGGCCGGCGTCGACATCGTTCCCGTCACCACCATCGTCAACGGCATCAACAACGAGCAGGTTGGCCGCATCATCGAGTTCGCTCTCGACAACCCGAAGAAGATCAACTTCCTCTCCTTCCAGCCCGTCAGCTTCACCGGCCGCGACGAAGACATCTCTGACGAGCGCCGTCACGCGCAGCGCTACACCTTGTCGCACCTCGCCCACGACGTCAAAAATCAGACCGGCCTCGGCGAGCCGACCCGCGACTGGTTCCCCATCTCCTTCATGTCCACCTTCTCCGACTGGGCCGACCTCGTCCACGGACCTGACCGCGACTGGGGCCAGCTCTCCTGCGGCTGCCACCCGAACTGCGGCATCTCCATGGCCCTCATGATCGACAAGGAGACCAAGGAAGCCGTTCCCGTCACCGCGTTCATCAACGCGGACCGCCTCGCCAAGGACGTCGCCCGCATCAACGACGCTGCCCGCGGCAAGTGGCTCTCCATCATCGGCGTCACCCTCGCGCTTCTCCGCAACTACAAGCCCGAGGCCGCACCCACTCACTTCAAGATCAAGGATCTGCTGCAAAAGTTCGATAAGAGCTTCGGCGCCACCGGCCGCAGCTACGGCAAAGTCTCCGCCGACCGCACCATGGCCGACATTCAGCAGCGCCGTGGCGACCGCTGGAACTTCCTCTTCATCGCCGGCATGTGGTTCCAGGATCTCTTCAACTACGACTTCCGCCGCACCGAGCAGTGCATCATCCCCTACGCCACACAAGAGGGTGAGATCAGCTTCTGCGCCTACAACACCGGCGTGGGCTGGCGCAACATCATCGAGAAGATGCACATGACCTCCACCCTCACCAAGTGGTACGAGGAGCACGGCCGTCACGAGATCTTCGCCGGCGGCAAGAAGGTCGGTCTCGAGAAGGAAGCAAGCTACGATCTCGTCCTCAACGACGCGCACGTCAACGCCGCCGCCAACGACACCTTCGACAAGTCCGGCATCGCGAAGAACTCTCGCGAAGAAAAGATCCGCGCCCGCGACGCAAAGATCAAGCAAGACGCCGAAAACGCCCGCATGGCCAAGCTCTACCGCAAGGAAGTGCTAGGCGAAGTCGAGCAGCCCGGCTTCATCTCCCTTGGCGAAATCAAACCAGCCGCCCCCATCGCCAAGACCGAAGTCGAAGAGACCGTCGCCGGCGACTAATCTCCATCAACCTCCGCACCACAACAAAGGCCGCCCGCAATGGCGGCCTTTTCGTCCCTCAACCATAGCACACACTGCAACATACCGAACGCAGGACCGGAGCCTGACTTGAAATCGCCTTTCCCTCGCCCGAGAGGGCGAACCCGGAGGGAGCAGGGGCCTTCAGGCCCCTGAATTAGCACGCAAAGAAAAATGGAGCTTTAGCTCCGGCCTTCTCCTCGGACATAATCACCCAGGAGCATCTTCATGCGCATCGCGGTCGTATCCGACATTCACGGAAATCTCACCGCCTTCGACGCCGTGCTAACCGATATCCGGCAAGCATCTCCAGACCTCGTGCTTCACGGCGGCGACCTGGCCGACGCAGGCTCCAGCCCCGCGGAGATCATCGATCGCATTCGTGATCTCGGCTGGCAAGGCGTCCTGGGCAACACGGACGAGATGCTCATTCGACCTGCTTCCTTGGAGGATTTTGCCAGCGAGTCATCGGCTCCTCCCGCGCTCTGGGCAGCGATCCGCCAGATAGCCACTGCGACCCGCGAAGCGCTCGGAGACGAGAGACTAGCATGGTTGCGCGAATTGCCGAATGTGAAGATCCACGAGCCTTTTGCCCTGGTCCATGCCACTCCCAACAGTTGTTGGCGAGCACCCGCATCAGAATCAACCGACGCAGAGCTGAACGCCCTATACGGTTCACTCGGCAAGCCAATCGTCGCTTTCGGTCACACGCACTGCCCTCGCATTCGCAGCGTTGACGGCAACCTGCAACTCCTGATCAACACCGGCAGCGTTGGCCTGTCCTACGATGGCGATCCCCGCGCATCCTATCTCCTCCTGGAAGACAGCACACCATCGATCCGCAGGGTCGAATACGACATCGAGAAGGAGTTGAAAGCTCTTTCCTCCTGCGACTTACCTGGAGCCACATGGACCGCGAAGATGCTTCGAACAAGCTCTCCGCAAATGCCATAATCCAGCAACCTCAGCAATCGAGCGAAGCATCCGACAGCAAACTCACATCGCAAACAGTCAGAAAATTAGCCCGATGTCATCTTTTCTCGCGCACACCTTTCATCAAGACCCTACTCACTCCGCGAGCCCTGCTCTTCATCGCCTTGGTCGTCCCCTCCCGCAGATACCTCTCTACCATCTCCTCCGCCTCATCCCTTAGCGAAGGATCCAGTACCGCGAGCAACCCAAGTCCCTCCACCGCCGAACATCGCACCACGTTGCTCTCATCCTCAGCCAGCAGCGACATGGTCCGAGCCGCCCGCAACCGCTGCATCCGGGTATGCGCGACCCGCGGTACCACCAACCCAAGATGCCATCGCGTCCGCGACTCCTCAACCGGCAGGATCTCCAGCAACCCCGCCAACTCATCCGCATACCGCTCTAATAGACGCCCATCCCTCTCGGTAATCCGCCGAGCCACATCCGCCGCCCGCTTCCTTACCTCGATATCTTCACCAAAGAGCTCCCGCACCAGAGCTCGAACCCCAGCCTTATCCCCACCGATCTCCTCAGCAATCGCCCGCGCCGTCGCCAAACCCCAACGCGCCCCCGTGAGCCGCCGCCGAAGAGACTCCATGCAGGGAAGTATAAGCAACCTCCCGCGACTTGACATTCCGCTACCTGAAAGAGAACCAGGTAAGGTCCGCTTCGGGCGCCGGATGTCCGCGTACAGTTCTGATCTACACGGAAGTCCAAACCTAAATCATTTATTTCGAAGACTTTGCACACTTTTGGCGGGGAGGGGTAGACACCTACTGCCCGGCAACTGTCCCTGAGCTATGGCTCGAATGAACCCGCCGCGTCCGCGCCACAATCTGGCGCCGTTGCTTTGACCCAAACACCCACTCTCGCACCGGCCCCACATCCACATGTACAAACTGGCTCACCGGGTAATACCCCACCCCGCCGGCCTGCAGCGAAAGCGCCGCATCCCTCACCCTCGCCGTGGTAACGCCCGGCACCCGAAGATCGATCGCATGCCCTTCCATATGCTGGCTATGCTCCGCCACCCCGGTCTGCGGAGAGTTCTGCCGCAACGCAGCATTCGTCTCCGGAGTCCTGTATCCACATACAATTTCGATCGCGCTGTCCAACTTTCCCAGCCGCGCCATCATCGCATGCAGCACATCGAATTCTTTAGGATCGTAGTTGCTCACGTCCTGCGTATAGTGGTCACGCAGAAAGTAGTTCAGCTTCTCCAACGCCTCCGGAACATACGTATTCCCTATGCGATAGACAATATTCAGACTCTCGCCCGTATGCAGATTCGTCATCTTCAGCTGATACTGCTTGCCGTCTTCCGGAACCTCCGTCGTGGCCCCAATGGCTGCTATCTCCTCCGGCATCACTCCCGGCACAACCTCTTCCCCATGCATCAACATCGGCGGCGTCTTCAGGTGCATTGAACTCTTCAGCCCCGCATGTACCCGCGTCTTCACCGTCCTGGCCCACGACGACCCACTCACCCCAAACACCACGACCATTGCCGCTGCCACTACTGCGAAGCCCCGTACGCTGAATATCCGCATTCATACTCCCTGGCCCTTAGAATCTTTGCGAATGAAAACCCTCAATGCAATGTACTGTTTGTCATTCGCTCATTCAAGTTTACCTATTTCATACCCTAATCAGGCTTCTGGGAATGTAACTTAAGTGTCACACTTGGAGACGTCTTGGGTAGCACTCTAACAAGCTATCTTGCAGTCACTTAGCTAGAGTCAGATCCTTCCGGCTGCCGGTCACAAGCTCATACACCAGCTTCGCCGCCGCAATATCTTCAATCGCAATCCCAACCGACTTGAATACCACCGGAAGCCCCTTCCTATCGATCACCGCCCCACCCAGCAGTTCCCCGATCTCAGCGCTAACCTCCGCCTTTGCAAGCACAATCTCTCCGGCCTCTTTCGTCGCCGCCTCCCGCGATTCCACCACCACAGCCCCCCGCATCGC
>Ga0206794_1132_pt1 | contig 19762 bp, 21 predicted proteins | sample Alteio_BWOrgCont_70_FD_152877 | JGI IMG/M metagenome (GOLD analysis project Ga0206794, IMG submission 152877) | Enriched cells from forest soil in Barre Woods Harvard Forest LTER site, Petersham, Massachusetts, United States -... | ecosystem: Environmental > Terrestrial > Soil > Temperate forest >...
TAAGAACATAAACATAATACCCCCGGCTACACCTACAACCCTGGGACTATATGAAGCCGATTCATCGATCTATAAACTGTTGTTAATAGCTATTTCAAAAATTGGGACGCAGCCTGTTAATTATGGGCTGGTGTTCGATACCGGTTCAGGCGGGATGGTGATGGATGCCAGCGGCATTTTGCCGGCCTCTATGATAACAAGTTCGGGCTTTAATTTTACCGGTGATTCAACGGTGGTAAATGGTGTTACTATTACTAGTCAAACTTCAATTGTTGAATACGGCGATGATTCAGCTTCTGTAAGTAAGGTATACGGCAACCAGGCCTTTGCCGATGTTACCGTTGGCGACAATAACGGTAATGTTGTGATTAAACGGCTGGCCTTTTTAATGTATTACAAAGCCGTTGACGCAAGCGGCACTACCTACCCTTCGCATGAATTTGATACATTTGGTGTGAATGAGGAATATGACGTTACTTTTCCAAACAATGATTTCATTACCAGCCCTTTCAGCTATTTTGATCCGGGAAACGGCCTGACACGAGGGTTTAAGATGGCGCAGCTTAGCGCATCTAATTTTTCGTTTGCCGGAAATTACGTGGCCGGCGCGATAACGCTGGGCTTAACTTCAGCTGATCTTTCGTCATCATCGGGCTTTACAACCACCCAGCTTCCTTTTTTCGCCGGAGAAGGCTATGCCCCCATTAACCAGGCAACGATAACTTATAATAGTAAATCTTTTTCAACATTTCTTTTATTTGATACAGGTACCGACCCATACAGTTATATCGAAGATCCAACATTTAAAGGCACTTTAGCACTTCTGCCTGCAAATACGTCGATAGCAGCTGCCCTCAATTTCGGATTTAACTATAACTATACCACAACTGCAACCGATAATTTAACTAATGTCGAAAACCCTACTGCCACGGGAGCGAATATTTCTATCATGGGCCTTGAAGCCTTTCTGAATATTGAATATATGATCGATTTTACAGATCATAAGTTAGGACTGAAAAATAATTAGAATACCGGCCGATACCGGCGCAACGCTATTCCGCTTGTCGAAACGGCCAAAACCTGTTAAACGCATGCTGAACCAACAATTTACCGCTACCCTGCAAAAGAGCCCCAGCAAAGGCGGCTGGACTTACGTGATATGGCCGGAATCGGTTGCTTTTTTTGGCACCCGCGGCCTGGTAAAGGTCAGCGGCACGGTTGACGGGCACCCATTCCGCAGCTCGTTTATGGCATTGGGCGATGGCACGCATAAGCTCCCCATTAAGAACGATGTGAGAAAAGTAATAGGAAAAGATGCAGGCGATGTTGTTGACATTTGTTTAGTGGATCGGATAACAGGTTAAAAGCTGAAAAAATATCTTCTTGAGGTTTTAGTGACCTAACTTGCGTGCAATATCTGTTTATTACAAACTTTTTATTGTAATTTGGGTTTAACCAACTATAATATACCATAATATCTGCTGGCTTTAATATTTTCCAATTTAATTTATTTAGAATTACGCTAATTAACTACATTTATTAATTGGCAAAACGAAACCGGCACGGCCAGTCGATGCTTGCTTGTTTTACCGTGTACGGCTTGATTTGGCTGGCTGCAATGCAATTGTTTGTACTCTTTAAGATTGAACACCGGCAGAGAAATGAGACTTAAAAAAAGACTTCTTACAACAAACCTTTTAGTTATTTTACTTGGTTCTGTGGTAATAGCCGGTTGGTTTTTTGATATTCCGGTCCTCAAATCCGTGTTCCCCGGGTACGCAAGTATGAAATTAAATACTGCTATTTGCTTTATCATCGCCGGTATTATTTTTTATCTCTATCTTGGAAAAAGGCACCGCATTGTTTACCTGGTATTGTCAGGCGTCCTTGTTCTTTTCGGGCTGGCGTCAATTTTCCAGGACATTTCCAACTATAATCTCGGAATAGACGAGTTTTGGTTGAGGGACAATAGCTTTTCAGTTCTACGTGATCCGCATCCGGGGCGGACGTCAACCACAACAGCAATTTGTTTTTCCCTTTTAGGCATTTCATTTTTCTTTTTAAGCAGCAAAACGCTGAAATCAACCGGGCAATACATCCTCCATATAGTTTCTTTAATAACCTTTGTCGCCTTAGTTGGATACTTTTTTGACATTCCGACGCTTTATAAATTGTCATTTTTAAGTTCGATGGCGCTGCATACGTCGATAGCTCTGTTTGGTTTTTCGGTCGCCGTTTCGCTGGCGAACCCATATATTGGCATTACAGGCTTGTTTTCGAGGGATAAAATCGGTAACCGGATGGCGCGGAGAATGTTTCCGCAAATGGTCATTGCTGTATTTGTACTTGGGTTTTTACTGCTCGAAGCTTACAGACTTCACCTTGTGGAGGTTGAATTTGGCATAGCGCTATATGCGGTATCATTTACCTTAGTGGGCATCTACCTTATTTTAGATTCGGCGTTATTATTAAATAAAATAGATGATAAAAGAGAAAAGGCCGAGCGAAACCTTATCTCTATTAACGCAAACCTTGAAAAGATGGTAAGTTTAAGGACCGTAGAACTAAGTGAATCCATTACAAAATCGAGAGCGGCGGAGGCTAACCTAAGGGCCGTATTCAATTCGGCATTGGTTTCTATTATCGAGGCGGATACGGATGGGGTCATCACAAATTTCAACCGGGGTGCCGAAATACAATTGGGCTATAAGGCTGAGGAAGTGGTTAATATACAAAGCCCTACATTTGTTCATTTACAAAGGGAAATAAACAATCGCGGAGATGAGCTGACAAAGCTGTTTGGCAGGGAAATAAAAGGCAACGATGTTTTTATAGAATATGCAAAGCACGGAACGCATGAATCCAAAAAATGGACCTATGTAAGAAAAGACGGTTCTACATTCCCGGTTCAGCTGGTGGTTTCCCCTATCATTGATGACCAGGGTATAACCACCGGTTTTTTGGGTGTTGCCACTGATATTTCCGACCTGGAAAACGCGAAATCTGACCTGGAAGTATTGGCAAACCGCCTGCAAAAACAAAATAGCCAACTGCTGAATTTTGCCCGTATTACTTCCCACAATTTAAGGTCGCCGGTTAGCAACCTTAATACCATATTGTACTTGTATAAAGAAAGTGAAGGGGCTGAAAAAGAAACGCTGTTTGAACACTTTGAAACAGTTATACACCATCTTACAGAAACACTTGACCAATTGGTCGACTCGCTTAAAATACAGGAGGAGCCAGGGCGGGAAAGTGAATGGGTTAATTTCGAAGATGCCTTTAACAAAACCAAGCAAATATTAGCAGGCGCTATCATTGAAACTCAAGCCATCGTTACAGCCGATTTCTCAAAAGCCGATAAAATCGAGTATCCAAAATCCTATCTCGAAAGTATCATGCTTAATCTTTTATCAAATGCCATGAAGTACCGGTCTTCCAAACGTATTCCTGATATCCATTTTCAAACTGAATATAACGACGGCGAAACGGTGATGAAAGTTAGCGACAATGGCCTTGGTATAGATTTAAAAAAGCATGGAAGCAGCCTTTTCGGGCTAAATAAAACTTTCCACGAACATGCCGAAGCGAAGGGCGTTGGCTTATATATTACAAAAAAACAAATTGAAGCGATGGGCGGATATATTACAGCAGAGAGCGAAGTTGAAAAGGGGACGACATTTAGTGTTTTTTTCAACAAGAATAAAAAAAATGCGTAGCCTTATCAGCTAAAATAGCGCCCCGGGCAACCTGGTAAATCTTAAGTTCAGGCTACGCAAAGTTTATTCCGGGGGGCTCTATTTAAAAATTTGGATTTCGAAATAGATCAAACCATATAATTCCATCCGTGTGTATCGGCAATAGTGCCGTACCTTATGGCATCCAGCGCTTTTAATACTTTTTGCGAAAACTCCCGCTCATTTGGGTCAATCAAAAAATATTCTTCACCATTATGGCTCAATGAACCTACAGGGGCAATGGTGGCAGCAGTGCCCGCGCCAAATGCATCAGTTAGTTTACCGGTTTTTGCGCCTTCGATAATTTCGGCAATGGAAACGCGGCGTTCTTCAACCGGCATGCCCCACTCACGGGCCAGGGTTAAAACGGTATCGCGGGTAACGCCGTCTAAAATAGTATCGCGCGTCGACGGTGTGATCAAGGTGCCATCCAGCACGAACATCACATTAGCGGCACCCATTTCTTCCACGTATTTATGGTCTTTGGCATCGGTCCATATCAACTGGTCAAAGCCTTCTTCGGTTGCTTTAAGCGCGGGCAGCATGGCCCCTCCGTAATTACCGGCCGATTTTGCATAGCCCATACCGCCTTCGGCAGCGCGGGTAAAGTGCGTTTCAACCTTAACCCTTAAAACCTTTGCAAAATATGGCCCCACAGGCCCTATCAAAACAATGTACTTATAAGTTTTGGAGGCATGTACACCTAAATAAGGGTCGGTGGCAAACATAAATGGCCGGATATACATGGAGTGGCGCGGCTTCGCAGGGATCCAATCGCGGTCGATATCAACCACCGCTGCAATGCTTTGGATAAATATTTCCTCAGGTAGCTCCGGCATGCACAAACGGGCAGCCGATTTATTAAAACGGGCAGCATTTTTGTCGGGACGGAAGATAGAGACCTGTCCATCGCCGTGTTTGTAGGCCTTTAAACCTTCAAAAAATGCCTGGCCATAATGCAATGCCGAAATCGCCGGACTAAACCCAATTTCACCATAAGGGACGATCTCAAAATTTTTCCACTCGCCATCTTCGTAATCGGCCACAAACATGTGGTCGGAGAAGGTGCGCCCGAATTGTAAATTGCTAAAATCCGTTTCGTGTAAACGGGAATGATTGGTTTTTGTGATCTTTATATCCAGCGTCTCAGTCATGGCCTTTTGTATTTAGTTCTGAAAACGGCAATTTAGCGAAAATTTTTTGTTCATGGTTCATAGTTGATGGTTCATGGCTGTTTTTTTACAATATGAAAGTCAATTTTTGTATGAAAGGTGAGATTCGCTTATTTGCGGAGTTTAAAGTCGACATGTAAGCGGTTTTTTTAGACTTGCACTATGGCTGGCTTTGAATACCGCACAAAATATTTGTAAATTTGTTAACAGGGGGGGATTTAATAAAATGAATAATAAAAATATCGAAACATCAAACGAAAAGGAATATTCTTTTCCCCGTCTTAAATCATATTCCATGGACGAGGTGTTGGCTGCGGGAGGTGCCGATGCTTTTGCAAAAAAAATGGGTAAGTCATGGGAGAATCTTGTTGATCGTTTAGAAAAGTTGCCTAATGACTCTTTTCTTACAGACGAAGAATTTGAGGAAGCTATGAAAACACTGAATCAAAGTAAATGAGATAAATTTGAGGCAAAAGATTTATCTATAGCATTGCTCAGAATATTTTTGAACCTATCAATGATATAAAAATATAAGGAAATGGATAAGCAAAAGATCGGGACATCAGAGAAAGAAGGGAAAAATCCTTTTATATATAAATCATATTCGGTAGATGAAATAATGGCTGCCGGGGGGCCGGTCGCATTCGCCGAAAAATTGGGAAAAAATCCCCAGAATATTTTGGCCCGACTAAAGGCATTACCCAAAGACGCTTTTTTTACAGAGGAGGAGGCCCAAATTGCATTGGACACATTGAGTAAAACCAAATGAAATTATTACTCGATACAAATATTCTTATACATTTATCTAAAGATCCAACCTTTCAATTTTTAAAAAAAGTTATAAATCCGGATGATCACGGGCTTTTTATATCTGTGGTTTCTTTGGCGGAGTTAAAATCTTTAGGATTACAGTATGGATGGGGGCTGAAAAGATGGCAAATTATTAATTCAATATTATTGGATGCAGTAATGATTGAAGTTAGCGAAAATTTCGTGGACACCTACGCTGAAATCGATGCTTATTCACAACGCCGCAATACCATGCATCTTAACTATCCTTTTTCCACTCCACGCAACATGGGTAAAAATGATTTGTGGATTGCTGCAACTGCCTCTTTACTTGGTTTAAAACTGGTGACCACCGATACTGACTTTAATCATTTACACCACGTATTTGTAGAGGTGCAGCTTATAAAGCCAGGTATGTTTACCCGTTAAATTTCTGTTAAAAGACTTTAGCTATCACACTCTCCACCCACGCTTTTCCCCAATCCTCAACTTCCTTAACACTCCACAGCTCCGGGTAAAATATCCGCTTCTGAAATCTTGGCGGCAAGTACTTTTGCCAGTTGGTGCCGCCCGTTGCCTTAATTTCATCAGGCTCGCGGTTAAGGTAGCGTACAGCCGATTTAAAATGAACCAGCGGCCAGTTAACATTTACATTTATATCCAGTTGCTTTAATTCACGCTCAAGCGCTATAGTCGATTCTGACGCCGCCTTTAGCTCGTGATAAAGGGCGTTAAAATTATGATGGATGCCAGCATTGCCTAACTCGATAAACGTTTTAGCGTATTTTTTTTCAAACTGTTTAAGTGTTAACGTTTTTTTGCCGGTGGATAGTTCAGTGGCGCCAAATTTCCAGTACAGGTATTCAAACTGTTCATCAATGCTTGCATTTCTCAATTCTTCGCGCTTATCGCGGGCTACCAGGTTAATAAAATCGGTAGCATATATCTCAATCATCCGGTACTGGCCTGATTGAAAACCACTGGCCGGTAATAATGACATCCTGAACTTCAAAAACTGGTCTTTCTCCATCCCGTCAACCATGATGCCGAATGATTGGGTAAGCGCTTCAAAATATTGGTTTATGCGTTTTAAGCGGGTGGTAAAAAATTCAGCGGTCAGTGGTTGTGCATTTGTGATCTGGACGCACTCGTGCAAAACGAGTTTAAAATATAGTTCGGTGATCTGGTGGTAGATGATAAAAATCTCCTCATCCGGGAATGGCGTTTTCGGGTTTTGCAGGCTTAAGAGCGTGTCCAAATGAATATAGTCCCAATAGGTTAAAAAATCTGCGTGGAGCAAGCCGTCAAGGTATGATACCATATCCTGGCCCATCGCCTCATATTTTTCCTGCAGGCGGGCAAGGCGTTGTTCTATTTCGGGGGTGAAAAGCATGGGTCAAAGGTAATAAAGAATAGCTGTTTGTTTGATTTTGACAATTTTGCTTAATGATTAAATTTTTTTGTATAAGTAAGCCGGATTAATTATAAATTTATTGACTTTAAACCATTAAAACTTATTACTATGAAAAACGAACCTAAAGTTGCACTTCCCGGAAGTCAAAAAGCACCAATCGCAGGATATCAATCCGCTACATTGAGTAAGGATGAAAAAGTTGAAATAACCATACGCTTAAGGCGAAAAAGGCCGCTCGAGATAGAGCAAGGCAGCATTATGACCCATGAGGAATACGAACAGCAACATGGCGCCAGTGCTGATGATGCTAAGCTTGTGAAGGGGTTTTTAAGAGAATATCATTTGCAACTGGTTGAATTTAGTTCGGCCAGGCGCAGTATGATGGTAAAGGGCAGCATCGCTGATCTTGAAGCGGCGTTCAATGTAAATCTTGAAGGCAGGGCACAGGAGGGCGGTGGTAATTTCCGGGCACGGTCCGGGGAAATTTTTATACCGGAATCATTGAAGGCTATTATTACCGGCGTTTTCGGGCTTGATAACCGCCCGGTTGCCCGCCCTATGTTCAGGGCCGCTGCGGCAACGCCGACGCATTCTTTTACCCCTGATCAGCTGAGCAAAATTTATGGTTTTCCTACCGGTGTAAACGGCCACGGGCAAACCATCGGTATTATTGAGCTTGGCGGCGGATTCAAAAAGAAAGATATTACCAATTATTTTAAAAGCCTGAAAATAAAAGCGCCGGCGGTAAAGGCCGTATTGGTTGATAAGGCCAAAAACAGCCCCACCAATGCCAATAGCGCCGACGGGGAGGTGATGCTTGATATTGAGGTAGCCGGAGGTGTTGCGCCGGGGGCAAAGATAGCCGTTTACTTTACCCTAAATACCGACAAAGGCTTCCTCGACGCCATTACCAAATCGGTTCATGATACGGTAAACAAGCCCGCTGTAATTTCAATTAGCTGGGGATCGGCAGAAGTTAACTGGACATCGCAGGCGTTAACAAATATGAACGAGGCGTTCAAATCTGCCGCTGCCCTTGGTGTCACTATAACCGTTGCAGCCGGCGATAGCGGTTCGTCTGATAGTGTAAATGATGGCAAGGTCCATGTCGATTTCCCGGCGTCAAGCCCTTATGTACTGGCCTGCGGAGGCACACGGCTGGAAGTGGCCGCCGACGGGACGCTGACTGAGACCGTATGGCATGATAGCAGTACATCTGCAACAGGAGGCGGTGTAAGTGATGTTTTCCCGCTGCCTGATTATCAGTCAGATGCCAATGTTCCCCTTTCCTTAAGCAGTCAGTTTAAAGGACGTGGTGTTCCGGATGTAGCAGGGGATGCCGATCCGGATACGGGTTATAATGTATTGGTAGATGGCCAGCAGTTCGTAATAGGCGGCACCAGCGCGGTTGCGCCCTTGATGGCCGGGTTTATAGCGCTGATCAACCAGCAAAGAGGAAAGCCTGCGGGCTATATCAACCCGGTAATATATGCAGACCCCGGATTGTGCCGCGATATCGTCAGCGGTGATAATATCACTACCTCCACAAACCTCGGCTACCAGGCCGGCCCGGGCTGGGATGCCTGCACCGGTTTGGGGGTGTTATCTAAATTTACAGCTTAGCCGCTATATTATTGCAGAGGTGTTAACAGCGGGTGAAAATTATGTAAAACATATTGCGCCCGCTGCGCTGCAAATTTATATCGTATTCAAAAACATAATCACCTTAACTTGTTATTACCTTTATGGCCAAATCTTTTTAGAATTATGACTATTGATAAAATACTTATTGCCATTGATGACAGCGCTTATGCTGAACATGCCGCTGAATATGGTTTTGACATTGCCCGCAAGTTTAACGCCGCTGTCGGCCTGGTAAATATTATTGAACCTGCTTTGATACGCCAAATGACACCTGCTGCTGATCCAATAATGGGTATGCCTATGCAGGGAACCGGTATTGAGGAAATGGAGTTGCTTGATATTCAAAAAAATCAATCAGAAAATATTGCCGACCGTACCATAGAGAAATTTGCCGGCAGTATGCCGGTTACCCATTTTACTGAATTCGGTTCAACCGCTGACGGTATAATAAAATGCTGTAATGAATTCAAAGCTGACGTTATAGTAATAGGCACACATAGCCGTACCGGTTTAGACCGCCTGCTGATGGGCAGCGTTGCCGAACACGTAGTGCGCCATTCAGCAGTGCCGGTATTGGTGGTGCCTATGAAGTCTGAATAGTTTTTAGTCCATGGTCCATAGACCATGGTAGCTGCGGCTTTCAAGTTTTATCACAATTCACCATCGACTATGGTCCATAGACTATGGACTTCTTTTCAATACAACAGCCTGAATTTTATCGTTTGCTCGATAGCTTTTAATTCATTGAGTACGCTCGTGTCATAGCCGGTATTAACATCGGTAATAACATAGCCTATTTGCGCATTGGTAACCAGGAACTCACCTACTATATTGATATTGTGCCGGGCAAATACATCGTTTATTTGCGCCAGTATGCCGGGCACGTTTTTATGGATGTGTATTAAGCGGTGCGCATTATTGTTTCGCGGCGGCTGCAGGTCGGGGAAGTTACAGCTGGTATGCGTTTTTCCTTCATTCATAAAAGCCATTACCCGTTTTGGTATAAAATCGTCATTACGCGGATTGTTTTTGGGATCGTCAAAGATAATGATGCCGTTCTCACAGGCTGCTTCGCCCATTTTTCGGCTGCTGATCCTGCCAAAAATACCAATCACTTTTAACCGGCCGGCATTTTGCAGCTGCTCAATAGTAGGTTGGTTTTCTTCATCGCAAAACAAAATGCCTGCTTCCTGCAAATATTTTTCTTCAATGCTTTCCCGCTGCCGGATGTTATAGCCTTCTTTGCGCATTTGGGCCAGCGCTTCTTCTTCAACATCGCCAACAACCAAACACTTGATGCGGTTTTTAGGGTACGATATAGCTCTCGGGAACTTGTTGATGTATAAAAACTCGTCAAAACTGGGCGTAATATGATCCGCTTTTTCAGCTACCGATTTACGTTCTATATTCTCTGTGAAGGCATAGAATTTCTTGATCATCCCCGATTCCTTTAACTGAAAATCAGAGTAACCATCGCCGATGCCAAATATTTCACCCTGCAAATTAAGTTCCCTCAATAATTTAACCTTACCGCCTTCCTGCGAAAGGGGATTGTTGCGGTCATAACCCACAATATTACCACTGGTATCAAACTCAAAGGTATTGGCATAAATGTTTTCCTTTTTAATTTGATATTCGGTTACAACAGGTATAATAAACTCTTTAAAGCCGCCCGATACGATCAATACTTCGTCTGCATGGTTTTTAAAAAACACAGTATTTCGCGAAAACGAAGTGGACACTTTTTTCTTTAGGTGTGTCACCAGCTGCTTTAAATGCTCACGGTTGGCCTGCAGTAGTTTAACCCGGTTTTCAAGGCTTTGGGTAAAAGATAATTTACCTTCCATGGAGGCATTGGTGAAGTCCTCTATTTGTTTATATATCTTTTCCCTGTCGGGATGGTTTTTCAAGGATATACGTGCCAGCTCGTCCAAAGCCTCAACCTGCGTAAACGTGCTGTCGAAATCTATAATAAAGTATTGACCCATTTTGATGTGCAAATATGCAAGTTTTGGACGAGTTTTTTATGATGTTGCTGAGTCGATAATGCTGGCAGGGTATCAAAAGGTTACGCAGGTTTATCAGCCCCTTTTACCTTTGTTTGACGGGTACTTATTAAATTATAAATTTTATCAGCAATTTTTATAGTAAACTGTAGTTTAGCTGAAGTGATTTTAGAAAGGATCAGACTATGATGCACAGTAAATATTTTGTGGGACCTGACGAAGCTTTTAAGAGGTAAAGGTTGCAAACAATCGGTGTTCTCAATAGGTATTGAAAGTTCGTCAATATTGATTTTTGAGGTTATTTGAGCAATTAAATAATCGTTCGTTTTATTAACGGTTTCATTTGAAATAATCAGTGCAGGCCGTTTCTTGAATTCAGAGCGATCGGTAAATGGAAATTTTACTACTATTATATCACCTTGTTTATACATTTTATAATAATTTATCCCAACGGTCATCTTCCTCCGAAAGCCAATCATCAGCTAACGATTTTTCATTTACTAAGTGTGAACAGTCGATTGGTTCTTTATCACTGATGTAGTCATCATAAAGTTCATCAACCTCTATTTCCGTTTTATGCTTCAACTCGTCGTTTTTAATAGATTTTAAAGTTTGCTTCATTACAAAAAGCTTTTTAGATAAAGGCAATTGTTTTATTTCCCGGACAATCATTTCTACTTCCATAAATCTCTTTAAATTAGTAAACAGGAATGGTCGCGATACCATCGGCAGAGCGCAATTTACTTTTTATACAAATATAAAAAAAAGACTATCAAATTGTCGGTTTTTTAAGCTGCATCGGAGTTTACTATGGTTGGAATAGGTGCCGGGCCTGCAGATGATCTAAATAATCGATCATTACATCGGTATCGCGAATTATTGTTTTCTTTGCCACGCTTCCTTTCTCAATTTTGCAGCATCAATATTTTTTCCGCTGAACAATTTAAATAAGTCAGATGGATGAATGGTTTCATCGCGAGGAATTAAAATATCGTCGAGTTTCCCTCCATTATTGTTGATTGATAATATTTCAAAATCCAAAAGTTCAGACAATTTAATTATTACTTTCAAAGTTTCCGGATCTTCATATTTTAAATTTACTTCGGGCGTAACCTAATCTTTTTATAAAGGTAACACATCTGCTTTTTAAATCTGAGCTTCGAAAAAAAATCCGAAATCGAAATTCCGAATTCCGAAATCATCACTACTCATTTATCGCCTTCACTCCCGGCAATTCCTTGCCTTCCATATACTCCAGCAAAGCGCCGCCGCCCGTTGATACGTAGCTTACTTCCTCGGTTAAATTAAATTTAGCTACAGCCGCCGCAGAATCGCCGCCGCCAATTAGTGAGAATGCGCCGCTCCCGGTTGCTTTAACTACAGCTTCGGCAATGGCTTTAGTGCCGGCTTCAAACTTTTCCATCTCAAAAACACCCATCGGGCCGTTCCACAATATGGTTTTTGATGCTTCAACAACTTTGGTAAACTCTGCTATTGAATCGGGGCCGATATCCAGGCCCATCCAACCATCTTTAATGTTATCATTTTGCGCCACTTCGGTATTGGCATCGTTTGAGAAATTATCCGCAATAACCGAATCTGTCGGCAATAATAAATTTACACGTTTCTCTTTTGCTTTTTTTATGAGGCTTAACGCGAGGTCAAGTTTATCTTCTTCAACCAGCGATTTGCCGATACTGCCGCCCTGCGCTTTTGCGAAAGTATAAGCCATACCCCCGCCAATGATCAGGTTATCTACCTTGTCCAGTAAACGCTCTATCAGTTCTATCTTGTCTGATACTTTTGCACCGCCCATAATTGCGGTAAATGGTTTTACCGCATCATTTAATACTTTTTCAGCATTTAGCAACTCGGCCGCCATCAGGTAGCCAAAAAATTTTGCGTTTGGAAAAAACTGCGCGATCACAGCTGTCGAAGCGTGGGCGCGGTGTGCCGTACCAAAAGCATCATTCACATAAATATCCCCTAATTTCGAAAGCTTTTCGGCAAAGCCGACATCGCCTTTTTCTTCTTCTTTATAGAAACGAAGATTTTCTAATAAAAGCACTTCGCCCCTTTCAAGTTCTTTTGCTTTATCAACCGCTTCAACACCAATACAGTCATCAGCAAATTCAACATGCTGGCCAAGCAGGTCAGATAAATGCGGCACAAGGTGCCTTAATGAGTATTTATCCTCCGGGCCGCCTTTTGGCCGCCCCAGGTGCGACATCAGGATCACAGCGCCGCCGTCTGTCAGTATCTTATGGATTGTTGGCAAGGCCGCTTTCATACGGTTATCGTCCGTAATATTATAATCTTTATCCAGCGGTACATTGAAATCTACCCGGACGAGGGCTTTTTTACCGGCAAAACTAATTTGATCTATTGTCTTCATAACGTAGGTGCAAGCATTCTTTGAGGCGCCAAATTCAGCAATTAATTCTAAAATCCGAACGTAAAAATTGTAAAGGTGTTTTAAATAACAAAAATATTACTGGATCTTAACGTATAATACATAATGAGGTCCGATAACGGGCACCTCAAATTCAGGTGAAATAATCTCAAAACCCATATTCAAATAAAATTGAAGTGCTTTTTTCCTGGCGTTGCACCACAGGTAACTTGCTTTTTGCCCCCGCAGGTAAACTATACCGAAGTTGAGCAACTGGTTGCCAAAACCTTTCCCGCGATATTTTTCGATAGTAGCCATGCCGCGCAGCTGGTAGCCTTTACCTTTAAACCCCTCATAATTTTTTGGGTGAAAAGATGCGATACAAGCCAATTCGTCACCCGCGTAATATCCTAAATGAAATGCGCCGGGTATTTTATCATTTGGAAACCTGCATTCATCAAGCGTAAGCTTTCCCCCGCGCAAAATATTATTCCGGATAGGTAAAGTATCTTCAACAGCAATAAACCTAATCATTTAGTTAAATTGGATTTTTTTCAGAGTGAGTATAATTTTCCCCATAGTTGGCTATTTTATTCCATAATTAAAATTTATCCTTAAACAACAATCGGTCAGTGGTGAGTAGTGAATGGTGAGTGGTGAAAGGATAGAGATTCAAATTATCTACTCACCACTGACTACTCACTAATTCAACCAGGTCGGCAAGGCGGCTTGAGTAACCCATTTCGTTATCGTACCAGCCCACAACTTTTACCAGGCCGCCAACAATTGAAGTAAGCCGTGAATCAAAAATACAGCTATGCGTGTTACCGATGATATCTGTCGACACGATGGGATCTTCGGTGTACTCCAGGATGTTTTTCATAGCGCCATCAGCTGCTTGTTTAAAAGCCAAATTGATGGCTTCAACCGTTGGCTGTTTCTTTAAACTGCAGGTAAAATCAGTTAATGAACCATTGAGGACAGGCACGCGGATGCCAGCCCCGCCAAGCCGGCCTTCAAGGTGCGGAAAAATTGCTGTAATCGCTTTGGCTGCACCGGTGGTTGTTGGTATGATCGATGCCGATGCTGCCCTTGCCCGACGCAAGTCTTTATGCGGCGCGTCATGCAGGCTTTGGTCCCCCGTCATTGAATGCACAGTTGTAATGTAACCATCAATAATGCCCCAGTTATCATCCAGTATTTTTACCATTGCCGCTACATTGTTTGTGGTGCACGAAGCATTTGATAATATGGGCGACCGCAAGTCGACCGATGCATCATTTACGCCTAAAACAACTGTGGGCACGCTTTTATCGCTGGCCGGTGCAGAAATAATTACTTGCCGTGCGCCTGCTTCCAAATGCCCTGATGCCCCTTGTTTTGATGTAAACTTACCTGTCGATTCAATCACCAGGTCAATATCAAGCTCCTTCCATGGCAGCGCCAAAGGCTCATGTTCTGACAGTATTTTTATAGTTTGATTATTTATATAAAGGTTGTCTTTATCAAAATCAACTGTGCCCTTAAAACCGCGATGAACGGAATCATATTTGAAAAGATGGGCAAGTGTTTGGGTATCGGTAAGGTCATTTATAGCAATAACAGAAATGCCGGGCCTGTTTAAAATATTTCTTAAAAAAATGCGGCCTATACGGCCAAATCCATTAATAGCAATCCTCATCATAGCTTTATAAAGCTACAAATCTAATTAAAATTAAGATGGTGGGTACAAGCAATGGTTTAGCAGCAAGCAGTATTTACATGCTAATGAAAAATCATTAACGGGAAACCGGAGGAATATCTTAAACAAATAAATTGCGGATGGCCAGGCTTTCGCGTTCCTTCGAACGGATAAAAAATGTGATCAGCCAATTAAAGACAAGTGAAACACAAATAATCAGGATGATTAACAACGAGTTACCATAATTTCTAAACAAAAGCACCATCGCTATAGAAGCAATATTAATGCTTGTTAAAATAATGGTGGTTTGCAGATGATTAAAACCAAGTCTTAACATGCGGTGATGGATGTGATTTCGATCGGCCACAAAGGGGGAGCCACCGTTAGTTATCCGTACAATAAACACTCTTGCGGTATCGAATATTGGGCCTATCAAAATTGCAAATGCTAATGCAGGCACGCAATAAATGCGGGGCAATGTTGCATCTGCGATCCTGCCGGTCTCGATAAACTTTAAAGCCATAACAGCCGAAATTAGCCCTATCAGCAGTGAGCCGGTATCGCCCATAAATATTTTGGCCGGAGTTAAATTAAACCGTAAAAAACCAATTATTGCCCCTACCATTGCGAAGGAGACAGCTGCCAGTTCATACTGACGGATATAGATGAATAAGGCGCCAAAAGCGGTATTTGCAACCATACCTGTTGTGGCGGCCAAACCGTCGACCCCATCAATTAAATTGAATGCGTTAACGATCATTAAAATTATTAAAATTGATAGGCCAATACTTGGAAAATACGATAGATCGTATATTCCGAATACGCCATACATACTGGTAAGGCGTATATTCCCTAACATAACCAGGATTGCGCAAACAATAAGCTGGATAATAAACTTTGTGCTTGAATTTACACCCGAAAGGTCATCTTTTAATCCCATTGCAAACATCATTATACAGCCTGTAAGCAAATAATTAATAGGTAAAGACTTATCGGTCATGCAAAATAACAATGACGTTATTGTGAAGCCTACGAAAATGGCTACGCCTCCCAGACGGGGTATTCCATGGTCATGCATTTTTCTGAAGTGGCCAAGGTCATCGTACAAATGGCGGAAACGGGCAACGTGCAAAATTGATGGAATTGCGAATGCAGTAATCAGGATAGAGAATACCACTATAAAGAAGTAATAAACAATCGTATAGTTATGTACAAAATCCATCATTTGCTTTAATTTATTAGGGTATAGTAAATTTATTAAAAAATAATCGAATACCGCAAATAACTAACATTCGTTAATTATGGATGTGTATTCTTATTAACATTTCAACATTTTGGCTTCATTTAAAATATTGATTAATCTTTCGTAAAGGTTTAAACATTAATGCAGCTACCGGAAGTAAAATACCATTTTTGCGCATTGCCTTTAAGTCAAAGAATAATCCTTTTACGCGATTACCAAAACTTTTGTTACTTATTCCTCCAATTTTCATACCAATTAAAACTTTTCTAACATAAAATGCCTCAATCCGGTTATAATGCATAAATCTTAACATCAATTCATAGTCAGCAGCGGTTCCGTATTTGAGGCTGTAAAAGCCAAACTGATGAAATAATTCCCTATTGCAGTAGAAAGTGGGGTGTGGGGGCATCCATCCCCAGTTAAACATACCGTGTGAATATTGCCCCGAGCGCCATTTACGAACAACAGCGCCCTTTGAGTTTACAAAATCAAGGTCGCCGTAAATAATCCTGGCATTGGATTGTTTAAATGCCTCGGCCACCATGCTTAGCACATTGTTGTCGGCAAATGAATCATCGGCATTAAGCATCCCGATAATATCCCCGCCGGCCAATTTAATGCCCTTGTTCATGGCATCATAGATCCCGGCGTCCGGTTCTGATAAAAGAATGTCTATCTTGTCCTTGTACTGGTTAATAATTTGAAGGGTTTTATCGGTTGAGCCCCCATCGATAATTATATATTCAATATTTTTAAAGTTTTGATGGAAAACAGATTGAATACATTGATGAATGGTGCTTTCGGCGTTGAAACAGACAGTAATCAAAGAAATTTTTAAATCCTGCACGCTAAAGAAACAATAAACTGTTTATACTCGTAAAATTATGTAAATTTGACTTTGTTACCTAATTTAAATAAACAGCACCAGAACTGATGTGTATATGCGTCAATTAATTTTTTCATACTTTATCTTAGGGGCAATTCTTATTTGTACATCATGTTCTGATAAGCAATACCAGGCTCTTTTTCAGGAAAGAAATGCAATCCCGGATACGCTATCGCAAAAAAGCCCGCTCCCCCTTAGTGAATATCACATAAAATCACAGGATATTTTAGAGATCAGGAATTTACAAAACAGTAAAAGTATTGTCGATCTGAATCCGTCTGTCAACGTTGTTGCTTCCACAGGAGGCGCTTCAAACCAGCCGGAAACTTTCCAGGTTGAAGAGGACGGAACGGTTGCATTAACAGGTTTAGGGCACGTACAGGTTGCAGGGCTGACACGATTCGAAGCCCAAAAACTGATCGAGGGCCTTTACCATAATACACTGCTTAAAGATCCGATCATTGCTCTGAAAATAGTTAACCTGAAAGTAACCATACTTGGTGAAATAAAGAGTCAGGGCAATTATCCTTTAACAAAGGATAAAACAACTTTGGTTGAACTTATTGGAGAAGCGGGGGGCCTTACCGACAAGGCAAGTGAGAAGAACATTAAAATAATAAGGGGAACCGAGAAAAAGCCCCAAATAATTGAAATTGATCTTAATAATATCCGGTCAATAAATGATCCAAGCACAATACTTCAAAGTGGCGACATAATTTACGTTGCGCAAAACAAACGGGCCGCGCGCACTGATAATTTGCAAAACTTTTCAACGGTGCTTCAACCTGCTTTAATTTTATTTAATACAGTACTAATTCTATATACGCTTATCCATAGATAATTGGAAGAAACCGATAAAATACCGCAGAAACTGCCGATCCAGGAAATTGATTATTTCAAGATCGCAAAAATACTATTGAGCCGTTGGTATTGGGTAGCGGGGTCCCTTACTGTTTGCATGATCATGGCCAATGTTTATTTGTGGTACACCCCAAAAACCTACGCCACCACAGGCACAATGAAGTTTGAGGAAAAGAAATCTGAACTGCCCGATATAGGTGGACTGACAACCGTTGCGGCAAACCAGGCTAATGCGTCCCGCGTACAGAGCGAAACAATTGTATTGCAGAGTGCGCCGCTTTTGTTGAACGCTATAAAGCACCTTGATTACCGGATAAGTTTTTACATTGTGGGCCGTGTGGTAAACAGGACCAATGAAATATATCCGCGGAAGCCGCTTGATGTTCAACTTGTCAGGTTTGATAGTGTAAATTTTTTTCGTGAGCTGATCACTTTTAAGCCAATCGATAAAAGCACATTCAGTATTAGTTATAGTGCCGCAGGAAAAGACATTCAAAATAGCTACAGGTATAGCGTGCCATTTACAATCGGCCCAACTTCTTTCAGCATAAAATATCCCGGGGATTTACCAAAAACGGTGGCTTATTTGTTTAAACTTAATTCGGCCGAGGATTTTGTAGCCAGGGTCAGAAGCGGGCTGCATACCACCGAAACCGCTAAAAATTCAAACATTATATCATTACAGGAAGTTGATTCAAACCCTCAATTTGCAGCCGATGTGTTAAATTCGATCATGAAAGAGTACCTGAATTATGATCGCACCCAAAGAACATTGTCGGCTTCACAGATGATCAATTTTATCGATAAGCAATTAGATTTCCTTTCGGGCGAAGTTAAAGGATCAGAAAACTCAATAGCGCAATATCAGAAAAGTAAAAAGTTGATGAGCGTGAGCTCTGCGTCGGACTTAGCTATTGGTAAAGCAAAGGAAATTGATGCACAGCGCTCACTGTTAAAGATCCAACTTCTTGCAATTAACCAGCTTAAAGAGGAAATAATCAAGGGAAAAGATAATGTGAACCTTAATTTTAACATGGGAGGCACGACCGACCTTCAATTAGGTGATTACATTACTACTCTTAACACTTTACTGGTCGAAAAAAACTCCCTGATAAAAACATATAATAACAATTCTCAACCAATACAGGATATAGACCAGCAGATATTGTTAGTTAAAAATAACGCCTTAACCAGTATTAACTCGTCCATTTTGTTAATTGATAACAAATTAAAGTTTTTAGACCAGCAACTCGTCCCCGTAAACGAGCAAATAGCTGAAATGCCGACCGATGAGCGCGATATGGTTAGTTTAAAGCGTGATTTTGAGATCAATGACAAAGTTTATTCCTTTTTGTCAGAAAAAAAATTGGATGCGCAGATCAGCAGCGCCGGAATATTGCCCGGTGCAACAATTATTGACGTGGCCCATCCAAACAGCAACCCTGTATCTCCCGACGTGCAAAGTATTCATCGTTCGGCCATAATTTTTGGTATAGCCATCGGGTTAGGGCTAATTATCCTGATCAGGGTGTTAAACCCGTTTATATATGATAAAGAAACCATTGAAAGCCTTACCACCATCCCTATTATTGGGGTAATACGAAAATTCCCGGAAGAAATTGATGAGTACAGTTCGCAAATATTAGCGATCAGAAAGCCCAAATCTATCTTTGCTGAATCGGTACGCTCGGTACGTACAAATTTAAACTTCCTTGCTTCAGAGAAAAAAAGCAAGATCATTTGTATTACGTCAGAAGTAGCGGGAGAGGGAAAATCATTTGTAGCAGTTAACTTAACAAGCACATTATCGCTTATTGATAAAAGGGTGATATTAATTGCAGCTGACCTCCGGCGCTCAAAATTGCATAAAACCTTCCAGGTGTCAAATGACATCGGCTTAAGTAATTACCTGGCACATCAATGCGAGGCAAGCGATA
>Ga0206794_1133_pt1 | contig 19634 bp, 12 predicted proteins | sample Alteio_BWOrgCont_70_FD_152877 | JGI IMG/M metagenome (GOLD analysis project Ga0206794, IMG submission 152877) | Enriched cells from forest soil in Barre Woods Harvard Forest LTER site, Petersham, Massachusetts, United States -... | ecosystem: Environmental > Terrestrial > Soil > Temperate forest >...
CGTGAGATCAGAACCGTCTGCATTGCAGATCCATATCTCCTGGTAGCCAGAACGCCCGCTCTGGAATGCGATCTTACGACCGTCTGACGAGAACTGCGGAACAAAGTTATACGTTTTCGCCGCCGGAACCACGATGGAAGCCTCACTGCTCGCGCGACGTGGATCTCTGAGGGCGATGCCCCAGAGGTTTTCCTCCTCATCGACATTCTCATATGCGAGTTCGCCGCCGGACACGGAAACGGAAGGATACCAAGCGCCGGGTCCGGTACTCGGTACGCGTCGGGGAACACCTCCCGATGCCGGAATACGCCAAAGTGCCGCCAGGCCAGCGCGGTTGGATGAGAACACAATTTCACGACTATCTGAGGCCCACGATGGTGGTCCGAAAATCCGGCGATGATCGAACGTGAGCTGTTTGGACTCGCCGCCCAGCTTCGGGGCCACAAAGAGTTCATCGGAGTACCCATCTTCCGATGAACGAACGAAAACTAATTTCCCACCATCGGGTGAGAATACCGGACGGCCATCGCCCAAACCTAGTGGCGGGCTTGTGAGGGAGTGCTGGCTCAAATCCTGTAACGACACAGCGGTAATTGAACTCTGCTGTTCAGAACGCCACTCAGGGAACGCCAGCAGCTTGCCGTCAGGCGAGAATGATAATCCGATGTTGGAGTCTCTATGGCCAACCGGGTGTGCGTTACCCGAGAAAACGGTCTTTTCGTGGCCGCCGAGCGCCGGCACGATCATCACGCTGAATTGGCTACCTTCGAAGCGGAGAAAGCCCAGGTAGCTTCCGTCTGGAGACCAGGCGGGGGTGCAATCCCGTTCATTCTTCGTGATGCGGACGAGGCCTTGAGTGCCGAGCACGGCGACAAAAATCCCGCTCTCATTCCGTTGTGGAGGGTTCCACACGAACGCAAGGCGGCTGCCATCTGCAGAGAGAGCGGGCATGCTCTGGTCCCCGGGTAAACTGATCGCCGGCAGTATTGTCGGTTCGGATACTTGTTGGCCTCTGTGCGAGCGCGACGCCTACAAAGAGCTGCAGCGGCTTTGGGATATGAAATCTCGCCAACTCGGGGCCTGGGGGCGCTTCTTGTAACTGCGCTGGTGCGGCATGCGGCAGCTGCAGCACGGCGCCGACGAAGCGATAACCGCGCCGGGGAACCGTCTCGATGAACGCAGGATCCTCACCCAGCGCCTTTCGCAACAGAAAGACATTGTTGGACAGGCTGCCTTCTTCGACGAATGTGTCGGGCCAGAGCGCCCTGATCATCTCGTCCTTCTCAAGCAGGTGCCCGCTATTCCGGACCAGCAGGTACAGCGTGTCGAAAGCTTTCGGCGTGATCGGCACTATGTCATTCTCGCGCAGCAACCTGCGCTCCACGGGATCGAGGCGGAAGGGCCCAAATTCGTAGAGCCGCAATGGCTCCTGGCTGGGAGTCTGTTTCGCAATGACGGGGGAATCGCGGAGAGCTTCAGAGGCGGCTCGGTGGCGTGTCTTCTCGCTCAAAGTCCCTCTCTTGATCCCAGTGAGAACTCATTGAGAAATTTGTGAGCGCGCCGAGAGGACTTCCAGGACAGCCTGCAGGCTAAGGTGCTACCGGAACGGCCGGAAGGCTGAGTGCGACGCCGATTCTAGCACCGGATTTCGGTTGCTTCCAAGTCCCTTTTCTGGAGGAGGTCAAAATGTTCCGGAAGTTGCTCTCGACAAGAAATCTGCTCTCGATTTCCCTGGGGTTGCTAATAATCCCAGAAATCACTTCTGTTTTAACGTCCAAAGGAGTCCTGGCTGCGACACCCGCGGCGAATGAAGACGATCAAACCAGGCACGTGTTCTATGCCCTTGCTTTCTCTTCTGGAGCGGGGGAATTGTGGGCGATTGAAGTTACCGGCGCGAAGATCACCACCACCGACATTGGACCCATCAAAACCGGCTGCGCCACGCTCGCGACGTCGCCTTCCGGAACACTCATGAGCATGTGCGGGGCACTCTTTGGAAACCAGCAGCTTACGACCTTCGATACGAAAACCGGGCTGGCCGCTCCGTTCGGCGTGCCCGTCCCGGGGCTCGCAGTCATGGCCATGGCCTTCGGTCCCGATGGAACGCTGTACGCGGTTGGTGGCTGTTACCCGAACGGTAACCCGAACGATCTGAACACCGACTGCTCCAGCTCCAACCCGAACTTCAACTCGTTCTATACGGTGAACGTGGCCACTGGGGCATTCACCCGAGTGGGTTCAACGGGCGCTTCCGAATACTTTATGGACCTGGCGTTCGATCGGGACGGGAACCTGTGGGGTGTGACATCCTGTCTTAACCCTTGTTATGCGCCCGCTGTCCTGTATCGCATCAATCCCGAGACTGGCGCAGCCACGAAGGTAGTCAACCTGGTGGGAAGCAACACCGTGATGGGATTGACTTTCGCCCGCGACGGCAAGCTGTATGCGACCGATTTTACGGGTAACTCTGGTCTTTATGTGATCGACCCGAAGACAGGTTTTGAGACCGCCGTCGCCGCGATGTCGTTTGGCCTTTCTGCGGGTCTCGATTTGGCGGACCCGCTTCCCTAGCCAGAAGATCGTAAGTGACAAACAGGCTTTGAAGCCGTGGGGGTGTGAACACGGCGGCGCTCTTGAGTAACTTTTGCGGTGTAGGGTGGTTCTCATCCCCGCTGGAACACGGCGGCTGAAGAGAATTGATCGACACCGGGCCGACCCGATTTTGAAGCCAGGTTTTAGTGCGGCGGGAGTACGGTGCGTCGTCGGTTTTGAACTATTGCGGAAGTCCGACTCGGCGCACAAGATCCTGCCAACGAGGATCCGAACGAAGACCGTCAAACATCGGCATCGTCAGCTCGATGATTCGAAATACCCGCTGCTCATAGGCATCCGAAAGGCATTCAAACGCTTCGGTCCGGTTGCCGAGTCCCGCATGAATGACCGCGATATCGAAGGGAGAAACGTACCTTTGCCGGGACAACGCCTTCAAATCCTCGAGAATTTCGAAGGCCTTTGTCGTTTCGCCAATCAAGGCGTAGGCGCGGCCCAGGAGGGCCCGGAAATGCGACCCCCGGGTGAGGGTCACCGCCTTCTCCAGTTGAGCAATGGCCTGCGGAAGGTCGCCCTTCTGCTCCAGCGCCAGGGCCATGAACCACATCGCATTGGCGTAGTGGGGGTCGATCTCCAGAGCCTTCCGGCATTGAGCAATCGATTCGTCGTAGCGGCGTGCCCGGTAGAGCATCAATCCAAAGAGGCCTAAATACACCCGCGATATAGGATCCAGCTCGAGAACACGCTCGTAGACCGCAATCGCCTCACTGTGGCGCCCTCTGATCGACAAAAAGTCCGCGTAGTGGCAGTGGGTGACTGACTCACCCGGTCTCAGCTCGATCGCCCGCTTGATATGTGCATCCGCTGCGTTCCAGTCCCAATCGTAGAAGACGTGAACAGCCGACAGAGCAAGGTGAGCACAAGCGACTGCATCATCCAGTTCCAGGGCCTTCAGTGCGTTTGCTTTTGCCTTCGGGAACACGTCTTCCGAAGGGCGTACCCCAAAAACCCCAAGATAAAAGAAGGCTCTGGATAACTCGCCGAACGCTCTTGCGTATCTGGGGTCGAATTGAACCGCCTGGTCGAAGAACTCGATACTTTTCTCAAGGTCAAAGGGAGTCATTTTGTCGCGCAGGAAAACTCCCATCAGGCAAGCCTCATAGGCTTGGGGGTCGACACGCCTCGTCCGCTCCGGCTTCTGAGACTCCGGATTCACAAGCATGTGAATCGCGCCGGCAATCGTCTGTGCTACTTCCGCCTGCAATTCGAGAATGTCGCACAGGTCGCGCTCGTATCTCCCGGCCCACAGGTGCATGTCATCCGCCGCGAGAATGAGTTGGGCTGTGATCCGTACCGATTGCCCCGACCGCGCAACGGAACCTTCCACGACCGCATCAACGCCCAGTTCCTTCGCGATCTGCGGCAACGACTTCCGTGACCCCTTGTAGGCCGCCGCCGACGTCCGGGAGATCACACGCAGGGAAGAAATCCGGGCGAGGGTGCAAATCAACTCCTCGGTCATACCGTCGGAAAAATATTCCTGCGCAGCATCACCGGAAAGATTATCGAGGGGGAGCACGACCAGGGAGTCAATTGGCGGCCGTGATTGCGGCGATTGAGGCGGCACGCTTTCAACAACGCCAATAAAACGGTACCCGCGTTGAGGAAGAGTCTCAATGTAGCGCGGCTTCCCGGCGTCGTCCCGCAGTGCTCCGCGCAGTTTGTTGATTGCCTTGTTCAGGCCTCGTTCGAAATCGACAAATGTATCCGCGGGCCAGAGCTTTTTGCAGAATTCTTCCCTAGTCACCATCTCGCCGGGACGTTCGAGGAGCAGCACTAGCGCCTGGAACGGCTGATCCTGCAGGTCGACCTTATAGCCATTCCTGCGCAGTTCGCCTGATCGAGTATCCAACTCGAACAGACCGAATCGGATTCGCGGCGGCGCAGGATATGTCACTTTGACGACAATCTTATATCACCCTATTTTGATCCGCCCCAGACGGCCGGCAAGCGGCCTGCAATCGCATGATTCTGGGGGAGATAGCAGAGAACAAGAAGGGAACATAAAAGGAATCTGGCGGCCATTGAGGCTCGGGGATGCGAAACCTATAGTCGCGATTGACCCAGGAGGTCCCCATGCAAACGAGATGGATTTTGAAACTTCCCGTGCTGGCCCCAGCGGTGTTGATGGCGTGCGGTTCAATGCTTGTTGCTACCCCAGCCCAGGCGCAGTACTGCAACAACGGAACCCTTCAAGGTGCTTATGGATATCACGCCCAGGGGGCGTTATTGCCGGCACCCAACATTTCCCTCGAGTTCCGCTCGGTCGGGATGACTCGCTTCTCGGGTGACGGTCATCTGACGTGGGTGGAACACACCGTAGTCGGCGGAGTCCCTCTGGCTGCTGGCTGGGCTTCCGCCAGGGGAACTTACACCGTGAATTCGAATTGCACTGGAACGGCGGTCGTTATTACTCCAAACAGTCCAGTCCCTCTGCACCTCTCGTTCGTCATTGTGCGCGAAGGAAAGGAACTGCACAGCGTTCTGGATTCAGATGCGGTCGCCACGGAATTCACGAAGGTCGACGAGTAGCTGTCAAAGTAGTTGAGCGGTTGGAAAGTACAAAATCGGGCAATGCACAGAGGCGCACTGAACAAGTGCGCCTCTGGTTTTCTGTGCGGCTTCGGCGTCTTCTCGATCTCGTTGTCATGATGGAGAACGATCTCAGGGACAAGCTATTTGGCCCCCCAAGCCTGGGATGTTGACTGAAGCCGGCATCATCCCATAGCGCGAAAATCAGTTTTGAGATTCTGCAAAATTCCCTGATAGTCTTTCTCAAAGCAGCCAATTCCCAACAAGAAACATGCTCCAAGGACGGGTGCCGGCAATTCATGAAGCACGTTCGACTCTCTCTGCCTGAAGTGGTGGTTCTGGTTCTATTGATTTGTTGCCTGCCGGTATTCGCGCAGAAGCCCGAAGGCCTGTCGGAACAACGGATTGCGGAAGCCACGCGTGTGACGCTTGCGAACTCACGGATATCGGCTGCGCGGGGCGCAGAGGATCGGGGCGCGGTCTCGCCCGATAGGACGATCCCGGGAATCACACTGGTGTTCAAACGTTCGCCCGGGCAGGAAGGGGCGCTTCAAGACCTTCTGACCGCCCAGTTGAGCCCATCCTCGCGGCTCTACCGCAAATGGCTGACGCCGGAGGATTTTGCGGCGCGCTTCGGACCAGCCGAGGAGGACATCGCCGCCACACAGGAATGGCTGACGTCGTACGGCTTTCGGGTCGAGAACGTTTCACGAAGCCGCGATCGCCTCACTTTCTCGGGCACCGCCGGCCAGGTGCGGGCGGCATTTGGAACGGAACTGCATCAGTATTGGGCGGATGGCGGCCTTCATTTCGCTCCGGCCTCGGATCTGACTCTGCCTGCGAATCTGGCTTCGATCACGGCTGCAGTGCTCCACCTTTCCGATTTCCGGCCGAAGCCCAACTGGAGCCTTCCGGCGACCGCGAGGCCGTCACTTACATCGTCGTCCACGCAGGCGCATTACCTAACCCCAAAAGACATCGTCACGATGTACGACGCGACATCGCTCTACAGCAACAGCAACCCGGGATATGGTCAAGGGATTGCCATTGTCGGACAGTCCGTTGTCGACTCAGACGGTCTCGAGCCATTTCAGTTCATTTTCGGAGGATCCTTCGGCATTTGGAGTAGTGTGCTAGTTCCGGGCTCTGGCGTGGAGGCCATGTCGCCCGGCGATGAAGGAGAATCGCAAATTGATATTGAGTACGCGTCAGGCATCGCACCAAATGCCAACATCTCCTTCGTCTATGTGGGAGCAAATCAGAACTACAGCGTCTTCGACGCCCTGGCATTTGCGATCACGGAGCGGATCGCCCCGGTGGTCAGCATCAGCTATGGCTCGTGTGAACCGTTGTTGACCCACGGAGAGTTGGATCAATACAACGCTCTTTTTGAAGAAGCCGCGACCCAGGGGCAGACCCTGATTGCAGCCTCTGGAGACAGCGGATCGACATCTTGTGCGCCCTTTGGCTCAGCAAAAGGGGTCACACTCGCGGAACAGCAGGCGTTAGCGGTCGATTTTCCGGCGAGCAGTCCCTATGTGACCGCGGTCGGGGGTACCCAGATGGCGCCGGGCACGTTCGCGGCCGGAAACAGTCCCTATTGGGAGAACGCCACCACTTCCGATGTCGCCGGATCATTGCTTTCTTATGTACCGGAGGTAGTTTGGAACGAAGGTTCAGCATCTCGTGGCATTGCTGCAGGTGGAGGGGGCAGCAGCGGCTATTTCCCGCGGCCAGTGTGGCAGAGTGGCTTTTCGGGGATGCCTTCTGGAACCAATCGGCTGGTGCCTGACATCGCGCTTCAGTCTTCTGGTGCGGCTCCCGGGTTTCTTGTGTGCTCAAGCGACCCGGCGCTGCTCAACCCGCAAGGCCAGACGTACAGTTGCATAAATGGGTTATTGGGGAGCAACAACCAATATACGGTTGCCGGCGGCACGAGCTTCGCGGCGCCCATCTTCGCAGGCTTCGTGGCAATACTGAACCAGATCGAGAACGCAACCGGCCTCGGAAACATCAATCCCGAACTGTACACGCTCGCATCGGATCCGGCCAGTTACGCAGCGGCGTTTCATGACATCACATCCGGCACAAACGGCTGCCCTTCCGGGGCCGCCTTGTGTACGACGGCCGGCGAGTCCAATTACCCGGCGACAGCAGGCTATGACCAGGCAACCGGCCTCGGCAGCATTGATTTCAATGGACTATCGACTCGGTGGCCAACCACCAGCGCAACGAGCCTCCAATCGACAAGTGTCGGGTTTATGATCTCCCAAATCACACCTACAGCTGACCCAGGGCAAACCGTGCCCGTCCAGATTTTCGTGAACACTTTGTCCGATTTGCAGGGCATCACGGTTCCCTCCGGAAATGTCTCCGTGAATGTGGATGGCGCTTTGGTCGAGCCGTCCTTGGCGCTTTCAATCTCGCCGACAAATCCTCTTCAGGCCGTGGCCAGCTACAACTTCGTTGCGCCCGCGGCCACAGGTTCTCACTTGCTCACGGTCACCTATCCCGGAGATGCCGCGCACGCGCCGTCGACAGCTACCTACTCCTTTCTGGTCGGGAATGTGGTTGCGACCGGAGGTATAACCATTGCGGCGGGCAACCTGACCGTTGCGAATGGGGGAACGGGCAGCACGCAAGTAACGGTAACTCCTACGGACGGATATACCGGAAGGGTTTTCTGGTCTCTGACCGCCTCCGGCCTCAGCAATCTCACCGGCTGTTTCGCCATCGCACCCCTCGTGGTGAACAACACAACGACAACCAAACTCACCATCGGTATCGGCTCGGCATGTCAGTCTGCTGTACCAGCCGACAAAAGAAGATTCCGTCCATTACACAGTGACGCGAATGGGGCCCGCGCAAACGGGCGTAGCGCACCAGTTCCATTTCTGTATGCGGCGCTATTGATCTGCGGATGCGTTGCCTGGAGGCGGCGCAAGGCGAGATTCTCAATCCCCGTGCTGCTCATTTTGTTCGCGATCGCTTCAGCAAACCTGATCGGATGCGGCGGTGGCGGGGGAAACAACATTGGCACGACGACAACGACGACCACCACAACAACCTACAGCATCACTTTGACAGGAAAGGACTCAGTGAACGGGGCTATAGGGTCTTCGACGACGTTCACCCTCACGGTGGATTGATAGTTGCCTGGCCGCATAGCGGGCGGCCTTCAATTTCGTGCTTTCTGTCCCCGGCAAGCACCGGGGAGATTCGAGCACGCAGGGGTGGCGCGTAATCGTATACTCCCCTCACGAGTACTCGGAGCGATACGAGTTCCCCAGGGGATGAATAAGCGTTTTTGCAGCTGCGTTGCCCTGTTATTTGCCGTGCCGAGGCTGGCATGTGCTCAGACGGAGGTATCGCAGACGCCTTCCGACTCCCCAATCGTCTCGTCTGTTGAGAGGGACCGGGCCGAAGGACTGATCAAGCTCGATGTCGTGGTCACGGACCCAGCTGGGAAGCCGGTCTCTGGTCTGGAGAGCGCGGATTTCAGCCTGCTGGAGGAGGGGCAGCCCCAGAAAATCCTGTCCTTTCAGGAATTCACGGGCCGGGGAGCGGGTTTAGAGCCTTCCGTCAAAATCATTCTCCTGATCGACACAATCGAACTGCCCGCGAACCTGGCATCGGAGGAGCGCAATTCGGTTGAGAGTTACCTGCGAACGAATGGGGGGCATCTCGCGCATCCGGTCTCGTTGTTTCTGCTCTCCGACACCGGGTTGTGGACCGTTTCGCATCCTTCGCAGGATGGGCAGGTATTGGCGCGCGAGATCGAGCGCAATGAATTCATGCGGGTTCGCGCCAACGTGGGTTGGCAGAGAGGGGCACTGCCCTCCTCAACGGAACTGAAGGACCCTGCTGCGGAGTCGGCGTTGAAGGCGCTGGCCCAGATAGCGGCCGAGGAAAGAACCAGGCCGGGCAGGAAGTTGTTGTTGTGGATTGGCCCTGGGTGGGGTATCGGGAGCGGCGCGTACGCCGATGCAGAACCGGGATCGCCGCCCGTGTTCAACACGGTCTGCTGGTTCTCGGCGTTGCTTCGGGAAGCGCACCTGGCTCTCTACAGCTTTACGTTGGGAGAAGCCGCCAATTCCCAGGGCGAACTCTATAAGGACTACCTGGACGGGGTGCGATTGCCGCGAAAGGCGAGCTTCATGCACCTGTACCGGAAAGTGCTCGCGGTCCAGAGCGGCGGACGCGTCGTGGACGACGGCTCCGACCTCGAGACTCAGATCCAGCGCTGCGTTCAGGACACCGGCTACTTCTACCGGATCTCATTCGACCCGTTTCGCGCAGATCATCCCTACGAGTATCACGATCTGAAGGTGGAGGTGAACCGGCCGGGACTCAATGCACGCACCAGCACCGGCTACTACGACCAGCCGTATTACTCAACCGACCAGATTCCTGCGCCAAAACGCATATCGATCGAGCAACTGCAAAAAATATTGGAACTGGATGAATCAGATGCGGAGAAGGCAAAGCAACTCACCGGGCTCGAGCTGACCGAGCGGCTGAGCGAACGCAGGCTTTCGGCGCTGTATGCCATCGTGCACGGCAAACGGACCCGGCAGGAGCTGCGCCTTCTGGCCGACGCGTCGGCCTTTCTGGATCCGTCGGCCGACGAGATTCTCGCTGAACCGCCGCCGGACCAGGACGCCCAGGAGCAGATGCTTTCGCTGATTTCGGAGTACCTGGGCAGGACCATTCACAAGCTGCCGGATTTATTCGCGAAGCGGACCACGGTGCGTTACCAGGAAACGCCGATGTACCTGGCGGGAGATACCAGCCAGACCTATCGGCCTCTCCACATTACCGACAGTTGGACGACCACTGTTCGGTATCGCAACGGCTTTGAGATGGCCGAGGCGAAGCCTCCGAGGCGCAAACCCAATGAGCCCGAATTAATCACCTACGGGATTTTCGGTCCGGTTCTCCAAGGGGTGTTCGCAGCCATCGACAAGAATGGCGGGCTGACCTGGAGGCGATGGGAACAAGGATCGCAAGGCCGTATGGCTGTCTTCCGCTACACCGTTCCCCTGGACAAATCGCTCTACGAGGTAATGCTGTGCTGTCTTCCTGACGGGGATGGAACCAAAGCTTTTCAGCGCTACGCGGCATATCACGTCGATATCGCCATCGATCCCGAAAGCGGAGTGATCCTGCGCCTCGAGTTCCGGGACGACCTCAAATCCACAACGCCTCTGACCCGGTCAGACATCATGATTGAATACGGTCCGGTCGAGATCGGAGGAAAGACCTACTTCTGTCCCATCCGAAGCGTCTCCATCGTGCGCGGGCGGGACGTGGGGGTTATCCGGGAATGGGACGAAGCTTTCAGGACCTGGGGACCTTACGGAACCATGCTGAACGACGTCAGCTTCGACGATTACCACATGTTTCGATCGGAGTCGCGCATGCTGACGGGGTTTAGTCCAGACGAAAAGTAGCGTGATTGCATTCGCCAGTTTGGCAAAGACGCAGCGGGTTTCGCGCGGCGCTCCGGGACGCGGGTGCGAGCGAACGCAATCCCATGGTTTCGCTGCGCTCCACCCTGGGCCATTGTCGAGCGTTCCCTCCGGGAACTCATTTCCGCCGGGTTCAACTACGACGCGGGACATCAGTACGGCGGGGGGACGGCCGGGTCGTGGAAGACGGTGTTGGAGCGACGGATGTCTCCCACGGATCCAAAGTTGGCCAGGGTAAAGCTGTAGAGATACTGGGTCTCGTCGCGGGCGGAGCCGAGCGCAAAGCGCCTGTATCCAACCGTCAGGCCACAGCAATTCCAGTTGTACACCGCCTGGATGCCGGCATATTGCAGAGCGCCATGGACAAAGTCATAGCCGCCGTTGGCGGCGAGGTTGAAGCCGACTTTCTGCTGCTTGCCGATCTGCAGGAACGGCTCCAACTGCTGGCTCTGGATAATCGAGGCGGTGCTGCCCATTTCGTCTACTCCGTTGAGCAGCGAGTGGCCGATTCCGATGGTGGTGTCGCCCCAGCTGTAACCGGCGAAGATGTTGTTGCCGCCGAGCCGGCCGGCTTTCGGATCGTAGTCCAGGTCCCACTGGATACGGAGGTTGTCGATCGCCTCGAATCGCAAGCGGGAGATGACCGGCGACAGGTTGCGCGGCTGGGTGAGAAAGGCAATCCCGCTGAGATCCAGTGTGGTGTCGAATACATTGCGCCGGTAAGGGATGAGCGCTCCCCCGAAATTGGCGTTGAAGAAATACTTCTGCGCGATCTGCCAGCTGGCCCACTCGCGCGGAGAGGAGCAGCCCTCGACCTCTGGGGCCGCGGCCGGGTCGCACTGCTTCGGGACCATCCGACGGAGGTAGAAGCGCTGCGTGAGGGAATATCCCACCTCGTTTGTATCGGTCACGATGTCGGTGGTGTCGATCGTCAGCACGTTCCGCTCCTGGCTGCCGATGCCGCCCACAAAATGGTAGGTCAGCTCCGGTTCGATGACATGGCGCAACATCCAATTGGAGCCGCCCACGATGAAGTCCCGCTCCACGGCCGGGGGCCGGACGTCAACTGAAGCCTCCGCGTAGGTACGCCGTAGCGGGTCATGGCTCACCGTGGGAGTGCCTTCATTCTGGGAGGTCAGGACCGGTGTCTGGCTTCCGGTGTAGAACGTCAGGCGCGCCCCAACTTCGGGTACGATGCTCCATCCTCCACCCACGAGCGGCAGGGAGATGTGCGGATAAAGGTCGAAGCGGCCAAGGTTGTGGGCGTGAAAGTCGGGCTCGGAGCGCCCCAGATGAGCGATCGACGATCCCAATCCCCAGTGAAGGGGCGATGCGCCCACTGGCTCGTCAAGAACGTCGAACCGGACGCTGGGCAGGTGAAGGATCCTGACTTCGTCCCCTTCTGTCGACCCGGCGAAGTTCTGGATTCTCCCGAGCCACAGCGACGGCACTAGCCCGTTGTGGACGTGCGCAAGGTAGGCTTCACTGCTTACTTCGGAGCTGATGGCCTGCCAGTAGTTATCATTGAACACGAGGCGGTAGACATAGTTCGAGAGGTACTCGACGTTGCCGGCAACCCGCGTTGCAGGAGTGAGATCCTTGCGCCCCAGCGCCAGGATGTCGACGCCGCCCTGGTTGACGTAGATGGTTTGTCCGGCCTGCGGACCCGAGGTCTGCAACTGCTCGAAACCGCGGTCGATCAAGGCATTCCAGCGCGCAGTCAGGTGGGAGAGGCCAGGCCCCTTGTAACGAAAGTCGCCATTCGGCGCCCAGCCGCGCTTGCTGTAGTACTCGAGGCCGAGAATCATGTCCATACTGCGGTTGAGCACGATGTAGGCTTGTTCGCCGGCGGTAAAACCCCGAATGGAGGACCCAACGCTGAAGACAGGAGTGAGCAGGCCGCTCACGCGGCCGGTCTCATCCACTGGCCGGCTCAGATAGGGCAAGTCGAAAATGGGGACCCCAAGCAGTTTGAATATCGTGTTCTTTGTCGAAGCTTTGCCTTCGGCAATATTGATTTGACGCGCCAGTAACTGCCAGTCGGGCTTGGGCAGCCGGCAGTTGGTCATGGTGCCGTCGATGATCTTGTACGCGCCCTCGCCGGTCTGGAGTAGGACGCGCGCCGAAAAGAGAAATGGATTGGGCGTGGAGTACACGATAGCGCGCCCTGCCCGGCGCACCCCGATGGTGCCGGTCACATCGTAGAAGCGCGCGGTGTGCATGTTCAGGCGCATGTCTCCGTGCGAAGCCGCGAGCACAATGTCGTCGGGGCCGCCCGACATCTGAAGATGTCCCTCGGCTTCCAGTTCCGAAGTCTCCTGGTTGTAGACAACCTTGTCGGCACGCAGGACGTAGTCGCGGTAGTGAAACTCCTCCACCCCGTAGAGTGTTGCGGTGTGGCCTGCCCACGTCTGGCGATCGGCCTTCCACTGTACAGGTATTCCGCTGCGGGGAATCGGTTCCGGCTGCGCGATGGGCAAAGCTTCCTGTCCCGGATCATCGGGAAGTCTTGGCCCGGCAGGCGGGGAAGTCACGGATGAGTCAATGGACGCGGGCGGATCTTGCGGAGGAGGTAACGCATTGGTCAACACCTGCCCCCTAACCATCCAGTGACAGAGGGCCATCATCGTGATAAACACAAAAGTGCGAGGACGCATCCGCAAAGCCAAGGCCCAGCATAGCAAATGTGGGCTCTATGCTAGAGGACGCGCACCGAGCCGCTCTGGCAGCAGGACAACCCGGTTTCTCATCAAGGCGCGCGGATTGCACGAATCCGGGCGAACCCTGCTATTTCATCCACCGATCTCCAACCTCCAGCGAGAACAAACGTCCGCCGCGGCGGACCAAATGGCGGCCCAAACAAGAGCCGCACCTGAAGGGATTTTTGGAGCTTTGAGCACACAGCCGAACTTTACGCCCCAGTGGAAAGAAGAAGTGAACCGGCGGCTAGCCGCCCATAAAAACCGCAAGACCTCAACCACAGGCTCAGATACTTCTTCTCAAACCGCCGCACCCGGCACCAGTCGCGCTGCCGAGGCCGCGGCCCGTGTGGCTGCGCGCTACTCCAAGGCGCCGAGCTACAGCCAGCTGCAGGCCGAAGAGGCGCGAGTTGCCGTGCGTGCTGCGGAGATTGCCACCAAGGTGGCCCTCGAGGCACAGGCGGTAGCGGAGTCGGCGATAGCCGGATTGCATGCCGCCGCCCAGGAACAGCCTTTCCGCGGCCCTGCCGTTGTTCAGGCCATCGCTCCACCCGTGTCGCCGGTGCGAATTCCGCAACCAGCTCAGCCGCAGGTTCAACCGCTGCGGGACCAGAGCACGCCGGAGCAGGCTCCCGCTACACCCGCAGTTACGGCTCGTCTTGAACCGGAGCGCCAGTCGTTTGGCATCCGCTGGGACCCGGATCTGCCCGTGCGTCCGGTCGAACGGAAGCCAGCGCCGGCTCCCAGACGGGCACAGGAAGAATTTGAACTGTCGGTTGAAGACTGGTGGAGTCCGTCCGAGGCGACCGAGAATCTGCGCCACAACCCTATCGAAGTCGCAGAAGCCGAGCCCGAACATGCCAATCTTATTCAGTTCCCGCGCGAACTGGTCGCGACTCGCAAGATCCGGCCGCGGCTGGCCGAGGGTTCTGTAACCGAGGCCGAAGGGCAACTCAGCATCTTCGAAGTCGACCCCGGTGCGATTTCAACCGCCGTTGAAGCGCCGTCAGTTGGACGGGACGCTCCTTCCTCGATCTGGAACCGGCCCGATTGGTCCGGCATTCGGTTGGATGCCCAGCCCGTCGATTTACCGGCCTCATCGTCCGCCGTCGACCAGGCGACCGCGCCGTTTCCCGTGGCGCCCATGGGCTTGCGTCTCATGGCTGCCGCGGTTGACTGTGCACTGATCCTGGCCAGCTTCGTGAGCGCAGGATTCCTGGCCGCGCACCAATTCAGCCATCCGCCGGAAGGCAAGGCAGCAGAGGTTCTCGGCGTTGGCCTGCTGGCTCTGATCGGACTGCTTTACTACGCGTTTTTCTTTGCGTTCCCGGTTTGCACGCCGGGTATGAAGTACGCCGGGATCGGTCTCTGCACGTTTAACGACCAGAGCCCCACACGCTCCCAGTTGCGGCGCCGCCTCGGCGCAATGGCCCTGTCTCTGCTGCCGGTGGGCCTCGGCATCGCTTGGTCCATCTTCGACGAGGATCACATGAGTTGGCACGACCGCTATTCGCAGACCTATTTGCGCAAGCTGTAAGCCGGGCTTCATTGGCAGGGCCTTCATTGCACGACTTCTGAAGCGGCACATATCACATGTGTGCCGTTTTTTTTTCCAGAAATCACCGGAACTGGCGGAAGAAGCAGCGCAGGTCGTCGGCCAGCAATTCCGGCTGTTCCCTGGCGGCGAAGTGGCCTCCCCGGGGCATCTCGGTCCATTGCTCCACGTTGAATCCCCGGTCCACCCAGACCGGGGGCGGGAACAAGAGTTCACCGGGGAAATGTGCCACCGCGGCTGGCACGTTGACGCGCTCATTGTCTTGCATACCCAGCGGAGCCCTCACCCCTTCGAAGTACATCCGGAGCGACGAGTAGATCGTCTCGGTCATCCAATAGGGGGTGATATTGGCGAGTAGCTCGTCGCGCGTGAAGAGTCGCAGCAAATCGCCATCACAGCCCAACCAATTACGGAACTTTTCGAGAATCCATCCCGCAATTCGGACATCGCGTTCGGTCGGACACCTCATCGAATCAAACGTCTGAACGCGTGGTTTACGATTCCCACCAGGGGCCGTAATATAAAATCTGAATTCCCAGGGAAATCCTCGGGAACGTGAAACCTTACGGACACTACCATGCTGATAGCGTTGCCGACTGCCTCTCATCTCGCCACCCTCCCCGGTGGGGTTGATGAAGCCAGTCCTGCCGTCATGGTTTTGTGTGGTGTTAACGATTCAGGTGTGTCGATGCAAGTTGCTCTAGTTAAATAGGTTGCGGGAGTAGTTCAGTGGCAGAACGTCAGCTTGTTCCCAAGCTGAATCTCGTCACCGGTGAGCGTGAAGTTCTTTTGGACAGTGCCGACTCCCGAAAGGCTATGCATAATTGCGTGTCGCACTATTGCGACACCCCACTGGGCGTTACGCGTTATTGCGTGTCGCATATCTGCGTAATCTGCTAGACTCCCGCTATGGACTCCCTCCGCAATCCCTTCCGCTTCGGCGGCGAGATCGGGGCCAAAGAACTGGTCGCTCGAGAAACCGAGACTGCCCTGGTCGAACGCACTATCCGCGACGCAGGAAAACTGTTCATGATCGGCCCTCGCCGCTTCGGCAAGAGCTCTATCCTCCGCTCTGCGTCCGAGCGCCTGACGGCCAAAGGCGCGATCGTGCTCCGCATCGACGCCGACCCCATCTCCAATCTGAACATGCTGGTCGAGGAGATCGTCACTCTGAGCGCCGCACGCCTCAAAGGCAAGGTTAGCCAGGTGGTCGATCTCATGCGGAATTTTTTCGCAAGCCTTCGCCCGGAGGTTAAATTCGACATCTCAGAGCACCGATGGAGCGCCACCTTGGGCATTCAACCCGCGGCAGGGTCCGACCAGGCCATCCAGCAACTGGTAGATGCCCTGCACGGACTGGAGAAGCTCGCCCTCGCGCAGCCGGCCTCGCGGCCGGTCGGACTGATCATCGACGAGTTTCAGCGCGTCATTGAATTGGGTGGCGAGCGTGCGGAAGCACATCTCCGGTCTGCAGTTCAGCAGCACTCCCGGGTGGGGTATGTCTTGGCCGGATCAAATACCCGGCTTCTATCGGCCATGACCTCGAACGCCGACAGGCCGTTTTACCGGCTCGGGACCGTGGCGACAGTCGGCCCAGTCCCACGGGAGGACTTCGCTGCCTTTATCACCAAAAACCTCCGCAAGAGCGGATTCCGCGTCCCCGATCCCGCAGCGGTGGATGCGATTCTCTCACTGGCCGAAGATGTCCCCTACAACGTGCAGAACCTGGCCAATAGCTGCTGGGAGGAACTTCTTTCCGTCCCCGGGAACGATGAGCGCGTCTTGACCCCGGATCTGGTACGAAAAGCCCTGATGCGCGCGGTGATGGAACTTGATCCGATCTACACCGGCACCTGGACCAAGCTCACGCCTATCCAGCAGAACACACTGCGCGCAGTAATCCGCCAAGGAGGTAAAGGCCTCTCCTCTGCAGTCGTGGTCCGCACAATCGGAGCCTCCTCCTCTACGGTACAGCGCGCCCTGGGGGCCCTCCACCACCAGAACATCCTCCGTAATGATCCCTCCGAGGGTACGCTACAGATTAGGTTTGACGACCCGTTCTTTGCTCACTGGATCCGGCTGCGGGCCATGAGCCACGAACAAATGAAACTGTTCTAGTCTCCAGAACAAGTCTCACTCATACGGTCATAAGAAAATGCTATCGACTAAACCGGTGAAGCGGGTGACCCCATCGAAATTACCTGGTTGACGGCACCGCGTCCGACCTTCGAAGGCAAGTCAAAACCTAGGCGCAAGTGGGGGGGGTGAATCGCCGACGTATAATACGATTTAAAGCGGGAGTAGCTCAATGGTAGAGTAGCGGCTTCCCAAGCCGTTGGTTGCGGGTTCGATCCCCGTCTCCCGCTCCAATATTTCCCAGGTCGCCTTCGTCAAATAGGATCCTTACCATAGCACCGTTTATCGGGAGCTATCCGGCACCATTGAGTACAAGACTCGTGACATAAGTAACTTACGGAATCCTTCTCGACAACAACATACGTTCACCTATGCCGGCCCGCCTTCTGGGTTGGGGTAGATATCGAGCCGCGCATTTGGATGATTGCTGAATTCACGGATCTGTTTCGCGGTTTTCGGGACTCTTCCATCGTCTCAGAAAATGCTCGAGCAGGCCCATCTTCTGGTCACGTGTTCACTGTTCAGCCGAAAGTGGGTAACTTGATTGAACCTTCGTAAGGAAGATATCGAGGAATCCGCGTTATCGTAATCGAAGACGGCAACTCCATTCATCATTTTCTCAATGGAGTACTTTGGGAGTGACACCGTCCTTTGATGAACTTGATGTTCGATTGTCAAATCAGGTTCTCAAATTGTTTCGCCATGGTGCCGGATACTCGAGGCTGTGGCCTCTCCTAGCTAGGTGAGTTCAGCCAAGGGCGCAGGATTGTCTTCGGCTAGCAGCTGCACGCGAGTCTCGTGACAAAAGAAAAACAAACATGACCGACAGACGGGTAACTTTAAGCCGTCCCGAGCGTTTATTGGCTACCTTGACTAACTACTGCGTTACTTGAACAGATGCACTCATTCCAGCATCGACCGGGATTTTAATCCAGGTTATCGGCTTGCTCGAGTGAAACGTTCCGGATTCAGCGCGGGCTGGATTACCGTTGACTATGAGCTTTGCATAGGTTCCAGAAAAGATTGCCCGCCAGATCAAGTTGGTTTTGCCTTGATTCCAAAAGATAGTTCGCTCAGTTCCCTCGTGCCGGATTGAGATTGTGCCGCTCCCGACTGGCAGGTTACGGAGCTCGGCCCAGTGTGTCTGCTTGGTTAACTGCGGTAGAGTTGTCACAACGATTGGAGAAGGATCGCCGGCACTTTCTGCCGGGTCGACGTTGACGCCCATGAGACCATTGACGATTGCGCCGATAATGGAGAAGGAGACCTCGGGATACTCCTGTCGTACTCGTCCAGGACGGGTGAGATCCATGATCTCCGCATAGGCCGGATCGGGAACTCCGTACTTATAGAGGGCTTCTGCATAGTGAGACTCCGGCTCAACCTCATCGGCAGGCTCACTCTGCATTCTCTTGAGCAGTGTAGTAATAGCGCTCTGGGCCTTTGCCCCATCGTCGACGACTCCCCAGTAGATAAGATCGATGTCCGCCTTGCCCTGGAGTTTATGGTACTTGTCAACGAAGCTATAGAAATAGGCTCCAGAGGCATTCCACCAAGTTGTATTCACGAGAGACTTGATTTCGGATGCCCGCCTTCGATATGTCTGTGCAGCCTCCCTGTTCCCGCGAAGTTCCTGGATCGCCGCGTAGGATTGATATCCCGCGTATTGGGCGGCGAGGAGATCGATGCCGACCATGATATCAGGCCGGCTTTCCTCATAACTTGGATCACCCCGAAAGTAAGGAGGCCCGTCCACCTGATTTGTTCGGCTCATGATTTCATTCGTACCAAGGTTCCACCGGGAAATATAGTCGGTGACGGTGCGGTCGTAGAAGTTCAGGAAAACTGGATCCTCGATATAGCTTCGATCTCTGGTCCAGAGATACATGCGGTAGCTTGCGTCGACGACATCGAAGTTCGCGGGCAGGTTGTACCAAAACTTCTTCTCATTTATATAGTCGACAGGCGCCGGGTGCTTAAGATAGTTGATCTCCCAGTAACTGCACCAATCCTTTGAGGATGAGATGTTTTCAGCGAATCTCCTGAGCATGTTGTGTGTGTATCCGGCAAGGCCGAGCGCCTGTGCTCCTGCGGCCTGGTGTGAGACATCGCGCATGCAAAAGGCGCGCCTTCCGGGAAGGGCGGCTTCATACCACAAGCCAACGGGATCACCGTCGAAAACATAAATCAATGCTTGCTTCTTCGCCCAGTCGAAAGCCCGCACTAACCGCGTGTCGGAGGATCGAAGCTCCAAGTGGGACTGATGTGCTTGGCGGGATTCGGCCCAGGTAGACACTGCGAGACCGATTAAGACGGTGCTGGCGAGGGCTGAACGAAGAGTTCTCAAATCTGATATCAACACTGCTCTACCTCTGCGAATACGGCGAGTTCCACTTAGCTCGCAGCCGCGCGGGATGCGAGATTGGCCTACGGGCAAACCGATTTGAACATCAATGAAAAAGCCTGGTCAGGTTGTCATTGTTCCAATCAAGGATAAAGGCGATGGTGAATGCAGCGGACCATCCAAAACCCTCTGCACCGGCGCCTTTGCCGGTCCTGGAATCAAAGTATTCGCGGAGGCTGGAGGTATCGACCGATATCCAATCGAGAAGGTTGGAGCGCATTTTATCG
>Ga0206794_1100_pt1 | contig 19553 bp, 18 predicted proteins | sample Alteio_BWOrgCont_70_FD_152877 | JGI IMG/M metagenome (GOLD analysis project Ga0206794, IMG submission 152877) | Enriched cells from forest soil in Barre Woods Harvard Forest LTER site, Petersham, Massachusetts, United States -... | ecosystem: Environmental > Terrestrial > Soil > Temperate forest >...
TTATGCTGGTCATCGGGGTGTCGACCGTGATCTTTATATTGACCTTTGTGATGCCTAAAATGTCCATTATATTCATGGATGCAGGACAAGTTTTGCCCTGGCCTACCCGGGTCGTCATGGGCGTCAGCCATTTTTTCAAGTCATACGGTGCTGGGGCGCTGATAGGCGGTGTCTTGGGCGGATTGGCGTTCAATCGCTGGCGCAAATCGCTGCACGGTTCAATTGTGATCGGCCAATTCCTGCTGAATCTTCCCTGGGTGCGCGGGTTTGTCCTGAAAGTTGATCTGGCGCGTTTTACCAGCACGATGTCCTTGTTATTGGAAAGCGGGCTGACCATCATCCGGTCCATTGAAATGGCCATTCCGACGATGCATAATCCCCAGTTAAAAATGGACCTGCTCCTTTGTATCCAGGGTTTGACGGGCGGGGAGAATTTGGGGGCGTGTTTGGCCAAGTCAAATTTGATCCCGCCGATGATGATACAGCTCATCACGGTGGGTGAGGAGTCCGGGAACCTGCAGGAATCCTTGAAGGATATTGCCGAAAGTTATGAGGCTGATATTAGGGAAACGACTAAATTGATCACGACAGTCCTGGAGCCCCTTATGATCCTGGTGGTGGGGGGGGTGGTTGGTTTTATTGTCTTTGCCATGCTGCTGCCGATCTTCTCCATGGACATAATGGCGCATTAAAGTGAAATATTTATTCCTGATCACTATTTTGTTCTTTGGTATGACAGGGCAAGTTCGGGCGGATATCGATGCCACCTTCGACCCTCCGGGATGGCTTAAGTTTGAGGGGGACCATTTCGAGGTCCTCTGCGCTTCCAGCGATGATGAAGATACGGCCCATGCCATCCTGGACCACGCGGAGGATTATTATAATGATATCGCGGATGATATCGGTTACTCGCGTTATCAAACTTTTTGGACATGGAATAACCGGGTCAAGATCATCCTTTTTTCCGACCAGGCCTCCTACGTCCAAACAACCGGTCAGCCGCCATGGTCCCAGGGATTTGCGTCCATCTATTCTGAATTGTTCAAATCCAGGATCATTGTCAGTTACAAGGACCAGCCAAATTTTTTAGAGGTGATCCTGCCCCATGAAATCACGCATTTGATCCTGCATGATTTTATCGGGTTTGACCGTCCCATCCCCAGGTTCTTTGATGAGGGGGTGGCCCAGATCGAGCAAAAAGACGATAGTTTGAGCCACATGGACATCATGGCCCACTTGATCATTGGCGGCAAGATCATCCCTTTGCAGGACCTCTTGGCCTATGACCTGATGGCCCATCGGAATGATGTAGAGTCTGTTTCAATTTTTTATGTAGAAAGTCTTTACATTGTTGACTTTTTGATTAAAACTTATGGTAAGGATTCTTTCAAGGAATTGTGCCGTCATTTAAGGGATGGGGATAGTTTTGAGGATGCTTTAAAGAGCACCTATTACCCGACAATAGATTCAATGCAGACCTTGCAGGACAAATGGACCGAGTATGCCAAACAGTATTTATAAAGGACAGGACAATAATATGAAAATAAAATTCTCAAGATCCGGTTTTACCCTGGTTGAGATCATGCTCGTGGTCATTATCATCGGCGCTCTGGCGGCGATGATCATACCGCGCCTTTCCGGACGCGGGGAAGAAGCCAAGGCCAAGGTGGCCAAGTCGGATATCGACGCGAATTTGGCCACGGCGTTAAAGCTTTATGAGTTGGACAATGGTTCCTATCCTACCACGGCACAGGGGCTGGATGCCTTGCTTGTCAAGCCTAACACCAATCCATTGCCTCAAAATTGGAACGGTCCTTATGTTGAGAAAGCTCCCATTGATCCCTGGGGCCGGCCCTACATCTATGTCTCTCCCGGTGAACACCGCTCAGACTATGATCTCTCCTCGAAAGGAAAAGATGCGACTTCCGACAAGGACGAAATCAGCAACTGGCAATAGCACGCATGGCTTCACCTTTGTCGAAGTGATGGTCAGTCTGGTTGTCCTTTGCTCCGGTATTGTCCTGATCTACAAATCCTTTTTCCTGTGCGCGGACTATTTGAACAATTTGACCTGCCGCCTTTATGCTTCTTCCCTAATAGATGAAAAGATCGGTGATATAGAAAAGTCTTTTGCCGAATGGCCGGCCAAGGACCTGGACTTAGGGGACAATGCGGTCACGCTTGAGATCAACCATAAGCCTGTTCAATTCACTTATAAAATCAATTTAGCGCCCCTGGCAGATGTCAACAGCGTCTGGCAGCTGGATGTCGATTTATCCTGGGTCGACGGCCCAAGAAACATGCACGCCCAGCGCAGCGCGTATATGATACGATGAAAAAACACCTTCGAGGATTCACATTAACGGAAGTGCTCCTGGTCTCGGCCATGTTCGCGGTCATTAGCCTCGCGGTGTTCAATGCTTTTTCCAATGGGTTTAAATTATGGGCCCGTGGTCAGCATGTCATGGTGGAAGGCAACACAGCCATCTTTTTAGACAAGCTGGCGGAAGACCTGCGCCAGACGATCATCATCAGCGGCATTCCCTTTAAAGGGAACAGTACAGAATTGAAATTTCCCGCCATCATCATAGCGCCCACCGACAGTAATGGTTCCAGGTCTAAAGAAGAGTTCGGGGACCAGGTCGGGGCGATACGCTACACCTTTGAACCTTCGGAAAAGAAGATCTACCGCAGCCAGGCGGTCTATGGGCCGGCACTTAAGTCGATGTGGACCGTGCCGGTTGAGGTCGCTGACCTGATCGAGGACATCACATTGAGGTATTATTTCAAAGCCGAGCAGGGCGGGCTTGATGTCAAGACGCAAACAGACGAAGGTATCCCTATGGGGATCATGATCGATGTGCAGTTTTTGGTCGAAGGCCAGGTCTTCCATATGCGTCGTTTCATGGTCATCCCGGTCGGTGGAGGCATATGAGGATCCGTCAATCCCGTCGAGGAATGGTCCTGATCTTTGCCCTGTGGGTGCTTGGCGTCCTGACGATCCTGGCGGTGAGTGTTGCCGCGGGCATACGCCAGAAGATATTCCTGGTCGCCCGCCTTGATGAGCGCAGCCGGATGACGTATCTTTTGGAAGCAGCGGTGAAAAAGACCGCGGGCTATATCCATCAGCAGATGGAGGTTTCTTCATTCCAATTTACCCCGGCCGTTAAAATGAATTTGCTGAACAATGCCAATGAATTATCCGCGATCATGCTGAAGAATGACAGGGCAGCCGTTGGTTTTATCTTGCCTGGTGAGACATCCCTGCGTTACGGCACGCTGGATGAAGAAGGCAAGATCGATCTTAACAAAACAGACCAGCAGACCTTGGCCAATTTATTGGGCAATGTGCTTTCGCTCAAAGATGAAGATGCTTCCAAATTGGCCCTGGCACTTCTGGATTGGCGCCAATACGGCGAGGGTGAGGTCACTGGTTTTTTCAGCGATGATTATTATTCCAACCTGCAATACCCTTACCCTAAAAAAAGTGCTGATTATGAAACGTTGGACGAAATATTGCTGGTCAAGGGGATGGACAAAGAGCTTTACAACAAGCTCATCAATTATGTCACCATTTATGGTGATGGGGCGGTGAACATCAATACAGCATCCAGGGAAGTGCTCGAAGCCTTGGGGTTGGCGGACACCCTTATAGATAAGATCCTGACTGTCCGCCGCGGTAAGGACGGCATCGACGGCACTTTCGATGACCATGTCTTTTTGCAAACGTATGACATTGCCGCCGAGATCAATGCGGTGGTCCCTTTGACCCTGGATGAAGCCCGGGAGATCGATGCTTTAAATGCGAGAGGGTTGTTGACCACCAATTCATTTTATTTTACCATTGTGGTCACAGGTAAACTTTCAAGCAGATCCAATACCAATTCAGTGCGTGCGGTATATTCATCCCGCGAAGATAAAATCGTTTACTGGAAAGAGAGATAAAATATTATTTTTTATAATGGTTATGCTAAAAAAAATGGTTATAATAAATCTAAATTCGCGGAGTGTGCATGTTTGGTTCTGACAAAAAATATTTGACCATATCCATTAACGACGGTGTTATCAAAGCTGCTCAAGCTACCTCTTCAGGGAATCTTGAACGGATAGCCCGTGCTGCTTTCACGGCAACACCCGGAGGGGATGAAGCGGCCAAGGCGCTCAAGTCTTTATTGGTCCCCTTTAACCGCAAGGCTTCTGTGATCTGTGTGGTCCCGGCCAATGCGGCGACCGCCAAGACGATCGAAGTCCCCTCAACAGATCCCGAAGAGATCAAATCCATCATTAACTTGCAAGCTTCACGCCATACGCCCTATTCCCGGGAAGAAGTATTGATCAGTTATATCAATTTAGGTATGAATGCCTCCAACAACACCCGTCTGCTTTTGGTGATCGTCCATCGCGATATGGTCAAGGAAAGAATCTCGGTCCTGGAGCGCTGCGGACTGGATGTGGACAAGATCCTTTTTGCGCCGGAGGCCCAGGCGCGTTTTTATGCCAAAGCACTGAACTTAAAAAAAGAAGCCCCTGCCTGCGGGGTCATTGATTTTACCTTGAATGCCACCAGCTATATCATCATTGCTAAAGGTTCCCTGCTTTTTGAAAGGCACATTCCTTTAGGCATTAAAGCAATGGTGGAAGGGACGGATGCCCCGGCAAGATTACAGGATGAGATCAAGAAATCCATGGATGCTTATGTCCAGGAAGACGGCAGCGATGCGCCGTCATCTTATGTGGTGACGACCAGCCATGAAGCCGTGAGCCATATGTTGCCTGCTTTAAAAGAAGGATTAAAGATCGAATTCCAGGTCAGCTCATTTTTGAATTTTATCAAGGGTTCGGGGGATGTGCGTAAGAAACTGCAGACCCAATTTGGTGACGATTCTTTTCTCGATGTGATAGCCCCTGCCTCAACCGCGCTCAAGTGCGAGATCAATTTGATGCCGGAAGAAATGATTTTAAAAAAGACGGTGGACGCCCAGAGCAAGGAAGCCAGCAAGTCCGGTGTGGCCGCGGTCATCATGATGGTGCTTATTGGTGCCATGATCATGAGCAATATTTATTTTAAGGACACCTTCCTGAACAAAAAATTGATCGAACAGTTTGCTCCTCAAAAAGCACAGGTTGAAGTGCTCCAGGAGCGGATGAACAAGGCAAAACTGGTGCGCGGGTATATCAAGGACCGCATGGTCTCCCTGGACATTATTCATGAGCTTTATACGATCACGCCCAACTCGATCTATCTAAACAATATCACGGTGGATGAAACAGGTGAGGTCACCATTGACGGGATCTCTGATTCAATGTCAGAGGTGTTCTCCTATGTCAAGGCTTTGGATGATTCCACCATGTTCAAGGAAGCCAAGACAAAGTCCACCTCGACCAAGAAAGATAACGGCAAGGATGTGGCTGCCTTTGAAATAGAGTTTAAAATGGACAATGCCAAGGAGCCGGCGTGAACGAGATCAACAAATTTATCGCAGGCCTTAATGATAACCAAAAGAAGCTGTTAGTCGTTGCCATCGTGATCGTGGTCGCGGCCCTTTTTGACCGCTTATTGATCGCCCCCACCATGTCGCGGTTGTCTTCGATCGAGGAAGATATCACCAAGGAGGAATCAACGATCAAGCAGGACACGCGTTTCCTGGGGTATAAAGACCGTATCAACCAGGAAGCCCAGGAAGTAGCCCCTTATCTGACCAAGAACATGTCGACGGATGAGGAGATGATCGCGGCTTTCCTTAAGAAAATAGAAGGTTTGGCCTCTGCATCGAAGGTCACTTTGATCAAGGTCAACCCCGCCCCAGGCGAGCAGGACGCGGAATATTGGAAATACCAGGCTGACCTGGAGTGCTCCGGCCAGCTGCCTGATGTGATTTCTTTTATGCACCTGGTCAATTCCGACACTGAACTGATGAAGGTCGATAAATTTAATTTTAGCGCCAAGAAATCCGATACGGATGAGATCAAGGCCACCATGACGATCGAAAAGATAGTGGTGACTGACAAGCCCATGCCCCCAAAGGCCCAAACCAATGAGTCATCTTCAAATCAGCCCGCGACACCGTAGGACCTCTGTAACAGTTATTTTGGTACTTATCTTTTCTTTTTGTACCTCAACCGTCCACGCCCAGATGGATGTCCTCAGGGATATTTATGAGCGTGCGGTGGTGGCGTACAACAAACAGCAGTTTGATCAAGCCACGGTCCTGTATCAGCAGATAATCAAAGCAGCGCCTGCTTTTGCCCCGGCGTATAACGGCTTGGCCCTGGCCAATCAGGCCGTTGGCGGGGATGAAGACAAGACCATTGGATATTTAAAGACAGCGATCAGTTATGACCCCAAATTGGTCCAGGCTTATGATAATTTAGGCCGTATCTATTATGGCCGGCAGGACATAGACCATGCCCAGGAATATTTTGAAAAAGCGTTGAAGATCGATCCTAATTTGACAAGTGCCCAAATAAGCCTGGCATGGATATATTTATTGATCAGGTCAAAACCAATCGCAGCCATCAATCTTTTTAATAAAGTGCTGGCGGTGAGCCAGGACCCTAAGATCTATTTTGGTCTGGGTTCAGCTTATTTTGCGACGAACCAGCGTGCCAATGCGATGGATATGATCACCAAACTGCATGAATTAGGAGAGGAAGACCTGGCTTCCCGTCTGGAAACGAACATGCGTGAGAACACTGAGGTCAACACACAAGCAGATGCAGATGCCGCAGCCACCGGCCAACCTTCCCAGCCGGCAGGTTTAGGCCCGCTGACACCCACCACCGATAAACCCACCGGCATGCAAGTCCACCTGCGTGGTAAATTGTCTGATTATTGATAGATCACTTTAAAGACCTTGATCCGCGTGCGGCCGGTAAGGTCATGGCTCAGGATGAGGGGTTTAAAGTATTGCAGGCCGGCCCCATCGAAGTAATAGAGCTTCATGATCAGGGAATTAGCCAGGGCATGGTCCATCAGGCGGGCCACATATTCGCCATCCTCCTGGTACAAGACCACTGAATAATTCAAATTCGCATCCGGATTGACATGTTCCGTCACTGCACCATCTTTGAGATAAAAGACGCTAAATGGCTGGCCTTCGCCGAACTGGGTGGATTGGATCTTGGCGTCCATGGTATTGAGGTCAATGGTCAAATTCTCACGGAAGATCAATTGATGATTGTCTTTCCCTAACAGGGGAAAAGGATCGCTGTATTTGGGAGGGCCACCCATGGTGGTCCATAAAAAGTCTATAAATTCCTGTGAGTTACGCTTCGGTACATTGGCCAGCATCAGGGGGTTGGCATTGACCTCTTCCATTTTCTTGATGTTCCAGCGGCCGGTAAACGCGATCATTAAATTATCGTCGACAAGCTCAGTATAGACTAAAACATAACTATGCGGATTTTTGCCGTGGGTCAATGCCAGAAGATGACTGATTTGATCATCGCCGATAATGCCTTTGAGGGTCTGGGCCGCCTGCGTCTTATCTTCAGAAGCAATGGCCAAAAGTAAGGTGGTGGCATCAGAGAGCTTCAAACCGCATTTGACCAAATAATCAGCCGCCTCATTACCGCTGGAATTGAGCATGCGCAATATCCCGCGCGCCTGGTTTTCATCCTGGCTTAGGTACATGTTCGCCATCCAATATCCCACAGGGCCCTGGTCTAAGGAAGCCCCGTCAAAAGGGACGCTGCGATGGGCAATGGCTTTGATAAAATGTCCCGGGGCCCACCAGGTATTGACAATACTATCTTCCGGAGAATCAGTTTTAATCTTGGTCAATGCTTCATCCCAGGTTGAATTGAAAATAGGCGTCAGCACGGTGCGGATATCGCGGTTAGCATCAAAGAGGACCAAGGCGATCAAAAGCCCGGCCAAGGGCAGGCCGACTGTCCGCAAATTGATGAACCGATGGCTGGCTGCGGCTGCCAGGATACTTAAAGGGATGGTGACAAAAATGATGAACCGTTCCCCTAAAAGACTAAGGATCAGGGTGATAAAAAGAAAAACACACAAAATGAGGGTATCGATGGCACGGGGCTGACGAAAACCTTTAAGGGCCATGCGCAGCGAATAGACCAACCCTCCGAAAGCCAGCAGCATAAAGACCGGGCCGCCAGCGGAGCTGGTGATGCTTTGGGGGCTTGATTTCTTTAATTCACCGACGGCCATAAACAGGTTAGGCCACAGGTCCAGCCCCCGATGGGTGAATTTCCTTAATTCACCAAACCCTTCCTTGAAGAGGATGAAGAAATCCTGAAAGGAAAAACACATGCTCACCAGCAAAAGGGTAGTGCCGATAAAAATGGCTAAGAACAACAAATTTTGATTGGCGTGGACCTGGTCTTTTTTAATGTAGAAATTGTAAGCAGCCACGCTCAAGGCGCAGGCCAACCCTGCAACAAACATCAATCCCCATCCCTGCCAAAATAATGCATAGAGAGACAAGGTCACTCCAAAGATCACCGCCCAAATATAATTGTCCTTTTTGGAGGCTGCACGCAAGGCCAAAAAGAGACAACCCAGGAGCAGCAACGGGAATAAAATATTATAGGGATCTGTGCGGAACCATCCCAGCGATCCGCGTTTCAAATTGATAGGGGCCATGATCAAAAACAAGGTCCCGATAAAAGAAGCGATCACGGAAAAGTTCAGCACCCGGCAAACCCATAAACAGGCAGCGATGATGAACAGATAAATGAACAAGGGTGTGAAAGCCACTGCTGTCATCAGGGGGATAGAGGGGTTAAAAAGTTGAAGGACCTTGTAAATGACAAAGCCTAAATAAGGATGCAGGGTAAAAGGCTGCCAAAAACCAAAGGGGGCGCACATCAGGGGGTTAAAATATTTGCTTCCTTTGATGATATCCGCGATACGGCCTTTGTTGACGATGTTTTCAGTGAGATTGTAAAAATCATAAGGGTCAGATTCCAGGAGATATATTTTTTGAGGTCCGGCACCCGGTTGGTTAGCCAGGCCAATGGTCGTTTTCTCAATGGCATCCATGACCTTTTGATTATCGGAATGCATGGTCTCATTGAGCTTTTCTTCAGCTAAATGATTGGCCATTGCCGGAGGCATGGTTGGTTCTTGGCTCAGGATCTGTTGGAGAAAGGTCTGCTTGATCTTGTAGATCACCAAAAGCGTCGCCTGCTCATGGGCATCGTCCCACATGTGCGAGCGCATCGGATAAAGCCGGACATAGCAACTTAGGATGGCCAAGACAAGCCAAGCCAACACCCACGGCCAAAACTTAGATTTTTTGTTCATAGTATAGGATTATGGCACATTTTTCTTATATTGCAAATATTGCAGGTGGATTTTGTTGGCGGCGATGGCGATGCTGGAGTTTTCTTGCGATTCCCTTTTGGCCATGACCATCCCTAAAAGCCTTCCTTGCTCATCAAGGATGGGGCCGCCGCTGTCGCCGTGATAGAGGTCAAGGTCCAGTTCAAGGAAGTCATTGGTCGAGGTTGACATGTTTTGAAGGATGCTTTTAATATGGCCGGACATGATCGATTGATTGTCATAGTCTGAATTGCCGACAGCAATGATAGTGTCCCCGATGTTGATGAGCGATGAATCCGCCCATGTGATGCTCTGCAGAGCATGGGGCGGATAGATCCGCAGGAAACTAAAATCATACTCTCCCGAGGCAAAAAGTACCTGTGCCGGCAGTTTAGTGCCGTCCCGCAGGATCACAAAGATAAAAGGAGCATGGATGATCGTATGTGTGTTGGTCACAATGATGCCGGAAGGGTCAATAACGATCCCTGCAGCGGTGCGGTAGAAGGTGGCCATTTGGGGAGGGGTGGTAGGCATGACCCTGGTCAATTCTGTCCGGACAGTCACGATAGACTTTTCAGCTTCCTGGATACGGTCAATCAGCCCGCTGTCCGCCCAAGCACAGGAAGCAGTGAGCGGAAGGCATTGTATAAACACCAGAATTATCCTTGACGCGCGAAACATATGCATTTAGTATTCTCTCATAAATTTTTATGAATAAAATAAATATTAGACCTTACAAAACGGAAGATCGGGGTGCTTTGCGTACACTCTGTTGCGATGTGGCAGATCGCGGGGGGCCTATTGAGAATTTTTTTCCGGACCGTGATGCGGCAGCTGATCTGTTAACAAAGTACTACACCGATTATGAGCCCCAATCGACCTTTGTTGCCCTAAGTGATGGTCGCTTGGTCGGTTATGTCAATGGTTGTATGGATAACCGGCGGTATGGATTGGTGGTATTTTGGCTATTAACGCCGCCTTTGCTGATAAAAGCTTTTAAGCGCGGTATTTTTTTTCGTCCCCAGATCCAGGAGCTTTTAAAAGGGATGTTAAAGAATTGGCGCAGGGCCTTTGTTTGGCGCAAAAGTTCTTTTCATAGTCATCAAGGGCATTTGCATATCGGGATAGCAGCGGATTGTCGCGGTCAGCAGGTGGGGCAGAATCTGGTGAGAACCCTGGTAGACTACGCTGCAGGATCTGGCGTTGGTGAATTAACAGCCTCGGTCCATGACGCCAATAAAGCTGCCGGTATTTTTTTTGAGGCCCAGGGATTTGTGGTCCGTGAAAGTTATCCGATGGTCCTGGTCCGTGATGGAAAGGAGGAGCATTATCATTCCCTGTTATATGTCAAAACAATTGCGGCTCATTAGCATCTTAATGGTATGGTTCGGATTTTTTGGCGCTGCTGCTTTTGCTGCTGTGCCCAAGATCGGCACCGTGACTTTGTTGCCGACGGACCGTGTTCTTGTGCTGGCTCCTCATCCGGATGATGAGGTGCTGGGTGCTGGCGGCGTGATCCAGCAGGCGGTCGCGGAACAACTGCCTCTAAAAATAGCTTTTCTTACTTATGGGGACAGCAATCAATGGTCTTTTCTCCTTTACCGTAAACATCCGGTGGTTTTTCCCGGGGCTGTGGAAACGATGGGGTTGGTGCGCCATGATGAGGCGATCGGTGCTTCGCGTATTTTAGGGGTGGACCCGCAGAATTTGATATTTTTAGGGTATCCTGATTTCGGCACCTTGAATATCTGGTATTATCATTGGAACCAGCGTCCAGCCTATAGAAGTCTCATGACCCGTGTGACTGCCGTTCCTTATAAGGGGGCCTATCGTTACGGTGCGCCGTATAAAGGAGAGGAAATTGTCAGTGACCTCAGGTCGATCCTAAGGGAATTTAAGCCGACCAAGATCTTTGTTTCCCATCCGGCAGACCATAACGGGGACCACTTGGCCTTATATTTATATTTGCGCGTGGCCCTTTGGGATGAAGGCATGGACCAAGTCCAGTTGTTTCCGTATCTGATACATTATTTGACATGGCCTAAACCCAAAGGTTTTCATCCTGAAGTTTACTTGACGCCGCCGGAAGCCCTGGCCAGTGATGAGGTATGGAGGCAATATCATTTAAGTGCCCAGCAGATCGAGACCAAGAAAAAAGCTTTGCAGGCACACAAGTCCCAATACTTCTCCAGCCGTAATTATTTATTGTCCTTTGTCAAATTCAATGAACTTTTTGGCGATATCCCGCCCTTGAAGCTGCATTTGAATGAAAATGTTGCCGTTATTTCCGGGCAGAAGAAATTAATGACGACGATGGAATTGCCCGAAGAGCTCAATGACCAGGAACGCTCCGCCTTTGTCGGCGTTGACTGGAAATCACTGCGCTGGGAACCGGATGACCTTATCGTCACGATAGGGCTATCCAAACCCCTGGCACAGGATGTGGAAGCCTCTATTTTCTTTTTTGGCTATAATGATAAAACCCCTTTTGGTTTGATGCCCAAGATCAATGTCCGTTTGGGGGTGTTAAGCTATAGTGTTTATGACCAGAACAAACGCCTGGATCAGGAGTCCGTGCAGATCATCAGGAACCCCAATGAAGTGACGATCAAGGTCCCTTTGAAACTGCTTGGTTATCCCCAAAAGATCCTTTCCAGCGCCAGGACGACATTAGGGAATTTCCCATTGGACAATGCATCGTGGGTTGTTGTAGCTCTTCAAGGAAAGGATGATCAGCCATGAAATTACTTTACACGAAGCGTTCACCCTATGCCCGCAAGGTCAGGGTCATTGCTTTGGAAAAGAACATCCCTTTGGAATTGATCGATGAGGACCTGCAGAAGAAATCCCAACGGTTATTGGAAGCCAATCCATTGGGTAAGGTGCCGACGCTGGTTTTGGATAATGGTACAACGGTATTTGACAGCCCCGTCATTTGCCAGTATTTGGACGGCCTTAATGATAAGACCGTCATGATCCCTCATGAGGCCGTTGAACGCATCGAGGTTTTGAAGTGGGAGGCTTTTGCCGATGATTTGATGACGGCGGCTATTAATCTATATATGGAACGTGTCCGTCATCCTCAAGATTTTAATAAAGATTTTACCGCTTCTCAGGAAAAAAACATCCTTTCAGCTTATGGTTACATTGAGAAGAATCTGTCCAAACTTAAAAATTTCAATTTAGCATCTGTAGCCATTGCCTCAGCCATCGGGTATATTCATTTTCGTCTTCCCCATATGAAAGTGCAGGGAACTTTGTTACAATGGTTTGAAGACATTTCCAAACGTCCCAGCATGGCCCAAACAATCCCAGTGGCGTAATTATGGCTCGTCGCAAATTAGATGTCAGACAGAATCAAGCTGTCCGCCTGCCCAATGGACGTACTGTCCGGATTACTCTGATAAACCATCCCGGCGCGGTGATCATCGCCCCGTTTTTGAACAAGGACACTGTTGTCATGATGCGCCAATTCCGTCCGGCGCTCAAAAAATATATTTATGAATTACCAGCCGGCACCCTTGACCCCCATGAGCCCATCGCGTCCTGTGCCCGTCGGGAATTGTTGGAAGAAACCGGCCTTTTAACAAGAAAATTGACTAAATTGGGCTCCATCTACCCGGTGCCCGGCTATTCGACAGAGATCATCCATATCTTCAAAGCCGAGCAGCTGACCCTGACCCAGGCCCAACCCGAGGAATATGAAGTCATAGAAACCATCCCCATGACAAGGTCCCAGGTGCGTCAACTCATGGCCCAGGGAAAACTCATGGACGCCAAAAGCATCTGCACCCTGGCCTTTTGTAAATGGTTATAAAAGAACAACAACCATGAACAAATCATCTTCTTTTCTTAAACACTATTCCTCATCGTTGATCCTCCTCGGTGCCATTTCTATCGGCTGCATCCTGGGATTGATCTTCAAGGAAAAATCTGTTGTTTTTAAACCTTTCGGCGATATTTTCCTTAATTTGCTTTTTACCATCGTCGTGCCCCTGGTCTTTTTTTCCATTTCCTCAGCAGTTGCTTCAATGAACAATATCCAGCGGCTGGGCAAGATCATATTATGGATGATGGTGGTCTTTACTGTGACCGGCATCATTGCCTCAGTCCTCATGCTGATCGCGGTCCATATTTATCCGCCGGCAGAGGGGATCAATGTCACCATGCCCGGCATTACCCATTTTCAGGAGCTGAATGTTTCCGATCAGATCGTCAAAGCTTTCACGGTCGCTGATTTTGCCGATCTTATGTCCAAAAAGAACATGCTCGCACTTATCATCTTTGCTTTGCTGATTGGCCTGAGCGCCTGCACCCTTGGAGAAAAAGCAAAACCATTCACTGCATTCTTAGTGTCCGGCAGTGCCGTGATGATGAAGGCCATTTCTTACATTATGTTCTATGCACCTATTGGGTTAGGCGCGTATTTTGCCTATTTGATCGGTGTCTTGGGCCCGCAGTTGCTGGGCACCTATGCGCGCGCCATGGCGATCTATTATCCGGTGGCCATCGCCTATTTTTTTATTGGATTTTCTTTTTATGTATTTTTAGCGGCAGGCAAAAAGGGATTAAAGATCTGGTGGCCCAATATCATGCCCGCCGCCGTGACAGCCCTGGCAACCAGCAGCAGTATGGCCACCATACCGGTCAATTTAGAAGCAGCCGAGCGTATCGGCGTTCCGGTAGATATTCGCGAGATGGTCATTCCCATTGGTTCAACGATCCATATGGATGGTTCCTGCCTTTCCGCTGTCCTTAAAACCGCCGTGCTTTTTGGATTGTTCCATATGGATTTTTCAAGCCCCTGGGCCATGGTCACGGCGGTGGGAGTGGCTCTGTTGAGCGGTACGGTGATGAGCGGTATCCCTGCAGGCGGGTTCCTGGGTGAATTGATGATCGTCACTCTTTACGGTTTTCCCATCATAGCCATGCCTATCATCTCCATGATCGGCACCTTGGTCGATCCACCAGCCACCATGGTCAACGCCATAGGGGACAATGTCAGCAGCATGCTGGTCGCCCGCATCCTTGGCGGCAAAAACTGGCAGAATCTCCCTAAATAGTGCATACTTTCTCTATATATGAGAAAGTATATAAATTTAAGAGCTAATATAGCCCTAGGGTTTATTTTTGCCTTTTTGGCTAACACCTTCGGTCCTTTACCAGCCGCGCAAGCGGACGATTTTCGTTTGCCAGCGCCTGGTGTAATGGTACGCCTAAGCCCCGATTTTAATCCTCCCATTTTAAAGGGAATAAAAGTCCATCCCGATAATCCATTTCGATTCGACTTCATTTTAGACCATGGCGATGAGTACAATCGTCATCCTGAGCGAAGCGAAGGATCTCAACAAGAACAACTCAAAATCGAATCCACCAAACTAATCAAATACTTCCTCGCCAGCCTGACCATCCCTGAAAAAGACCTTTGGGTAAACTTAAGTCCGTATGAAAAGGACCGCATTGTTCCGGCATCTTTTGGTCAAACTGAAATGGGCCGTGACCTTTTAGCCGAAGATTACATGCTAAAGCAGATAACAGCGAGCTTAATTTATCCTGAAGGTGAAGTAGGGAAGGAGTTTTGGAAACGGATCTATGCAGAAGCAGCCAAGAAATTCGGCACGACCAATATTCCGGTCAATACCTTTAACAAGGTCTGGATAGTCCCGGAGAAAGCCGTGGTCTACGAAAACGCCAAAGCCGGCACAGCCTATATCGTTGAATCAAAATTAAAAGTCATGCTTGAGCAGGATTACCTGGCATTGTCCAAAAACAAACGCCGGCCAAACGATTTCAGTTCCCAAGTAATCCGCGAGATAGTCATTCCCCAACTCACCAAAGAAGTCAATGAAGGCAAGAATTTCATCCAATTGCGGCAGGTCTACAATTCACTTATTTTAGCGGTATGGTATAAAAGAAAAATAAAGGAAAGTATTTTATCAAGGATATACAACGATAAGGATAAGATTTTCGGTGTCAATATCGATGACCCGCGGGAGAATCAAAAAATATACCAGCTGTATCTACAGGCATTTAAAAAAGGCGTCTACAACTACATCAAAGAAGAGCAAGACCCGATGACCCAGCAGACGATCCTGAGGAAATATTTCTCAGGAGGTATTACAGATTTGGCGACCAAGGTCACCATTGAGCAGGTTCCTATAGAGCAATTAGAGGACGTCATGAGTGCGGGCAGTACAAATAGCTTGATTGAAACTGTTGATATGGCCCTGACATCCGTACAGATCATTGATCATGAAAATGTTGTCGGCAATAAAGACAGTGTATGGGAACAAATACAGGCCATTTCGCTAGCTGTTGAAACGGAGAATCATCATCCGATTGCTGAACGTAAATTAATGGAAGATTCTCTCAATCAAGTGGACCCTCATTTAAAATATGCCCTTGCCGTTGAGCCGGGTCAAAATGAGATCATAGGGTATATCTTTTATAGAGTGCAAAAAGGGAATGTTATTTATGTGTCTAATATAGCGGTGCTTCCGGCATATAGGAGATCTTCAGTTGGTTTTCAACTCATGCAAAGGGTATTTCAGTTTGCGGATTCAGTAGGCTCTCAACGAGTAAACTTTTGTACTTCGTCTGGATCAGGTAATTCAACGTTGAGTTTTAATGAATATCTTTCCAAACATGTCCCGGGATTTATTATGAAAAAGGAAGTATTCCCGGACTTGACATGGTTTGATTTCATTCGTGAGGCCCAGGTTGTGTCAAGCAGCAAGGCGATGACCGCTGAGGTCAATGAGGAAGAAGAATTTGCTTCGATATTGATTGGAGCTGTAAAGAACAAAAAAATACCAAATACTTTGGATTGGGAAATAGTTGAGGTGTCCAAATATATTTTAGGTAAAGATTGGTGGGATAAGCCGGGTAATATTGACGAACATTTATATAGAAATACATGGCGTTTCTTGAGACGGGCACACATGCTTGAGCCGGCTGTTGAAGGGGTTTCCAATGGCCAATGGGCAGTTAAGAAAAAATATTTAACATTTGAGCCTGAACAAATGCGGTCGTATATATCCGATCAGCGTCAGAAAATTATTCGAAGATCCATCCAGGCAAGTGCAAACGAGCCCATTAGTACCGAGGAAGATTTTGCTTTGGCATTGTATAAAGCATTAAAAGCCGGAGTATTGCCAGATTTGCGCTGGCGCGAGGTTGAAGAAAAAGAAACAGATATCGAACCATTTTGGCAGGATTTACCGGGAATAATATCAGAGCCGTTATATTTAAGATCATTGGTATTATTGAAGCAGGCGGATTTGGTTCAAAATGAAGGCGGGATCAGTGAAGAGGATGCATTAGGCGCGGTTAAGAAAGCTTGGCGTCAGGTATTGGATGCAGGCGAGAAATTAATGATGCAAGGGCAGGGAGAAGACGTGAGGAAGGAAGTAGAAGGGATCATGGGGTCGCTTATTGCAGCAAGGAAAAGCGGGGAGCGGGTAAAAGTACCGAAAGGGTTTTGGCAATCTAAAGAAAATGCCAGAGAAGCCATATGGCTGGCCCTGGACAAAATATCTGGATTTAAAAAGGCACGGCTGGAAGCAGATATTCCAGAAATGGCTCGGTTGATCAGAGAGAAGGTGATCAATTATCAGGTCCAAATAGTCCAGCAAGGCGGAGCAGCAGGATATTTTAAGGAAGAAGGGGGATTGAGCGGATTAATGGTGAGTCATGTCCCATTTTTGGATGCGACCAATAGTCCTGCTGCTTTGCTGCGTTTTGCATTGCCAGGATTAGTTGATGAGGATGCTTTGGGTGCTTTAAGGCCATGGGAATTGGAAAATACGAGAAGGGATGATTACCGATTGATCAAAAAAGCAATGATACAAGGTTTGGATAATATAAGAGGTTTTCAGGAGGCAAGGTTGCGGGGGATTGAAGGTGTTGCGGAAATGGCACGGTTATTCAGAAAGGCAGTTATAGATAAACCAAAGGGACAGGAAGGGTATTTTAATAATGACGTCGCATTAAGGTGGGCCATAGGAAAAGGAAAGGTCATAGATGCAATGCGTTTAGCTTTACCTCAATTAATTGATGAAGATGCCCCTGGTGCGCTAAGGCCGTGGGAATTAGAAGAAGCGTGGGACAATCAGCGTTGGGCTAAAAAGGCCATTTTGCAGGCACTGGATAAAATAACCGATTCTAAAGGAACATTTAAAGACGCGAGATTAAAGGGAAAAGATGGTGTTGCAGAAATGGCGCGTTTATATAGGGAGCATGTAAAAACCTATAGATCAAAAGAAGGTAGAAAGGATGGTCAACAAGCTTATTTTATTGAAGAGGGAGGAGTAGGTGGTTTAATGAACCTCAATCATCCATTTCTTTCTAAATTAAGTAGTCCTGCAGCTTTACTTCAGTTTGCTTTACCTGAGTTGGTTGATCAGAATGATAGTAATGCATTACGCTCAGATGAGATAGAGCGTGATCATAAAAACAGGAGCGTGTTTGTAGTGGATAAGGAAAAAGTTAGGGGAACAAGGGTCAAAAATATTCACAAGATATTGCAGTGGCTCGATGGGATAGGCACTTTATCACCGGAGTTTAATTTGAACTGGGTCAAGAGATTCGTTTCCCAGGACGTTATTAGAGAAATGGACGATCCTCAATTGGAAGCATTGCAAAATCATGTCATTGCTGAAATGCCTAAATTTTCCATTCATAAAGTTATTGTCCCGGATCCAATTTTACAAGCGGCAAGGGCTTTAGAAGAAGATCAGGCGGCTGGTGCACAGTTTTCGAGGAATAGAAATGGTAAAACTGAAGAGATCGGCACCTACCATGCTTTGCCCAATAAGGCTATGGCGGCAAAAGGTGGTATCGATCTAACCCAAGCCAACATTCATTTTCCATCCCAAAACAACAATGGTGAAATCAAATTCCACCTGGACCTCGCCATGCTTCGGCAATTGCAAAACGCCCCTGGCTTTGTACCGGTGATCATCAATATCCAGCCGATGAATAATCTTAGGGAATTTCTTGGACTTAATGATCCGCTGACTTTAAAATCAAATAATGTATAGATACATTAAGATCATGCTTTGGTGGGGTCTCTTGGCCGCCCAAGGTTGTTCTACGATCACTCCCCAAATACTCCAAAGTCTTGATGGGTCCATTAATCAGGCCATCCTTGTTCATCCGACAAAGCACCATCCCAGCCAAGCCCAATTAAGCGTTTGGCAAAAGCAGGACAATAGTTGGCATTGTTTATACTTGGTTAGTGCGGTGATCGGCAGGAATGGTTTGGCCATTGCCGATGCCAAAAAAGAAGGCGATGGGAAAACACCGTCAGGGACCTATCCGTTGGGCCCGGCCTTTGGTTATGCTCCTTCGATAGCTACAGGCCTTCAATATCGAGAGGCAGGGGATCTTGATTTTTGGGTGGATGATATCCATTCTATGCAATATAATCAATGGGTTCACGGAACACCGCTTGCCAAATCTTTTGAACAGATGAAACGTAGTGATGATCTTTATCAATACGGGATCGTCATAGGGTACAATATGCATCCGGTCATTCCGGGTGCCGGAAGCGCCATTTTTATGCATGTTTGGCGTAGGTATAATAGTCCGACGGCAGGTTGTGTGGCCTTGAATCAAAGGTATCTGCGTAAAATATTGCATTGTCTCAACCGGCAAGATCAACCTGTTATTATCCTGGAGTAAAATGAATGCCTGATTCCCAAACGTTAAATTCGATCTTAAGTTCTTACGGCGTCTCCAATCCCCTCAGCAGTGGAGGTGGTTTTAATTGGTGGAATATCATCAGCGGTATTATTTTTGGTATTGTCGGTTGGTACGCTTTCATCCATGGGAAAAGGGAAAAAAGCATTCGTCCGATGGTGATAGGTATTGCGTTGATGGTCTATCCGTATTTTGTGCCTAATACGTTATTAGCCATTGCTATTGGCATAGCCCTGTGCGCCGCATTATATTTTTGGAGGGAGTGATCTGGAAGGTGGCGGTATGATTTTAAATGTTGCAGAAACCCCTTTGTTGGCATTCATCGTGACAGTTACGGGATTCGTCGTTCCTGTAGCAGCCCCGCTCCAAGAGTTTAACTGATAGCCAATTGCCGCCGTAGCTGTTAAAGTCACTACATCATTGAGATTATAAGAAGCCTGTCCGCTGCTAAGCTTGCCATTGACCGCAGTGACAGCCAAGGAACCGTTAGCAGGCTGAGTGATGGTCAAGGTGTAAGGCATTGATTTGAAGCTGGCAGTCACAATAGTAGGGGTAGTATTCA
>Ga0206794_1135_pt1 | contig 19553 bp, 17 predicted proteins | sample Alteio_BWOrgCont_70_FD_152877 | JGI IMG/M metagenome (GOLD analysis project Ga0206794, IMG submission 152877) | Enriched cells from forest soil in Barre Woods Harvard Forest LTER site, Petersham, Massachusetts, United States -... | ecosystem: Environmental > Terrestrial > Soil > Temperate forest >...
ATGACGGATGAGCAAATGCAAAATTTGCAAGCATTGAGAGCGGTCATAGGTGCCGTTCCTTCCAATATTCATGAGGATGATTTTGTTTCTGTCATGCAGACATTCGCTAAAATGATGGATAATTTTGGGGCCAGCAGCATGTTTGATGTGGGGCCGAACTATATTCATCCTGTCTTTGAAATTGCCGCTTCAAGCGGGCACGTTATTGACGGAGAAGAAGGCATCAGGTCGTTTTTATCCATGACCCGCCATATGATAGGAATACTTAAAAATATTAAGGATGATGACCGGTGGGACGGTCAGGGAAGATATCTTTTGATCGATCATGAAACACTCTGGAAAATGACATATATTCAGCGATATGCCTTGAGGGATGTGGCTGAAGTTTATAAAGATCATGCATTAAAGGAAAATTCCTATACGCATGAAGATAAATTGATCACTAATTATTATTTGCAGCCGGATGCTCAAGGTGCAACAAGACGCACGGTGAAAGAATATGCTGAAGACCTAAGAAAAGCAATGGAACAGTCTGTTCAGGGTGTGCAGTCAATTTTGAGTGATCAGGAAATAAAAGGGTTAATTACTGCGCCTATGCATAGCTTTTCTGCCGATGCTGCGATGAAGATCTCAAATCAACAACGTGATCTTTTTTTAAATGCACAACAGATACCTGACACGAAAATAAGGGAATATTTCAATAGAATGGTCCAGGAATGGAATCGAACAATAACGACAGAAATGACAGGGAAAGAAACGCATGCGTTTTATTTACAGGTCATGGAATTTATTGACAGCTTTGAAGGTTCGATCCAGTCAATGGGTAAGTTGGGTTTTACTCCTGTCGAGATTGCCTTGTTCCACTTGGATGATGTATTGAACACGACGAAAGATCTTAGTGATAAGCAAAGACAAGGGCTGCTTTTAATAAGGTCTATTATTGATGCCCTTCCTAAAAAGGGTAAATTTCCTGAAGGGGATTTTATTTATTTGCTTCAGTTATTTGGGATCATGATCGATAGTATTGGAGTTCAGAATAATTTTGACCATAGCCGTCAGAAAGGAAACTATGATATTGAAATTGCCACTTCAAACGGGTTTGTCCTTAAATTTCAAGGGGAAGAATATTTCAATGAATTCACATCGATGGCCCGTCACGTTGCAGAACTTCTGGGTAATATTAAGGATAATGACAAATGGAGCAATGCAGGGTATCTGTTAATAGATAATGCAACTTTTAAGAAAATGACCATACAGCAACAAAGAGTATTGACGGATATCGCTTTAATTTTTGAACAACGTGCTTTAAGAAGGATCAATTCTGAATATAAGGGACATTTAATAACGGGCATTTATTTGCAGCCTGATGCCCGGGCCTTAAGGCAACCAAGATTATCCGTCAAAATTTGGGCTGAGAGGTTAAAAAAAGAAATGGAGAGGGCCGGCCAAGTGTTGCATACAATGGTTGCAAATGCTGCCATGGCCACCACTAAAGGTGGTATTGATCTTAACTCCGCCAATTTAGCCATGGTGATCAAGCGTGACGGCAAAGGTGTTCCTCTGCCAATAGCCCAGCAGGACATGGCCCAATTAAGTGCTATCCAAGGTTTCGATCCGCAGATCATCGAGATCCGACCCGCTGTCAACGTGCCCATCATGAGCGAGCTGCAGCAGAAGTTACAGCCTTCTACCACCTAAAGGGAGAGTTGCTTGCCTTTTGAGAGCTTTGCTTTATAATTAAAATCTATGGCCATTCTTTTAGATCCTAACGAACCTGCCATCAACCGCGGCATCAAGACCGTCGGCATCGGGAAAAAAGGCAGTAAGGCGCTGACGCCCGGATTGGCGTTGGAAATCCTTGAGGATTTAAAGTCAGGCAGGGTTTCTCAGGCAGCTAAGGGGGCATTTTTCGCGGGATTATGTGCTAAAGGTATTGAACCTGACGAAGAGGTTTTGGAACAGGCTTTTGCCCCAGGTATTTTGAAAGAACCTTCCCAATTGTTAAATGTCATTATTGCTGACGCGCCTGAGTTTGCCCGATGGGTATGCCGTCAATTATTGGCAGGGCAAACCCTGGATAAGCATACCGCTTATGATCTCGGAAAATTTCTATTTTCTGATGAGCCGGGGGACGCGGCCCGGGGTTGGATAGCCAGTTTTCTACGGGTGCGCTATGAGACTGACGATGAATATGAAGGCCTGCTCCAAGCGATGGGAGATACCCTGGCGCCTGCTTTTAAGATCCCTTCTCCTTCAGGTGAACCTATCATCCAGATCGCTGAGCCTTTTGATGGGGTAGATCATTCGTATATGATTACGCCGTTAATAGGCCGGGCTTTGCAGGCGCAAGGCTATCGGGTGGTGCATCAGGTGGGGTGTAACAGCGGGCCTAAATCAGACATGAATTTGTGGGATATTGCCCAAGCGTTAGGATCAACACCAGCCTTAAGTAATTCAGATTTGTCGATGGATAAACCTGTTTTTGGCTGGTTCTTTCATCAGTCCTTGATGTCACAGGCCTTGGACAGATGGGTCGGCCTGCGCCATCAAGTCATCAAACGGCCTTTTTTAGCCACACTTGAGAGGTTCGTCAATCCGTTGAAAGCAGATATTTTGATCGCTTCTGCTTTTCATCCGCCTTACGGTGAGAAAATGATGACGATCGCTGAGCGCGCTGGTTTTAAAGGAATTATTATTGTGCGTAACGGCATCGAAGGCACCATTGCTTTTCCCTTGTTGCGGGAAGTCAGGCTTTTGTTGTCTGCCAGGCAAAAAGACGGCAGTTTCCGACGGCATGAAATGATCGTTGAAAATACCCCGGCTATTGACAGAGAGGAAATGATCGAAAAGCCAAAAGCCGCGGACAATGCCAGGCTTATTGAAAATTTTGTTAAAGCAGGTACGTCGGCCGACCAAAGAACAGGGAATATCAAGTTTTTTGATCTGCGTGTTCAATCAACTTGCGAAGGATTCAATAAAGCGTTGACGTGGTTGAAGGAAAATACCCGGTGAAAAGAATATCCTTTTATACATTCGGCTGCCGCTTGAACCAGTCAGAAACAGCTTCCCTAGAGAATTCTTTTGAGCAGGGCGGTTATCAAGTGGTTGATTTCGATAAGCCTTCGGATATTGTGGTCATCAATACCTGTACCGTGACCGAAGGGGGAGATGCTGATACCCGCCATTTGGTGCATAAGGTCAATCGGTCAAATCCTTCAGCCCGCATTGCCTTGGTTGGCTGCCAGGCGCAGATACAAAAAGAACAATTGGCGGACCTTCCCAATGTGCGCTGGATCGTCGGTAATGGCCGGAAAATGGACCTGGTGTCGGTATTTAATGAATATCCTGGGACTGCAACAGCGCAAGTGATCACTCCCGCCATTGAACGTGAGCCGTTTACATCACCCATCGCTTCTATTGATCACGACCATACGCGGGCCAATATAAAGATTCAGGATGGCTGTGATTTCTTTTGTACATTTTGTGAGATCCCTTACGCCCGCGGCCGGGCCCGCAGCCGGATCTTTGAAGATATTTTTACTGAAGCTGGGGCTCTTGTGGCTGCCGGTCATAAAGAGTTGGTCTTAACTGGTATTAATATCGGCACCTATTCTTATCAAGATAAAACATTGATGGACGTCATTAAAGAATTGGAAACCTTTGAAGGATTAGAGCGTGTGCGTATTTCATCGATCGAGCCCACGACTATTTCGAAAGATATATTCAATCATATGAGTGCCGGGCATAAGCTCTGCCGTTATTTGCACCTTCCTTTGCAAAGCGGTGATGATGAGATTTTGCGGGAAATGAAGCGTAAATATACTGTAGAAGAATTCAGTGATTTTGTCCGCCAGGCCGTTACGCAGGTGCCTCAAATTTGTATAGGGACAGATGTGATTGTGGGATTTCCCGGAGAGACTGATGCGCATTTTGAGAGGACCGTTGACGTTTTAAAGAATTTACCTGTCCATTATTTTCATGTTTTTAGCTATTCTCCCCGGCACATGGCCAAAAGCCGTTTAATGGAAACCTTGGGGACGGAGGTGATCGCAAGGCGCAGTCACCTTCTGCGGGAGCTAAGCAGTGCCAAGCGCCGTATATTTCACGAATCCTTGCTGGGCACAACCCAAACGGTCCTATTTGAACATCCCAAAGGTGATGGGTGGCAAAATGGGTTGACCGATCATTTTGTGCGTGTCAAAGTCAAAGATCCGCATGACCTATTCAATCAAATGCTGCCTGTCCGACTGCAGGGTATAGATGGACAGGCTATTGTTGGAGAGCTGGTAAATTAACCGCCCCTCTTTTATGTATTATTTCTTAATGATATTTTCAGTTTTTATGGGATTTTCGTCCATCGTTTCGGCCGACCAATCTCAACACAGGCCTTTTGTTGTTGTTGAGCTGTTCAGTTCGGAGGGTTGTTCCAGTTGTCCTGCCGCAGATCTTCTTGCCAGTAAATTAACGGCTTGGGCCAGGCAAAATAATGAGCCTGTTTACCCATTGATCTTTCATGTGGATTATTGGAATAATTTAGGTTGGAGGGATGTTTTTAGCCAACAGGAATTTACACAAAGGCAAAACAATTATGCGAAGATTTTTAAAGATCAGGGAGTGTATACTCCTGAAATGATCATCAACGGCAGTGATGCTTTTGTCGGATCAGACCAGGAAAAATTACAAAATGACCTGGACCGTGAATTGTCCATGCCTGCCGGTATTGATCTGCGCCTGGGTCTTTTGAAACAGGAAGGAGATCAGATCGTTGTCAAATACGACGCCCAAGGGTTCACCCCGGGGGATGTGATCAATATTGCCTTGGTGGAAAGAGGGTTACGTACGGATGTCACCGCAGGAGAGAATGCCGGCCGCACGCTCCATCACGATAATGTCGTCAGGGAATTCCAGACCATTCCTTTAACGCAGGCTGTTGGCCAGGCCAGGATCCCGTTAAATAAAATTGCTGACACCGCACAAGCCTCGGTGATCGCCTATGTGCAGGACCCGCAGACCATGCTCATTGAGGCGGCAGGGCAATTGGACCTGGAAAATGACTGATCATTATGCATATATGGTACAGTGTAAATACGGCACTTATTATGCCGGATACACGAACGATATAAAAAAGCGGATAGCAGCGCATAATGCAGGGAAGGGTGCCAAATACCTGCGGGGCAAAGGGCCGGTTAAGCTGGTCTATAAAAAGAAATATTCAACCGCCCAAAAGGCGCAGGCCCAGGAAAGATTGATCAAAAGCCTGACAAGGAAAAAGAAAGAAACATTGGTCAAGAATGATGAATAAACGGTTCGAATGGGTAATATTGATCCTGCTGGCGGTCTTCGGCGCTTTTTTGTGGTGCAAGCTTTCTTTGCCGCGCTATCAGTCGATTGACCTGTCCGTGAGTCAGGGGAAAGCTGTTGATATTTCCGAAGATTTCCTGAAGAGCAAACGCGGGGTTGATCTGGGCGGGTATAAAGTAGCGGTGTCGTTTGATGTGGATGAGAGTGCTGACAGGTATTTGCAAAGGACAATAGGCACAACTGCTTCCCAGCAGTTGATCCATCGCCTTCATTATGACCTGTTTTGCTGGGTGGTCCGTTTTTTTAAAGAAAAACAAAAGGAAGAATTCAAGGTCGCTGTCAGTTCTGCAACAGGCGAGGTGGTGGGTTTCAGTCATGTGATCGAAGACACGGCAGCCCGGCCAACGGTCGATAAGGAAAAAGCCCGGCAAATGGCTTTTGATTTCTTGAAAACCACCTATGGTTTCAGTTCTTCTCAATACATTATTCATGGTGAGGACGTTAAGAAATTTGATAATCGGCTGGAGTATGCCTTTAGCTGGCAAGATAAAGATGTGGACATCCCCTGGAATAAGAGCAGGGAGAAGGGCCATGCCAAATTCCTGACCAATGTCACCATCTCCGGCAATGAGATCTTGAGCTTTGGCAAGAATCAATTTGATATCCCTGACGGCTTTAACCGTTATGTGGATAATCTTGTGCAAACCGGCCAAAGTTTGACCTTGATATTCCGGCTTATATACCTGGCGCTGATGACGATTGCCATTGTGGTCGTTGTTAACCGCAAGCACCAGGTGGTCGCCCGCAGTGTGAAGCCATTCTATATGGGGCTTGGGATCGCCATGTTTGTCTTAATGACCTTTGACGTCATTAATAGTTACCAGAGCATTTTGTTTGATTATCCCACCACCCAATCATTGGGGGGATATATGATCAGGCAATTCATTGATAATTTTATCGGCCCTTTCTTTATAGCCGTCGGTTTTGTATTGCCGGCTTTGGCAGGTGAGTCGCTGCGTTTTGAGATCGCCTCTGATAAGAAAAACAGAGGGTTTTTAAGCGCGATCCTGTCTTCTTTTTGTTCAGTTAACATAGCCCGTCAGATTTTTATCGGGTATATCGCGGCAGCGGTGATATTAGGGGCCCAGGCCTTCATCTTTGATCTGGGTTTTAAGTATTGCGGCGTTTGGGATGAATTGTCATGGTTGACCCAGGCGTCAACTTCTATTTTACCGGCCTTTTCCGCGCTGGTCGTCGGTTTCCAGGCCTCTTTTTCAGAAGAGTCCATGTTCCGGTTATTTGCCATCAATTTATTGAAAAAGTATGGGGTACCGACGGTCCTGGCAGTATTCTTGGCTGCTGCGATGTGGGGCTTTGGTCATACGGGGTATGCTATTTTTCCCATGTGGTTCAGGGGTGTTGAAGTCACGAGCATTGGGATCATCATGGGGGTCTTTTATTTACGTTTCGGTTTAGTCTGTGTGATCGCGGCGCATTTTCTGATCGACTCATTTTTATCCAGCCTGCCATTCTTAATGAACCCCCATGCTTCTTTTAATTTTTATTCTGCATTAGCGGTTATCAGCTTGCCTTTATTTTTGGCCTTGATCGCCTTGGTCCTCAATAGAGGAGAAGAGGAGAAACCTTTAAAAGTGCGTTTTAACCCGCAACAGGAGTTCAATTATAATTTACTGAGGGAGGCATGCCGTTCTAAAACCCCTGAAGAACTGGTCATGTTGAAAAAAGATCTCCAGCGCCACGGCTGGGACGCGGCCATCATTGAGCGTGTTTTTGAATAGTTTACGAATAGTTTCTTTACAGACCTTGGGTTATCTGGTATAAAAGATTTTCACTTTTGAGATTCATCAGGGCCTTTAGCTCATCCGGTAGAGCATCTGACTCTTAATCAGAGGGTGGCTGGTTCGAGTCCAGCAAGGCCCACCATTTTAAACATTGAATTTATGCCCTCTAAAACGATAGATATCGAATCCCTTAAAAAGAAAGCAGTGACTTTCCGCCGGGATATTCTGGAGACCCTGGAAGCGGCAGGTTCCGGCCATCCCGGCGGTTCCTTATCTGCTGTTGAAATTTTCCTGACCCTGTACGGTTATCAAATCAATCATAAGCCTAATGACCCTCGCTGGGAAGACCGCGACAGGGTGATCGTTTCCAAAGGCCATGTTTCACCGGTGGTTTATGTGACACTGGCGAATTTCGGCTATTTTCCTAAAGAAGAATTAAAAACATTTCGTAAATTCGGCGCCAGGCTGCAAGGCCATGTGCATACCAAGGTCCCGGGAGTGGAATTTAACACGGGCTCACTTGGCCATGGGTTGTCTTTTGCTAATGGGATTGCCTTAGGTGCCCAAATGCGTGGCAAAGACTTCAGGGTTTATTGCGTCATGGGTGATGGGGAGATCCAGGAAGGTTCAGTTTGGGAAGCAGCTATGACTGCGGCTCATCATAAACTGGATCACGTCTGTGCCATCATAGACTGTAATAAGGTGCAGGAGAACGGGCCTACTACTGAAATAAAGAATTTACAGCCATTGGCTCAAAAGTGGGCTGCTTTTGGTTGGCAAGTTCATGATATTGACGGGCATAGTTTCGAAGCGCTGAAGGCAGCTTTTGATGAGTTTAGCAACACTCGTGGTAAGCCTACGGTGATTATTGCGAATACCATTAAAGGTAAAGGTGTTTCTTTTATGGAAGGCAAAAGCGCCTGGCATGGCAAGGCACCGAATAAAGAACAGTTAGCACAAGCTCTAGCGGAGTTAAAGTAATGGAAATGAAGCCTACCCCTACAAGAGATGGTTTTGGCGAAGAGCTGGTTACTTTAGGCAAGACCAATCCTAATATCGTTGTCACTTCCGGTGATCTGGAAGATGCCACCCGCGCTGAATACTTTAAAAAAGAATTTCCTGACCGGTTCTTTAATTTAGGCATCACCGAGCAGGATGTGGTGGGTACCGCTGCCGGCTTAAGCACGCAAGGTTATGTGGCTTTTGCCACTTCATTCGCGGTTTTTCTGACCAATCGCGCCTATGACATGATCCGTTTGGATGTCTGTTATAATAATTTGAATGTGAAGGTTGTCTGTTCTCATGGCGGGGTTACTGTTGGTGAGGATGGAGCCTCTGCCCAATGCCTGGAAGATTTTGCTATCATGCGCGTCCTTCCTCATATGAAGGTCATTTGTCCGGCTGATTATATTGAAGCTAAAAAAGCCACCCGTGCCATGACGGACACCTATGGTCCATTTTACATGCGTACCTCCAGAGCGCCGCTTCCCATTATTACTAAGGAAGAAGATGTTTTTACGGTCGGCAAGGCTAATGTTTTGCGTATAGGGCAAGACGCCACGGTTATTGCCTGCGGGGTCATGGTTGCTGAAGCATTATCAGCAGCTGATAAATTGAAAGCTGAAGGCATTAATTTAAAAGTCGTCAATATGCACACCATCAAACCCATTGATATAGAGATGATCGTCAACTCTGCCAAAGAAACCGGTGCCATGGTGACTGCTGAAGAACATCAAATGGCAGGAGGCTTGGGTTCTGCGGTAGCCGAGGTTTTGGGGCAGCATTACCCGTGTCCTTTGGAAATTGTGGGGGTCAAGGATTCATTTGGGGAAAGTGGAAGCCCGGCACAACTATTGGCGCATTATGGTCTTAAAGATATTAATATTGTCGATGCAGTTAAAAAGGTTATCAAGCGTAAAGTAGTTCTTTAAGAGATTCTTCGCTTCGCTCAGAATGACGGAGGTTCGTATGACGAAAACAAAATTGCATGAAATAGCCGCGCTTGGCCAGAGTCTATGGATCGACAACATCAGCCGCTCCATGATCACCAGCGGCCGGCTTAAACAGCTTATTGATCAGGGCTTGCGCGGGCAGACATCCAATCCCACTATCTTTAAACAAGCCATTAGCTCCAGCAGTGATTACGATGCCAAGATCCAGCAATTGGCAGAAGCTGGCAAATCTACTTTTGACATTTATGATGAATTGACCATTAAAGATGTGCAGGATGCGGCAGATCTGTTCCGTGGCGTCTATGAAAACACCAAAGGACTGGATGGCTATGTCAGCCTGGAGATCAATCCTAAATTAGGCAATGAACTTGATTCACAGCTAAAAGAGGGCATGCGCCTGTGGCAAAAGCTGAATCGCCCTAATGTCATGATCAAGGTGCCAGCCACCAAAAATGGCCTCGGTGTAGTGGAGGCTTTGATCGCTCAAGGGATTAATGTTAATGTGACCCTGATCTTTTCTGCGGAGCAGTACCAGCAGGTCGTCTGGGCTTATTTTAAAGGTTTAAATCATTTGGCCAAAAACGGCGGGGACCTTAAAAAAGTCCATTCAGTGGCTTCCCTTTTTGTCAGCCGTATTGATACCAGTGTTGACAAAAATTTGGATGCGAAGTCAGTTTTAAGGGGCAGGGCGGCTGTAGCCAACTGTGAAATTGTTTATCATAAATTCGAGCAGAGTTTTAACGCGAGTGAATTTAATGCTTTAAAACTTAAAGGGGCTAATCTGCAGCGTGTCCTGTGGGCCTCGACAGGGACCAAAGACCCTCAATACAGCGATATCAAATACATCACTGAATTAATAGCGCCAGACACGGTCAATACAGTCCCTGACAAAACGCTGGAAGCTGTTTTGGACCATGGTCTTGCAAAGGCGGCCATGCCGGGGGATGTGGCGGGGGCCCAAAGGACAATCGAACAATTGCGCCTGATGGGCATTGATGTGGGCATGGTATGCAATCAATTGCTCGACGAGGGATTAGCGTCATTTGAAAAATCATTTGAAGAATTGACCGCGAGCATTGAAGAGAAATCCAGGCGGTTATTGGTCAAATAAATAAATTAGAAAATTTTAATGGAATTATTTTTAGATTTTGTTACAGTATATGAAGGTTTGTTAGAAATTACTAATGTGTAAATAATTTTTACACACTATCAACAACGGTAAGAAGTTAATTCTTATCAAAATCAAGGAGGAGAAGTCATGAACAAGAAATTAGTTTTAGTAGCTGCGTTAGTTTTCGGTGCTGTCGGATTAATCTTGTCCCACACAGTTAAAGCTCAGGACGCCACTGATAACAGCGCTATGAACAGCGATGCAGCGATGAATTCTGATAACGCCGCAGCTCCAGCAGCTCAATAATTCTCCTTGAGAGAGTATTGATCAAGTAGTCAGAAAACCGGGACACATTGACTTTTTAGCTTAAAAAATCAATGTGTCCCGGTTTTTTTATCCGATTTCGCTGGCAGGGCTGCCATGGATGTATTACACTATAAATAATGAGCTCTTGGAGAGGCATAACAGCACTAAGTCATAGTCAGATCAAGGATTTACAGAACCAACGCCTGCATTCTTTCATTAATACCTACGTCTATCCTTTTAGTCCCTATTACCGTAAACTTTTCGATGAGAAGAAAATTGACCCCAGGGACATCCGCACTAAAGAAGATTTAAAGCGTATTCCTTTTATCAGCAAGTCTGATCTCATCGATAAGGATAATCCGCAAAAGTTCAAGGATTTCATCCTGCAGCCTGATAAGGAGAAGATCAGCCGGAATTGGCCGAAACGACACCTTTTGACGCTCGCTGCAAGGTCTATGCTGCAGGGCCGCCGCCTGGAAGATGATCTGGCCCGTGAATACCGTCCCGTGTTCATGACCTTTACGACAGGAACGACCAATGCTCCGGTGCCTTTTATGTACAGCCGCTATGACCTGGATAATTTAAATATTTCGGGCGGCCGCATGGTTGAGCTTTTTGACATTAAGGGTGATGAGCGGATCATGAATCTTTTTCCTTTTGCCCCGCATTTGGCCTTTTGGCAGACTTTTTTTGGCGCTATTGAGGCAGATGTTTTTGCTCTTTCCACGGGTGGCGGCAAGGTCATGGGGACCGAAGGAAATTTGACGGCCATGCTGAGGATCAAGCCTTCGGCCATCCTGGGTGTGCCCAGCTACATTTATCACCTGATACGGTTCGCCCAGGAAAAAGGACAGGACCTCTCTTTCTTAAAGAAAATTGTTTTGGGTGCTGCCAAGGTCACTTGCGCCTATAAACAAAAATTATCAGATATGTTAAGTGCCCAGGGGGCAAAGAATGTCTATATTTTCGGCACCTATGGTTTTACTGAGGCACGCACTGCCTGGGCCGAATGTCCGGCAGAGAACCATTTGAGCAGCGGCTATCATCTTTACCCTGACAAAGAGATCTTTGAGATCATTGATTCAGCCACGGGTGAAGTAAAGGCTGATCATGAAGATGGTGAATTGGTTTATACCAGCCTGGATTCGCGGGCCTCTGTCATGTTGCGTTATCGTACGGGAGATTTTGTTAAAGGAGGTATTACCTATGGGGTTTGCCCTTATTGCAAACGCGTAACTCTACGTTTATCATCCGACATCTCGCGTTTGTCTGATAATAAGGACTTACAGCTTTCAAAGGTTAAAGGGACCCTGGTCAATTTGAGCCATTTTGCTGAAGTTCTTAACGATATCCCTGATGTAGATGAGTGGCAGCTGGAGATCCGCAAGCACAAAAATGATCCTTATGAAGTCGATGAGTTGGTAGTCTATGTGGCACCCGCATCCGGTGCCAACATAAGCATACTTTCCCAGATGATCAAGGATAAATTGACCGGTGCGACAGAAGTGGCACCCAATGAAATTAAATTTATCCATATGGAAGACATGGTCAAGCGGCTTGAGTTGGAAACGGCAAATAAGGAAAAAAGGATTTTGGATATAAGACCGAAGGTTTAATAAGAGGGGGATCACATGGATAGAGTCGCTATAGTTGACGGTATACGCACCCCATTCTCAAAAATGGGCGCGAATTTTAATTATTTATCCGCCCAGGAATTAGGACGTATCGCCGCCCGTGAATTGATCGAGCGCATGGGATTGGATGTTAAGCTCATTGATGAGGTGATCTTCGGATGTGTCGGGCAGCCCGCGGATGCGGCCAATATTGCCCGTGTCATTGCTCTTCTTGCCGGTGTTCCCAAAACAACGCCCGCTTTTACAGTGCATCGCAATTGTGCCTCTGGTATTGAAGCGGTGACCCAGGCTGCCATCAGGATCAGGGCAGGGGAAGGGTCTTGCTATTTGACCGGCGGTACTGAATCCATGAGCAATATCCCATTTTTTCTTTCTAAAGAGTATCAGGAAATTTTAACTGAAATTTCGCGTGCCAAAACCCTGCCCGCAAGATTGCAGGGTTTTGCTAAAATTCGGCCGCATCATTTTTTAGTACCCAAGATCGGGTTGCAGTTGGGTCTCACTGACCCTGTCTGCGGCCTTAATATGGGACAGACAGCGGAAGTATTAGTCAAGGAGTTCGGCATTACCCGCCGTGAGCAGGATGAATTTTCTTTAGCCAGTCATCAAAAAGCCATTGCCGCGCGCGCGATCTTAAGGGAAGAGATCGTCCCTGTTATCCCCGGGCCTAAATATAAAGAAGCGGTGCTGGATGATAATGGTCCCCGTGAAGGCCAGACGATCGAAGCGCTGGCTAAATTAAAACCATTTTTTGAGCGGGGTACAGGTACGGTGACTGCAGGAAACTCCAGCCAGATCACGGATGGCGCTTGCGCGCTTTTAGTGATGAGTGAATCGCGTGCCAAGGAACTGGGTATGAAACCATTAGGATATGTCCGCAGTTTTGCCTTTGTCGGTGTTGAGCCTAATCGCATGGGCATAGGCCCGGCGCATGCCATACCCCAGGCCTTAAAGAAGGCTGGGATGAAGTTCTCCGATATGCAGGCTTTTGAGATCAACGAAGCTTTTGCTGCCCAAGCCCTGGCTTGCGTGCGCGCTTTAGCTTCGGAGAAATTTACCAAAGAATTCGGCTATGAAGGCTATACCGGTGCGATCGATCCGGCCAAGTTGAATGTTCATGGCGGTGCGATTGCCTTGGGCCATCCGGTGGGGGTTACAGGAGCGAGGATAATCCTGACCATGCTTAAACATTTAAACCGTAATAATTTTAATACTGGTATCGTGTCTTTATGTATCGGTGGCGGCCAGGGAGCGGCTGTAGTTTTAGAAAGATAAATAGGGGGATAATATATGTCCGTATTCTATAAAGAAGAAAACAATATCGGTACGCTCACTTTTGACCAGCCGGATTCCAAGGTCAATGTTTTAAATTCCGCCACACTGTTAACGTTGGATAAGATCCTGGATGATCTTAAAAATAAGAGTTTGAAAGTCCTGATCATTCAAAGCGCCAAGAAAGATATTTTTATCGCCGGTGCTGATATCAAGGAAATTGAGAATATTGTTGAAGTCAACGACGGCAAGGCGAAAGCCCAGGCTGGTCAGCGGGTCATGGATAAGATAGAAGATTTATCATTTCCAACGGTGGCTGTGATCGATGGGGTGGCTTTAGGCGGAGGGTGTGAATTAGCGCTGGCTTGCCGTTACAGGGTCATGACTTTCAATACCAAGATACGTATCGGCCTTCCGGAAGTGAATTTGGGTTTTGTCCCCGGGTTTGGCGGCACCTATCGCCTGCCACGCCTGCTTGGGCTTCAGCAGGGATTGAAAATGATTGTTTCTGCAGCTCCTATCAATTCTACAGCAGCCTTTAAATGCGGATTGGCTGACAGGCTTTATCCTTCAGTGGGTTTGGCTGATCGTGTGCGTGAGTTCATCGAAGAAATTGCTGTTGAACCGAAGAAACGTATCTTCAAGCCCGTTGCTTTTAAGGGTTTTCCGGCATTTTTAGAAAAGAATCCGATAGGCCAGATGGTGGTTTATAAAGAAACGGTCAAGTCTATCCAAAAAGCCACTAAAGGTTTTTACCCTTCCCCGCTGAAAGCCGTGGATGTGATACGTAAAACGTTGTATTTGCCTCGGGAGGCGGCCTTGGATATTGAATCCAGTGCTTTTGCCGAGCTTGCCATCACACCTATATCAAAGAATTTGGTGAAGGTGTTTTATTTATCTGAGAAGTATAAGAAATTAACTGTCCCTGGTGCTGAAAATGTTAAACCCATGCCTATTGCCAAAGGTGCGGTGATCGGTGCCGGTATCATGGGCGGGGGGATCGCCCAGTTATTGAGCGACCGTGGTGTTTGGGCGCGGCTTAAAGATATCAATCAAGACGCCATTGCCAAAGGTCTTAAAGCAGCCTACGATGTTTATGCCCAGGCGATGAAAAGAAAGAAAGCAAAGCCCTTTGAAGTGTCAGCTAAAATGGCGATGATTTCCGGCACCGTTGATTACAGCGGTTTTGCCGATGCGGATATTGCCATTGAAGCGGTGGTGGAGAACATGGATGTTAAGAAGAAGGTCTTTGCCGAAGTCAGCCAGGTGCTGTCTTCAAAAGCTATTTTGGCATCGAACACGTCATCCCTATCAGTAACCGAAATGGCCCGTGCTTCCAAAGACCCATCGCGGGTGATCGGTTTTCATTTCTTTAATCCGGTGCACCGCATGCCGTTAATTGAGATCATCACGACAGAATTCACTTCCCCGCAGACCCTGGTATCGACCCTGGAATTTGCCAAAAAATTAGGTAAGACGCCCGTGATCGTCAAAGACGCTCCTGGCTTTTTAGTGAACCGTATTTTATTAGGGTATATCAATGAGGCCGGGCGACTTTTAGGTGAAGGTGGGTCTATTACAGAGATCGACCGTTTCGGCACCAATTTCGGCATGCCCATGGGACCTTTTACTTTATCCGACGAGGTGGGCTTGGATGTGGGGGTTAAGGTGCTGCATATTCTGGAGACTGGTCTTGGGGGCCGGTTTAAACCGGCGAAGATCTTTGATGATGTGCTTCCGATGAAACTTCTTGGTAAGAAATCCGGCAAAGGATTTTATATTCATGGCAAGGAGCGCGTGGTCAATCCTGAGGTGCAGGCTCTTGTCAAGGCCGGTGGAGCTGTTGGCGAACAGGAGGCTATCCAGCGGATGATCTATATTATGATCAATGAAGCGGCCATGATCCTGCAGGAGCGTGTGGTTGATGGTCCTGATGCCGTTGATATCGGCATGATCTATGGGACGGGATTCCCGCCGTTCAGAGGCGGCCTGTTGCGTTATGCGGATTCGATCGGGATAGACAGATTAGTGGATGATCTGGAAAAGCTCGAGGCCCGTTATAAAGACGGCCGCTTTAAGCCATGCGCGTATATCCTGGATTTGAAAAGTCAGGGGAAAAAGTTTTATAATTAGCCATGGAAGCCTCTCTTAAGAAAAATATACTTATCGGCATCGCTTCAGCCGCCGGACTACTTTTATTAACCGCTTTAGGATTATATTTGTATTTTATCCTGCAATTTAGCGTGTATAAGGATGACCAATATAAATTTTCCATCAAATATCCGAGCAGTTGGAAGGTGGTCATTCATCCGCAGGCCAATGTGGCGGTGCTCTTTTTGCGCCCCAAAGATACGGCATTAGATCCATTGCAAGAGAATTTTAGCGTTACTGTCCAGGCGGTCCCGGATGATATTTACAATTTAGCAGCCTTCTCTGCCAGGATCAAGGTACAGATGACAGCGGTATTCGAGAAGCATATCAACGTGGTCGAGGACAAGCCTATCCATTGGGGTTGGCGGGAAGGCAACAGGTGGGTCATAGAAGCGCCTCAACCGGACAATTTAAAAATGGCCTATGCTTGGGTTTTGAGCGGCAATCAAGCCTATATCATGACTTTTTTGGGTAATATCAATAAATACGCCGGCGACGCGCTTGTTGTCAACGAAATGATTCGTTCCTTTCAATTACAGTAAATTTCTTATCTTATAATCCCATGCGCTCGACAAGGAATTCGTTGAGGCTATTGCACTGCATGTAAGGATTGGTTTGCTTTTGATTAGCGATGGTGTCGGTGGGGGTGTTACCGTAATTATGGCCCGGGTAAACCACGGTGTCATCAGGCAGTTTCATGAGGATGTTGTATAAGCTGTGGTACATCATTTTAGGATCGCTGCCTGGCAGGTCACATCTTCCGCATCCATCGATAAAAAGGGTGTCCCCGCAAATGAGCTGTCCCTGGGACAAGAAACATTGACAGCCCGGTGTATGTCCCGGCGTGTGCAGGATATCAAAGCCGATTTTCCCCACGGATAATTTATCTTTTTGGGTTACGTCAATGAGGCCTTTGGCCTTTGGTCGTAGGGCAGGGTATTCAAATTTGGAAATATAAACCGGCACAGGATGCATGGACAAAAGTTTATCAAGCCCATTGACGTGATCAGGATGGGCATGGGTCAGAAAGACTGATGTGATCTTATAGCCTAAACGTTTGGCTTCTGTACAAAGAAAATCCACGTCCCAGGCGGGGTCTACAATGGCCATTTCTTTGGTTTCAGGGTCCCCTAAAAGATAGAGGAAGTTATTGAGCGGTCCTATTTCATATTGCTGGATGAGCAGTCTTGACATAAAAAACCTCGGCTTTATAATGAGCAACAGTTTGGATAAAAAGATATCTTACACCATAGCAGGAGGTTAAGCAAATGGCTCTCTTGGAATCCATCAAGATCCCTTTAGGTACGCTCATCCCGGATTTTGAATTGAAAGATGCATTCGGCAAATCCTATAAATCCGCCGGACTTTTTGGCGATCGCGGTTTACTGGTTGTGTTCACCTGCAATCATTGCCCGTATGCCTTGGCGGTTTGGCCCAGACTTCTACGACTTGCCCAATACGGCCGTGGGATGAGGGTCAATTGCGTCGCCATTAATCCTAATATCAATCCTGATTTTCCCGATGATGCCCCTGATAAAATGGTTCTGAAGATCAAGGAATGGGGCATTGATTTCCCGTACTTAGTCGATGAAACCCAGCAGGTCGCGGAATCCTTCCGCGCCCAATGCACACCGGATATTTATTTATTCGATAAGAATAAAGCCCTTGTCTATCACGGCCGTATTGATGATAATTGGAAAGATGAAGATGCCGTCACCCGGGAAGAATTAAAAGAGGCGATGAATAATATGGCTGCCGGCCGCCCGATTGCTCCCAAACAGGTCCCTTCGATGGGATGTTCCATTAAGTGGAAAAATGTATAAAAAAATAGTCATTCCTTTGGATAACTCTGCAACGGACCAAACGATCCTGGCCCATATCCGCCAGCTAGCACGATTGACCCAAGCCCAGTTGATCCTGGTGCATGTGGCTGATGGTTTTGCCGCGCGCCTTCAGGACCAGTTGAATCTGGCAGACTCCGAGGAAGTTAAAGGTGATCAGGCATATTTGGATCGTGTCAGTGCTGATTTGTGCAAAGACGGTTTTGACGCTAAGGCCATTTTGGTACAGGGTAAGGATCCGGCGGACGGTATTTTATCCGTTGTTCAAGATCAGGGCGGGGATCTTATCGCCATGGCGACACACGGCCATCAGTTCATTAAAGACATGATCTTGGGATCGGTCGCAGACACCCTGCGTCATCACACCGACATCCCCATCCTCATGATCCGGGCCACAGTAAAATAATATGGAATTCATCAATCGGATCACTGAAGCTAATAATTTATCCCAAATCGTTGCTGAGCTTTTGATGCAGATCGAGGGGGATTTTGACCTGGGCATCCTGTATATTTGTCCCTGGCCGCCGTATGATCCTTTGGAATTATCCCAAGCCATCAAGGCCCAGGGCAAGGTGCGTCATTTGATCTGCTGTACCTGTGCCGGGATCATCGGGGCAACGCGTGAGATCGAAGGCCGGCCGTCGGCGTCCTTGATGATGATGCGTTTACCGCAGGTCAAGATCGTGCCCTTTGCCATCAACCAGCCCGTGCTGGAGACGATCAAGTCCAAGGAAGATTGGTATAATTTCCTTGAAGTATATCCCAATGAGAAACCTTCCTTTGTTGTTTTTGCCGACCCCTTTGCCTTTGACGGCAACGGTTTTTTAGCGGGTTTAAACCAGGCTTATCCCGGGATGCCTATCGTGGGAGGGTTAGCCTCTGCGGCTTCCAGTCCGGGTGAGAATATATTGATATTAGATGGTCAGGTCATGAGGGATGGTCTCGTGGGTGTTTGCCTGACCGGTAATTTGAGGGTTGAAACCGTGGTTTCCCAAGGGTGTCGCCCGATCGGGGAAACCTTTATCGTCACCAAAGCCGAACGTAATATTATTTATGAATTGGCCGGCCGGCCTTTTTACAAGGTCCTGGAAGAAGTGTTGAGCCAAGGCACGGATTATGACCGTCATCTGGCCCACGAAGCCATTTTTATCGGTATTGCCATGAATGAGTATAAAGATAAATTTATGCGCGGGGATTTTTTGATCCGCGGCGTGATGGGGGTTGAACCTCAAAGCGGTGCTGGTGCGGTGGGTGATCATATGCGGGTCGGCCAGACCGTTCAATTCCATTTGCGCGATGCCAAGACCGCCAATGAGGACCTGCATGCCTTGTTAAAACAATATAAAACTAAAAAACAGTCAACAGCAGCCCACGGGGCGTTTGTCTTTTCCTGTAACGGTCGAGGGGTCAATCTGTTTAAAGAGCAGGACCATGATATCAGGATCATCCAGCATCATCTTGGGCCTGTGCCGGCAGCAGGTTTCTTTTGCGCCGGGGAGATAGGCCCTGTCGGAGGCATCAATTTCCTGCATGGATTCACCAATAGCATGGCCTTATTTTATCCTCAACAGTTATGATCTCTCCTGACATTTATTTAGAACGCATGTTATCGATTGTCCAAGAGGCGGGCGGCATTGCCTTGGATTTGATCCAGCATAGTGACCCTGGACTTAAAAAAGACCATTCCATTATCACGCTGGCTGACAAGGCGATCTCAACATTGGTCCGTGAACGTCTTCATGATTTTCTTCAAGACCCGCAGCATATCCTTATAGATGAGGAAGATGGCGGGAGCGCTGAGTATTTGGACCAAGAACGCCTTGACAGGACTTCTTTTATCTGGGCCCTGGATCCCATCGACGGAACACGGCTTTACGCCAATCGCATGCCCTTATTTGGCGTCTCCATTGGATTGATCAAGGACCTGAAACCCTGGCTGGGTGTTGTCTATTTTTCCAGGACTATGGTATTCCTGCCTTTTCTACCGGCTGGGGCAGCCATGGGGTTATCCACGCGAATGACGAATACGCGCAAATCAGGACCCTGCATCATGGGGCCAGGGTCTTGGAAGAATTTTTAAAGGAATATGATGTTCAATAAAATTGTTCTGATGACGCTGCTTTTTTTATCATTCGAGTATCCCCCTGGCTGGGTGTTGTCTATTTTCCGATGCTCAACGAACT
>Ga0206794_1032_pt1 | contig 19333 bp, 19 predicted proteins | sample Alteio_BWOrgCont_70_FD_152877 | JGI IMG/M metagenome (GOLD analysis project Ga0206794, IMG submission 152877) | Enriched cells from forest soil in Barre Woods Harvard Forest LTER site, Petersham, Massachusetts, United States -... | ecosystem: Environmental > Terrestrial > Soil > Temperate forest >...
AGTTGGTGTGCAGCAGATCGTCGCGGCTCATGCCGGGCTTGCGCGGGATGCCCGCGGTAATCACGACGATGTCGGAGTTGGCCGTCGCGGCATAGTCGTTGGAACCCGTCACGTGAACGTCGCGCTTCTCGATCGGCAGCGCTTCCAGCAGGTCAAGGGCCTTGCCTTGAGGGATGCCCTCCACCACGTCAATCAAAACCACATCGGCCAGTTCTTTCGACGCAATCCAGTGCGCGGCCGTAGCGCCCACGTTCCCGGCGCCGACAATGCTTACTTTCTTTCGCATGTTTTTCTCCTGGTGAACAACGTTCAGTGGTCAGTGTTCAGCTTTGACCATGCTCACGGCGAGGCAATCAGAATCAGCTCAACCGCATTTGCCTTTGCTGATCCCTGACCCCTGATCTCTGATCCCTGTTCTTCACATGTTTCCAATAATCCGTGTCGCAAACTCGCTGGTGCCTACCTTCGTGGCGCCGGCCGTCTGCCGCTCAAAGTCGTAAGTGACGAACTTCTGCTGGATGGTCTTCTCCATCGCGCTCTCGATCATTTTGGCCGCTTCCTTCCAGCCAATGAAATCGAGCAGCATTACACCCGAAAGAATCACCGAACCAGGGTTGATCACGTCCTTGTCGGCGTACTTGGGGGCGGTGCCGTGCGTGGCCTCAAACACGGCGAAACCATCGCCGATGTTAGCGCCGGGCGCGATGCCGAGGCCGCCCACCTGCGCCGCGGCCGCATCGGAGATGTAGTCGCCATTCAGGTTTGTTGTGGCGAGGATGCTGTAGTCAGAGGGGCGGATGATGATCTGCTGGAAGATCGAATCTGCGATGCGGTCGTTGATGAGGATCTTGTTTTTCCACGCGCCGTTGCCGTGGGTCTTGCCGATCGAGTCGAGCACGCCTTTGATCTCGGCATAGAGACTGTCGCGGAAGGCCTGATTGCCAAACTCGAGGCCCGGTTCGATGAGAGCCGCGTTTTCTTCCACGCTGATTCCGGGGTTGGCGTCTGCGTTGCCGAGAATCCAGCTCTCGCGCTCGGTCACGGTATGGTCGCGAAATTCTTCGGTAGCAACTTCGTATCCCCACTCGCGGAACGCGCCTTCGGTGAATTTCTGGATGTTGCCTTTGTGAACCAGGGTCACCGTCTTGCGGCTCGATTCAAGCGCGTGCAGAATGGCATACCGCACCAGGCGCTTGGTGCCAAAGATGGAGATAGGCTTGATGCCCACGCCCGAATCGCTGCGGATCTTCTTCTTCCCGCCCTTCAACAGATCGTCATTGATGAAGGAGATCAGCCGCTTGACGTCATCGGACCCCTGCTTGAACTCAATGCCCGAATACACATCCTCCGTGTTTTCGCGGAAGATCACGATGTCCACTTTTTCGGGGTGCTTCACGGGACTGGGCACGCCCTGGTAGTACTTCACCGGGCGCACGCACGCGTAGAGGTCGAGGATCTGGCGCAGCGCCACATTGAGCGAGCGGATGCCGCCGCCGACCGGCGTAGTCAGCGGTCCCTTGATGGAGACGCGCAGATCGCGCGCCGCATTCACCGAATCGTCTGGCAGCCAGTTGCTGAACTGACGGTATGCCTTTTCGCCGGCAAAAATCTCGAACCACTTGATGGCGCGCTTGCCCCCATAGGCTTTTTCCACCGCGGCGTCAAACACGCGCTGCGATGCCTTCCAGATATCGCGGCCGGTTCCGTCGCCCTCGATAAACGGAATGATGGGATTGTCAGGGATAGTGAATTGGCCGCCGGCGTACTCGATGGGCTTGCCGTCTTTCGGCAATTCCAGCCCGTTATAGGTGGTTTGCATGGGGTTTTGGTCTTGTCCTTCCCGAGTGAGTATCAATGGGAAGGCTAGCATCCGCCGTTTGGGGGTGGCAATTGCGGTGGATCAATCCGTTGGCCGGGGTTTGAGGGTTGGTTCCGGGGGTTCGCGGCGCGACTGGTTCTGCAACTCATCCCCATCAAAGCGCGGAATCCCGAAGTGCCCGCGGAGATGCAGCAGGTCCACCGGGCTCAGATTCCCGGCTACCGTCACCAGGGTCAGCGATTTCGGCGTCTCGGCAAGCACCACCGCACCGCGCACGTTCACACCGTCCATGACCACCCATACGTCGGTGGTTCCATCATGCACGGGACCGCCGTTGCCTGACGTGGTGACCACGTGCTTCCAGCCTCGCAGGTGATAGGCCTCGCGAATGGAGTTGACCGCGCCCTCGTCGGGAACGCCCGCCTGGCCGAAGCGCAGCAGGTGAACGCTCACGCCATCGACGCGATTGATGGCCTGCCGGGTCGGCTCATCCGTATCAGGCATGAGGCTGGCGGCAGCCGTGAGCATGGTCCGGTCCAGCATGAAGCTGTTTTTCACGGCTGCGAGTGCGCTGAGCTGACCCAGCGCAGGAGGAGTCCAATCCAGCACCACCGGCCCGCGGGTATCAACTGCCGGCGGAGGCGGTTCATTGGGAGCAGGCGGCTGGGCCGATGCGATGGCGCGCGCGGTTACGACGATAAGGACAGGAATCCCGAGCCGGAAAATGCGCTTCATTTCCATATAAACGTCCCTCGCCTGAAAAAGTTACGGCCCCCGCCGCAGAGAATCGGAAAAATTATTCGAGCCTCACCGGGGCTGAGGAGAAACCCGGATTCCAGCTTAGACCCAAATCGACGGCGCAGCCGGACAGGCTGGAAATAAACCCGCCACGAATTCGTTGAGCCCGGTGTTTCGATCATCTGGAATGAGATACACTCTTCCGGGAACGTTTGCAGAATTCCGGGTCCCTTGAACCTCGCGGAGGGCACATAGAAATTGGGAAAAGGCATGGTCCCGAAGAAGTTGTTCTTGACCAAGGGCGTCGGCAGACACAAGGAGCGTTTGACCTCGTTTGAGCTGGCACTTCGGGATGCGGGCATCGCCTCACAGAACCTGGTGCGGGTCAGTTCCATCTTCCCGCCCGGCTGCAAGATCGTGCCACGCAAAGAAGGCCTCACCTATCTCAGCCATGGCGAGGTGGTATTTTCGGTCATCGCCGAAAACTCCACCCGCGAGCCCCACCGGTTGATCGCCTGCAGCATCGGGGTGGCCATTCCGGCGGATCGCAATACCTACGGCTACCTCAGTGAGCATCACAGCTTCGGCCAGACCGAAGAACAGGCCGGCGAATACGCGGAAGAACTCGCCGCCGAGATGTTGGCCACAACTCTCGACGTCGAATTCGATCCAGAGAAGAGCTGGGACGAAAAGAAGGAGATATACCGCATCTCCAACAAGATTGTCCGCACCAGCAACGTCACGCAGTCGGCCGTAGGCGACAGGCGTGGGCTTTGGACGACAACAATCGCCGCGGCGGTGCTTATCCTGAACGAAGACTAGGCCCCGGGGCATACGGGATTTCCTGCGGCCCCCGCTTTCCTCGCGTCTTCAGTTTTGCAGGCTCGCGGGATTAGCACCAAACTCCGGTTCAACCGCATCAGTAGTGAGGGCCGGTTCCGCGGGGCAGAATTGGCTTCGTTTTCATAAAGGGAGACTACAAAACAGATCATGGCGAATACGCGCAAATACAAGGTCGGCCTGATACAGATGAGCATGGGCCCCGATCCGGAGGCGAACCTCAAGTCGGCGATCGGCCACATTCACGAGGCAGCGCGCCGCGGGGCCAATATCGTCTGCCTGCCGGAGCTGTTCCGCGCCCAGTATTTCTGCCAGCGCGAAGACCCAGGTCTGTTCGATCTCGCCGAACCGATTCCGGGCCCCTCGACGACCGCGCTTGGCCAGGTCGCCCGCGAAGCGCGCGTCTCCATCGTAGCTTCGCTTTTCGAGCGCCGCGCCCCTGGCCTTTATCACAACACTGCGGTCACGTTAAATCCTGACGGCGCCATCGCCAGCGTCTATCGCAAGATGCATATTCCCGACGACCCGCTTTACTACGAGAAGTATTACTTCACGCCCGGCGATCTTGGATTCCAGGCCATAGATACACCCGTAGGTCGCGTCGGTACCCTGGTGTGCTGGGACCAGTGGTATCCCGAAGGCGCGCGCCTGACCGCACTGCAGGGCGCCGAGGTGCTCTTCTATCCCACCGCCATCGGCTGGCACCCCGCGGAGAAGGAAGAGTTCGGCGCGGCGCAGTACGACGCGTGGCAGACCATCCAGCGCGCCCACGCCATTGCCAACGGCGTCTACGTCGCGGGAGTGAACCGCGTAGGCCACGAGCAGGGCGACGTATTGGGCAATCGCATTGAAGGCCCGGGACTCGAGTTCTGGGGCGGCAGCTTCCTTGCCGATCCCTTCGGCCGCATCATCGCCAAGGCCTCCCACGAAAAAGAGGAACTCATCCTCGGCGAGATCGACATGGCGCTTCTTGAAGACACCCGCCGCAACTGGCCGTTCCTGCGCGATCGCCGCATCGACGCCTACGCGCCAATCACCAAGCGTTTCCTCGACCCCGTGCGCGCCTGGGCATCGGACGGGGAGCCAAAATAGAAATGTCCGATTCCCTTCCCCCCGCAGCAACACCGCGCGACCTGGCCTACCGCATGCCCGCCGAATGGGATCGGCACGAAGGCACCTGGCTGGCGTGGCCGCACAATCCCCAGGACTGGCCGGGCAAGTTTCAAGCCATCCCCTGGCTCTATGCCGAGATCGTCCGCCTCCTGGCCCGCGGCGAACGCGTGCATCTCATCGTTCAGGACGAGAGAGAAGAGAGCCGCGCGCAAGGGATCCTCCGCCGCGCCGGCGCCAATCTCGATCGGGTCAGCTTTCACCGGTGGCCTACCGACCGCGTATGGACCCGCGATTCCGGGCCTATCTTCGTGCGCAATGCCGAAGGGCGCGTCGCGATCACCAACTGGCATTTCAACGCCTGGGCAAAGTATTCCGACTGGCATCTCGACGACCAGGTTCCCGGCCGTGTAAAGGAACTGCTGGGAGTGCCGGAATGGCAGCCGACCATCACCTTGCCGGACGAAACGAAGCGCTGGCTGGTCCTCGAAGGTGGCTCCATCGACACGAATGGGGATGGAATTCTGCTCACCACCGAGGAATGCCTCTTGAGTGAAATCCAGCAGCGCAATCCCGGTGTCAGCCGCGAGCAACTGGAGCAGGCCTTCCACGACTTCCTGGGCATCCACCAGGTGATCTGGCTCGGTCGCGGCGTCGCTGGCGACGATACCCACGGGCACATCGACGACATCAGCCGCTTCGGCGGCCCGGCCACCATCATAACCGCCATTGAGCCCGACTCGAGCGACCCTAATCACGAGCCACTTGCCGAAAATCTCAAACGCCTGAAAGCTGCGCGCACGCTGGATGGGAAGCAATTCACCATCGTCGAACTCCCGCTGCCTCGCCCGGTTGTATTTCGCGGCCAGCGCCTGCCGGCCAGTTATGCCAACTTCTATGTGGCCAACGGACTGGTTCTCGTACCCACATTCCACGACCCCAAGGACCGCATCGCGCTCAACATTCTCGCCGACGTTTTTCCCGACCGCGAAGTCATCGGCATTCATTCTGTTGACCTCATCTGGGGTCTGGGCGCGCTCCACTGCATGACGCAACAGCAGCCGGCCGGGAAGATCTAGGCTCAGCCCTCGCCTCCCAAGCTCGGGTGCCCCAGAGCCTGCCCTGAGCTTGTCGAAGGGTCTCGATTTTGAGACCTGGGATGCGGGCGATAACATCCGAATCATGGCGTCCGATCGCGAATACATGGAAGCCGCGCTGACCGAGGCCCGCAAAGCAGCCGAAGCCGGCGAAGTGCCCATTGGTGCCGTGGCGGTCCGCGATGGCGGGATCATCGGAAACGGCCAGAATCGCGTTCTTCGCGACAATGACCCAACGGCCCACGCCGAGATTGTCGCTCTGCGCGAAGCCGCCGCGGCTCTCGGGAATTACCGGCTCAACGGCTGTACGCTCTATGTCACCCTGGAGCCGTGTGCCATGTGCGCGGGGGCAATGATCCACGCGCGCATTGACCGGCTGGTCTATGCTGCCGATGATCCCAAAGCGGGCGCTGCCGGGTCGGTTCTCGCGGTGTTGAATCACCCCAGGCTCAACCACCAGATGCTGGTGGAGCAGGGAGTCCTCGCCGATGAATCGGGTGAGCTGCTGCGCGGCTTCTTTCGCGAGCGGCGCTCTTCCTAGCCTCGCGTCAGCGCGCGAATCCGCTCCGCCGCAGCCGGCCACTTGACGGCTAGCTCGGCATACTTCGCGTTCTTATAGTCCGCGAAATCGAAGCCTGGCGTCACCGTGCAGCCCAGCAAGGCCACCTTGCCGTCGCCGAGTAGCCGTGTGCCCTGCCACACTCCTGCTGGAACGACCACCTGCACCTGCTGCCCCGCCGCCAAATCTGGTCCAAGAGTCAAAACGGCGAAGCCGCCATCGGGATAGAGTTGCAGCATCTCCACGGGATCGCCCAAATAAAAATGGAAGACTTCGTCCGACTTCAGAACGTGCATTTCCGAAAATCCACCTGTCTCCAGCAGGTAGTAAATCGCCGTTCCCTGCGACCGCAGGCCGCGAGCCAACTCGACTGTTCCTGCGGATGTGTAGGTCCGCCGAAAGAATCCGCCTTCGACCGGGTGGGGAGCGAGGTTCAACAGGGCTTTGATCTCGTGGGCGGTCATACGTCACAGATGGTACCAGCCGCATCAAATTACAATGGAGATATATGAAAGTTCAGGTCTATACAGCTGCCTGGTGCCGCGATTGCCGGGCTGCCAAGCAGTTCATGGACTCGCACGGGGTCCCGTACACGGAAATCAACATCGATTCTGATCCGGCTGCGTCGGCTGAAGTCATTCGCCATGTGGGCAAGCGCGCTATTCCACAGCTTGTGATCGACGGCGAATGGTTCCAGCCTTACCGGCCGGGCCGCGGACTGCTGTATGACGAGTTATTCCAGCGCCTTCGCATCCCTCGCGATTAAAGCCCTGGACATTCCGACAGGGTGCCCCAGGTCTCGACGTTGAGACCTGGGAAAGCCGCAAGCACGTTCCCAGTCCTCGTACAATTAGTAGTTGGCGCGACTCGGCTTTTCTGCAAAGCGCAGGAGCAATCATTTGATCGACCGTTACACCCGCCCCGCGATGGGCCGCATCTGGACCGAAGAAAACAAATATCGCTGTTGGCTGCAGGTGGAATCCGCCGCCAGCGCGGTTCTTGCCGAAGACGGCGTGATTCCCGCCGAGGCCGCCGAAGCCATCGAGAAGAAGACCAGCTTCTCGGTCGATCGTATCCGGGAGATCGAGGCCGAGGTCAAGCACGACGTAATCGCGTTCACGACCGCCGTGGCCGAAAGCCTCAAGGCCCAGGGACTGGACGCCGAGTCCCGCTGGCTGCACTATGGGCTGACTTCGAACGATGTCGTCGACACGGCGCAGGCTCTGCAGGTGAAAGAGGCCTCGGGGCACATTCGCAAAGGCCTGGCTGGCCTGCTCGAAGTTCTCAAGCGCCGGGCCATCGAGTTCAAGCACACCCCCACCATCGGCCGCACGCACGGCATCCACGCCGAGCCCACAACGTTCGGACTGAAGCTCCTGAACTGGTTCGCAGAGATGCAGCGCAACCTGGCCCGCTTCGATGGGGCTGCTGAAGACATGCGCGTGGGCAAAATGTCAGGGGCGGTCGGGACCTTCGGCCATCTGAGCCCTCTGCACGAAGAAAGAATCTGCGCGCGCTTGGGCCTCAAGCCCGCGCCCGTGGCCACGCAGGTGATTCAGCGCGACCGCCACGCTGCGTATATCTCGACCCTGGCCCTCATCGGCAGCACGCTGGACAAGTTCGCCGTCGAAATACGCCACCTGCAACGCACCGAGGTGCGTGAGGCGCAGGAATATTTCAGCGAAAAGCAGAAGGGCTCTTCGGCCATGCCGCACAAGAAAAACCCCATCACCAGCGAGCAGATCAGCGGACTGGCGCGGGTGCTGCGCGGCAATGCCCAGGCGGCGTTTGAGAACGTCGCCCTGTGGCACGAGCGCGACATTTCGCATTCATCGGTGGAGCGAGTGATCTTTCCCGATTCGACGATCCTGGTCGACTACCTGCTCGCGAAGACGACGGATCTTATTGACCGTTTGCTCGTTTATCCGGAGAGGATGAAAAAGAATCTCGAGAGCACCGGCGGTCTGATCTTCAGCGGGCAGTTACTGCTCGATCTCGCCGAAGCCGGCATGATGCGCGAAGATGCCTACCGGCTGGTGCAGTCGCACGCCACGCACGCGTGGAAAGAAGACCTGAACTTTCGCGATGAAGTCGCCGCCGACGCGAAAATCACTGCGTTGTTGAGTCCGGAGAGGCTGGCCCGCACATTTGATTACACGCGGCAGCTAGGCAACGTGGACGCGATCTTCCGCCGTGTCCTGGGCGAGTGAGCGGCCCGAGCCGTCTAAGAAATAGAATTCCCGGGCCTGCTATCGTCTGTTCAACAGGAGAGGTCGATGAAACTTATCGTTTGCTTCCTGGTTGTTTGCGCTGCCGCGATGTCCTATGGCCAGCAACAGGCCCAACCGTCTCCCGACCCGCTCAACAGTCTCTCGTTCATGAAAGGCGATTGGGCGGGCAAGCAGAATTTTGACACAGGAGGCGGACCTCCGATGGTCGGCGATGCCACCGATCGCGTCGAGATCGGGATTGCCGGCAAATACCTCTGCGAGATGCTGTCCACCACAATGCCCGGCCGCAAGCCCACCGACACACGCCATTTCATCTCCTACGACAAGCAATCAGGAAAATACACCGCGTGGTGGTTCAACGACACCTCGACCCGCCCCACGGAATTCGCCGGAGACCTCTCGGGAAACAGGCTCGTTTGACCAGCAATTCCTCCGGTCCGGGGCCCGTCTTGCGCGCCACTTACGAAAGCCCGTCAGACGGCACACTGACGTTTCTGCTCGAAATGAAATAGGGCGAAACCTGGACCAAGCTCTTTCTCACCACTTACTCCAGGAAAACCGACGCAGCCAAGCAGTAAATCAACACAGCATCTCGGGAAAGGATCCAGGGCGTGGAAGCCGCACAACTCACTGTCGCCATCACCGGGGCTTCCGGGGCAGTCTTTGGGCGCGAGTTACTCCGCGCGCTGGAAGCCGATGAGCGCGTGGCCCGGGTGCATTTCGTGGCTTCGGAGAATTCGCTGCGGGTCATTGCTGAAGAACTTGGCGTATCAGGAAGAACCGATTTGCTGGATAAGCTGCTCGGTGCGGCGCCTGCGAAGACCATCCAGCACGCGGACGCCAACATTGGCGCCTCCATCGCCAGCGGCAGCCATCCGTCGCACGGAATGATCATTCTTCCCTGCTCCATGGGTACCCTTGCGACCATTGCCCAGGGCCTGGCCAACTCGCTGATCGCGCGCGCCGCCGATGTCACGCTCAAGGAGCGGCGGCCGCTGCTGCTTTGCGTGCGCGAGACTCCCTACAACCGTATCCATCTGCGCAACATGACGTGGGCCGCCGAAGCTGGCGCTGTCATCTTTCCCGTCATCCCCGCCTTCTACAATCAGCCGGTCGACTCCACGGAAATGGCGCGCCAGTTTGTGTATCGCGTGCTGGCGCACATCGGGCTGTCCCAGCCCGGCGCGTACGTGTGGAAGCCGGAGGAGTGAAGCAGGGACTGAGGGACTTGGGACGAAGAAACCTTTCCAATCAACCAGGTGTTTGACATTGTTTGTTGACACGACTGCCGCGTAACCTCGATACTTCCGTCAATGCCTAACGCGCGCCACTACGGAATGGGGGCCATGGCTATGTGTATGCCATCCCGACCCGTCCGTACGGTTCTCGAACGGCCAAAGCGCTAAGCGCAACCGATCTCGAATACAAACGGCCCGGGTCCTTGAGAGGATTCGGGCCGGTTGTGTTTCAGGGCGTTTTGGGGAATGATCTGCTCTTCGATTTCCGTCTCAGGATGGTCGCGCGCCGCTCTTGCGTTGACATGGAGGTGACGGATTCGAGACATTTTGTTTCCTGGAACGCGATAGGTTGAATACAACCCGATGATGCGGCTCATCCGGCCGCCCCACTTGCAACCCCGAAGGAGAGTCCATCATGTCCGAACCAAAGCAACTGCAGCTTGCCACTCTTGCCGTCCATGCTGGTCAGTCGCCTGATCCCACCACGGGGTCGCGCGCCGTCCCCATCTACCAGACCACTTCCTATCTTTTCCAGGATGCTGACCACGCAGGCCGTCTCTTCGCGCTCAAGGAATTCGGGAACATCTACACCCGCATCATGAATCCCACCACCGACGTCTTCGAAAAGCGCGTTGCGGCGCTCGAGGGCGGGGCTGCTGGCCTGGCCACCGCCTCCGGACAGGCGGCGGAAACGCTCACCATCACCACCCTCGCAGCGGCCGGCGATGAAATCATCTCCACCACTTCTCTGTATGGCGGCACGTACAACCTCTTCCACTACACTCTGCCGCGCCTCGGCATCACCGTCCGTTTTGTCGATGCCGACGATTTCGACGGCCTGCGCGCTGCAATCAACGACAAGACCCGCGCCATCTACACCGAGAGCATCGGCAACCCGAAGCTCGACGTTGTCGACATCGAACGCATGGCTTCCATCGCACACGAAAATGGCCTGCCTCTCGTGATCGACAACACCACGCCATCCCCGGCCTTGGTCCGGCCCATCGAGTGGGGCGCGGACATCGTAGTCAACTCCGCTACCAAGTTTCTGGGCGGCCACGGCACGAGCATCGGCGGCGTCATAGTCGACGCAGGCAAGTTTGACTGGGCGGCTTCGGGGCGATTCAAGGAGTTCACCGAGCCCGATCCCTCCTATCACGGCCTCTCCTATATCGAGGCATTCGGGCCGGTCGCATTTATTCTCAAGGCGCGTATTCAGGGCTTGCGCGACACCGGCGCCGCTCTCTCGCCGTTCAACGCCTTCCTGTTCCTTCAAGGGATCGAGACGTTGCATCTGCGCCTGGAGCGCCATTCGCAGAATGCCCTCGCCGTGGCACGCCACCTCGAACAGCATCCCGGCGTGGAGTGGGTCAACTACCCCGGCCTCGAATCGAGCTCTTACTTCGCACGCGCGCAGAAGTATCTGCCCAACGGCAAGGGAGCGCTCATCACCTTCGGCATCAAGGGCGGATACGATGCCGGGAAGAAACTCATCGACTCGCTCGAACTCTTTTCCCTGGTGGCGAACATCGGCGACGCCAAGTCGCTCGTGATCCACCCAGCCTCCACGACCCACCAGCAGCTTTCCGTCGAGGAACAGGCCAATACCGGCGTGACTCCGGAGATGGTCCGGCTCTCGGTGGGCATTGAAGACATCCGCGACATCCTTTCTGACCTGGATCAGGCCATCGAAGCGGCCAACGGCCACACCTTCGCGGGCGCGCCGGCAACTGTCGGCCATGCGGGACAATGAAAGGAATGAGCGAAGCCCGAACTCCGGCTCCCGGGACGGAGGCGCCCCCGGCCACGGCGAAGATTCCCGAGCCGACCTACGAAGGCGACTACGTGCTCGATGAGGCCCTGTTGCTGGATTGCGGACGCAGGCTTGCCGGCGTAACGCTCCACTTCGCGGTCTACGGGCGGCTCAATGCCGCCCGGGACAACGCCGTGCTGGTGTGCCATGCGCTGTCGGGTTCGGCGCTGGTGGGTTCCTGGTGGCCGGAGGTTTTCGCTCCAGGCGCGGTGCTTTCGCTCGAGCACGATTTCGTGATTTGTATCAACATGCTCGGATCCTGTTACGGATCGACCGGACCAGGCTCGGTCGATCCGGAAACAGGCAGGGTTTACGGCTCGGATTTCCCCCTCATCTCCATCCGCGACAATGTTCGCTCGCAGGCACAGCTGCTCGACTCGCTCGGCATTCACCGGTTGCGCCTGGTTTTGGGCGGCTCGATCGGTGGGATGCAGGCCCTGGAATGGGCCATGCTCTACCCCGGCCGCGTCGAGCGAGGGCTCATCATCGCGGTAGCGCCGCTCTCCGCCATGGGACTGGCTCTCAACCACCTTCAGAGGCAAGCCATCCAAAGCGATCCGGAATGGGAGGGGGGCAATTACCTTCCCCAGAAGCCGCCGCAGCAGGGACTCTCGCTGGCGCGACAGATTGCCATGATCAGCTACAAATCGCCGTCGCTATTCAACGAGCGATTCGCCCGCAATCCCAACCGCAACGGCGAAGATCCCTGGGAGCTTGCCGATCATGGCGGGGGCCTGATCGGGGGACGCTTCGATATCGCCGGCTACCTCGATCTCCAGGGCCGCCGATTTATCGAGCGTTTTGACGCCAACGCCTACCTCGCCATTCTGCGAACCATGGACACCTGGGATCCGCTGCACGGCCATGCGTCGCCTGAGGAAGTGTTCGGACGCATCCAGGCCCGGCTCAGCTTTGTGGGCATCAGTTCCGACTGGCTCTTCCCTCCTGAATCGGTGCGGGAGTTTGCTTATTCCATCCGGGCCGCGGGCGTGGCTGCGGACTATCGCGAGATGACCAGCGCTCACGGGCACGACGCTTTCCTCGCCGAACAGGCCGAGTTGGTTCGATTGCTCCAGTAATCCGGCTGTAAACGACATTTTACCGGCGCGCATCCAAACAGCGCAGGAACAGTTTTTGCCGGTGTGGTGTCTAAGCCGGTATGCGAGAGCTCGGGGGCTCGTCGTAACAACGGCAAGGGGAAGTTGATCGAGCCGCGCCGGGTCGCGGGGATCGAAGAATGGAAAGCTCTTTCTGGATTCCGCCGAAATCGGTCGCCGGTTGGACACACCCTGATCCGGATCAACCCAAATCCGCGTTTCTTGTGCAACTTTGCTTGTCAGGGGAGGCAGGGCTTTCTATAATCCTTCCAACACTGCCAAGGAAGCCGTTGTTTATGCTTTCTGATCCCGGGACTCAACCGCATGACTCGATCGGTTGTACTTCCGAGAGCGAGTGCTTGAATTTTGATCTCCATTCCGAATTTCCCAGGAGCACTGAATGAAGAAGTTAGTCTTTGCGTCTGTGGTGGCGCTGGTAAGCGTGGGCTTTGTTGCCTCACCCTCGTTGCGTGCCCAGGATCAGGGCCAGATCAGCATTGCCGATCCGGCTGAATACAACGCGTTCCAGATGTTCCAAACGCAAACCGATCCCAAGGCCAAGGCCGCGGCCGGGGAAAGCTTTTTGGAGAAGTATCCACAGAGTAAGGCTAAATCGATAGTGCTGGACTCCCTGCTGGACGCCTACCAGGCGGCGGGCGATCCGCAGAAGGTGGTCGATACCGCCAACAAGCTGCTGCAGGTCGATCCCAACAACCTCAAGGCCATCCTCTATTCAGTTCTGATCAAGAAGCAGCAATGCGGCAAAACCAGCGATGCGACTACTTGCGACGATGCCGCCGCCATGGCGCAGAAAGGTTTGCAGGTCCCCAAGCCGGCCGCGACCTCCGAAGATGATTGGAAAAAGCTGACCGGTGCTGCGTATCCCATCTTCCACTCGGCGATCGCCCTCGATGCCGCACTTGGCAAGAAGGATTTCAAGGCCGCGCAGGAACACTACACCGAAGAACTGAAGATGTATACCGACGATCAGTCCAAGTCCGGGCAAGGCCTCGTCGATACGTTGCAACTGGCGCAGGCATACAGCCAGCCGGGCTCCACACAGGATCTGCCCAAGGCAGTCTGGTTTTACGCGCGCGTATGGGGTTTTGCTCCCCCGGCCTACAAGGCCCAGATCGAGCCCAAGCTCGAGTACTACTACAAGAAGTTCCACGGCAGTCTCGATGGGCTCGATGCCCTCAAGCAACAGGCCGTGGCGTCGACCTTCCCGCCCGGAACGTTCCATATCGACCCAGCCAAGAGTCCTGCTGAGCAGATTCATGATCTGATTGCGGCCACGCCTGATTTGAATACCCTGGCCCTCGCCGACAAGGAAACGGTTCTGGCTGTCGGCTCAAAAGATGATGCGGACAAACTGTGGGCCTTACTGAAGGACAAGGAAACCCAGGTGCCCGGAATCGTCATTTCTGCCGATCCGAACACGATCAAAGTCGCGGTAACGCAGGATGCAAAGGACTCGAAAGTGGCGGACTTCATTGTCAACTTGAAGAAGCCGCTCACCGACGCCGACCTCAAGACCATCGTGCCTGGCTTCGAGTTCAAGACCCAGCCGGACAACGAGTTGGTCGGAACCTACGACTCCTACAGGCAGGTTCCTGCCACCGACACAACCGCGCAGGCTGCCGAGATCGTTCTGCGTGATGGCGAATTCATTCCAAAGAAGAAAACCGCCCCTGTGCACCATGCGCCAGTCCACCATCCGGCGACCCACTAAACGGGTCCGGAACCAAGAGTGGTGAATGACTATCAGGCTCACCACTCTCCAACTCCTGGGATCAGCAAAGGGCAGCCTTGGCAGGCTGCCCTTTTTCTCAGTCCAGGATCATCCCTGGCCACCGCCTCCCGGGCTCGGCTGAACCCTGGCAAATCCAACCGTAGTGGTAGTCTAGAGGGAGCATGCTGTGTATCAAGCCTCCCCTGGCCCTGTTGATATTCATGTCCGCTGCCGCCTGCGCATTGCTTGGAGCCCAGACCAGTTCCGAGCCCCCGCCTTCGCAATTTGAAGCCGGCAACAAGAACCTGAAATGGGCTGATTCCATCAAGATCCTGTCGGCGGATCAAATGACCCGGCACGATCGCGACCTCGAGGCGGATGCGGAAGCCTCGATTCAGGAACGGGCGGGATTTCAGAACCTGGAATTCAACCAGGGCTCATGGACCTATCAGCAGCTGGTGTGTCCAGCCTTGCCCAATCACCTGCTCCTGCGCTTCTCGCGCAATGAGGGCACGGGCGAGATGAGCATGTTTTCCGCCGCGATCCCGCGCAATGGCGACGGGAGGGTGCGCATCATTCCCATCGTGCGCAAGGGCTATTCGCTCTTCTCGCCGGCGCCTATCGGTGCCCTCACCATCGCGTCGTTCAATCGTATCCGGTCCGAAGAGAATTCCGACTGGCGGGCAAACTGGCTGGGGACCGGTCTTTGCTATGCGGCCCTGGCAGGCGCCAACCCGCGGCCGGCGGAGTTGCCACCGCACCCGTCCGAGACGGAACTCGTACCGGTCACGCTTGAGCCCACGCTCGTCTTGACAATTGACGGCGGAGCCATCGTCCGCTTTGCGGATGTTTCCACCATGCCCCACCCCATGGAGTGGAACCTGATTTTCGATCGCAAGGGTACGCTGGTGAAGGCCACTCATTCTCCGGCTTCGGTGATCCGCGCTCGGCCGGATCCGGTCCGTGTTCTGGGCATCGAGGACGTTGACCCGGCCTTCAAGCAACCCTGAACCTGGCGTTCCGCTACTCGCCCAGCATGATGCGCTGAACCGCCGATGCACGCCCCGTCAGAGCGTCGCATGTAATCAACACGCCGCACATTTTAGCGTTGCCCTTCGCGGCTTCGAACTTGCCCGGCATTCCGGTGAGGAACCGGTGAAGCACGAGCTCAGTTTCCACGCCGATCACGCTGTCATAGGGACCGCTCATGCCCACGTCGGTCTGATAGGCGGTTCCTTTCGGGAGTACGCGCTCGTCCGCAGTCGGGATATGGGTATGCGTTCCCAGTACCGCCGTTACCCGGCCGTCCAGGTGCCAGCCCATGGCCACCTTCTCGCTGGTTGCTTCGGCATGGAAATCGACCACGATGACCTTGGCAGCGACTCTCTTGAGCACATCGTTGATGGCGTGAAATGGATCGTTTGTGCCGTTCATGAACACCCGGCCCATCAGGTTGATCACGGCGTACGGGATGCCGCTCGATGTTGTGCCCTCATACACCCCGTGTCCGGGCAGCCCAGGCTGCAGATTCACCGGCCGCAGCACCCGTCGCGGTCGTTCCCGGCTCTCTTCCGGAACCGAAGCCAGGTAATCCAGCAGCTCGCGCTTGTCCCAAACGTGATTTCCGGTCGTGAGCACATCGGCCCCGAGTTCGAAAACATCGTCGGCAATCTGAGGGGTCACGCCAAAGCCGCCGGCCGCGTTCTCCACGTTGACGACCACGAGGTCGACCTCATTGGACTCGCAAACATGACCGATATGCTCGCGCACGATTTTGCGCCCGGCACTTCCGAAAATATCGCCGACGAAAAGAATCTTCAAGGTAGGTTGAGCTCCTGCGTGAGACGAGCGAGGGACCCGGGAGCAGGGACCAGGGAACAGAAAGACAATCCCGCCGTGCGCCCCCGGGGACGAACAGGTGACCTATGGAGCTGAAATCGCGAAGACATTAACTGATCCCTGATCCCTGTTCCCTGTTCCCTGCGCTTCTCATCAGCGGAAACAGGATCACATCCCGGATCGATTTGGACCCTGTCAGCAGCATGACCAGCCGGTCGACGCCCAGGCCTTCTCCGCCTGTAGGGGGCAAACCGTAGGCCAAGGCGCGCACGTAGTCCTCGTCCATCTGGTGCGCTTCGTCATCTCCCCGCCCGCGCTCCTTCAATTGCTGTTCAAATCGCTTGTGTTGCTCCTCCGGATCGTTCAATTCGCTGAAGGCGTTGCCCAGTTCGAATCCGCCCGCGAAAAACTCGAAGCGCTCCACGTGGTCCGGATCGTCGGGCTTGGCTTTCGACAGCGGCGAAACCTCGATCGGATAGTCATAAATAATCGTCGGCTGGATGAGGAACGGCTCGACGACTGCTTCAAACAGGTTGTAGACCGTCTTCCCCAGCGGAGCGCCCTTGGTTGAATCGTAGTAGACCGCCGTCGCGGCTTCGCGAATCCTCTTCAGTTCCGCCAGCCGCTCCGGTTCGATCTGCGCGGTCTCGCCTGCCGCCTGTTCTAGCGAACTGATGGCGGCATGCAACCGGGATTGCAACACCTGGGTTGAATCGAAGGCTGTCAACGCCGGACTGGGCCCCGCTTCCTGCGGCCAGTAATGGCGAATCGCCTCGCGCATCGTCAACCGATGCCACCTGGCCAGATCGATAGTATTCCCGTTGAACTCGATGACCGTCGTCCCGTTCACCTCGCGGGCCACAAACGCGATCATCTCCTCGGTGAGTCGCATCAGGTCGTGGTAGTTCGCGTAGGCCTGGTAGAACTCGAGCATCGTGAACTCAGGATTGTGCTGGGTGCTGATGCCTTCATTGCGGAAATTGCGGTTGATCTCGTAGACGCGATCGAGGCCGCCCACCACTAGCCGCTTCAGGTAGAGTTCAGGCGCGATGCGCAGAAACAAATCCATGTCCAGCGCGTTGTGATGGGTGCGGAATGGCCGCGCCGCCGCGCCGCCGGCGACCTGCTGCATCATCGGCGTTTCCACTTCCAGAAAACCGCGCTCGTCGAAGAACCGCCGCAGAGCTTTCAGAACTCCGGCCCGCTTGACGAATACCTCCCGGGCATCCAGATTCGTGAACAGGTCTACGTAGCGCTGGCGATAGCGTAGTTCGACATCGGCCAGCCCGTGAAATTTTTCCGGGAGCGCGAGCATGGCCTTGGCTAGAAACGTCAACCGCTCTACATGCACCGTCAGCTCGCCCGTGCGGGTACGAAAGAGGTAGCCCGTCACGCCGATGTGGTCGCCAAGATCGAGAAGCTTGTAGAGCGCGAACCCCTTTTCGCCGATGGCGTCGAGGCGAACGTAGATCTGCAGGCGCTCGCCCCCCTGCTGCAGGGTGGCGAATCCCGCCTTGCCCTGCTGGCGGATGGCCATGATGCGCCCCGCGATCGCAACCGTCACGCGCTTGGCTTCCAGGTCTTCCCCCTGGGCCTCGTTCCACTGCGCGCGAATATCCGCAAGGGTATGCGAGAAAGGAAACTGGTTCGGATAGACTGCCTGTCCCAGCTTCTCGATCTCTACCAATTTATCTTTGCGCAATTCAAAAAGATTGCGCTCGAACTCCGATTCGAACACGTTTTCCTTTCCGGATGTTGCACTTGGCCCAACAGGGAAGTATACCCGCTCCTCCGGTGGCGCTGTATGCTTGACACTGGCGCTCATGCCCTTCAACCGCCCCATCCCGGACCCCTCACCGCGGCGCAAAAGCTCCAGCGGACTCGAGACCCTGGTGCAGGCTGAGAAGCTGATGCAGATAGCGATTCTCCTGCCCTCCGCGGCCTTCATCGGGTGGCTCCTCGGCGCATGGGCCGACAAAGCCTGGCATCAATCGTGGATCGGGCTCGCGGGCATGGTCTTCGGCGGCATTTCCGGAATCGTCTACGTGGTTCGTCTTGTCCTCTCCACCGGCGCAGACACCCAAATCGGGAACGACGACACGAAGCCATGAGCGACGAGACTTCGCCCATCGCCGCGCTTACGGACGAGGCCCTTCAGGCTCTGCTCAAACACGCTATCCGCGACACGCTGATTCTGGGGCTGATTGCCACGTTGATTCTGCTGTTCGCCTCCGGCTGGCGCAACGCCGCCATGCTGGCCGTGGGCGCCATCATCTCGGCCGCCAGCATCCTGGAATGGCAGCGTCTCATTCGCCTCTTCAACGACCGGCTCGACCAGAAGAAAACCCCCAAAGGCGCGGCCACGGTGGTCGTCTTCTTTATGATCCGGCTGGCCATCTTTGCGGCGGCTATTTATGGTAGCCTGAAGTGTTTCCAGGGTTCGGCTATTGCGCTCTTGTGCGGCCTCGGTCTGGCCATGATCGCCATGGCCTGGGAAGCGCTCCGGCTGCTCAAAGATTGAGGCCGGGTAATTGCTGCGCGCACCCCGATCGGAAACAGAAAGTCATTCGTCTTCATGCATGAGAATTTGGCGATTACGAAGCTGCTGAATCACCTCTTCGGGCCCTCGATAGTGTCGGTGATGAACATGCTGGGCATTCATGCCGCCCATCCCGACGCCCCAATCGACAATGCTTTTGCGCTTGAACTCACAGTGGCGGCGGGGCTTGTTCTGTTCTTTCTGATTGTCCGTTTTACGCTCTCGGTCGAGAAGCCCAACCCCGCACAGCAAATCGCCGAAATGATCCACGAGTTCACCGGCAGCACCGCGGATCAGATCATCGGCCACGGCTATCAACGTTTCCAGGCCTTTGTAACTTGCGTCTTTCTGTTCATCGTCATCAACAACCTGCTGGGCCTGATCCCTGGCATTGTTACCCCCACCAGCCACCCGGTAGTGCCGCTGGGCATTGCGCTCTGCACCTTCGCCTACTACAACTTTTACGGGCTCAAAGAGCAGGGCTTCGTCGGCTACATGAAGCATTTCGCCGGCCCGATCTGGTGGATTGCGTGGCTCCTGTTCCCGATTGAGGTCATCTCCCACCTGGCGCGCGTCATGTCGCTCACCATTCGTCTCTACGCCAACATGTTCGCCAGCGACCTCGTGACCCTGGTGTTCTTCTCGCTGGTTCCGGTCGGGATTCCAGTGATCTTTCTCGGC
>Ga0206794_1067_pt3 | contig 19102 bp, 17 predicted proteins | sample Alteio_BWOrgCont_70_FD_152877 | JGI IMG/M metagenome (GOLD analysis project Ga0206794, IMG submission 152877) | Enriched cells from forest soil in Barre Woods Harvard Forest LTER site, Petersham, Massachusetts, United States -... | ecosystem: Environmental > Terrestrial > Soil > Temperate forest >...
AAATACACAATCTTAAAAAAATACATACCTTTAAAATTAACGCCATGTTAATTTTAAAACCATTTCAACAATATTAAACTGCGATAGTTAACGCCGAGAATAACACGGTTGCGAAAATAAAGATATCAATGAATTTAGATTCACAAATATTACAATACTTTAATAGCCTTGCTTGTAAAAATGAATTTTGGTTCAACCTGTTCAATGTATGTGGTAATATTGAAATAATACGCGCAGGGCCTGTTTTTGCCTGTTTTATTTATGTTTCGTTTTCAAATTTCTCTGTAAATGCAAAAAGTAAGATATTGTTAGGCCTTTTTGGGGCGTGTATATGTTTAATTATTTCTGTTTACTGTCAAAGTCATTGGCATCTCCATTTGCGCCCGGTTTTTGATGGATCATTAAATATCTGCAATTTACTTAAATGGGATAAATCAAATTGGGGTAACAGGCTTTATTCATTTCCAAGTGATACTGCAACTATTTATTTCGCCATGTCCTCGATTATTTTTCTCCAAAACAGGAAACTTGGACTTTTCTCTTTCTTATGGATCGCGTTTTCCGTGGGAATGAGCAGGGTTGCTTTAGGTATTCACTATCCGAGCGATATTGTGGGCGGCCTTATTCTAGGTTTTACCGTTATTTTTGCCTTTTCACAAATAAAAATTGCGAAAAAAAAGATTGAAGGCTTATTAATTAAATATGATCCAAAGTTTAATTTGTTTAACATTTTAATAGTAGTGTTTTGTGCAGAGGCTTATTCCCTATTCCCCAGCATATTGAAAATCCTTGGTTTTGTAATGCATCGTAAGTTCAATTAAGAAGCGTGGTAAAATTGCAATTAACGCCCTTTCTGACGCGAATGCAATACAGCCTGAATGGTGAGTGTTCATGTGCCATAATCGATGTGCCTGAATCTTGGCTCTTTGTCGCATGATTAATAACAGAAAATATTTCAAATAATAAATTAATGCTAATTTTAATGAATTTTCAGGCTGATAAATATGACTACTCCAGGCGGGCGATCAAACAAAAATCAATCAAAAGGAAAACGACCACAGGCTCACCAATTGACTCATGATGAGCTCAAAAAGGCGTATGACTTTAGCCCTATAGGCGTATTGGCCTTTGATGCTGATGGAATTGTGAATTACGCTAACAACACTGCACTTGCCTATTCGGGTTTGCAAAGCATTGATGTATTAGGTCAGCCGATACTTAACCTGTATGAGGATGCGTTACCGGCTAAGCCAAACGAAACCCGGCTTACGGAGCTGGAGGAGATCACAGACCAGGAATTCACGGTAAAAACGCAAACCGGCGAAAGATGTGTGCTGGTAAGCTCGAAAGTTCATCGCGGGGCAGGAACAGGTATTCAAACCTATCTTTTTATCCGCGATATCTCCGCGCTTAAGAAAAAGGAAAATCTCTTTTCTTATCTAAACCGGGCAGCAACAGCACTGGCGGAGACCAGGGATACTGCCAGCGCGCTGCAACAGATATCACAATTTATCGTACCAAAATTCGCTAATTGGTTTACCATAGACCTGTTAAAAGAAGACCACCTCGAACTGCTGCTGTTAAAACACGAGGATCCGGCTAAGATCGAGTGGGCTTACCAGTACCGCAAAAATTACCCCGCCGATCTTAACGCCAATAGCGGGCCTGCGGTTGTGTTAAAAACCAAAAAACCCGGTTTTGTACCTGTCGTAACAGAACAAATGTTCGATGCTTTGGTCACCGATCCGGTACAACGGGAGGAAATAAGAAAAATCGGTATGCATTCTTTGATCGTTATGCCGATGACAGCAAAGGATAAGGTCACCGGCCTGGTGAATTTTATTTCCTCCAGGCCAGATCGTCATTTTGATGAAGCGGATTTAGATTTTGCCCAACACTTTGCCAGCCTTATTGGCCTTGTGCTGGAAAATGCCCGCCTGAACGAAGACGCGGAAATTGAACTAATTTTAAGAAAACAAAGTGAGGAGCGGTTCCGGTTTTTGACGGATGCCATACCTCATAAGATGTGGACCTCGGGACCTGATGGCCGCGCGACCTATTATAACCGGCAGTGGCATGAGTATACCGGCATTGAGGGCTTTGAAGCTCTAAGGGAAAAGATATGGGATTTTATACATCCCGATGACCGCGCCCTTGCAGCTGTTGAGTGGCCAAAGGCCGTTAAAAATGGCGAGCCTATGGAAATGGAACACCGGTTAAGGCGTTATGACGGCGTTTACCACTGGCATCTCAGCCGTTTTACTGCGCATAAAGATGATGAAGGGCAGATCATGCTGTGGGTCGGTACCAGTACTGATATACACGAGCAGAAAGTTGCAGGTATGGAATTGGCTGCGGCCAATGAAGAGCTGTCAGCAGCCAATGAGGAACTAGCCGCTATGAATGAAGAAGTGGCGACGACCAACGAGGAACTTAATGAGACACAGTACAACCTGGTACGGGTAAACGCTGACCTGGCCAGGGGCGAAAAGCTTTTCAGGTCCATCGTCCTGAATATTCCCGGGGCACTGATCATTGTAATTGACAAAGACCACAGGTACATTGCGATTGAAGGGGACATTATGGGGAAATTGGGGTACGACAGGAAAGACTATGAAGGAAAGCACCCCACAGAAATAGGCCCGCCCGAACGGTACGAGGCTTCGAGGCACCTTTATGAAAGGGTAATGGCGGGAGAAAAGTTTTCGGTGGAACGAAAATCTGAAAACGGTGAAGATTATGTGGTTCATTTTGTGCCGCTTAAAAATGATGACGAGGTATATGCCGGGCTCATCATCGCCCTGAACGTTTCAGATATTAAAAAGGCCGAAGAAAGGAGCGCGAAGCTGGCAGCGATAGTTGACTCGACAGACGATGCTATCATCAGCAAAACACTGGAAAGCGTTATTACCAGTTGGAACGCCTCCGCTGAACGGATGTTTGGTTATACGGCGGATGAAATTATTGGTGAAACGATATATAAACTCTTCCCGCCCGACCGGTACGAGGAAGAGCCGCGGATACTTGCACGTTTAAAAAGCGGGGAGCGCGTAACGCATTTTGAGACGCAGCGTGTAACCAAAGATGGCCGGCTGCTGGATGTCTCTTTAACAATTTCGCCTGTTAAAGATGCGCAGGGCAGGATCATCGGCCTGTCAAAAATAGCGCGGGATATTACCGAAAAGAAGATGGATGAGGTCAGGAAAAACGATTTTATCGGCATGGTGAGCCATGAACTGAAAACGCCGCTGACTTCGCTTAACGCTATAGTGCAAGTTGTAAGCGCTAAATTGAAAAACAGTGAAGATCCCTTTTTGCCGGGCGCTATGGAACGCGCAAATATGCAGGTGAAACGGATGACCGGCATGATCAACGGTTTCCTTAGTGTTTCGCGCCTGGAGGCGGGTAAGATACTCATTGAAAAACAACCTTTCGACCTCGGCGAGCTTTTGGAGGAAATATCGGACGAAACCAGGCTGGTGCTTACTACACATACAATCAGGCTGTCAATACCGGCGCCTGTTGAAGTTAATGCCGACCGGGATAAGATCAGTTCCGTGATCTCCAACCTCGTCAGCAACGCCGTCAAATATTCGCCGAACGGCAAGCTGATCGAAATAGAATGCCGTACAAAGGGTGATAATGTCATAGTAAGCGTGAAAGATGAAGGGATAGGCATAAAGCCACAGGACCTTGCCCAAATATTCGACCGTTATTACCGCGTTGAAACCAATAACACGCGCCATATCGCCGGTTTCGGCATAGGCTTGTACCTGAGCGCCGAGATCATCAAGCGGCACGACGGCGAAATTTGGGTAGAAAGTGAAAGCGGCAAGGGGTCGACGTTTTACTTTAGTTTGCCGTTGGGGGTGTAAACGCTACTACCCAATGACCGAAAATTAACAGCGTTCGCGTTCACTTCGCATAAGCACACGCAATATTAAATACATGAACGCCTGAAAATCAAGTAGTTGATTTTTGAAAATATTAAAAATATGCATAAACGACATTTCGCGGTAACACCGATGGGGTGATGGGAATATCAGCGGTTTCTTGCGCGAGAATGCAGCGCAAAGGCCTAAAGAGGTGGGGTTCTCGTGCACCGCTGATAGGTATCGAACTTTATTTTAACGTTAAAATTATTTTACATATATCTACAAAACAAACTTGCGATTTTATATAGTATGCGTGGCCAAATTTCGTTAAACCTAAAACTTTTCTCCGGCACACGAGTGCACCACCTCTTTAGGTCTGCGCTGCACACTCGCGCGAGAGACGGCGATAATAATTATGAGATCACTACAGACGAAATGACTGCCTTATCCCTTGATTCCTTTCAACAAATATGGGATGCCCCTGAAAATGAGCAATGGAATGATTTTATAAAAGGCCGTGTTTTTAAATATACCGTATAACCAAATTATTGGCCTCCGCACTCTACTTATTTACCATTTCATATAATTGATTGGCGGAAAGGTTGGCTTTGCTATTGTTAACAGTCATTAAGATAACATATAAGAACTTCCCTTTCTTTATAAACAATATAGCGGCGGGGATATTAGATTTATCGGCTTTAGCGACAATATCATTTGGGCCTTCATTATATTTTATGGAAAATTCATTAAATTCAAAATAGTATGATGCCAAGCTATCGGTCTGTGCAATGATTTTATAAGGATTTCCAGTATAAGTTAAATTAACGGTTTTTACTTTGGGCGTCGAGCCTGATTTTTTGTTCATAACAAAATTGTAGCTGGGTAACTCAGAATAAACCTCATCGTAACTCAAACTTGAAGTTCCATTTTGAATATTTATTAGCTTTTTAACGCTCAAATTTTCGGATAAAATTAGCCTATAAACAAATAGATCATACTTTTTATCATAAACATAATCCGATTCAGGTTCCCTTTGGTTGCTTTTAACGGTAGCGAGAATCTGTAGTTTGCTCTGAGCCTCCTTAGTGAATAAATTGGAATATTCAGGCAAAGAGACATTTGACGAAGTTTCGTGATCAGTAATTATTATATAAATGAGTTTTGCAGCTCCTACAACAATTATGATCAATATAACGACAATTCGTGAAAACCATTTATTGCTTATAAATTTCTTCATTTCGTTAATTTATATAGTGCTCGACGTATTGCGCAAGTTCAATCCCCCTCAAAAACAAAACCCCCTCTCTCTGGCATACCCTTCAATCCTCGCTCCCGCCGCCGCATCCAGTAATATCTCACAATTAGGATGCAGCTGCACTACTGATGCAGGTATATCTGTTGTCACCGGTCCAAGTATGGCCTGTTCAATAATTTCGGCTTTGTGGGCGCCTTTGGCAATCAGGATGAGTTTGCGGGTGTGCATAATGTTTTTAATTCCCCTGGTAAGGCCGCCTAAAACGGTGCCGGCGGGTACCTGGGTTTCGCGGCGCACGCGGGCTTCAAAATCAGGGTCCATGGGCGATACCCAGGTTTCGCTTTCAAAGGGAGTGCCGGGCTGGTTTATGCCGATGTGGCCGTTGCTGCCTATGCCAAGCATTTGCAGGTCGGCGCCGCCGCGTTCGGCGAGGCGTTTTTCAAACAGCAGGCTTTCAGCTTCAAAATCATCCGAAAGGGTAGGGGGCATAATAAAGTTTTCATCGGGTATGCCAAGCGGGCCTGCTATTTGATTAAGGATCATCGTATAGCAACTGCCCGCATATTCGCGCGGCAAATTGGTAAGCTCATCCACATTAAAAAGTGTGATACCGGAAACATCAAAAGGGTATTTCGCATGAATTTCGGAAACGATGCGGTGCATGCCCATGGTAGTTTGCCCGGTGGAAAGGCCGATTACCGCATCCCGCTTTTCCAGCATTTGCGCAATAATGCGCCAGGCCGCAGTTATGTCAAATTCTTCTTCGTTTTTTGTGATGGTGATCTTCATTTTATTTTCAATATAACTTAGGTTATTTTTTGTCGAAACGCCAGTTGCAGCTTCTTTCGGACTTCCGGACTTTCCGACTTTCGGACTACTTTATAAATCTTTTAACTCCTCTGCGAAAAATAAATCCAACGCTTCTGCAGCATTAATTTCATCTTCGCCTTCAATCGTTACAGTAACGGTTTCGCCGCCTTTTATGGTGAGCGAAAGCAGGTTGATCATGCTGTTTAGCCGCACGGTTTTCCCGCCCTTTTGTATATTAACCACCGACTTAAAATTCTTTACCAGCCTGATCAGCGTGGTTGCGGGCCGGGCATGCAGGCCCTGCGGGGCTGTTATAGTATATTGTTTTGTTATCATGCGTTCAATGCTGTTAAATAAGCTGTAATTTTATCAGAGCTGTCCATGGCCATCACCTTGCCGCAAACCTGTTTTGCCTCCGCTTGGCTGTGGTTAATAATGATATTTTTTATGGCCGGGATAGCTGCCGCGCTCATCGAAAACTCTTCCAATCCCATGCCCAGCAATAACAATGTGGCCAGCGGGTCGCCCGCCATTTCGCCGCACATGCCCACGTGGATATGATGTTTATGACCCTGTTCAATGACATTACTGATCAGTCGTAATACTCCCGGGTTAAAGGGATCGTAAAGATGGGTTATTTTTTCGTTCATCCGGTCGACTGCCAGCGTGTACTGGCAAAGATCGTTGGTGCCGATGCTGAAAAAATCCACCTCTTTTGCCAGGATATCCGCTGTTATCGCTGCGGATGGTATCTCGATCATTATCCCAACTTTTATGTCCGCTTTAAAGCGAATATTTTCAAACAACAACTCTTTTTTTGCATCTTCAAGGATTTTTTTAGCGGCCCTTACTTCCTGTATATTGGAGATCATCGGGAACATGATCCGCAGATCGCCAAACATGCCGGCCCTTAGGATGGCTTTAAGCTGGGTAATAAACAGGTCTGTACGGTCAAGGCAGATCCTGATGGCGCGGTAGCCTAAAAACGGGTTAAGCTCGGCTGGGATGTTAAAATAAGGCAGCTGTTTGTCGCCGCCAACATCGATCGTCCGTACAATTACCGCTTTGTTTTTTGATTTGAGCGCAGCCTGTTTATAAAACTCAAACTGTTCTTCTTCGGATGGGAAGGAATCGCGGTTCATAAACAATAGTTCCGTCCTGAAAAGGCCAACACCGTCGCCTCCATTGCGGTGCACCTCCTCCATGTCATCCGCGCCGGAGATATTGGCCGATAACATCGCCTTTTTTCCATCGGTTGTGACTGCCGCTACGTTTTTTAAAGCGCTTAGTTTTTCGGTTTGCTGATTTTGTGCCTCTCTTTTTGACCGATAATCTTCAATTATTTTTTCCTGTGGATTGATATAAACCAGGCCACTCAATCCATCCAAAATAACCACATCATCGTTTTGTATAGACATTAATCCATCCCCGCAGCCCACCACCGCCGGGATACCTTTTGCTTTCGCGATAATGGCGGCATGGCTTGTTTTACTGCCTGCCCTTGTGGCAAAGCCGGTGACGTGTTTTATATCCATCGAAATGGTGTCCGATGGACTGATGTCATCTGCAATAATAATGGTACCAGGGTTAAACTTTGCAGTATCGCTATGCTGTTTGTTCAGGTGTTTTAAAATGCGGGCGCCAATATCCTTAATATCTGCCGAGCGCGCCCGCATATATTCATCTTCCATGCTTTCAAAAACCTGCACCACGTCAGCAATTACTTCAACAAGCGCGTCATTGGCGGTTTTTCTTTCGGATTGAATTTTTTCAATAACATCTTCGGCTATTTGCGGGTCGCCGATCAGTTCTATTTGTGCTTCAAGGATAGCCAGTTCATCCTCCACCGCGGATAGTTTCGCGGTTGCGATGATGGTTTCTATTTCGGCTACAGCCAGATCAATAGCAGTATTAAAACTTGCCACCGCTTCAATGATTTCGTCCTCATCCTTTAATAAAATGCCGGAAACAACAGCTTCGGCCTTTTTAATCACAAAAGCTTTCCCGATGGCTATGCCGGGTGAAACGCCGGTTCCGTTTATCTTCTCCATCTTATGCAAAAACATGGATCATGCTGCCCACAAACCCTAATACCAGCAATCCTAATAATAAATACGTGGTTTTAACCTGTTTCCTTACAAAAAAATACACCAAAAAAGTTAATCCCAATGGTATGATAGATGGAACAATTTGATCCAAAACACTCTGTAAAGTTATGGCCGATTTTGCCGATCCAAAAGTAATGGGCGTATTTATGGCGATCAGCGTTGCGGGCATAGCGCCAACAACCATCAGCCCCAAAATAGACGCGCCTTTGGTCAGCCTGTCCATCACATTGTTTTTGGCCAGGTTTTGTAAAAATTTGGTGCCGGCATTGTAACCAATAAAGGTAAGGTTGTACCTGAGCAGCAGGTGCGGTACATTAAATATCAATATAAAAAGCACCGGCCCCATCAAATTGCCCTTAATGGCCAGCGAGGTGCCAACGCCTGCGGCAATAACTTTAAATGTTCCCCAAAATAAGGAATCGAACACGCCCGCCAGCGGCCCCATTAAGCCAAGCTTAACTGAATTGATGGATTCGTCATCAAAATCAGCATCCGAACTATTTTGTTCTTCCATAGCAGCTGTTATTCCTAAGATCAGCGTTGAGCCGTACGGACTGGTATTAAAAAATGTTAAATGCCTTTTCAGCGCGGCAGCCATGGATTCTTTAGTCGTATAAAGTTTTTTCAGGGCCGGGATAACTGCAAAAGCAAAGCCTGTATTTTGCCAGGTCTCAAAGTTGAAATTGGCTTCCAATACCAGCGATCTTAAAAAAATGTTCCTTATATCCCGGTGGTTTAATTTTTGAATTGCTTTCAGCGGGGGATCGGCATCGCGCTCAAACTCATCATCGTCTGCAGGTTCTTTTGGCGTAACCTGTGTTACAATAAGCGCGATAATAACCCCAAGGCCGCCGATAGCGATAACCGGTAATTTTAAATAAGCCGCCAGCATAAAGCCCAGGAAAAAATACGGCGCTACTTTTTTGTTGAACATCAGGTTCATCAAAAGCGCAAACCCAAGGGCAGGCAGCATATTACCCGCCACTTGCAAACCGGACTGTACCCATTTGGGTATCATATCCAAAAAGGATTTCATGGCCCCGGCGCCCAATTGCAAAGTCAGCAAAATAATAGCGCCCATCAGTAATGGCCTTAATAAGCCCGACGCGATATGCAATTGTTGTATCTTTTTATAATCGCCATCCTCAGCATATTTGTCAAATTTTTTATTAAGCATGGCCCGCAATACAAACAGCCCGCTGATGACCATTTCGGCCAGTATGGAAACAGGAACAGCGATAGCCAGCGCAATGGCCGGCCCCTTGCCCGAGATAATGGCGAAAGCAGTGCCCAAAACCCCGCCGGTCACCACATCAGGCGGGATAGCAGCGCCTACCTTGATGTTTCCCATAAATATCAGCTCAAGTGTAGCACCTATCATTACGCCCTGCGTCAAGTCGCCAAGTACAAGGCCTACCAGCGGCCCCAATACCAGCGGACGGCTTAGCAGGGTGGTCCCCAAAAAATCTTCGGAGTGGCCAAATACGGCTATTAAGGCGATGAGGATGTAGGATAGTGACACTCCGGTTGTTATTTGTAATTATTATGGATAATTTAAAAAAAATTCATACAAGGGCGCTCCTTGCTCCGTTAGGAGCAACAGGTCGGTAGCAATAGAAATAAACAAAGTACCGTGCCTTTAGGTACGGAACTTCGCCGAGTTGCTTACCTACGGCATGCTATCCCGATTTCTATTTATTTTCTACCGATATATTGCTCCTCCGGAGCAATTTTTGTCTTCTTACTTTAAGTTATTTCTTGTCGAAATATCGGTTGCAACTTCTTTCGGACTTCCGGTCCCGATAGCTATCGGGGTTACTGACTTTCGGACTTCTCTCAAATCAAACCTTCAACCATCTGCCTGCTATCTGTCGGTACCTGCCTGATTTCCAATTCAATGCCCTTATCCAATAATTCCCGGATGATGCTTATGTCATCTTCACTAACTGCAATGGCCTTTGAAATAAGTTTGGCGCCTTCCTTTGTCCGCAAGCCGCCAAAGTTTACCGATCTAATTTCAGCTACTTCGTTTACCATCACATTGGCATCTTTTACGCTGTTTACCAATAGCAGTACTTTCAGGTTTCTGCTCTTTTCATCATTCAAAAAAATTGCCGCGTCGTTTAATGATTTTATCAAAAGCTTTGTCCCTGCCGGTTTTGCAAGGCCCAGGGTCATTTTCATAAACTCGTCTCTCGCGACTTTGTCGTTGGCAATTAAAATGCAGTCAGCCCCCAAAGCGGGTGTCCAGGTAAAGGCAACCTGGCCATGCAATAACCGGTCGTCTATCCGGGTTAATTTAATCATTTTCGTTACCGGTTTGGGTGCTTATTAACTTATTTACATAAACCATTTGTTCCTTTGCATTATCAATGGCAGAAGCAATTACCTCTTCAATCTGGTCGTCCGCATCAGCCATCAATATTTCAATAACCAGCGGTAAGTTAAACCCCGAAACGATATGAACATTTGGCCTAAGGGTATGCTGCAACAGCATATTGGTGACACTGCCGCCCAAAATATCGGCAAAGACAACCAACTCGTCATTATCGGCAACCTGCGCCATAACTTCGTTTATCTCTGCCTCAATGGACTTGTTGTCATCAACATAGGCCTGTATTAAAAACACGTTGTCCATAGCGCCGATAATGATGTCGAGGGACGATTTTATCCCCGCAGCAAATGTGCCATGTGTTGCGACCAGGAATTTTCTTGCGCCAGCGCTTTTCTCCACCAGGTATTGATTTTAAAGTTTTACAGGGGTATTGGTTTATCAGATCGTGCCGTTTGATCAGGGACAATCAGCCTCACAATATATGAATTTTTATGATTTACAATGAGTAACCGCTGAATAAATGATTATTGAAGTGAATTCCCTCCGTCGGGTGTTTGTTTTTAGTTTAGCGGACCCAATGCTAAATTTGATAAGGCTGGATTACTGGCAGTTATTAAAAAAATACCGGACAACCGGGGACTGTATTTGACGCACAGCCATCCCAACTGCCCGGTAATATCCATTGCGGAACTATTTCGTCTGAACCCGGTACCGGTTATTTAAACTTAGAGGCTGTTGCGCGGTTAAGCCTTTATATCAATACCCCCATAACTATACTTCCTACCGGGGCGACCTGATTGGTTATGACGCTACCGACCGTTTTTTCGCTGATTGCACCTTAAGAGGACCAAATGTCCAACCCAGCTATTGGACTAATTGAAGCGGGCCCCATCTTCCGTATAACAGCCGCATAAACCTTTTTCGTAACACACCGTTTGCGAGGACAGTACAAAGTGAAACAAAGAAGAGAGACCAGTATGCCCTATGCAAACTGAAACTGATGATAGATAAAATGCCCGAGATCATCTTTTTTACGGGTGTTTGTATTGTGGTCATGTCTACCTTGTTTGGTGTTGGCTTTTGCGTGGTATCTTTCGGGAGAGGCTTTTTCGCAGGGGGATGTACGCCGTCGCCGCAGCTGCTGCATAATGCCACGAGTGCAATCGCTGCGACGAGTGCGGGTAAATAGAGAATTTTTTTCATGGTCGTGATAATTAATAAGTTGTAAATGAGTTTGATGTATAAAAATAGTGTAAAATTCAAACATAAAAGGAATATATATTATTTATTTATCCGGCGCAGGGGGTGGCGGATGTTTCTCCTATTTGTTGCCTGTTTATATTTCTCCAGTTCCTGGTAAAGCAATCCAATATCTATTAAAAGTATAATTACGTCTCCGGTAAGTAATGGCACTTTACGAAATAATATTAAAAAAAGGGCCAGTATGCCTTATGCAAACTGGCCTTTCAATTATAAAAAATGCCTGGAATTATTTTTCCGCAGCATAATATACACTATCGCCGGTGTCTCTTTTCGCTCAGTTTTTCGGGTCAGGCTTTTTTGTTGCAGGAGGGTGAACGCCATCAGCCGGCAGGGCCAATGCCACCACTGCAAGGACCACAATTGCGGCTACAAGGATTTTTGTTGTTGTCATCATAATTAATGAGTTGTGAATAAGTTTATATAAAAATAAAACAAAGATTTTAAATAAAAGGCATATAAATATTTATTTATCCGGAGCAGGGGGTGTTATATGTTTCTCCCACTTTTGCAGGTTAGTTAACCGGATTTTTAGCCAGGTGGTAAGGTGGTGATGTGTTGGCACCATAATGCCTGCAAGGCAAACAAATATTAAAAACTCTATCAGTGGGGTATTATTTGTAAACCTCCCGACAATGGGATGGATCAGTAAAGTAAAAAACTCGAACAGGAACAATATCGACAGCACGCTCATAAATTCAATGATCCGGTGGTGCACCTTTATTTTACCCAACAATAACGAGACCAAAAAAAATACAGGTATAAATAGTGCGATCAATGACAACTGCAGGTTATTTCTCCTTTCTTCTTCGCGCTGCGTTTTCAATTCAGCAATTTCCTGCTCGCGAACCTGTTCCTCGTACTTTAATTTTTGCAATTGTTTTACCTTTTCCTGGTCAAATAAGCTGTCTCTTGCCACGGCTGCGGTTCTCAGGTAATCGTACGCGAGGTCCTTATTACTTTTTCCGTATAGGCCGGCCAGCTTGGTGCTCGCTTCTAATATTCCTTTGGTGTATAATGTTGTTTTAGCGGTTTGCAGGGCACTTTTATAAAAAAGTATACAGGAATCGGGCTGGTTTGTTAAATTATAGAAATTGGCAATATCTAAATACGTATTGGTTAATGTGGTATAGTCGCCAATTGCTTCAGATTTTCGCAAACTCATCCTGTAATAGGTAATAGCAAGCGCCTTGTTATTAATTTTTTCCTGTATCAGTCCCATATTCAACAAAATATTGCCCATATATTCTTCATTATGAATTTTAACGCCCAATTCAAAAGCATTTTGTTCATAAACAAGGGCCGAATCCAATTGGTTGTTTTTGAAATAGAAATAGCCAATATTTATCAATATAGCATTATAGGTGGCCTGGTAATAACTTATTTTGTTTTTATTAGTAATGCTTTCAAGAACTTTTTTTGCGTTTAATGTGTATTTAATAGCCTGTTTATATTCCTCCTGGTCCTGGTAAAGCAATCCAATATCTATCAATGCTTCTGCAATGTCAAATTGTAAATTTAACTTTTCAGCTATCCGCAAATATTTCAAATAGTCCTGCATGGCGTCAGGGTAATTCCCCATTTGCTCTTTGGCTTCGCCAATTTCTTTATAACATTTTGCCTGGCCTTCTAAAAAATCAATTTTCGTAGCTAAAACCAGCCCCTCTCGTGCTAACAGGAAACTTGAATCGGGTTTACTGTATAAATACTTATGGGCCAGTTTGCGTTTTAAAGTGACAGTTGATGTATCTGAGTTGGAAGTGGAAAGAAGGCGCTTTAAACTGTCAATTTTTTTTTGCTGCGCATAGATGCAGCAAGCACAATTTAGAAGTGATAAAACCAGGATCAGTTTTTTCATAACTAAAATATTGGCGCCCAATTGCTTGTGCTAATATAACATTTATGTGTATTTTTTGATGAGAATAATTTAGGCGCCCCAGAAAATAATATTTAAAAAAAAAGACCAGTATGCACGGGGCAAACAGGTCTTGCTATATAGAGACAGGCAACTTCACATTAATGATGAATTGGGCCCGTATGGGTGGTATCATTTCTCGTTGAATCCACGTTCGGGGTGGTTTTACCGGACGTGTTCTTTGTTTTAGCGTCATTTCCTCCGCATCCGGTATTTGAGGATGTCATTAATGCAACAGCTGCAAGCAGGAAGATCAAATAAATTTTCTTTTTCATTGTCGTGATAATTAATAAGTTACAGATAGGTATTTAGGTATAAATATAAATAAAGTTAAAAATAAAAATAATATTTAAAATTTATTTATTGTGCGCGCCGGGTAAATGACGTTTCTCCCATTTTTGCAGGTTTGTTAAACGGATCTTTAGCCAGGTGGTAAGGTGATGATGTGTTGGCACCATAATGGCGGCAAGGCAAACAAATATCAAAAACTCGATCAGCGGCGTATTGCTTGAAAACTTCCTGACGATGGGGTCGATCAGTAAAGTAAAAAATTCGAACAGGAACAATATAGATAAAACGCTCATAAACTCGATAATACGATGATGCACTTTGATCTTACCCAATAACAATGAAACTAAAAAGAACACAGGTATAAATAATGCGATCAATGATAACTGCAAATTCTTTTTTCTTTCTTCTTCGCGCTGCATTTTCAATTCAGCAATTTCCTGTTCGCGTATCTGCTCTTCAAACTTTAATTTTTGCAGCTGTTTTACCTTTTCCTGGTTAAACAAGCTATCTTTTGCTATTGCCGCAGTTTGAAGATAATCGTATGCCCGTTTCTTGTCGTCGTTTCCATAAAGGTTAGCAAGGTTGGTGCTTGCCTCCAGTATGCCTTTCGGGTACAATGCTTTTTTTGCCGTTTTTAATGCATTTTCATAAAAATATATAGAGGAGTCAGGTTTGTTTGTTGATTTATAAAAGTTGGCGATACTTAAATAAGTATCAGTCAGGGTGGTATAGTCGCCAATTGCCGCGGCTTTTGGCAAGCTCATCCTGTAATAAGTTATAGCAAGCGATTTATTATTAAGTTTTTCGTTTATTAATCCCATGTGCAGCAAAATATTGCCCATATAGTAATCTGCATGAATTTTAACGCCTAATTCAAAAGCATTTTGTTCATAAATAAGCGCGGAATCCAGCTGATTTTTTTTGTAATAGTAAAACCCGATATTTATCAGTGCTGAATCATAAAACGACAGGTAATCGTTTATTTTTTTATAATTAGGGATGCCTTCAATAACATTTTTCGCTTTTAGCGTATAATTAATAGCCTGGTTATAGTCCTCTTGTTCCCGGTAAAGAAACCCGACGTCGATCAATATCCCTGCAATATGGGATGGCAAGTTCAATTTTTCGGCTATACGCAAACATTTCAGGTAATCCTCCATGGCAGCGGGGTAATTTCCCATCTGCTGTTTTGCTTCGCCAATTTCTTTATAACACCATATCTGCCCTTTTAAAAAATTCTTTTTTTTACTCAGCATCAGCCCTTCCTGTGCTACCAGGAAACTTGAATCGGGTTTGTTATATAAGTAGCTATGCGCCAGCTCGCATTTCATAAAGATGGTTGATGTATCTTCTTTAGAAATGGAGATGAGGTGTCTTAAGCTATCAATTTTTTTTTGCTGCGCGTGTATGCAGCAAACACAATTTAGCAGTGATAAGACCAGGAGCAGCTTTTTCATGACTAAAATATTAGCGCCCAATTGTTTGTGCTAATATAATAATATATGTTCTTTTTTTATGAGAATGCCTGGTATTATAGCCGGTAAAATCAAATGCGAATGGTGATGTGCAAGCCGATGCCGCTATGGTTTAATTTGCAAGGGAAAAAGCCTTAATTTCGGATAAAACATACAACATGAAAGCTTTTAAAACACCAATAAAAATGCAACGAAGCCGTAACAGTAAAATGATTTTTATTGTTACCACATTTATACTTGCATTTTCTTTCAGTAATAAAACTATGGCACAGCAGAAAAATCAGATCGTCAGGTTTGCAAAAATCCAGGTCGACCCGTCGCAGCTCGAAAAGTATAATGCTGCGCTAAAAGAACAAATGACCACGGCTGTTAAGGTTGAGCCCGGTGTGTTAACATATTATGCTGTTGCCGATAAAAGCAACCCGTCGCACATAACTATCCTCGAAATATATGCCGATACGGCGGCATACCTTTCACATATCCAGACGCCGCATTTTAAGAAGTATAAAGAGACGGTAAATAACATGGTTAAATCATTGGAACTTGTTGACCTTACCCTAATAGGGTCGGCAAAGAAACCAGGGATGTGACTTTATTGCTGCCAAACTTAGGAACTAATGCTGCCCTATGATCCTTCTTTCCCCGGGCTCATACCATGTCTTTCCCTGTCCGCCTCATTATGCGCGCGCGATTCGGCGATATCATATTCCAGTTCGGGGTCGATGTTTGATTCCTCAACCCTTTTCGCCTTTTCCATCAAATCTTCGTGGTGATCCTGTAGCCATTGAAGCTGTTTTTTGCCGTACGAAAAGCGTGTAAACAACACAAATAACACCGGGACAATGAAAATAGATATAGTTGATGAGGCGATCATCCCGCCCAGCACGGCAATGCCAATAGTATTCCTGGATTCTGCACCGGCGCCCGTTGCAAATACGAGCGGCAACACTCCGAAGATGAAGGACATAGACGTCATAATGATCGGCCTGAAACGCAGGCGTACCGCTTCGATGGTCGACTTTAACAGCGGCTCGCCGCGGTCAACGCGCAGTTTGGCGAATTCAACGATCAGGATGGCGTTTTTAGCCGACAGGCCGATCAGCGTGATGAGGCCGATTTGGGCATACACATTGTTGGTGATTTCCTTACCCGTTATTAAGGGAAAAATTGTAAGAAATAGAATAGCCCCAAAAGCGCTGATAGGCACCGCCAGTAGCACAGAGAAAGGTACCGACCAGCTTTCGTATAATGCCGCCAGGAAGAGGAACACAAAAATAATGGAGAACAGAAAAATATAGATAGTAATATTCCCTGCTTTGATCTCTTCGTAGCTAAGGCCCGAAAACTCGTAGGTATAACCGCGCGGCAAGGCTTTAGCCGCAATTTGCTTAAGCGCATCTAATGACTGGCCGCTGCTGTATCCCGGCGGGATAGAGCCGTCCACTTCCGCCGACCGGAATATGTTAAAGTGCGATATGGACGTTGCTGTTGCATCCGCTTTGTAAGTTACCAGCGTGCTTAATGGCAGCATACTGCCGGCATGGTTGCGCACATAATATTTGTTGATATTGCTGATCAGCGCCCGGTAAGCAGTATCGGCTTCAATAACGGCATGATAAGTACGGTTGTATAAGGTAAAATTATTTACAAATAAACTGCCCATAAAGGCCTGCATGGTTGAAAATACATCGGATATGTTTACACCCAGTTTTTCGCATTTTTCGCGGTCGACTGTAACGGTAAAGCTCGGTGTGTGGGCAGTAAACGAACTAAATGCCGTTGAAGTAGCGGGTGTTTTTTTGGCGATAGCAACAAATTTCTGAACATTTTTTTCAAATGCGTGGATGTCATCCGTCGAGTTTCCCTGTTCTATTTGCATTGAAAAACCTGCCGCGATCCCAATGCCCCTTATCGGCGGCGGCTGAATGGCCACTACAGTAGCATTCTTTATACCTGCTTTTGCAACCCGCTTTTTAATATTGTCCATAATGCCCTGCACTTTGGTTTGCGGGGTAGTACGCTGGTCCCAGGGGGTTAACATACAAAACATGGTGCCGCTGTTATTACCGCCGCCGCCGAGTATATTAAAGCCCGACGAACCCACAAAGTGCAATATGCCGGGCGTTGAACCTACTATCTTCATTAGCTTTGCCAGCACAGCGTTGGAGGCTGTGGTTGAGGAAGCGTCGGGCATGGTATAGGTTACAAATAGCCGGCCGCCATCCTCCGAAGGCACGAAGCCCGAGGGTTTGCTCTTAAACAAAAGAAACGCGCCTGCACAAATGCAAACCAGCAGGATGACGATATATTTCGCATTTTTTATACTTCGCCTGACGCCGTTAGCATATTTGCCGTTAAGCTTGTCAAACATGCGGTTAAACCGGTCAAAGAAAACGCGGTCAAACCACGCAAAAAATCTGTCCAGCCAATTTTTACTTGTTAAACCGTGGTGCGATGGCCTCAGCAAAAGCGTACAGAGGGCCGGTGTAAGCGACAATGCGACAAAGGCCGAAAAAATTACCGATATAGCTATGGTGATGGCAAATTGCTGGTAAAGCCGGCCAACAATGCCGGGAATAAACCCAACCGGAACGAATACAGAAGCCAAAATAAGTGCGATGGCAATTACCGGCGCCGATATTTCCTTCATCGCCTGGTAAGTCGCTTCTTTTGGCGACATGTGCTGTTCATCGATATAATGCTGCACAGCCTCCACTACTATAATGGCATCGTCGACCACTATCCCGATAGCCAGCACGAACCCAAACATGGTGAGCGTATTGATGGTGAACCCTAAGGGGATGAAAAAACAGAAGGTCGATAAAATGGATACCGGTATGGCCAATATCGGTATGATGGTAGAGCGCCAGTTTTGCAGGAACAGGAATACAACTAAGGCAACCAATGTCAGCGCCTTTATCAATGTGCCAATAACCTCCTGCATGGACACCTGTATGATAGTGACCGATTCAAACGGAACAACGTATTGAACATCCGGCGGGAATGATTTTTTCAGATCGGCGAGTTTTGCGTAAACATTATCGGCGGTTTGCAGTGCATTGCTTCCCGGCGATTGAAAGATCATTAACAGCGAACAACGGTTACCATCCACAAACGAACCGCCGGAGTAAGTGAACTTGGCGAGTTCAACGCGGCCAATGTCCTTAACATAGATCATTTTATCCGTCCCCGGAATATTTCTTACGATCAGCTTTTCGTATTCTTCGGGTTTGCTGAGCATGCTGTTCACCACTATGCCGGTTTCAAAGGCTTGTTTCGGGTTCTGGGGCGGCGCGCCTACCGACCCGGCGGCAACGTAAACGTTTTGGCCGCTAAGTGCAGTCGTTACATCTGATGGCATCAGGTTATATGACGCCATTTTATCGGGATTAAGCCATATCCGCATGGCAAATTGGTCGGTACGCGCCTGCACATCGCCCACGCCCGGTACCCTTAAAATAGCATCCTCAATAAACGTATTAGTATAGTTATCAAGGAAGGTAATGTTATGCGTCTTTTTTGGCGAGTAAATGGCTACCAGCATCAATTGGTCGGGGTTGCTGGCGCGCACAGTCGCACCCAGTTTACTTACAACCGATGGCAAAAGGGGCGCTGCAATACCCACACGGTTTTGCACGTTAAGCGCAGCGATCTGCGGATTGGTGCCAATATCAAAGGTTACCCGCAAACTCATGCTGCCGCTGTTGCTGCTGCTGCTTTGCATGTATTCCATACCGGGTGTGCCGTTTACCTGCTCCTCAATAGGGATAGCGGTTGT
>Ga0206794_1139_pt1 | contig 19085 bp, 16 predicted proteins | sample Alteio_BWOrgCont_70_FD_152877 | JGI IMG/M metagenome (GOLD analysis project Ga0206794, IMG submission 152877) | Enriched cells from forest soil in Barre Woods Harvard Forest LTER site, Petersham, Massachusetts, United States -... | ecosystem: Environmental > Terrestrial > Soil > Temperate forest >...
AATTTTGACACGTTGTCCTGATTTGTCCGTCTGACCCCCATTTACAAACCAACGGCCGTCTTCTCTGTCGACCGGGGCAAATTCGGGAACCGGATGGCCGATTCCGCCTAGCGCCGCCGACGGCGGGCGAGGAGCATCGCCCCGCCCATTGCGAGCGCCACGGCGCTCCCGGGTTCGGGAGTGGGAGTGAAAGCCATGAACTGGGGCGAGTTTACGCCCGTCGCGGAAAACGAGGAGTCGGAGGTCAATCCGGGGTTACCGCCAACGGCCGCATCCTTGGAGATGGGACTGCCGCCCGACGCTGTATAGTAGAGGTTGCCTGTGCTATCAATGGCCATCCCATCCATATACTGATCCGCCTCTTCGCTACCAATGGAGGCACCACCGGTCGAAGGGTACTTGAGGATGCCGCCGGAGTCGGAGTTGCCGCTCATATAGACATTGCCCGCGGAGTCGATCGCCAGCCCAAATGCGAAGAGGAGTCCGGAGGTGGTAAACGCACTGTAGCTAGTGGACAAAACGCCCGCGGTAATGGCGAATTTGCTGATGCCGCTGCCCGCTACGACCAGGAGATCGCCTGCGGCATCGAAGGTGATGTCTTTCGGTGCCGTCGGGCTGCTGGCAAAGGTCGCGCCCGTACTGGAGAGGACACCGGCGGTGGCTGTGAACTTGGTGATGGTGCTGGCCGTATTGGAGCCGACGTAAAGGTCGCCGGCGCTATCCATGGCGAGTCCGAACGCCCCGGTCACGTTGGCAAAGACGGTGGAGGTGGAGGAAAGCACTCCCGCGGTAATCGTGAACTTGACGATGTTGCCATTGCCTTTGTTCGCCACGTAAAGATCGCCCGCCGGATCGAAAATCAGGTCCTCGGGAGTGCTGAGATTGCTGGTGGAAAAAGCGGTGCCGGCGCCCGCGGAAGTGTAACTTTCCAGCGTGTTATTCCCGCTGTTGGTCACAAACAGTGGAAAGGTCTGCGCCGACGCATTCCGGCCGGTGACACAGAGCAGAAAGATTCCCACCAGGAGGGAGAGCAAGAAGGTCCACGCCGACGGCCTCGAAGCAGTCGCCCTTGGCTGGTTGGAGACAGCCGGGTTGGGTGATGAGTCTGAGGCTGCTGGAGGAGCCGATGGAACGCAGAAATAGAGATGCGATGTGTTCATATTATGAATGGATTTCTTGATGTTGGTTTTACTGGCTGCCGATTGAAGCTCGGGCAGGCGGTTCATGGCCTTGAAGGAAGATTTCATGAACGCGTGCGGAGGAGCGGGTTGAGTTTTGGCCGATGAATCCAGCACCCTCCTGAAAACCGGAACTCCTCCTCCGGCACGGCCCTGCACGAAAATGCAGGGTCAGTCCGGAAGTGATTTCGTGGCTCCAGTGGGAACTGGAGATCGCGTAAAAGCGGTGTCCCAGCGAAAGTTCAGCCTCCGGTTGCACTCATCAGCCCGGCCAACGATACAATGAAACGTCGGAATGACGTAATCGAGCTGTGTATGAACCTTCCACCGATGAGCATCAAGGAAACAGTATGAATGCAAGCGCCACATCGTTGTAGCGCAACGCGCTACTTCGGAAGGTGCGGACCGGAGACATGTCTGCCCCTCATTTGCTTTTGGCCCGACGTCAAAAGGTTGCCTGACCTTCCTTGAGCTGCGATTGCCCCGTGGATGACGCTGATAAGCGCGGATAAGGATGCCTTCATCCGCGCCCATCCGCGCCATCCGCGGTGAAACTCTCTTCCTGGAAGTGGGTGTTGGGTGTCGGGTGTTAGGCGTTCTTTCCAACAGAGATCACGGTTCTCTTCCTCGGCACGGCATAGCGTAGCGAAGCCGGCCTCCGTTCGCTCCGTTTCCTCCTATTCCCCATTTGCCTTGGGAGGGGTGGAAAACCACTGCACCCGCGCCTTCGCTGATCCTAATTCTGCCCCAAACAGCAAAAATAGTTACGGTGAGTGCGGGTGAGTGCGGGTGAGTGCAGTGACATCCTGGAAAAAGCCCGGCAATCTTGTGCGCATGAGGAAGAAAGTTATTCTGAAATCGGCCCGGGCGATGGTTTCCAAGGCAACCCGGGGTTCACTGGCAAAAAATAGATGTCGTGAGAGTCGTGAGTGCCGTGAGTGGTTCGACATCCAGGCGAAACTTTGGCAAACTGAGGCGCATGATCATGGAAGATTCTAACGGATCGGCTCCGTCGGGGAAGGCTGCTCACCAGGCCACGGATCCCCTCATTGCACTATTCAGCGAGCACTCCACAAAAGTGCGCGCACAGGTTGCCGCTTGCCGGAAAAACAAAGAACAGAACTTCCCCTGCATGGAATTCCGTTCTCCCGTAATTCCGTCAAAAATGGAATATCCGGAACCCCACGACTGGTCACAGCATAGCTCAGCGAAGCCTGAAATGACGCCAATGGAGCGGAGCGACATAGCCCGCCGCAGACAGTCCGGAGGGTGGTCGTTGCGACGGCCAGCAATCACGCTGGATAACGCCCAATCACGGTGGATAACGGTGGATAACGGACTTTTCTTTTTTCGCTATTACCGCCCGTTACGCGCCCATAACCGCGCGCCCTGCCAGTGTTACTGCTCTTGTTCCCGGCTTTGGGTTTCCGGATGCTGTGTCGGTTCGATGGGCGGCGCTGCGGACGCGCTTTCTGAATTTACAATCTGGAATCCAGCCCGGGTAACGGCCTCGCAGAGCTCCGATCGGACCACCTTTTCCGGATCATACCGGATGGAAACCTTGTTCACATCGAAATTGACCGCCTCCACGCCGGGCAGGGCAGCGAGTGCTTCGTGCAGCTTCGGTTGGTCGGCGTCGCTGTGGAGATCTTTCAAGTGAATCTCGGCATCCATCACCGGCCGCAATTCATCCGGCAAAGATTGAGAAGGTTCCTCGGCCATGCACCACCATCTCTCCCTGGCGCCACTGCGCAATCGGAAAACTCCCGGGCAGTGTGCTGCGAGTGGCCTTGCCGGAACCCTTTGCGGCGGAAATTTTGCGTGATTGGCGTTTTGCTTGGAGCACAGCCGGGGTTAGAGTCCGCCCGCATGACCGCGCGCCGCGCTGCCTTTACCCTCCTTGAGATTTGCCTCGTCCTGATGATCGCGGCGATCATCATCCTTATTGCGGTGCCGAGCATCTCGGGGATGCTGGCCGATCAGCGCCTGCACGATTCCTACTCGCGTTTTGAGCAGTTTGCCGGCGAGGCCAGGCTCGAGAGCCTGCGCGAACAGAAGCCGATCACGCTCACGTGGGACAAGCAGGGGATCGCCATGTGCAAGCCGGAGCGGGACAAGCACGGCGATCCCGTGGTCGTGCAACGGATGGACGTTCCGGAAAATGAAATCTTCGATCTCACCCGTCCCGCGGCCTTGATGCCGAAACCGACGGCCGAGTGGACCTTCTGGCCCAACGGCACATGTGAACCGGTCGTCGTTTCTTACAAAGGCCCCGCGGGACACTGGCAGGCGAGTTTTGATGCGCTCACCGGTCGCGGCACGTTCTCGAGCTCGGAAACGTTGTGAACCGTACACTCGTTCTCCCCACGCGGCGCTTTGCTGGCGCCTTCGTTCTCCTCGAGGCGCTGCTCGCGGTCGCCATCTTTGCGCTCGGAATCCTGACCTTGGGCCGGTGCATTTCGCAGGGCGTGGGTGCCGAGCGGTTCAAGCTGGAGGATGCGCGTGCCCGGCAAATCCTGCAAAACCGCTACGAGGAGATTCAAGGCCGGGCCGTCGATTTGAAAAACTCCGACGAAAAGCTCAAGGCGCCCTACGAGGGGCTGAGCCTGAAGCAAGCCGTGGCGCCCCTCCACAAGCGCGACGAAAAGGGCCGGGAACTGGACAAAATGGCCGTGGTCACGTTGACCGTGGAGTGGATGAGCGACGCCAAAACCGAAACACGCACCCTCACATTTTATGCGACCGTGCCTTGATCCCAAAGCGCGGCGTGCTTTCACCCAAACGCGGCGCGCCTTCACCCTCCTGGAGATGATCATCGCCCTCATGGTCACGGCGATGATCGTTTTCACGATCTATCGCTTTGTCAGCGCGCACCTCATGGCGATCAACGCCACCATGGACATCGGCAACGACCGCGACGTGCTGAACCGGGTTGTCAAACTGCTCCAGACGCAGCTCGACACGCTGCCCGTGCCGCAAACCAACATTCAGCAAATAGCGCCGGGCCCCGGGGGAGTAGCGACGAGCGCACCTAATGTCACCTCGCAGGCCGCCTCCGTGCTCGACGGTTCGCTGACCGGCAAGGCCTACAAGTTTCGCGGCCTTTCGAACGACGAGATCACGTGGATTTGCCCGGCGGGATCGGGGTTGCTGACCACGGCGGCCCCCGGGGAATTTGAGGTCACCCTCACGGTGCAACCGGTGACTGAATCCTCTTCCGAGACGGAACTCGGTCTTCGACGCCGGCCCGCGGCGGGCAACAAGGTCAATGTCGAACTCAATCGGGGTGGGGACGCGGGCCGTTACGATTGGCTGCCCCTCATTCGTCCCATGGCTGCGCTGGAGATTAGTTACTTCGATGCTGCGGTCCATTCCTGGACGGACAAATGGGCCGATCCCACCCGGCGTCCGGCCCTGGTCCGTCTGCGGTTGCAGAAGTATCCGGAAGACGCTCCAGTGGAAGCCGTGATCGGAATCCCCTCCGCGCAAGTTGTTCGATGAAAGCCGCTCCCTTCCATAGCCGGGCTTCGGCCCTGCTGATCGTCCTCTGGGCGCTTTTGCTGCTCTCGGCGGCGACCTTTGCCTGGGCCGTGTGGATCCAGCAGCGCATCGTCGCGCATGGCGAGGAAGGCCGCGCGGTCGAGGCGCGGGTCATGGCCCGCTCGGGCATGACGCTGGCCCTGCACCCGCAGGTCACGCGTCTCACTCCGCTCCCGCCGGAGGAGATTGTCCCGGGAGCTGGCTATGAAGTGCGCGTCGGCGTGGAAGGCGGCAAGCTGAACATCAATTGGCTGATACGCGGCGAGGAGCCGCTGAAGCTCGCGCTTTTCAAGAATTGGTTGACGCACCGGGGCCTGAAGCTGCACGAGATTGAAGTCTTCATGGATTGCTTGCTCGACTACATCGACGCCGACAACGTCAAGCGGCTCAACGGCGCGGAAGACGACGGCGACTATCATCCCGCCAATCGCGAACTGATCAGCGTCGAGGAACTGGTCAAGGTGCGCGGCACCGGGCCGCTGACGAGCCAGCCCGGATGGCAGGACGAATTGACCATTTACAGCATGGGGCCCATCGACCTGGGCGCGGCGGACCACGAAATCCTTACTCTCCTGCCGGGCCTGGGTGAGGGACGGATCCAGCGCTTTCTGCAAATGCGCGCCGGGCAGGATGGGATCGACGGCACGCTGGACGACATGATTTTTCCCAACCTCGATGCCATCGGGCAGGTGCTGGGACTGAGCGCGGCGCAGATGCAAGTGCTGCAGCCGCTGATCAGCTATCAGGATCCAACCATGAACATTCAAAGCATCGGCCACAGCGGGGAAACCAAGCGGAAGATTGAGGTCATCGTCCGCAAGGGGTCCGCCCAGCCGCAGATTCTATCCTGGCGCGAATGAAACGATCCGCGAACACCATCTATTTTCTCACTCCGCAGGCCGAGGGTTGGGCTGTCTGGACCGGCATCCAGCGCATGCACATCATGCCGACCTTGGAGGAAGCCGCCGCCTTGATCCCGGCGGGCGCCCCTTTCCAACTCGCCCTGCCGTGTTCACCATTGATCATGGAACGCCTCCGGCTCCCTGCGACGGAGCGAAGCGAACTGGAGGGGATGATCCATTTGCAATGGGAGAAAGCGCTCCCATTTCTGCCGGAGGAAATCACCGGCAATTTCCTCATCTTGGAAACCGGGGAAGACTACTCGATCATCTGGTCGGTCGCCGCGGCGCTGCCGTCGCTGGAGGAATACGGCGCCTGCTGGCGCAAAATGCGGCGCTGGCCGAAACGCATGGCGCCCTACGTCTGCCACGTGGCGGCAAAATGCCCGGCGAGGGAGACCGTGCTCGTGGTCTATGCCGAGCCCGCTCATTGGGTGGTGGCGGTGATCGAAGACCGGCAGCCGAGTTGGGTGCATGTCATTGCCAGCATGGATGGCCCGCGCTTCGCGGCCGAATTCGCTTCGCTGCAACTCACTGCCAACCTCGAGGGCGCGCCCGGCTCCTATTCCCGAGTGTTGCTCACGGCGGAAACTGCCGCGTGCGAGGATACTTTGCGGGCGGCGCTCGATGTGCCGATTGAACGGCTTTCCTTGATCACGCCAGCCCCGGACCTGACGATCGATCTGCTGCCCACAGGCTGGCAGGCCGAGTTGCAACAGCGCCACAGTGGCCGGCAGCGACGGCACCAGTTGGTGTTGGTGGGTGCGGTCTATCTGGCCGTGCTGGTCGCCGCCGGGGTGGATCTCGCCTTGCTCCAGCACCAGACCACGCAGTTGGACACGCAACTCAAAGTCATGCGTCCCAGCCTCGCTGCGATGGAGGCGCGGCAGAATCTTTCCAATGCGCTCGCTCCCGCCATCGATCCGCATCACTACGCCATCGAAATGCTTTATCTCCTGCAACGCTGTCTGCCGAGCGACAAGGTGCAGTTCGCAGGAATGGCACGTGGTAGGGGAAGCGCCTTCGGCCAGCCAGGCCATCGACTATCTCGCCAAGCTCAAGCGCGACCCGGACTTGAGCAACAATCAAATCAGCGCTGATCCGCCACGCCTGCTGGCCAACGATCGCGCGCAGTTTCAAGTCATCGGCAAGCCATGAGCCGCACCCTTTCCAAACGCGAACTAACCCTGGCCTGGCTCGTGGGCCTGATCGTGGTCCTCGGCGGCACTTTCCTGCTCGGCCAATCCTATCTCGGCAAGCGCACCGCTCTGATCGGAAAAATTGCGGCGGACAAGCGGCAGCTTCGCTCGTTGCAGGAGATGTTGAAGGAAGGCAGTTTTTGGGAACAGCGCGAGGCGTGGGTGCAGGCCAAACAGCCGAAACTGGACAATCCCGACCAGGCCGGCGTGCAGTTGCTCGACTACGTCAAGGACATCGCGCAAAAGAATTCCGTGCTGCTCGAGAACGCCACGCTCCATACCGCGGAAGCGCGGCCTTCCTGCATTTCGGTGGCGCTGGAAGTGGAGACGAAAAGCCCATGGGCGCCACTCGTCTCATTCCTTGAGGAATTGCAGACGCCGGAGCAATTCGTCGCGCTCGAGATGGCCAACCTCAAGGTGGATGCCGCGGATAACACGCAGGTGCATGGCCGTTTCAAGATCGCCCGCTGGTATGCGCCGCATTGAGGAAGTTGAGAGTTGATGGTTGATCGTAGATAGCCGACTTTCCTTGTGCGCATGCCCGCTCCCGATTCGGATAACAATTTGAAGAGACCTCGCTTCCCAGGTCCTGGTTTCCCCATGCCGTTCGGGGTGATCCACCATCCGCTACCCACGATCTGCTGCACCGTCGTGATCGTCTTCTGCGGAGCGATGGCCGGCCGGGCCGACGATCCTGTTCCCAAGGCGTTTTCGAGCAAGCGATACGATTCTGTGCGCGACCATTCGCCCTTTGCCGTGGCCACGGCCGAGACACCCCCGCCGGCGCCGCAAGCCTCTTTCGCAGCCAACTTATTTGTCAGTGGTCTGGGCCGCTGGGGTGATGATGATTTCGTGACGATCAAGAGCCGCGACGCCGGCACTGAGTTCTCGCTCTTCGGTCACGAAACAGACCCGTCCACCGGGATCTCCGTGGCGAGTGTCAACTGGACTGATGTCGTGGGCAAAAGCACCGTCATCCTCAAGAAAGGGACGGAGACGGCCAAGCTCGAGTTCAACGAAGCGGAAGTCCACGCCGCGCCGGCAGCGACAGCGCAAGGCAAACCGGGTTCACCCGCGCCGAATGGGGCAGCCCCGCACCCCATGCAACCACCGGCGAACATGACCGGTCTGCCTGCCCAGTCTGGTATCCCCATGAACCCGGCCTTGAACAACGGACATCCAGCGCCCAACGGAGCTCCCGGCGTCCACCGCCGGGTGCAGGTCATCCAGCCGCCGCAGTAGCGGCTGGACGGCTACGAGTTTCGCCGAACTGCGCCAGTTACTACGGGGTACTGGGCTTTTCCCAATTCCCAATGTTGTCCTCCTCGGTATCCGGATTCCGATCGGGGCCGGCGGAGAAGATGTCGTATTCCTTCGGGTTATGTTTGCCGGGATAAATGTAGAAATATTCCTGGTCCCATGGGTCACGCGGCACGATGTCGTCGAGCTGATGCCAGTTTCGCGGTTTCGGGTCTGTCTCCGGCTTTTGCACCAGCGCCTTCAGCCCTTGCTCGGTGGTGGGATAAAAGCCGTTCTGCGCCTGATACATCATCAGGTTCGTTTTGATCTGGAGCAGATCGCCGCGCACTTTTACCTGGCGTGCTTCGTCGAGTTTGCCACCGGTAAAGCGCAGCGCCATGCCGATCAACAGACCGATGATCAACACGACGAGCATGATTTCCAACAGGGTGAACGCGGCGCTGGCAAGCGAGGATCGTTTCATGGGGTGGTGGGAGTTACGGAATAATCGAGGTTGTTCCAGTTATACTTGAGCTGCACTTCCAGGGAGCGCACGGCGCTCGGGCCGGACTCGGGGTTGAGTTGCAAGACTACACTGTTTGCGCCGGCTTTCAATGCAGTGCCGGGGATTGCCACTTGAGCCCGCAGCCAGCCGGCGTAGCGGAAGTGCATGCCATCCACCAGCGGGCGCACCGACCCGACGTAACCGGGATCGGCCAGGTCCGGCATCTGCACTGTGACCGTGCCCAGCGGTTGATCGTTGACCATGATCATCATCGGCGCCTGGGCGTCCGCATTGAGGATTTCAAAGTTCAGTTGCGCGGCGAGCGGCGCGGCCTGGAGATCGAACTCCCATGTTTCGTTTGGCTTCTCCGGCAGGGAGAGCTTGGCCGTGGCCGAATCCAAGGTGGCCTTGACCCGCCCGTAGAGTGACAGGTCGCGGTTGGCCGTTTGCAATTGCGACATGCGGCCGAAGGCGTCGATCAAGTCGCTGGAGACCACGAAATCGAGCGCGCGGAGCATGGTCTGCGAGCGGAGAGTGGCAAGGAACGCCCCGCGAACGTTGTGCCCATCGCCGGGCGTTTGGATGTCGACTTCCGCGATGCCATCGATGGAAAAAACGATGGTCTCCGAGGAAGGCAGGTCGAGCCCCTGGCCAAAAGGTCCGCGCGAGAACTTTTGCGCCCCCGAAGAATCCAATCCGATCACCGTGGGGGAAGCGCCGGGCAGGTCATCGAAGAACAAGCGCAGCAGGCGTTTCTGGTCGAAGTCCGACAGCGTGCGCAACTGCAGATGGATCGTTGTCGAGATGATCGCTCCGTTCTGGTCGGTCTGGTAAGTGGTATTGACGCCCGCCAGCCAAATGGGCAGCGATGGCATCGTGGCGCCGGGGGTGGCCATGCGGTGAAAATCGAGCCATACGGTGAAGGGCGTCGTTTCCTGCTGGGGCGCTTGCGCACGGGCAAGGACGCCGAACGCCAGGAACAATAACAAGAAGAGGGGAGCGGAGCTGCGGGTGGACATGGAAAAATGGATCAATGCATTTGCACCCGCAGGTTTTGCGTGAGGCCAAAGACGGCGCTCATGATGCCGTAAACGACGAAGCCGACCATCCCCGCGATCCCCACCATGACCATCGGGGGGATGAGCGTGGTTACCACCTGGACCTGCTTGTTCAATTCGCGATCGTAAACTTCGGCGATGTGATGCATGGTTTCCGGGAGCCGCCCCGTTTGTTCGCCCACGGCCAGCATGTCGAGGAATAAATCGGGAAATAGCTTTTCGATGCGGAGCGCGGCGGAGAGCGAGGCGCCATCCACCACGGCCTTGCGTGCGGATTGCGTGCGGGCGCGCACAAAGGCGTTGCCGGAGATATCCTCGAGCAATTCCAGCGCGCGCAACATCGTCAGGCCGTTTTCGCAAAGCGTTCCGAGCGTCTGCGCAAATTGCACGTAGAAGCGATACCGCGTGATGCGGCTGAAGACCGGGAACCGCCACATCATCGCGTCCCAGGCCATCCGGCCATCTTCGGTCTGCGTGAAGGCTCGATAAGCGCCGAAGCCCAGCGCGATGGCAATCGGCGCGACCCACCAATAGCGAATCATATTCTCGTTGACGTCGATGAGCGCTTGCGTCGCCGGGGGCAAGGCCTGTCCCGTGCCTTTGAAAAACGTGGTCAGCTTGGGCACCATCACCGTCATAAAGGTGACGATGAGCCCGATGCCGGCGAAGACGAGCACGGCCGGATAAAGCAGCGCCTGCTTCACCTTGTCGCTCAGCGAGCGCAGCGTCGCGAGGTGCTCCGTCAACCGCATGAGGATTTTGGAAAGGGCGCCGCTGGCCTCGCCGGCGGAGACGAGATTCACATAGAGCGAGGAGAAAATCATCGGGAAGGCGCGCAGCGCCTGGGAAAAGCTGCTTCCGTCGACCAGCGCCCGGTGCAGGCTCTGGCAGAGACTGCGCAAGCGTGGCTGTTGCAAGCGCTGACCAAGGATGGCGAGCGATTCGTCGAGCGTGAGTCCCGCGCCGATGAGATGGGAGAGTTGCTCGGTGAAAAGCTGCTGCTGCGCGAAGCTCAGGCGCGTGACCTCCTGCGATCCCTGCGCCTGGGCGGAGGGGGCAGGGGAGGCTTCTTTGGCTGCGGGCTCCGTCCCGGCCTCGGCGCGCAACGAGATCGGCGTTGCGCCCAACGATTCCACCTGGGCGATGGCCATGGTCCTGGTGGCGCAGGTGATCGAGCCATCGATCAGTTTTCCATCCGTGCGCCGGGCGACGTAGTGAAAACTAGGCATGGCGGATCAGAAGCGGAAGGACCCGCCAACGGCGCGAAAATGCAGCATGATTCGTACAGGGGGCATGCGAGACGGGTATTTAGATACGGGAAGATACGAGGAGTGCAAGTCGTGAGCAGACCATGAGCGAAGCCGCCAAAAAATGCCAAGCCCCGGCTGCTGGGGCACAGGAATTTTACAAACACGAGGTTAACACGATTTAGCACGATTCGGCACGAGACGCCTGGTTGCCCGGGCGTCGCCACGCCCCCCTTCGGGCAATCCTGTGGACGCGGGATCGGCCTTGCCAGGCGACTTGTGGCGGACGGAATGGAGGGCTTATTCTGCGAAGGCGAAAAAATTGGGAAGCGGGATTAACCGGGATTAAGCGGGATTTAGCGGGATTTACCTTGATTGACCTGGTCTGCTGCAGCGACTGGCTGATGGGCGATTCGGGAAAAATAGGCGTGATTTACCGTAATTTGGCGTGATTGGGCGTTATCCGGCGTCAGGCCAGATGGAATTTCCGGCTGTCTGGATTCCGTAATTGTGCGTATCATTACCGGGCAAGGGGGTATGCCCAGCGGAGCCTGCATTCCGTTGTTAAATTGTTGTGATTCCCCGGACCAGCGGTTGGGCAGGGCGAAGACGCCCGGTGGAACCGCAAGCCGGCAAACCTTCCCGTTGTCGCGAACCTGAACCATGGCTTGGAATTGAGTGCTCCTACCGTAGCAAAATGAACATGCGGTGTCCAGTTCTATTTTTGAAAAATAGTTTGCGGGATCCCGAGCGGCATCAGTGCTATTTCGTCGCGCTGACGGATTCGCAACGGAAGCATGCGAAGCTGGGGCTTCGAGCTAGTTTCGCGGCAGGCGCAAACCACTTTGGCGCCTGCTTAAAAAGGGCCGTCTGTGCGGGCCTGTGCTGGAGACGCTGGCCGAAATCATTGTGCTACATTGAAAGTTTATCGAGAGTAGCGAGCGGGAAGATGTGCTGCCAAAGTGTAAACGACTGCTGACAAAAACTTTTCCAAGAGCGGAGTTGACATTTGCGGTAAATTTGGGAAAAACCCTAAGAGGCTCTAAAAACATTTATCACCCTGTGAAAAAGACCGTCCTCTCCCTGTCCCTACTCTCCCTGCTCTGCGGTTCCGTCGCATTCGCCCAGTCCTCTGTCGCCACGAACCCCGTGGGGTTCATTTCGATCACGGTTAATGGCGGGTCGTCGACCACGCCGGTTTTGACGCTGATCTCTCCCACGCTCACCAATCCGATCGCTTATCAATCGACGGTGCAATCGGTTTCGGGCACGACGATTACGATTACGGGCGCCAGCTTCACAGCGAATGAATTTAACGGTTCCAACGGTACTTTCTACGTTGAGGACGTGTCTACGTCGCAAGGGGGTACCGGAGTTTTGTGCGATATTACGGCGACGGGTTCAAATTCGGTCACCACGGCTCAAGATATCAGTTCCATGGTGACGGCTGGTGACACGCTCATCATCCGCCAGCACATCACAATCGGTCAGTTTTTAGGTACGAGCAATACCTACGGTCTGCAGGGGGGGACGAGCGCGACCAGTGCGGATGAAGTGTTGGTCTACGATGGCTCAAGCCAGAACACTTACTGGTACTACAATGGCAGTCTTGGAGGCACAGCGGGATGGTATGACTTAAATTTCGCCTCTGCCAGTGGGGTAACCATTGCGCCATTTCAGGGTGTGGTTATTAAGAGAAAGACGTCCGGGAACGTGACAATCACCTCTACCGGCACTGTAAAGACCGGAAACACGTTTTTTCCCGTCGTGAATGGATTGAATGTATTGGGAACCGTATCGGCGCAAGGGTTGACGCTTGGGACCAGCGGACTTTACACTGGAACATCCTCCGGCGTTACCGCGTCCACCAGTGCGACGACGGCGGACGAGGTGACGGTATATGGCTTTAGCAATGGCTCAAGCACCCAATCTAATTACTGGTATTACAATGGCAGCTTGGGAGGAACCGCCGGATGGTATGATCTGAATTTCACTCCTTCCGGCTCGGTTGCCCTGGCGCCAGGGGCGGCGTTTGTGGTCAATCGCAAGGGGGGTGGGGCGTTCAATTGGTCTTTGCCTGCTCCGACGAGTTTTTAATTGCTGCTAGTTGCTCCGAAGTTTCCTTCCCTCCAAACTATCATGAAAAAGTTGACCATATTTGCCGCAGTTGCTTTCGGAGCAATGTCTGCTTCTTCTCACGCAACTTCGGTTGGTTTCAGCGCCACCCCAGCGGATAGGACTTTGCTTACTGCGACATCTACGAATGTTCCGGCGGGAGATTTGGTTTTGGAGGGTGTCTTTACCAATCCCAATTCGTTCACATACAACCCGGCGATCTCCATTGCTGCCAATGTTGCGAATATGAGCTCTTTCGGGTGGCAGCAGTTCGGTTTGAATCCGAGCAACCAAAGTTCCGAAGGTAGCGGCTCATTGCAGGCAGATACCGTATTTAGCGGGACGGTGGTGGGAGGGTCGGTGACTGATGTTTCAGGCACTCCGGGGAGTGGCCAGAACGCCTCCTACTTCGACAACAAGCAAGTTTATCTGGTCGTATTTAACGGAACCACCATTGCAGGGTCCACGCAGATGGGGGTTTTTACTTCGACCTCATGGACCTTCCCGACCAACGCCGGCGGGCTTGGGGACTCCATTACCTATGACACTTCGACGACTTATAATGTGACGGACGTTGGAAATGCTGGTTCGGTCTCAAATACGGGTGGTCCTAACAGCTCGGGGACTTTGCAGCTCGCTGCAGGTGTGCCGGAGCCTTCGACACTGGCGACCCTCTTCGGAGCCACTGGTTTCCTGGCATTGCTGCGTCGGCGGCGGACGGAGTAAGGCGTCTTTCTCCTCTGTTTTTCTTTGTTTCGAACTCTCGGAACTTCCTGATTTGAGATAGTTTTAATTAAGTCATTCCGCCTGAAGGCAATAGGGGGGAAGTTGCTAGCGGCTTTCAGGCTTCTGTGCGTAATTTCCTCCATGATTCCCCCGCTGACCTTCCCCAGGGTTTGTTTGGGCTTTGCTGATCGGAGTGGGGTGGGAAACCGGGCCGGTGACCAGGGCCAATCCTCCGGCGATTTCGCCGCAGACGATTAGCAGCGGGCAGTTGGTTGTGCCAGGCCGAGGAAGCGACGGCGCGCTTCCCTCCAGACTCTGATCCGGAAGCCTCTTTCAAGAAAGCGCTCTAAGGCCGCAGGGGTGATTTTGAGGCGTTGTTTCCAAAGCGGGGCGGTTGCCTCTAAACAGTGGGAGTCGTGGTAAGATGCCGAGGCCACTATTTTCCTACCGGACGGCTGTCGGTGAATCCCGAATGCGACGACTTCGGCCTATGGCGCTTGCAAGGCGCACCTCTCTTTGATGTTTCGTCCCTGACGGGACTTTCCGTTTTTAGGCTGACGTTGTCCCAGCGCTGAAACGCTGGGCTATTTTCGGAAATTTCTTTCGCCGGAACTCTCTCTTTCTCTCGAGGACGGTTCTATTTGCGGATGATGTCATCCCCGGTCCACATGATTCCGTCCGGACCGGCGGATCTGACTTCCATGAGGGTGCCCGATAACTGGTGGAAGAAGTAGGGATTCCCCCAGGGATCGACGATCTCGCCGCTGCCGTTGAGAGTGACTCCGTCCTGAAGGAGTTGCGCCTTCCGTGGATTGTCGCCCATGATGGATCTCATGATTTCGGCATTGGTGCCGACGGGGTTTTCCCCCATCAGGGTGCGATAGTCGCGCAGCATGCGATTGATCTTTTCCAGATCCTGCTCGGTATGGGCAGGCTGGCCCGAGGGCGTGAGGGGTGCGGCGTAGGCCGGAATGGCGCTGTTTTGCGGCCGTTGTGACGGGGGGATTACCTGGACAGGAGGGATCTGGCTCACACCCGCAGCGCGAGAAGGGACTGTGGACTGTGTGGCGGAGGGCTGCCTGGCCGCCGGAGGTTTGCTCGAATTATCGGCCGATCTCGTGGGAGAGCTGTCGCTGGGCGAAGCTGGCTGGTCTCCGGTGGTGCTGGCGGAGGGAGGAGTGTCGCTCAGGGGCGACGGGGGCCCGGCCTGGTGGCCGTGATAAGCGAACCAAGCTCCCGCGAGCAGGAGGAGAACAACGACGAGGGCGGCAAGAGGACGGGGCTTCACCGAGGGTCAATCAATATAGGCGATCTGCCCGTAGAAGCACATCTTTCTCCGCGGAGAGCAAAGACTTAGAGGGTGTCTAAAAAGTGCGGAGCCAGTGCAGTGCAACCGTCCCGGTTGCAATCCATCAAGAAGCAACCGCGACGGTTGCTCTACCTTGATGAAGCGGAATTGCCGCATTTTTAGACAGTCACTTAGATAAAGCCGAGATTGGTGGTCGCGAAACGATTGATGTTCGGGAAAATCGTCGGGATATTGCCAGTGCTGACCCCGAACCACGCGGCCAGGGTTGCGGCGTATTCATCGACGGAGGTGGTCGGTATCCAGCGTCCGGTGCCGGTATCACTCGGACCGCCCACAGTGAGGACGGGGAGTGTTCCATAGGTGGCTCCGCCGTTGACGGCGCCGCCGACAATGACGTGATGACCACCCCAGCCGTGGTCGCTCCCGGTGCCATTGCTGGGGAAAGTGCGGGCGAAATCGCTGACGGTGAAGGCGGTGACGCTGGTGGCGAGGCCGGTACCGGAGCCGGTGGGGGTGCCGCCAAAGCCGGGGGTCGAGACGGCGCCCATCAGGGCGTTCATCGATTGGCTGATTTCCGCGAGGAGGTTGGCCTGGTTGCCGATGATGACGGCGGCGTTATTGGTGGTCGTCTGGCCGGCGTTGCCGGTTTGAAGGGTATGGGTGTCGTAACCGCCGACCTGGACGAAGAAGATCTGACGCGTCATCCCCATGCCGTAGGTAGGGGAAGAAGGCCGGGCGCCGATGTCGATCAGGCGTGCCACCATCCTCATTTGGGCCATGAGGGAGGAGGTGAACTTCTGCGTTCCTCCGTTGGGTGTGGAGATTTGGTTGCTGACAGGAAAGTTGCTCAGCCAGGAAGCGCTGGCGTTACTATTCAGTTGGGTAGTTACGGAAGTGGCTTCGGAGATCGCCTGGCTCACGACGCTGGCGTAGGTCTTGGTTTGGAGATCCGCCATGCCGGCACCGGAATCGGCACTGAGAATGGACGTAAACGCAGTATCCCGGTCGCCTGTGATAGTGCCATTCAATGAAACGGCGCCGTTCGTGGTGACGGAATACTGGGGCGCGAGGTTGTTGTTGCCGACTTCGAAGAGGTTGGATCCGGCGAGGGTGACGGCCATGGAAATGCCCGGGTTGCTGCCATTGATGCTGTCGCTGGTAAAGAGGTCGCCGATGCGGCCGGCCCAGCCGCTGGTGGGTGGCTGATCCGGGATGGAGGTCTGCCACTGGGCCTGCTGGTCGGCGTGGGAAAAGAGTTGCGGCGGCACGGGGACGGAATGGGCAAAATACTGGGCCGTGGTGATCGGATAGCAAAGCGAGCCAACGTTCAACAGAACGGCGCATTGCTTGTTGTTGAAAAGCGTGCGCAGCTCCGGCATGGCGGGATGAAACCCGTAGTTATGGCCTTGCGCATCCGTGTAGTTCGTCGCACTGGTGGGACCCGTCTTTAGTGCGAGGGTGTAGGCGCCATTCGATGGGGCGGTGCTGTAATCGCCGCAACTGGGTTGGGCGACGGCAGGGGTGCGGATGGTGGCGTAGTTTTGGTATTCCGAGGCAATGGTGGGAATGATGAGATTGTTCGAATCGTTGCCGCCGTTTTGAAAGACGCAGATCAAAGCCTTGTAGCCGGAAACACCGGACTGGGCCACGGCCCGGTTGATGAGCCGCAGATCGCGAATGCAATTGCGGGTCGCCAAGCTGCCGACGGCGGCGCAGGCAGCCTGGCGGAGAAAACTACGCCGGCTCTGGAGTTCGGAGAGATAATTGGATTTCATGGCGGGCTATTTTTGAATGGTGTATTCGGGGGCAGTGAGGATGAGCTGAACGATCGCTCGCACCATATTGCTCATTTGCTGATTGGTGGTGGGTGTCGGGAAGTCGCTCGTATTGGAGACGTAGGTCGCGATGGCTGTGTTCGAGGCGCTGTTGACCGCGAAGGTATTTCCACCGGTAAGGAGCGTGCCGAGCGTCGCGACGAGCGTTTTGATCTCGGTCGCGTTGCTGAGATTGGTGGAAAGCATATAGGGGCTGAGATCCAGGACGACCGAGCCGCTGAAGAAGTTGGTGAAACCGTTGGGATTTCCCGTATTCAGCGTGAAAGGCGCAGTCAGGGTATTGACCATGGTCATGGAATTGGAGGCGTTGGTCAGTTCGAATTCGGGCGTGGTCAGGCCGGCGTTCTCGAGCGCTCCGGGGTATTCGAAATTGGGATAGAAGAAGTTGAAGACGGTGGGCGAATCGAGCGGAGCCTGGATAATAGCGGCATTGTTGCTGACGCCGAAGGTGCCGAAATCGACGGTGGCGGTGCCGTTGCGCGTGAAGTCCTGTGTGAAGGTCATCGGATAGATGGCGTCTCCGCCGGTGCTTTGCGAGCCGGTGGTGTAGGGGGTGCCGGTGACAGAAACCGTGAATTCGTTCGGTGCAGGGACCGAGGCGATGGTGTACATTCCCGAGGGCACGACATTGGGAGAAACCCCGATGATGATGTTAATCCACACGGTGTTGCCCGCGACGAGATCGTGGGCGCCCGAGGTCTGGAAAGTGATGGTTTGATTGCCGTTGCTCGTGCTGACGAGGTAACCGCCGGTGTATTCCGGCCAGTAAACGGTTTGTCCAGTGCCAGAGACAGCCGTCGGGGAGTTGGTTGGGTCGATGGTGAATGTGGAAGAGGTGACCGCTTTGATGGTGTAGAGCCCACTCGCCGGGGCGACGGTAGAGCCAGAGGCAGCCGGGAATACGAGATAGATCTGGTCGTTGACGTTGTGACCCGACGAAGTAACGGTGCAAATCGTAGGGGCCCCGGTGGTGACAGTATAGGTGCCGAAATTGTTGAGCTGGGTGCTGCTGGTCGTGAAGTTATAGGGAGTAACGACATTGCCGCCGGTTCCGGTGTAAGGGCCGCCGGGGAGCGGCACGGTGAATGTCGTGGGTGTGACATTAGTCAGGACATAAGGCTGGATAGTGTTGAAGTTGCCGGTAGTGCTCAAGATGCCACTGGTGAACTGGAGATAGATGGTGTCGCCATTTTTATAGGCTGGTCCGAACCCGGAGGTGTTAATGGTGGCGGAGCTCGAGCTACTGAGGGCATTATAGGTCGGGGTAAGATTGCCGACCGAATAAGCCTGGCTGGGCGGTGGGACCGAATTCGCATCGACGATGTTGTCCAATTGGATGATATCGCCATTCGCCAGGCGGTGTGCGGTGGGATAGGTGTTGACCCCGATGAGCTGGCCACCATTTTGGTTGTAGACAGCGGAGAGCCCGGCGCCGGGGAAGGCGCGAGCTGGGGCGGTGACCTGGAGGAGGGGCTCGCGTTGCTTGCCAAAGGTGGTGGACGAAGCCGCGGCGGTGGAATTGCGGGCCTCAGGATCGAGGAGGATCGCCCGGATGGTATCCTTCATGTCGCCGACGACATTCGTCGCCACGCCGTCGACATTCTGCTGGCCATTAAAGGCGCGCACGACGCGATAGAGATAGGCCGGCGAAGGGCTGCTCTCCACGAGGCGCTGGATGAGTTGCCGGCAGATAAAGGGCGCGACGGTGGGGTGATTGTCGATCATGGTCAGCGCCGCCTGGAGATCGTTGAGACCATTGAGGTCGTAGGCGTTGGTCACCGAAGTGGTCACGGCGTTGCCCTGGCTGGCCCCCAAGGTGAGGACATTGACCGGCGTCCCAGTGGCGTTCGTTGAGGAGCTGGTGTAAAGGGCCGGCGGCAGCACGACATTGTCGAGCAACTGCTTGGCAATGAGCGAGTGTTGGGAGGGGACGAGAACCATCGGGTCCAGCCAGTCGGTCGCCGGACCAAATCCGGTGGGCAGGCGGCCACCGACAGCGGCCTGGGACCACGTCCAGCCGGTGAAGACGGCGGCCATGCCGGTGATGACGCTTTGGTTGTAAGTCGGGATCGGGCTGCCGTTGTCGTCGAGAACCAGCGAGCCATCGGGCCACAGGCGATAGAGGCCGATGGAGAAAAGCTGCATGATTTCGCGCGCATAGTTCTCGTTGGGATGCAGACCGAGCTGGATATTGCCAGGCGTATTGCCCTGCATATTCAGATAGTCGCCCATGCC
>Ga0206794_1140_pt1 | contig 19043 bp, 18 predicted proteins | sample Alteio_BWOrgCont_70_FD_152877 | JGI IMG/M metagenome (GOLD analysis project Ga0206794, IMG submission 152877) | Enriched cells from forest soil in Barre Woods Harvard Forest LTER site, Petersham, Massachusetts, United States -... | ecosystem: Environmental > Terrestrial > Soil > Temperate forest >...
GGTTCAGCCTGTGGCATCTACTTCTCCTATTGTACAGGTTGATATATTGAGGCATTATGAAATGAATGACAGGCAAAGACAAGTAAAGACAGCATAACATTGCAATACTGACTCGTAAGTGCTCATAAATTGCTTATTATTTGAACTTATTAGGTATATATCGATGACAATGGTAAATAAAAACATCTTTCTTGAAGCCCAAACATGCCTTACCAGAGGGTGGTATCTCCGCTCTGGCAATCCTCATATTTCTCTCACCCAAGCTGATCAGTTCCGCATCAATGAGGGCATAGAAATAGGAAAAATGGCGCACGCGCTTTATCCGCAAGGCAAGCTCATAAATGAAGGCAGTAATATTAATAATCATCAAAGAACCCAACTACTAATCAATGATGATAGCGTTCAAGTTATTTTTGAAGCCACTTTCATTTATAACGAAAACATCGCAAAAGCAGATATCCTTGAACGTATTAATGGTAAGTGGCATTTAGTGGAAGTGAAATCAAGCTCCGCTTCTGATGTCATTAAAGATAAACTAATTGACGACCTTGCCTACACTGCGACTATTCTTGAGCTATGCGGCATAACACTAGAAAAGACAAGCCTGCTATTGGTGTCAAAAAATTATCGCCTAGGCATGGATAAAAAAGATTTTTTTGTTGAAGTTAATTGCACAGAGCAGGTAAACAAAAGACGATTACATTTTGTCAGTAAACTTAATGGAACATCACAAATAACCGGAATGGTAGACAGACCAGAACCTAAATTCATCTATCAATGCAAAGCGTGCGATTTTTATGTGAATAATTGTCTCGGAAAAAACGTTGATAATCCTATTTTTGATTTACCACACTTGAATGAAAAATCATTTAATAAATTTTCTGAAGAAAAAATTTCACTCGTTAATCAAATCCCTGATGAATATAAACTTACTCAGCCCCAGAAAACAGTCTGGACTGCTGTAAAAAATAAAAAACAATCAATTGATAAAGACAAACTTAAGCAGCTTCTCGAAAAAATAATTTTTCCCGCATACTATTTAGATTTTGAATCCGTTAGCACTGCAATACCTCTTTATCAAAATATTGGGCCGTATCAAGAAATTGTTACACAATATTCTCTTCATAAGTTTTCCGCCTTGAATAGCAGCGCAGAACACTTTGAATTTCTCGCTGATTACAACAAAGATGATAGAAAAAAACTTGCTGAAAAATTGCTTATTGATATCGGAAAAGATGGCAGCGTGGTTGTTTACCATGCACAAGCTGAAAAAAGATTCCTGAATAATTTAATAAAAGCAGCGCCTGAATATACAAATGAACTAACCGCTATAATTGATAGAATTGTTGATTTGGAGGAAATAATAAAAAAAACATATTACCATCCAATGTTTCATGGAAGCTACTCAATCAAAGTTGTTCTACCTGTGTTGGTACCAGAAATGAGTTATAAAAATCTTGTCATCGGAGATGGGCAGAGCGCAAATGTTGTTTTTGCTGAACTTGCTCGCGGAAAATATTCAACACAAGAAGCAGAAACACTTTGCAAAGAATTGCGCTCGTATTGCAAGCAAGATACATTAGCAATGGTAAAAATTCATGAAGCAATGATCGCTTTATGCCGAAACTAACCACCCTTCATTTATCTCTTTCAGCATTGCGTTAAATTCCTGGAGCGTTGGGTCATCTTCAAAATAACTTTCTAAATAACATACAAACCCATTATCCTTAGCATCAAGTGTTTTATAAGAATCCCATTCACCATTAATTATATGCCTAGGATTCAACAAAAAATGGGAGATGTAATTCAGAGAGTGATCTAAACCAGCCAGCGCAAAAAATAATTCTTGCAAATTACAGGTAACAATTGCAACCTCTTCATTATTCAGATGAGCATACCGTTTATTACGCCATGTTTTTAATGGTTCTATAATTTTATTTAAATCATTTACCCGAGTTGGCAATCGACTATTTTTTATCAAATTTTTGTATTGTGTGGAAGCAAGAATTTCACCCAACACAGATTTAAGATAATTATTTGTATCCTGTGTAATTTTTAATCCATCAACCGTAATCGATCTTAGTGTGGAATGCACTTGAATCCAGCCAAAAACAGATTCGTATTTCAAGGTTTTAAATTTTTCTTTTGCATGCGAAATAGCTAGCCAAATTTTTACTTGGCGAGCACAACCAATAACCTCCGATCTCAGGAGTTCAAATTTGTTTTGGTTCTCCAAATATTTTTCTTTTATTTCTTGAGCTGTTAAACTTTGCTCATCATTAGTATTTTTTACCATGCCCACAACTCGCCCCTCTTTTTGTATACGTCTTTTTATCAATAGCCATATCTTATCCACAATCCCTCTAATATTCTGCTAATCAATCTACCTTTGGAAATACCATAAAAAACTGCTATAATAATTTATATGTCCATTGTTGGCATGAGGTTTGGCCATGAAAGTAGCATTCAAAAAAAGCATTACATTCAAAGTCTTAAAGCGAATTGAAAAGCTTTCAGGTGAGGTTATTTTGCGCTCAGATGTGGCTACCATTGCTGAACCTCGTCAAATTAGTCGGGCTCTAAACCGCCTTGTTCAAGATGGACGCTTAGCAAAACTTGGCTATGGAGTATACGCAAAGCTTGCTCGTTCAGAAATCGCCCGAACAACCTATCTCAAGGAAGGCGTGCTCCCTACTATGCGGGAAGCGCTCAACAGGCTCAGTATTCGCTGGGAACCATCCAGCGAAGAACAGGATTACCAAACGGGAAGATCAACACAAATTCCCGTTAATCCAACCACCAAATTAAAAGACAGATTTCGCAGACAATTACGCTATCGTGACATGGAGTTAACACGTGGATAACCTTCTTACCCAAGAACAACTAAAAGAGCTGGTATTAGTCACAGCAGAAACATTGCGCATTAAGTATCCATCCATCATTGAGAAAGATTATTATGTTACTCACGCTATTCACTCTCTGTCTGGAATGGAAAATGAATATTTCCGATTAATCTTTGCTGGTGGCACATGTTTAGCTAAAGCTCACAGAATAGTAAAACGCATGTCAGAAGATATAGACTTCAAAATTCAGCTTAAAAACACAAGTGATACTTTCAGCAAAAGCCGCTTGTTAAAAGAATTAAAAAAATTTCGAACACAAATCATGGAATCACTTACACTACCTGATTTAATGGTGAGTGACTCAGCGGTGCGAAACGAGGGTCAGTATTTACGTGCAGAATTAGCTTATCCCGCATTATTTACTGGTGACAATATACTAAGGCCACACCTTTTATTAGAGTTCACATTTGCAGATGTTCGCCTTGCAACAGAAAGCTTAACAATTAATACAATTATTGAAGATGTTATTACAATGGATAAGATATTTTCGCCATTACCTATTGATTGCGTTTCATCTGATGAAACTGCGATTGAAAAATGGGTTGGCTTAACTCGTCGTATAGCTGCAATTGAACGTCAATATCACTATGATGATGAAACCTTAGTGCGTCACATTTATGATTTAAATGCTGTCAAACAATCAGGCAAGATTAATGACATTTTTTTCATTTTAGCAAAAACTATCGTTAATTCTGATGCAAAGCAATTTAAAAACCAACATCCAGAATATTTTAATGATCCTACTACTGAAATCCGTCAATCATTAGAAATTTTAAAAAATAAAGAAATTTGGAAAGAACGCTATCAGCAATTTACTAATTCCATGGTGTATGACAAAACAGCCATGCCTGATTACGAAAACGCAGTGCAATCATTGGAAAATATCAGCAAAAATATAATTGATACCCTAAAATAAGTTTTATTTATTTTTAGGCTAGCAATAGATAAAGCAACGTAGAAACAACCCCAATAACGCCAACATATAACCCCCAAAGAAGCTTGTTATACTTTGCATTGCAGACCTTAGCAAGCTCATAACAATGCTTTAGCTTTGCTCTAATCAGATCAACAGGAGAGGATCGCAACATGTCCGCTACATATTCGTCACTATTTTCATATGTTGCTATAGCCCTAAAAAAAATCAACCCCCTTGTAGAGCCTTTTAGTCTCGGGATCACTACCCATAAAAATAATGCCGCAGACAGAGCCAAACCTGTCATTGATAAAAAAGCAACGAAATCCAGCATATTCCATGAAGATAGTGACTTCAACCAACGGCTAGATACTTGATGCGAGTATAAGAATGCTAATAAACCTGAGAAAACTGTGAAGAAAAAAACTGCTTTTTGATCAGCATTTCGTATGTACTCACGCAAATATTGATGTTCTTCTTCAGCAGCTTTCAAGAAACAAGTTGAATCATTTTTTTCGTTGGGCTGCGATCTTATCTCGTTTACATCTGAAGAAAGACCAAGATTGTCTTGCGAAAGAGGAGCGCCAATATTTGCTGACGTTTCTAGTTTATTCTGCTGCGAGCTTTGTTGTAGGTTTGTCATTTTATCATCCAATAAGACGCGCCCAGCGTCCTGTATACTTATATAAGTTATAAGGAATTCCAGTATTTTTATACACCCAACCACTTCCATCGGGTACGACAAATGTAAATTGCGCTTGCCAATCAATCGGAAGGACACTCCTCACTAACTCACCTATAACAATTTCATTTGGCAGCGCTTTACTAAGCATTTTTGCTGCAAAATTTGCGGTTGTGCCTATTGCAACATATTGACTGAATCTACGTGCAGCTCCCAGCTTTGCAATAGTTACATAACCATAATCAATAGAAATTCGAAAATTAAATGGCTCAATATGGCTATTGATTAATATTGGTGAAATCAAATTTTGATTTGCAGCAAACATCGTTAACGCACAGGCAACTGCACGCTTACAACCACCTTCTTGAGGAGAGCCAGCATTATCTTCGAAATAAGCCATTAGACCATCACCAGTATTTTTTTCTACTGTTCCGCCAAAATCTTCTGCTATTTTAATCATTTCAGAAAAATAAAGATTAAGAGCTCTAAGCATCATATTTTGCTCAGCCTCAGTTTCCATATCACGTGCTGAAAATTTTGAAATATCTAAAAATAGAACAGCCATCTTTAAACGACGTCCCTCTCCCAAGGTAAGATCATCATCTTCGGGAACAACGTTCCCCGAGGTTAAAGAGTTTGCTCGCAAATTTATTTTATCGCGCAGTGCTGCTACTCGCTTGGCCTGCGACTCCCAATAGCTGCGCTCTAGTCCATCGTAGTTCATCTCACTCTTCCATTAGCAGGGTTTACATGTGTCAGGTATAATCTTGTGATAATATAACTCACACTAAAATATGCAACAATAGGATTACGGGACGTCGGTTCAATTGATCTTTCAGTACCACTTTTGCAGGGTAACAAGTAGCGTAACTTCACAAATTTATGCATTAAAAATATCAATCTAATCAATCTACTAACCATTCAATTCGATTGACGCCGCCCACAGAGTTTTAAGGGCCCTATTTGAGGCTTATCAAAACATGCTATTTCTATTTGCCGGATGGTCAGGAATATCTTGTTGAACGTCCCAGTGCTCGACAATTTTGCCGTGTTCGAATCTAAACATATCAAAAACAGCCGCGCCTCTATCTTGTGGGGTATTCGTTGAAAGAACATGGAGGACGACATAATTACCTTCAGCAATGACTTGAAATATTTTATTCCGATGTTGAGGGCGCTTGTCATGTAAAAATTGTATATATTGCTTTAATCCTGCGATACCATCCTGCGCTGTTGGATTATGTTGAATATAATGAGGGCCAAGGTACTGCGCGGCTTTTTCAAAGCTATGCTCATTCGCAACTGCTTCAAGAAATTTGATAGCAATCTTTTTATTAGCTTCTAACTGTGAATAATTTTCTGCAAAGGCTACAGAACATATTGTAAAAAAGCTGATAAGAAAATTAACTTGAAAAAATCGTTTTATACTTCGCATTTCCTGCTCCAATACGTTGATGATTTATTCATGATCTTATAAACAACTATCTTTTCATCGTAGTATAGATGGGAGGGGGCATATGAGTCTCTCCCGCTTCCCATTCCGCATCAAGAACATTACTTTCATTTTTATCTTCATTTTCATTTTCATCTTCGCCCTGGTTTGCTTTGCGAATTTTATCAAATTTATCCAGAAAATCACTACTAAATAACGGATTGCTCGTTTCTTTCATAATTGATGAAGTAATAATTTCGATTTGTTTATCAGTCAAAGGAATTTTCTGAACATCAGGATTGATAGAAACAGCTTTTTTCAGTTTCTTTACAAAGCTAATAAAGTCTAAAATAGTGAGTTTTTCTGCATCACCATCATTTCTTATAGAATAAATCATTTCTTCGTTAATTAGAATGTAGTCATCTTTATAATTTTTTAATTCTTCCTTGTCAGGCAATTTGGCCATTAAATGGAGATGACGTGATGATGGCTTTTTTAGATTAGCTTTTAGATTTTGTAGTGCGCCAGCCGCGAACAGAGTCGCTGGATTATTAGCGCTATTCTGTACCACCGGACGTGGTACTGCAGGGCGTCCAGGTTGCGACGGTAATGAAGGGGAAGGAGCATCTGGTGCTGGAGCGGGTTCAGCCTGAGCCGGCAATGCAGGAAGGAGATCCGGACTGGGTGGCAGTATCCCTTCATCTAAAGGCGGTAATTCCTCATATAGAGGTAGAGGCGGTAAATCCTCCACGACAGCTAAATCAGATGGAAGAGTTGGCTCATCTAAAGATGGCATAGGCAGCATTCTCATTTCTATGTCACCTATCTTTTTAAGTAAGTTATTAGCATTGATATTTGCTTTCATTTGTAAATTCGGATGAGAGGTGCTTAACGCTGAATAATGATTATATTGCTCACATAAATATTTTATTCTTTCAAGAATGGTACGTTTATATTCTTCATCATTTTCATTATCCCATTGAGATAAAATATACTCTAAAAGTAAATAGATCCCTTGACTGCTCATAAAGGCAGGCGAGGAGGCAAGTTGTTTCATAATAAGATAGGCTTCTTGCGCATCACTTTTAAAAAGTATTTCATTAAATTGTTGGGTAACCAATATCGCCTCATTTTGCGCTGGGCTATTCAAATCAACAGGTGCATTTTCTTTATCAATACAAGCAAGCTCTTGGATTCCAGAAAGCTCTTTATCTTTTATTAGATGTCCTAGACACGCTAGAAAATACATATTGGCAAGCATTTTAAAGTTATTCATTCCTTTAAAAATGTTTAAGTTGTCTCTATTTGGCTGATAACCTTTCGTGGTGAGTGTCAATAAATTAGAAATATTAGCAAATAACTGAATTGCATTTTCGTAATTAAACTTACAAAAATCATTAAACGCTTTGCTAAAGATAGATTCTGATGATGATTTAGTATTATTATCGTTGATGTCCTCAATCTTACAACTATTATTAGTATTAATACGACTAAATAATTTCCCTAAAAATTGATTTAAATCTTTCGTGCTTAACTTATTTTCAGCCAATTGTTTAACCAGGTAAAAATAAGAAATATTTTGGCTTGCTAAACTTCGTGAGGCCACATCGCCAGTAGCATTTGAAAAAAAGTTTCTGCCAGAAGCCTTCATATCGATAGAAATTGATTCGCCGCCATTCCGAGGGTTTGATAAAATAGCTTGCGGGTTCTTAGCATTTTTAGATAAATTCTGTTTAATTTTAGCATAATATGCTTCATCTTCTGTAGCAGATCGTTTCTTTACTTTCCCCTCTTGATCAATATTTCTGGAAAGGCTGCCAGCAGTTTCTTTAGCAGCTAACTTAACTTGAGTGACATTTAATTGCTTCTCAATAGATTGACGCTGCGCGTTTGAGGTTTCTAATTCTTTTTGCATTTTATTTAATTCGTCAGTCGCTTTGGTTTTTTCCTCAGCTAACTGAGCTTTTAAATCCCGAATCGAATTTTCTAATTGTTGCTTTTCTGTAGCATTTTTTTCAATAAGCGTTTGATGTTGGCTTTTTAAATCAATTAACGCTTGCTGCTTTTTAGTTAAGTCACTCGTCGTCGTAGTCGTTTGCAATTGTGCTGCTGCAAGCTGATTTTTTAGTGCTTGTATTTCTTCTTCTAATTCGTTTTTTTTGCTAGCACTGTCAACCACAAATTGTTCGTATTTTTCTATAACACGATTCAACACTTCCTGCCTTGTATTGAGGTCATTTGTAATACTTATAATTTGAGATTTTGCTTCAGCAAGTTGATGAGTCAATATTAAATTAGTTTCTTCTAGTTGTTGTTTATTTTGATTGCCCTCAATAATGAGCGACTCCATTTCGGAGGTTAAAGTGTTTATCAGCTGCTCCAGATTTTTTTGTTTTGTTTCAAATGAGATTTTTAATTGACTCAGTCGTTTGTTTTCATTATTTAAAGCCGCTAATTTTTCTTGCGATTCATTAGAAATTTCGTCTAATTGAGTATTTAACCCCTGAAGCGTATTTTCTAATTGTTCTTTTTCTTTATTATTATTTTCGACAAAAGATTGATGGTGTTGCTTATATTTTTTTAGCTCTTCTTCTGAGGCTTGGGCTGCTGCTTGAGCTTGTGCTGCTGCTTGAGCTTGAGCCGCTGCTTGAGCTTGGGCTGCTGCTTGAGCTTGTGCTGCTGCTTGTGCCTGAGCTACTGCTTGAGCTTGGGCTGCCGCTGCTTGAACTTGAACTGCTTGAACTCGAGCTTGGGCTGCTGCTTGAGCTTGAGCTGCTGCTTGAGCTTGGGCTGCTGCTTGTGCTTGAGCCGCTGCTTGAGCTTGAGCTACTGCTTGAGCTTGGGCTGCTGCTTGAGCTTGGGCTGCCGCTTGAGCTTGTTGGGCTGCTGCTTGAGCTTGAGCTGCCGCTTGAGCTTGTTGGGCTGCTGCTTGAACTTGAGCCGCTGCTTGAACTTGAACTGCTTGAACTCGAGCTTGGGCTGCTGCTTGAGCTTGAGCTGCTGCTTGGGCTGCTGCTTGAGCTTGAGCTGCTGCTTGAGCTTGAGCTGCTGCTAAACGGATTGCAATGTCCGCTATTCGTTGCCTATCGTCCTGTCTCTCTCTTGTCTGTCGGTCTTGGTCTCGCCTATACCTTCTCTCATCTTCATTTCTAACCCATTCATTTTTATTCTCAGAATAAGTATAGGTAGAATGACCTACCATGGCGATCGCAACCCCAACAGTCCAGCCAGCTGGGTTCCACCACGTAAATGCAACAAAACAACCTGTGCCTAGATATTGCCCCCATTCATACCAAGTTGCAGATTCTTGTTTGTCACCTGTAAGATCTCTTACTCTCATAAACTCTTTCCTTAAAATGATTTAATTTAATTTAATTTAGCAATTCACTTGTTTGCTGAAAGTCATTGTTGTCGTTTCAGTTTTGTTTTCTATATTTAATATCGATTCAAATAAACTCATCACTTTACTGTGATGTTTTGTACGTGCGTCTATTAAGGTCCATATTGATTGAGCGGTCTGCTGTTTATTGCTGTGATCAAAGGTAGGATAAGAGTCAGTAAGTTCTTCTAATTCATTTAGTTTTTCTTCCCATGCCTTACGAGTCTCCTCATCTGATGAGCCATTAAGTGCTAAAAATCCATTGAACTCTTGAAAAGCCGCGCTTCTTTCATTAGATTGGTTTGCACATAATTTTTCATATTGCTCCCAAGCAATATCAAAATCTTTTCTTGAAAAAAAGCCAGGGGTGGGTACTTTGGATAGAAAAGTTGATACTTTTGAATTAAGATCTCTCTGGTTAAATAAAATCATTAGCAATAGATAGACCAGGATGGCATGAGAAATAGGCATATCAAGCCTCATTAATATGATGGCTAAAGCGACAGGAGTCTGTCTATTTTTTACGTCGCGATTAAGAGAAGGAAGATGGGTAAATTCTCGATTTGAAATGGGCTCTGATTTAAAAAAATGAATCTCATCTTTACTGGGTATTATTTCATTGTTTGCATGGCTTTGCATGAACCACCTCGCCGTATAGTGAGTTTTTATAGAATAAAATTTGAAGAATTGTATAAGATTTCTTAAGTATTTAAAAGGTGTTTATATTGTTAATATTGTTGTTTGCCAAGAGTAACTGTTTTCGTTTCAGTTCTGTTTTCCACATTCAATATCGATTCAAATAAACTCATCACTTTACTGTGATGTTTTGTACGTGCGTCTATTAAGGTCCATATTGATTGAGCGGTCTGCTGTTTATTACTGTGATCAAAGGCAGGATAAGAGCCAGTAAGTTCTTCTAATTCATTTAGTTTTTCTTCCCATGCCTTACGAGTCTCCTCATCTGATGAGCCATTAAGTGTTAAAAATCCACTTAACTCTTGAAAAGCCGCGCTTCTTTCATTGGATTGGTTTGCGCATAATTTTTCATATTGCTCCCAAGCAATATCGAAATCTTTTCTTGAAAAAAAGCTGGGAGTGGATACTTTGGGTAGAAAGGTCGATAACATTGAAGTGAGTGAAGGGGTGACTGAAGAGACATCATTTTCAATAGATAAAGGATTATTATTGAGAGACACAGGTAATGAATTCGCGATCTTATCAAAAAGGAGAAAATCATAAATCTGTTTATTTAAAAATCCCCCTGGAAATAGCTGCTGATTATCCATTAGACGACGATGTGTACAAGGTATGCTTTTAAAAGATGTGACTAAATCACCAGAAACACTATTATCTTTTTTTGTATCTTTTTTTGTTTCATTATTTGCACGATCTTGCATCAAGCACCTCGCCTAGCAGTGAATATCTATAAATTAAAATTTAAAGGATTGTACAAAACTTCTTAAATATTTAAAAGGCGCCTTTTAAATTCTTAATTTTGATTTGATTTTAGGCAAGACAGACGCATCGCTTCTGCTAATTCCTCATCATCATCTTCATTTGTAGAAGCACCAAATAAAACCGCATGATGATTAGAGACCTTCGGCATATTATTAATCTCGTTAGTATTTGAAGAAGGACTAGGAACATTCTCCGTACTAGGAATTGCATTAGTCATTGAAAGACTCATCGCTAACGCTAACTCTTCATCTGATTTCTTTTCCTCTAATTCACTTTCAATTTTGTTAATGACGGCCCTACGTTTAAATCGTTCCATAAAAAAATCGCGCACGTCTGTCTCAAAAAAAACTTCATTATAATATATTATTTGAGGATCTTTATGATTCAAATCAGCGGGGATGGCATGCAGGATACTCTCTTCAATATACTTTTTCCTGCTATCAGGATCAGGTTGCGTCTGTAAACATGTCTTTATGGTATCAATTAAAAAAGACACCTTTTCTAATGCCAGCCCATACTCGTTTATATTTCGAGTGGGGAGCTTATTTTCCTTGAGAATATTCTCCAAAAATTTGGCCAAGCGAGGATATTTTTCTCCGCGTCTCTCTTTGCTGCTAAATTGAGCAATAGCAGCTAATATAGAATCAGAAAAGTTATCAAGTTGCTGATATGCTACCGCTATCTTATCGCCATTTACGAGTACGTTAGCTTTTGCTGCCAACGCATAACACGCTGTAACATACATTTTCAAATCATCCAACCAGTACAACGTGGAATGATTAAGATCTTCTATTATCATGTTATAGAGATTCTCAAATAACTTCGAGAGAGAATTTACCTTTAATTCTGTAAATAATTGCTTTAAATGCGCGTCATGCCTTCCCGGAGAAATATTTTTAAGAACCAGCTCTCTCATCTTTTGCTCTGAGTAATAATAGGAAGATGATTCCGAGTTTAATGACGGTTCCGGAGGTAAAGAAGAGGAAATAGGTAAAGTTGAATATGAGAAAACACCGTCATTCAAGAAGTGAAAAGTGGATTGTATGGCTTCTTCCATTTGTGCAGCCAAAACATCATCGGTTAAATTATCGTTAATAGGCGATGGGTTACTCATAGGAATATTGTTATTGCTCGAACTAACATTCAAACTTTTAATGGGTTGAGATACTTGCTTCGGGGGCAAACAAAAATCACATAAAGGCTGATAAAAAGTCTCAAAAAATGCCTTATTATAAATAATTTTTTCTGTGACATTAAGAATATACATTTCAATATAAGCACGTAAATACCCCTGAGCAAAATCTTTACCACCGTCTGCAAGCTTTGTGTCGTACTCCTTTCTTAAAGCTGATATCCATTGCGCTTCTAAGGCATTACCAGCCAATCCGATTAATCTGAATAAAATTTCAGGATCGCGATTAAGAGCTGAATAAATATCACTCATATCTTTTAATACAAAAAGTGGCAGACTTCTATCAATAAACTGGGAAAAATGTTCTGTAAATTGATCAAATGTTTTCAGGTATGGTTGTTGTTCATTAGACCTGGAGCCTGACATGTTAACCTCTTCGTATTATGTTTAATGTTATTAGTTATAGTGAATATATAAAATTCAGAACGGCGTAATATAATCTTTTTTGATTCTAATTTATAGCATTTTTTGAAGCTTCAAAAAGTTCACATAAAAGTGCGATTACAATTTCCGAGTGAGTATAGCTAACGTTTCAAAATGGCGAGTAAAAGGAAACATATCAAAAATCTGCAACGATTTTATTTGATACTGCACCTCAAGTTGCAAGATATCTCGATGAAGCGTCTCTGCATTGCAGCTCGAATAAAATAAATAGGCGGGCGCCAGTTTCATTAAGTGAGCGATAATGGATTCATTCAATCCGCGTCTTGGCGGATTTACTATCATTGCATCAAAATAATCTGTTTGTTGATTGCTTAAATAAGCTTCAACATCCATTGCCAAAAAATGAACGGCTATACTATTATTTTTTTCGCGTGCTTTATTCGCATAAAAAATAGCAGCATCAGAGATTTCAACACCAACTACTTTCGAACAATATTTTGCAGCAAAAAAAGAAAACGCGCCGACTCCACAATATAAATCAAGAAGAGAATGAATAGATAAAACACTCAATTCGTTTTGAAATTGACGATATAACTTTAGCGCCATTGCAGAATGGGTTTGAAAAAAACTTCGCGGACCTTGAAAAAGAGAATACTCATCAAAATGGTGAGTGATACAATCATTCTTAGTCAACACAATTTCTTCATCGCCTTCCAATATGGCTTGATGGACACTTTGAATATTTGCCGTAACGACTTTAATACTAGGATGAAGAGCAATTAAATTCAGCGTGATTTTTTTTAAGCGCGAGAGTGATTCTGTCGACCGCAAAACAAATCTCAATAATAATTCATTCGCACTCTCACTATAGGTAATTAAAAGGTATTTCAACTCGCCTGTTTTAAAAACTAAATCATAGGGAATAATTTTATGTGCATTCAATTCTTTTTTTACTGCATCCAAAATAGTATTTATCGCGGGTGCGTGCAAGGGACAATCTTCTAATTTTTTAAATTGCATATGATTATCGTAAAAACCAAATTCAATTTCGCCTTGAATAAGTGCGACTGCTAACTTTGCTTTATTCCGCGAACCCTCCGTGCCACGATCGCAAATCACAGACGGCTTTATTTTCTCGACATGCAGAGGAAAAAGACGTGATAGGGTTTGCTCTTTATTTGCTACGGATGATAAATAATCATGAGATAACAAATCACACGAGAGGCAATGTTTCTGTAAAAAATGATGGCATTTCATGGGAGGGAATTCTAACATCTAGCCCAATAAACAGCTAGTGCATTGCGCTAAACTCACATAAACAACCTCACTACCCGAAGACTGGCATAAGTATATTTTTCCCCAAATTTTTCGTAAATAGGCTTTAACTTTCCATCTTCAGATTGTTTTAATTCAGCAAAAATAACCTCAAAATCTTGTTTCGGTAACGTTGCTTTCAAAGTCTCCATGCAAGAAGAATCCAGCTGATTTAGACCTTTTAATTTTTCGACATGGCTAATGATTGTTCCCATGGATAGTCCGCGCTTTCTGGCGATTGAATCAATGAATATATTTTCTTTTAACATGGCCAGTGTGATGAGATGAGTGGGAATGGCTGTATTATTTTTTCTATTCTTTTTTCCTTTCACATTCGCCTTCGTTTTTCCACCTTCAAAACGTTCCATTAACGTTTTTAGGTGACACGTTGTGATTTCTTTTTCAGATAAGGTTTGTAAATATTGAACGGTTGCAACTGAATTTTCCTTAAAAAAATTATCTTGCTGCAACACTTTAGGATGCACTTTTAAAGCCATTTCATTCAGATTCATGAGCTTTAAACCGTTTAAGCTACGCACTCTGGATAAGGCCACATAGCCCATGCCTGGCTCGAAGGCATCCCCTAAATCCATCTCCGCCGCATCCAGTGTCATGCCCTGACTCTTATGAATAGTGATCGCCCAGGCAAGACGAAGTGGCACTTGCGTGATGGTCGCGCGAACGACACCGTTATCTTCAAATTTCCAAGTTTCTGCGGCTGCCGTAATAATTCTATTATCATATGTTCTTACAACAGGCCAACCTTCATCACTTTTATCAAAACCAATCACCACACTACGCGTGCCATTCACATATCGCGATAAAGTATCGTTTTTAATGAACATGACTTCTGCCCCAATTTTTAGCGTCAACTTTTCTGAAGCAAGACAGCTTCTTTTAAGCCCCTCTACTAATGCACTAAAGCCTGCTGATTCCATCAAATAGGTTTTTTCTTTCCCCTGAATTTTTGCGAGCTCGGATTGATTAATGCTATCGACATTAATATTGCGTGAATATAATTTTGTAGCCGTGGTTGCGCCTTCGGGTTCTTTTTTGTAACGCGTACGTAAAGGCACTTTAGTATGCTCACCGGCCGTACCACTACGTATATCATTCAAAACAGTTAGCAAGGGATCATTGCCTTGACGATGTTGCTCATTCAAATAGCAAACATGAAAGTCTCCCTCTTCCCAAGAAGAAGCTTCAAAAGCAAATGGTTTTTCCTCACCCAAACCATCAGAAAATACGGGCGGCAATTGAAAAAAATCACCGCACAGCACTACTTGAATTCCGCCGAAAGCTTTATCATTGCCAAGCATATGTCTAGCAATCGTATCTACCATCTCAAGCTGATGTTTATGCAACATAGAGACTTCATCAATGATCAACACTTTGGTTTTTTTGTAATTACTTTTTATTCGCTTCGTGGTTAATAATTTTTCCAAATCTTTCTTCGTCAGACTATCCCTCACACCGATTCCAGACCATGAGTGAATAGTGGTACCGTGCAAATGCGTTGCCGCAATACCTGTAGAAGCAGTCACGGCTATGCTGACATTATTTTCTTTAAGATAATTAATATATTTATTTAATAAATACGTTTTACCCGCGCCCGCGGCACCGGTCAGGAAAATATTTTTACCCATTTTTAATAAATTAAGGGCTTCATCTTGCGTCATGGTTTTTGGAATGCCTATAAAAAAGGAGGGATCAGACTAATCATTTTGTCTGTGGAAAAATAACAGTTCTGCTTATTATTATCAATACCTATCTCGCTATTTATTGTCAAAGACCGGCTCAAAATATCCCGATTTAATCACACACTTCTACGCGCGCTGAATTACGTCCAGCACGATAATAGTACTCCGTCCAACATCGAAAATAATAATCCGGATAGCAAACGACGCCACCACAGCTATTCGGATCACCCACACAGTAACCAGGAGAATAATAACTTTCAACGCGATAACTATCTCTGAAATGCCTTTTATGTCGGTAACACCCACAATACTTGTGGTGATAATTATTGTGTTTAACAACGGTCGTTACCGTGGTCACCGTATCTGTGACAGCATTGGAAACGCCTACCGTTACAAAGAGGAGTAATAAAGCGGATATAAAAGAGATAAGTAGCTTCATAAGCAACCTTCCTTTTTTCTAGCTATTATCCTTAAATTTTATCATTTTTATTAATCGAATATATTAATTAAGCCATTCATAGGGTTAGAGCAGAGCTAGCATATACACACTACCATAAAATCAATTCCTATAGGCATCAACTTTAAGTTAATGCCTATAGACATCAGTTTTGTATTGATTTCTACAGACATCAAGATATAATTAACTATATGAACCCTTGATGAGATGTCACTGAAATGAACTGCTTAAAATGTCGCCTACAAATTAGCCCACCAAACTTAGCACATTATGGCTTACATCCTGAGTGCTTTATAGAATGGTTTAATGCACCCAGTAATGCAGAATTCGTTAGCCTACAAAGAAGGTCCGGCACCACATCAAATCAGAATATTAGCCTTAACCCACAGAATACTAGTTTTTTTCATGGTAAATTTAAAAAATACTCTGCCGATCTTAATGGTGAATCTTATATTCTTAAAATGAGACAAAAAGAAGCTCCCGAACTTCCTGAAGTCGAATATCTATGTAATCAAATTGGTAAATTACTAGGCGTATCCATTGCAGAATTTTACTTCATTGATTTTAATAACGACAAAACTTTTGTTACCAGAAATTTTATCAAGCATGGAATTCCTACTGATCTTCAACATATATATCATTTTAGACTTGATGATAAACACAGCTGCGAAGGAATTATTAATGTAATTATTCAAAAAACTCAACGCCCACATGATGTCAAAATATTTATTAGAACAATATTATTTGATGCGCTCATTGGCAATCACGATCGGCATGGAAGAAATCTAGCATTTATCATTACAGCAAAAAATGTATCCCTCTCTCCCATTTACGATAACGTTTCTTATTTAAGCTTAGAAAGCGGCAACATGCTTAAAGCTGATTTTAATCCTACAGGGAAAATTAGTACGAGCGAAACCTTCGAACCCAGTATGCGCGATTATGTTAAGGAATTAAAAAAACTTGGATTCAGAGATGATGTTCAGGAATTTTATAAAAGCATAAAAGTATCTCAGCTTTATCAACTCATTGACGAAAGCTTTTGCAGCTCTCTCATGAAAGAAGCTATTAAAGCGTTAATTAAAAAAAGATTTGGGGAGCTTGAAAATGAGTTATCTAACTAAACCAAATGAATACCGATTAAAGATTTTCCATGAAAGCAGAAAAAGAAGGATTCTGGTTGGCGAATTAATTTATAACAAGAATAAAGATAAATATGAATTAATATATGATAAAAATTACGCTTATTCTAAAAACGCAATACCCATTAGCCCCGAGCTTGATCTTTTTAAATTACATCATCAATCTAAAAAAGGGGAAATTTTTTCAGCTTTCATTGATAGAATCCCTGATAAATCTAATCCTGCTTATAACGATTATTGTAAAGCTCAGGGAATTTCTCCTGCTGAAAAAAATCCAATTATTTTACTGGGGTCTATAGGGAAACGTGGGCCATCGAGTTTTGTTTTTGAACCTGTCTATTCTAGTGAATTTGATTCCACTAATATTATTAAATTACGTGAACAACTACAAATTACTCAGCATGATTTAGCTGAAGCATTAGATATCAGCAAAACAACATTACAAAGAATTGAAGCTGGAGTAAGTCGTGATCTCAACACGTTAAAATACATACAAATATTACTTAAATTTCCCGAAGTTGCACTTTGGCAACTGAAACAAACAGGAAACCGTGTTCATAAGGATGTCTTAATTAAATTGGTAAAATATTTTAAATCAACGGCTAGCAGTAAATCCAAGGAGAAAACGTAATGACACTGACTGAAGAAAAAGAAAGATATACTAATGACCTCAACGTGGAGAAAATCTAATGTCAGCCATTCCAAATATTGATAATATCTATCTCTTTATCTTAGAGATGAATAAACTGAAGCTTGTTTTTAGGAATACCATAACCAACCCGAATAGAAAAGAAAGCACCGCGGAACATTCATGGTCAGCGACAATGATCACCGTTGTGCTGATGGATAATCTTAAAAAAGAATTTCCAAATCTTGACGAATTAAAAATAATGAAGTTAACGCTGATACATGACATCGTAGAAATTTATGCGGGGGATGCTTTTGCTTTTGATAGTGCCGCGCGAAAAGATAAGGAAAAAATTGAGGCGGAAGCGCTCAAAAAATTGATGGCCATCTATCCTGAGTTTGGCCTGCAATTACATCAACTATGGTATGAGTTTGAAGAAAAAAATAGTATAGAAGCTAAAATTGCAAAAGCCGCGGATGCCATTTGCCCCCTTTTCCAACGTCTTCAATCAAAACAATCTTACATCCCCTTTCATGTTTCGATAGCTGATCTCGAAAAAACAAAATATCCGCATTTTTTATTCAGCAAAACGTTTAGTAAGTTATATCAAAAATTAAAAAATGATTTATTGAAAGAAAAACTGATTGCAGATAAATGAGATAATATTCATGCAATAAATACGAGTATAAATTCAACCAAAAAATATCGAGCTAAAATATACCCATTACACTTCAAAATGCGAAGTGTAATAAGTATAGATATTACCGCAGATTATTCTACCCACCTCTAAATAAATGCATAACCAAAGAGATAACAAATAAGATTAAAAAGATCACAAAGAGGATTTTTGCAATGCCAGCGGCTTGAACAGCAATGCCAGAGAAGCCGAAAACAGCCGCGATAATAGCGACAATTAAAAAAATAACGACCCAATTTAACATCATTCAACTCCTTTTAAATGGATAAGAATTTAACCTAACAATTTTTTAATGAAATTGCTAGACATTTATTGGTCTTCTTTTCAAAGCATTTAATAAACCCCTAAAATCCCGGGTTAATTTCCGGGATTTCTAGGGGTATTTAGCATCGCTTCTTGATTACTTCTAATATTTCTTTCTAATCGAGCCTTCGGTTTCCAGAAGGTATACGCTGATGCGCCAGTACCTAACGAATAAAGCGCGGCACCTGCTGCGGTTAACCCCACACCTCCCGCAGCACCCAAAGCGCCAACAACTGTACCCACTAATGTTGGCAACGTCACCGCTGCAAATACCGTGCTTAATAACGTCACCGTTACACCCGCGCCCATCATCATGCCACCCACAAACACCAAGGCAAGACTGGCTGCATACGAGGCGTAATCGGTTCGCTTGCTGGCTTTGGTGATTGTCTTACTTAAATCTTTTATAGCATCAACATCATCAGGGTTCTTCACAAACTGAGCCGTCGCGTGTACAGA
>Ga0206794_1142_pt1 | contig 18754 bp, 15 predicted proteins | sample Alteio_BWOrgCont_70_FD_152877 | JGI IMG/M metagenome (GOLD analysis project Ga0206794, IMG submission 152877) | Enriched cells from forest soil in Barre Woods Harvard Forest LTER site, Petersham, Massachusetts, United States -... | ecosystem: Environmental > Terrestrial > Soil > Temperate forest >...
AAATAAAATATTTGACGGGGTTTGTATTTACTTCTGTTAAACGGACGGCAAAGTTAGTAAATTTTTTCCGTATTATTTCATACAATAATTGTTGTGTAAATTGTTCGCTTTCAAAGTGTCCGATGTCCGCAATTACCAGTTTTCCTTCGGCATCAAAAAACTCGTGGTACTTATAATCGGCCGTAATAAAAATGTCAGCACCGGCCGCAATAGCCTGTTTCAGCAGGAAACCGCCTGCCCCGCCGCAAACCGCTACCTTTTTTACGGGCCTTCCGGTTAGTTCCGTATGCCTGATCACAGGAGCGCGCATCCTGGCTTTGACATGAAATAAAAACTCTTCTTCGGTCACCGGTATATCCAGTTCGCCGATCATGCCCGATCCAACCAACTGGTTTTGATTAGTTAAAGGATAAAGGTCATAGGCCACTTCTTCATAAGGGTGCGCAAGCACCAGCGCCATTAATATTTTGCTTTCGAGGATGGCGGGGTAAATAGTTTCTATGCGCACCTCATTTTCCAGGTGCCTTTTTCCCGGCTCGCCAACATGCGGATTGGTATCCTCATTCCCTTTAAATGTTCCGGTACCTTCAGCGTTAAAGCTCGTTTCGCTGTAATTGCCAATATTCCCTGCGCCGGCGTCAAACAAAGCGTTCCTTACTTCATCTGCATGGCTTACAGGGATGTACGTAACCAATTTTTTTAATAAATTGTGCTTTGGCGAAAGTATCCGGCAATTTTTTAACCCCAGTGTTTCGCAAATTTTGGCGTTTACACCGATCATGATATTATCAAGGTTGGTATGGATAGCATACAAAGCAATGTTATTGCGGATAGCCTTCTCCACCACGCGTTCCACGTAGGTTTTGCCGTTAAATTTTTTTAAGCCCCGGAAAACGATCGGATGGTGCGATATGATCACCTGGCAATTGGTTGCTATGGCTTCGTCGACCACAGCCTCGGTACAATCCAGCGAGATCAGCGCCTGGGAAACTTCCTGGTCTGGCCGGCCCACAATTAAACCTGCGTTATCATAATCTTCCTGGTAAGGCAGCGGAGCCAGGCTTTCGAGGTAGGTGGTTAGTTGGGATAGTTTCATATTTTGGAGGATTTCACCGATTTTTTTTGATTTCACCGATTTGATAAATATATCAAAAATGCAAATATAGATGCAATGGCCAAATAAAATCGCACATTTGATTTATGGCACGAGTAATTGCATATCCGGAAAACAAAGAAAAATTAGCCGCCTTAAAAGCTTTTATGAAAGCATTGAAAATACGTTTCGAGGAAGAAAAATCACCCTATAATCCTGAATTTGTAGAAAAGATAAAACGCAGTGAAGAAGATTTTAAAGCCGGGAGATATAAGGCTATACAAACTGAAAATCTATAGAAATAAATTTAGCCCTCACCTCTTCCTAATAGCTTATCTTAAAGGTCGCCGCATATAATAATCCATTCCCGGATTGAAGCACCTGCGGAATCGCAACTTCGACAACCTCCCCTTCCTGTTTCCACTTCAGTTTTTTGTCTGCGCCAAGCAAATTAAGATGTTTTATTTTCTTTGTATTGCCTATATTAATGCTAACAATCGGGGGCAATGTAACCTCATTTTCCTTTGCCAGCACAAAAGCATATTCACCACTCCCATCAGCGGATTGCGTGAAGAATATATTATCTTCCGAATATGGCGCTATAGCTTTTGACGAATAAATGCCCTCTCCATTGATCTTTATCCATTTGCCGATATCAGACAGCCGTTTATAAGCTTCGGGGTCCCAGTCGCCATCAGGGCCCGGGCCGATGTTCATCAGCAAATTTCCGCCGCGCGATACTATTTTAATAAGCAGCTGAACAATTTGCTGCGAGGATTTATAATGGTCGCCGGGCACGTAGCTCCAGGAGTTGCCCATCGTCATACAGGTTTCCCAGGGGTGGCTGATGGGCACATCGGGTATTTGTTGCTCCGGCGTGGTATAATTTTCATAAGGGCCGGTAACACTCCGGTCGACCATGATAATGCCGGGTTGCTTCGCTCTTGCCATCTGCGCAATTTTCGGCATATCAATATCCTGGTTGTATTTACTGCCCATGGACCGTGCAGCAACCGAATCGGCTTTATTCAAGGGCCTTACCCAGCCGCCGTCCATCCACAAAATATCAATTTTTCCGTAGCCGGTCATTAATTCCTGCAGCTGGTTATAGGTATAATCTTTAAAATGCTGCCATATATCGGGATGTTTGGCGGGATCATAATTTACGTTCCTGTCCTTAGGTGGGAAGTACGGCCACCAGTAGTAAGGACTGTGCCAGTCGGGCTTTGAAAAATAGGCGCCGATCATAAAATTCTCCTTACGGAAAGCCTTAAATATTTCGTCAGCGACGTTGCTTCTGGAATTTGCTGAGAATGGCGTTTTTGGGCTGGTGACTTTATAATCAGTTTCCCTGGTATCGAACATACAAAAACCATCATGGTGCTTGGTGGTAAAAACCACGTATTTCATACCGGCGTCCTTAGCTGCCTTCACCCATTTTTCAGGGTCGAAATGGGTTGGGTTAAAGGTAGTTTGTAAATTTTCGTAAGCTTTTTTGTAGGTGTTATAGTCGGCGCTGTAAGGGCCTTTGCGCTGTGTCCAGGTCTCATCTTCAGGGCAAAGGCTCCAGCTTTCAACCACGCCCCATTCGCTGTATGGCCCCCAGTGCATAAATAATCCAAATTTAAGGTTTTGCCATTGACCGAGCTTTTGCAGCACCGCGGTATCGGTTGGAGAAACATAGCCATCCTTGTATTGCTGGGCGCTTGCCACACCGCAAAGTGACAGGACAAGTATGCAGGTAAGTATTTTTTTCATCAGGAAAATTATAGCCGAAGTTAGCTTTTTTCGTGGTAGTTCAGTTAATCCACTTCCATATCCTGAAAAGTAAGAACAGGAGCAAATTAAGCAGGATAAGCGTGGTTATGGGGAAGTAAAAACTAAAATTCGGCCTTTCGATGCGAATATCGCCAGGCAGGTGCCCCAGCCATTTCAGGCTCCCGCCAAAAAAGTAAACAATAACGCCAATGATCAAAATCGCAGCGCCGATCAATATAAGGTATTTGCCGGTTTGGTTATCCATCACTTAAAAGCCCTTCGCCTTTGACCTTTCGCCTTTAACCTCAGCTAATGGTTCATTTTTGCTATTTCGAAACTTTCATAAGCCATTTTGCGATTATATTCTAAGGCAATATTTTTGTAATTGATTAAATCTAAAATTGTTCCGATCCAAAAAAAACCAAATGTAAAAAGATATAAAAAGCCTAAAACTATCTCGCCTGTTGCAAAACGCTGTAAACCAGCGATACCTAAAGTGCCGATTACGGTGAGCAACAATATAGTATGGGGGTCTTTTCTCCTAACTTCATACACCATAAAAAAACGGCTCTTTTGAATATCACTAAGATTGGCAACGCCCTCTTGTAAAAGGTTAGCTTCACCAGGCGTAATTCCCGGGAATGCCATGTAAAGGTTTTGATAATTATCCACGGTATGGGGGATTCAAAGTAATTTTAGATACGGTAAAAATCTAACTGCTCATCTTCGCAATCTGGTAGCTTTCGTAAGCCATTTTACGATTATATTCCAAAGCAAGTGTCTTATGGTTAACCAGATCAACAATGGAGCCTATAAAACACAACCCAACAGTAAACAAATACAGTATCCCCATACCAATTTGCCCCACTATAAACCGTTGCAAACCGGGCACCAAAAACAATCCGACGATGCAGAAAATAAGTACGTCCTGTGGGTTTTTTCTTTTACCAGAATATACCATATAAAAATATTTTTGCTGGCTCTCATTAAGTTCGTTTGTCGCTTGCTGTAAGAAGTTCAATTCCTCCGGCGAAATGCCCGGAAGGCCCATATAAGCATTTTGATACATGTCCATGATCTTATAGATTTTAGGTGATTTTTTAAATTTATGATATAAAACTAAGATAGCGTTAAAATTAACGCAATGCAAAACTGGCGGGCAGTTAAAAGATGTCGGTGAGTTGGGGAGATATGGCGGTGAAATTCGTCTGGATCACCGGTATCAAATTCAGGCCGGTCGTAGAGACGCCCCGAATTGTCGGGGCGTCTCTAACAAGGCGGCAAATATTGTACGCGCGAGACGCCCCCGAGAATTCGGGGCGTCTCTCCGATCGCCTTTATACCTTAAGCTCGCCCCATCCTTCCCTGTAGGTACGGCGGATAAACTGGTTCGCCGGCTCAAAATTGGTAACGCGCATGTTTTCGCCGTCCCATTTCAAATCAACATACCTGCCGCTGAATTTGTAGCCTTCCATATTCCCGTAAACCGGGTCGTTGCGCTTGATCTTTTCCTGTATATTAAAACTCCGCAGCAGCAGGTTGCCCAGCAGCACGGTTTCAGTAAGCGGCCCGGCATAACCTTCAAAAGGGGAATCAACTTCCATTTTTCCATAGCCAGCGATTGCTGCATCAACCCATTGCCACCAGTGGCCATCCATGCCGCCGGTAACGCGCGGGTATTTTTCGGGCACGTTAACATCCTTGTTCAGCGCCAACGGCAACAAGCGCGGGTGACTTCCGCCCCATCCGCAGGATACCTTGCCTTTTGTGCCGATAAACAGGGTGCAACCCTCAAAATCATTTTCAGCCGGAATATCGCCGAGCGCCAGGTTCATATTTACATCCGGATCAAGTTCCGTCAAGCGTTCAGGCGTTATGCCGCCATCCATCCAATGCAGGTCGAGGTCCTGGCCGTTTTTTTGTTTGAATTTGAATTTGATGGAGCTGGAAACCGGCCCGCTTTCGGGGAAGATACCTTCTTTAAAAATACCGGTATAAACAGTACTTGCGCTGCCCGAAACATCAGTTGGATAGCCAAGCCCCAGCAATTTAAACGGCGGCCCCATAATATGGCAGCCCATGTCGCCCAGTGCGCCGGTGCCAAACTGCCACCAGCCCCGCCAGTTAAAAGGCACCAGGTTGTCAATATAATCAACATGCTGCGCGGTGCCGAGCCAAAGATCCCACTTAAGTTCTTTTGGGATCGCAGGCTTGGCTGTCGGCCACGAAATGCCCTGCGGCCACACAGGGCGGTCGGTCCAGCAATAAACCTTTACAACATCCCCTATCAGCCCAGCCTCGAACCATTCGCGCATGGTACGCATGCCATCGCAGGAAGCGCCCTGGTCGCCCATTTGTGTAACTACCTGGTATTTTTTTGATGCTTCGGTGAGTATGCGGGCTTCGTAAATGTCATGGGTTAAAGGCTTTTGCAGGTACAAATGTTTTTTCATTTGCATGGCACTATGGCCCACTATCGCATGGTTATGATCGGGGATAGCGACGGTAACGGCGTCAAAATTTTTGTTTTCTTTTTCAAACATTTCACGCCAGTCGTGGTAAAATTTTGCTTTGGGAAATTGCTTTAGGCGCTGCATTCCCGGCCGCTCGTCCACATCGCACAAAAAAGCTATTTCAGCATTTTTTTTAGGGGCTGTAGCAAAATGGTGGATGTCATTTTCAGCCTCGCCGCCAGTACCGACCGCTGCGATGTACAATTTATCGCTTGGAGCTGTATAACCTTTTCCACCCAGCACAAAACGGGGAACTATATAAAACCCCGCGGATGCGATAGCTGTTTTTTTGATAAACTCCCCGCGGCTGATAGCGTTTTTACCTTTGGTATCTTTACTTTTTTCCATGTCTGTGCGCTTATTTTTTAATTAATGGCCTTACTTCAACAGTCTTAAAAAAAACCACGTCATTGTCGCCGTGATTTTGCAGGCCTATGAAACCATAATTTGGCCGCAGGCCGCGAAAAGGCTCGTAATCAAATTTGCGCTCGGGAACAGGGTCGCCTTCGGTGTAATCCGTCACTAATTCGCCGTTTACGTATACTATGGTATGTGGACCATCGAGCGTAATTTCCATCACGTTCCATTGCGGCCCCGGCCGGCCTGGTTTTGCGTGGGGCTTGGATATCGAGTACAGGGAGCCGGTTATATGGTATTCATCTTCGCCCGATGTTTCGGGGTGGTTATCTATTTGCACCTCGTAGCCATAATATACGGGCATCCAGGCTTCGCGCGGCTCAATAGGTATGCGGATAAAAAAACCGGAGTTGCTGTTATCTTTCTCCATTTTGTAAACGATGCGGATAACGCAGTCCCCGAATTTTTCTTTGGTCCAATAGCAAAGGCCCATACCACCGTGGCTGCCGGTTAAACCATTTTCAACATACCTGGTGCCGGGGCCGACCTGTTTCCAGCCGTCAAGGTCTTTGCCGTTAAAAAGCTGGCGCCAGCCGCTATCGGCAGGCATGTTGACTTTGGTTTCCTTAACATGAGAAACGGATTTTCCCTTCGGTGGGTTAGTTGCCGCAGTCGCACCGGCATACCCTAAAAACAACAGCCCTGCACTTAGGAACAGGCTTTTCAAGATCACATTTTTATTCATAATTAATTTAATTGAGATATGAGTATTGAGATGTGAGTATTGAGATTAAAAAGGGAAGCTTTCTCATATCTCAATACTCACATCTCAAATCTAAAAATAGTTTATAATGGTTGTTTAAAAGTAGAGATATTTCGCAATAAAACGGGTTGAAGGATAAATTTTTTATTTAAACGCTAATAGATATTTATATTGCAGGCAATTATTCAACCTGGCCTATGAAACAAAGGATACTTTTAATAGCCTTTTTTTTAACGACCGTTACATTTACCGCGTACGGACAATCGTTGATTGTTATGGATGGCGTCCACATGCCAAAAGATTCTATCACCAAAAACGAACTGGTCAGTTCACTCAATGGCTTCCTTGAGCAAAAGGAAGGCCCAAATAAGGAAAATAAATTTGTTTTGAAGGAGGACCTGTTAGCGATGTCGGCGTTGCTGGATGAGATAAAGGGAATGGAGAAAAGCGCGAAGCGTAAGGACGATCATTTTTACAAGGCATGCCTCACAAACATAGTTAAGCTTGACAGTGACGATTTCCTGGTACAGCTTGCTTATACGGGGATGGCTGAAAATGCACCGGTTTTACGGGCAAGCTTTAAGCTGCTGGCAAAAAAAAAGGACGGACAGTTTTATTTTTATTCGGTTTTAAAACAAAACACAATAGCCTGGAAAACCAAAAAGTTAAATAATATCACTTTCCATTTTAAGGATACATTTGATGCTGCAAACGCCAATGCTTATCTGAAAGCAGTGAATTCGTACGATGCAAGATTAAAGACGCCGGTGACACCGTTTGATTTTTATTTCTGCGACAATTTCCCCGAGGTGCAGCAAGTTTTGGGCATTGATTATAATTTGGGGTACACAGGTATTAAATACGATGACATTTCATCGCACGAAAACAACACTAACCTCGAAATAAACGGGGGCTATGACGGGCCGCTTCGTTTTGATCCGCATGACCTGTGGCACGACAGATTGTATAGGGTTCTATCTACCGATGTGATCAACCGCCCGGTTGACGAAGGCTGCGCCTATTTATATGGCGGAAGCTGGGGCACCAGTTGGGAACAGGTATTGCCCATGTTTAAAAAATACGCCCTGGAGCATCCGGATGCAGACTGGCTAAATCTTTATATCAATACGACGAATTTTGTGGACGGGGCGAAACCAATGAAAATAGCCTATGCTATAAATGCCTTGATTGTGCGAAAGCTGGAGAAAGAAAAGGGCTTTGCACCAGTAATGGAACTGTTAAGCTGCGGCAAGCGGGAACAGGGCGATGATAATTATTTTAAAGCATTGGAAAAGGTAAATGGCATAAGCAAAGCCGGGTTTAATAGTGCAGTTTGGGGATTGATAAAGGAATAGGGTTACCCGGCCCATCCGCGGGACTCACCCTTGAATATTATTAACTTAAGCGCTTTAATATCGAATGCTGAATACCGAATGCTGAATAATGAATTAAAAGTTGTCAGATGATGAAATAAATCGCAAGGATGCTGGAAATATAAAGGAAGCATTAATTAGAGGCAGCCCCGATCCATTTCAAAATGGATGTATCAAGCACTGTACTAAAATTATTGACTCTTGTTTTGTTTTTAGAAGGTTTCACCAGGTCTTCGTGGTAGATGAGGTAATCCACACCAAGCACTTTTAATAAACCATCTGTTTTTTCATCCTGCCCGCTTTTATAACAGCAAATTTTTAGCTTATCATAAAAAGTATTGATGTTAATACGGCGGAGAATTTTTTCAAGGTCTTTCCCCACAAATTCGTAGTCAAATATTACTAAATCAGGGTTCAACTCATTGAGAGATGGAAAAATACGGCTTACGGACGAAATGTGCTTTACATTTTTATAGTCAGTTAACAGTTCATCCGGAAAAACTTCGGGGGCAACCAAAAGCACTTTATTATAGCGCGTACGAATCATGTTTTGTTTATTAGGGAACCTAAATATAAAATGTATTATTCATATTGTCAAGTACTTATTAATCAGTATAAAAGAAAATAAAAACTTAATATTATGTTAATAGTAGTGGCTAAAAAACAAATAAAATCTGCAATTTGTGAAAGAAAATTTCCTTTTAAATAATTTTTATAATTGGAACGTTGTGTTTGTGTAATAATAACATTTTGCGGACAGTCATCAGCCAGCTCTAAAATTTTTGCAAAAAAGATTTTTGGATTGCATAAATTCAAAAACCTTCGTAAAAAGAGCAAATTTTTATCAAAATTGTAATGTGTAAACAGGAAGGCTTGAAAATATTTGCAAATTATAACGCGCGCTTTTGCCGGTTTAGTTAACAATTTCAAATACCGCGTTTATCTGGAAACTTAATTTTATTTTCTTAAAATCAATATCCGAATCGGCTACCTGCGCCTTCGGGCTAAATAAGACAGCCCTGTTGGCAATGAATCCCTGGTTATTGCCATTGTCAACTTCGGTAATACCAATAACACCACCCAATTTTTCGCCGATACTGTTTAACAAATAGGTGGCTTTCTCTTTTGCAGCCAATAGCGCCTGTATTTTCAGGTCATGCTTTAATTCCGTCATCTTTGAATAATCATAACTGTCGATATTGGTTGATTGTATCCCTTTCGGATCAATCCCGCTTAACACCCGGTTAAATTTATCCAGGTCGTGAAACCTGATGCCGTATTGTTTGGCCGCCAAAAAATCGGGATCTTTTTTCTTCTGATAGTAATTATTATACGCCGAAAGGTTATTGATAGTGAAATCGTCTTTAGGTATACCTGCTTCCTTTACAGCACTTTCCAGCTGGTTTTCCAGTACGTCAATGGTTACTTTGTTTTTGCCGTTCATGTATTCCTGTAAAGAGATGGACACATTAATAATATCGGGGGTAACCTCCTGTTCAGCGGTACCGCTCACTTCAATTTTCCGGCGCAGATCCACGTTTTGGGCAAATGTGCTGCAGGCAAAAACAAGCACTGTTGCCAGTAAAAATAATTTTTTCATGGTATAATGTTTAAACGGGTAGAAATACTAACGAAGGTAGCGTTAAATTTCTATAGTTGTGAACCCCGAAGTGTGGTGCGCCGCAAAGGGCTTAACAAAGTATCATCAACTCCTTGCTAACAAAGAATTTGCCCGGTTTTGCGACCGAAAATTGCGAGTTAAAAATACGGGCGATAAATGATTTTAGCCGGCTCAAAAGGCCGGGCCGCTGTACTTGCTGAATAGCGGTGTTCTCTGACAATTTAAGCTCATTTACCGGTTCATTAAACCCGTCGGTTCCATCCATAAGCATGTTTTCCCTGATGATCATATCCCGGATCTCGGGGTACCTGTTTACAATATCGTCAAGTTCTGTGAGCTCGCTGAATGTTGCCTCCCCTGCCTTTTGCCTTCTCATTAATATCTCAAAACGGTCCTGTAAATAGGTACGCCGTTTTAGTTGTTTCCCGTTATTCATTATCATGTTATTATTGACAAATTGGCAATCAAACAATGTGCCGTTGATTTAAATTGTTGATTAACAACAACTTGTATTAAAATAGATTTTTTTCAACTGCAACGTTTTGATACAATCAACTGTTCGTTTCCGGTCGGCCATACCATTCTTGCCATTCATACTTTTTCACTATTTTTGGGCAAATCGCACAATTATGAGAATAACCAATACCTGCCTTTTATTTGTAACGGCAATTATTTTGCTGACGGGATGCAAACACAATGAAAACAATAACCCCATCACCGGGGACGAGATAAAAAGCCACATCGCTGTGCTGGCAGATGATTCATTACAAGGGCGCAAACCCTTTACCGCCGGCGAAACAAAAGCCACAGCCTATATCTCATCGCAATTTAAGAAGCTGGGGCTTGAGCCGGGCAATAATGGCAGCTATTTCCAGGATGTACCGATGGTGGAGATTACCAGTTCGCCATCGGCAACGATGGATATAAGCGGTGGCAAAACAAGCATCGCCTTGCGTAGTTTAACTGATTTTGTTGCCTCAACCCGGCGTGAGATTGACAACGTGCAGCTAAAAAACTCGCCGCTTATATTTGCCGGGTATGGTATAGTTGCACCTGAATACAAGTGGAACGATTATGCCGGGCTAGATGTTAAAGGCAAAACGGTTGTGGTGCTGGTTAACGACCCCGGCTTTAAATCGGGCGAGCATAACCTATTTAAAGGCGACACCATGACCTATTATGGCCGGTGGACCTATAAATATGAAGAAGCGGCGCGGCAAGGCGCGGCGGGCATAATTATCATCCACCAAACCGGGCCGGCAAGCTATGGCTGGAGTGTGATACAAAACAGCTTTACGGGCGCAAAACTTTACCTGCAGCAAGACGACAAACACCTTTCCCGTTGCAAGGTTGAAGGATGGATAACCGAAGATGCCGCTAAAAAGCTTTTTGCAGCGGCTGGGATAACCGGCGACATCCGTGCTATTGCCCGCAAACGTGATTTTAAAGCTATCCCCTTAAAGCTTAACGCGACATTAACCATCAATAACAAATTAAAATACTCTACCTCGCATAATGTAATTGCAATGCTGAGAGGAAAAACGAGCCCGGATGAAACTATCCTTTACACCGCCCATTGGGACCACCTCGGCGTGGGCAAACCCGATGCCAAAGGCGACAGCATTTATAACGGCGCTGTTGATAATGCCAGCGGCGTGGCAGCAGTTTTAAGCGTAGCCCATGCATTTACCCAATTAAAGGACAGGCCGGGACGCTCCATTGTATTTTTAACAGTAACGGCCGAGGAGCAGGGCCTGCTTGGATCGGAATATTATGCTACCCACCCTATTTTTCCCTTAAATAAGACCGTTGCCGACCTTAATATGGACGCGCTTGGCGATTACGGCGAAACCAACGATTTTGCTATAACCGGCAAAGGCCAGAACGACCTTGAAAATTACGTGGAAGACCTTGCAAAACAAGATGGCAAAAAGGTGACCGGCGATAAAAATCCAGGCGCAGGCGGTTACTACCGGTCGGACCATTTTAATTTTGCAAAGGTTGGCGTCCCCGCGCTTGATATAAATAACGGCGCGGAAAGCACGGGCCACGGTGAAGCCTGGGGCAAACAAAAACAAAAAGAATACGGCGACCTGCATTATCACCAGGCATCCGATAATTATTCTGCTGCTATGGATGCTGATGGCATGGCCGAAGTGGCTAACCTGCTTTTTAATGTGGGGCTTAAGCTAAGTAATGAAACTACATTTCCTGGTTGGAAAAATGGATCGGAGTTTAAGGCGGTGAGGGAAAAATCAATGGAGAAATGATATCGGATGTCGGATGTTCGATTTTGGATTTAGGAAATTGGATAGATAGAAACACAAAATCCATCGGCAAGTTTATCGACAGATGGATTTTGTGCTTATTGGGTTTCCCCCTTAATATATGATAGAGTTGCGGATATTTATTTAATCCCTGCAATCGGAATTAATTTGCTGCCCTGGCGATGTGGTAGCATTCGTAAGCCAGGTGCCTGTTATAATCGTTAGCGATGCTTTTGTAGGTAAACAGGTCGACAATAGTGCCGAGCAGGAAAAATCCTCCTGTAAAGAAATAAAGCAAGCCTAAAATAATTTGCCCGGTCATAAATCTTTGAACGCCCGCAAGGCCTAAAAAGCCTAATAGCGTAGCCAGTAATATATCGGTGGGATTTTTTCTGCGGCTGTTATAAACCAGCATAAATGTTTGCATTTGGTTTTGGCTAAGCCCGGCGGATGCATGATGAACAAAACTGTATTCATCCATTGTCATGCCATTAATATCGGAATATGTGTTTTGGTAAGCGTCCATTTCAGTATCAGGTTATGTTTGTTATTAAAATCTAATTTAAAATTACTCCCCAACAGCAACAACGGCAATGTGAATTAGGTTAGCGGTAAAAAGAAGTCGGTGAGTGCGTGGATTTTGGCGGTGAATTTTTTGACGTGCGGATTTTGGATGTGCAGATGATTAAAAGATGTGTGGATTTCAGATGTGCAGATGTGCAGATGAAGTTTTATGGAAGTAGTTTATTGACCTATCTTCTTTAATGAGGTCTTCAGGGAATTAACTATAAGGAAGAAATCAGGGAAAAACAAGCCATCAGGAAGTTCTAAAACTCATAATCCCGCTCAACTTTACAAATCCTTACCTTATAATGCACATACCATTTTTCGCGCCCCTGTTTTTGGGCAAATAGGTGCTGCGCGTTAGCTTTCCAGTTTTTAATGTCTTCCAATGAGCGCCAGTAGGAAACCGTTATCCCCAGTTCATTCCTTGCAGATTCAATTCCTAAATAACCCTCCTGCTGTTGTGAAAGTTTATCCATTTCTTCTGCCATGGCGCTGTAGCCCTGGTCGCCATTAGTGCGGAGCGAGGTAAAGATAACTGCGTAGTAGGGAGGCTGTGGTGTTTTAGCTATCATATTGATGTGCAAATATGCGGATGTGCAAATGTGTGGATGATTTTTAATTTTTAGATGGGCTACCGGTTTTTAATCATTTTCGCACATTTGAAATTCGCACATCTGCACATCTAAAATCCGCACATCACTTCACGTCCCATACTCCGGCGTAGTTACTTCACTTTCTTCAAACTCATAGTCGGTTAGCGGCGGGCATGAACAGATCAGCGTCCTGTCGCCGTAAGTGTCATTCACACGGCCGACTGATGGCCAGAATTTATAGTTAGCCACGTAAGGTAGCGGGAATGCAGCTTTTTGGCGGGTGTATGGATGTTCCCATTCGTTAGCTGTAATTACCGATGCAGTATGCGGTGCGTTTTTTAAAGGGTTATCAACTTTGTCGGATATAGCTTTTTCCACATCATCAATTTCATGACGGATAGAGATCATCGCATCGCAAAAACGGTCGAGCTCATGTTTTGGTTCCGATTCTGTTGGTTCAACCATCACCGTACCTGCAACCGGGAAGGACACGGTTGGTGCATGGAAACCATAATCCATTAAACGCTTGGCAATATCCGTAACCTCGATGCCAAAGTTTTTAAAGGCGCGGCAATCCAAAATCATTTCATGTGCGCAGCGGCCATGAACGCCGGTGTATAAAACCGGGTAATGATGCTCCAAACGGGTTTTGATGTAGTTGGCATTCAGTATAGCGTATCGCGTAGCATCGGTAAGGCCATCGCTGCCCATCATAGCGATATAGGCATGGGAAATGATAAGTATTGATGCCGATCCCCATGGCGCCGATGACACGGCATGGATGGATTTACCCCGCTCAATATCAACAACCGCATGCCCCGGTAAATAGGGTACCAGGTGTCTTGCCACACCGATGGGCCCCATACCGGGACCGCCGCCGCCATGTGGGATACAAAATGTTTTATGCAGGTTTAAATGGCAAACATCCGCACCGATATTGGCGGGGCTCGTTAAACCAACCTGCGCATTCATATTGGCGCCATCCATATATACCTGGCCGCCGTTTTGGTGAATGATTTCACATATTTCGATGATCGATTCTTCAAATACGCCGTGTGTTGAGGGGTAGGTCACCATCAGGGCTGAAAGGTCATTTTTATATTGTTCAGCTTTTTCTTTGAGGTCGGCAACATCAATATTGCCGTTGTCGTCACATCTTACCACCACTATTTTCATCCCGGCCATAGCTGCCGACGCCGGGTTGGTGCCATGTGCCGATGACGGGATCAGTGCGATATTCCGGTGGCCTTCGCCCCTGTCGCGATGATAGGCACGGATCACCATCAAACCCGCATATTCGCCCTGCGCGCCGGCGTTTGGCTGCAGGCTCATGGCCGCGAAGCCGGTGATCTCGCAAAGCCAATTATTAAGTTCGTCGAATATTTGCATATAACCGCCTACCTGGTCGGTTGGGGCAAAGGGGTGCATTTTGCTGAACTCCGCCCAGGTAACCGGCACCATTTCGGTGGTCGCATTCAGTTTCATGGTACACGAACCTAAGGCGATCATAGAGTGGCAAAGCGAAAGATCTTTTGTTTCGAGCGATTTGACATACCGCAGCATCTCATGCTCCGAATGATGGGAGTTAAAAAGCGGGTGTGTTAAATAGGCTGATCGGCGCTGCAGTTCAGCCGGTATAGTAGTTTTAAGATCTCCCTTTAATTCATCAAAACCAACATCGTTCAGTGTTTTGCCTTTTACCCTTGCAAAAAAACGGACCATGGTTTTAATATCTTCGGGCGATGTGGTTTCATCAATTGAAATGGTAACTTCCGAACCTTTATAGTGAAAGTTCATTTCGTTATTTATCGCTTCGGCATGTACCGGCCCAACTAAATCACCGAGGTCAAACCGCAGCGTATCGAAAAACGACTCGTTTAATTGTTCATACCCCAATTGCCCTAATGATTTAGCCAGTAAAACAGCTAAACCATGTATCCTTTCGGCGATCAGTTTTATGCCAGCGGGGCCATGATAAACAGCATACATCCCGGCCATTATAGCAAGTAAAGCCTGCGCTGTACAAATATTCGAGGTGGCTTTATCCCTGCGGATATGCTGCTCGCGGGTTTGCAATGCCATGCGTAACGCATAATCACCCGCGCTATCAATTGTAACCCCGATAATACGGCCGGGTAACGAGCGTTTGTATTCTTCTTTTGTAGCAAAAAAAGCGGCATGCGGGCCGCCAAAACCCATAGGTACGCCAAAGCGCTGGCTTGAGCCAACAACAATATCCGCCCCCCATTCGCCCGGAGGCGTTAAAAGCGCCAGGCTCATAATATCGGCGACAACGGTTAGTTTGATGCCTTTTGCATGTGCTTCGGAGGCGTATCCGGTATAATTATAAACTGCGCCGTTACCAGCCGGGTATTGCACTATAGCTCCAAACATATCGTCGGTAAGCCCGATACTACAGTGATCGCCGATCTTTAATTCGATGCCGTAGGGCTGTGCGCGGGTTTTTAAAATATCAATAGTTTGAGGGAACAATTCTTCCGACACAAAAAATACGTTGGCCTTTTGATTTTTACGCAGGCTGTATTGCATAAACATAGCTTCGGCAGCCGCGGTGCCCTCATCAAGTAGCGAAGCATTGGCGATTTCCATCCCGGTAAGGTCGATCACCATGGTTTGGAAATTCAGCAGCGCCTGTAAACGGCCCTGGGCTATTTCGGCCTGGTACGGGGTATATTGAGTGTACCAGCCCGGATTTTCGAGAATATTGCGCTGTATTACGCCGGGCACTATCACATCGTAATAACCCTGGCCTATATATGATTTGTATACTTTATTTTTTGAAGCAGTTTGTTTTAGCGTGTTCAGGTAATCGAACTCGCTTTTTGCAGGCGGAAGATTTAAAGGGGCTTTCAACCTGATCTTTCCCGGAATGGTTTGCGCGATCAATTCATCAAGCGAATTTACACCGACAGTTTTTAACATTTGGGCGGTATCGGCTTTGTTGGGCGCAATATGCCGCGACTGGAATTTTTCCTGGTAATCAATATTCAACTTCATCAAATGAGGGTCATGTTAATTTAGCGCAAAGGTACAATTTTTGAAATTGAGTAACAATTGCCTAACCTGATATTGACGTGGGTTTTACACGAATATTATGTAATTTTGCAATCGAATACCTAACCGATGTTGTATAAGCGTATTTTACTTTCCCTGTTGCTGGTTGCCTTATCCCTTAATGCATTTTCCACCGTATTTGTAGTAACGAGCAATGCTGACTCCGGGCCTGGGACGCTGCGCGATGCGTTGACGAAGGCGGCGGCAAACGGGAGCGCAACAACTGATTATATTAATTTTAATTTGGCGGACGTAAGTGAGGCGGGAAGGACGATAACTATTTCATCCCAGCTACCCTTCATTTCATCCAACCTTGTAATCGATGGAACCACTCAACCGGGCGGGAGTTTTGGCGTTAGTAGTGCAAAGATAATTTTACAGCCCATTGCCACAAATAGTCCGTTTGGCGCGTTTGTTTGTGTCAATGTTAATGGATTTGCTGTTTATGGAATGTATATAAGGGATTTTAACGGGAATTTCAACAACGGCTTTCCACAAATTGGAATTAATGCGCCGGTAATTTATGTTGAAGCGAGCAGTAATTTACAACTCGGAGCTCCTGGTAAAGGAAACGTTTTCGTAAATAACGCATATGTTTTATTTTCAAATTATGTGTCCATCACGGATGGTGTAAGCAAAATTGCTTTTGGCGTAAATAATTTAAAAGTTTATTCTAATTTTTTAGGAGTTGAACCTGATGGTAAAAGTTTAAGGGGCGGAGTGCAACAGGGCGTAGACGTAAGCTATTGCCAGGGAGATATAGAAATAGGTGGGTCAGATATTTCCAGGAGAAATATTTTCGCGGGTTTTTATATGGCCTTCGGCGGCTTTTTCACAGGGCCAGACAGATTGTTTACTTCAACCTTTCTGATTGAAAACAACTATTTCAATTATGCGGCAGATGGAAGCCCAATCCAACTACCCAGTTTAAACAGCTCCGAGATTTATGCTATTTTTTTCGATATAACCAGATTTATATTTCCATATCAATATGGGTTAATAACTTATCCATATACATTTCAAATTTTGAACAATAAAATACAGTATCCTTATAGCACAAGCGTTTTGTGGGTGACCGGTCCAATTACTTTTCAGGGTAACCAAATCCAGTATGAGCCGGCAACCTATAATACAGCGTTTTCCTATTTTGGTGGCGTAGGATTAGCTTCAACCGACAACGTTAAAGTAGGCGGTCTAAATGTCGGGGAACCTAATATTGATTATGGAGAAACACTTGAACTTAATTCCTCAAAATCAATTCTTTTACAGCATAATAGCCTTTATTGTATTAACTATCAGGCTGTATGGGGAACCCTAAGCACCGCGTTGCCCAAGGTAAATATCACCAAAGTAACTGCGACAAGCGTGTCAGGAACAGCCACGCCCTTGTCAAGTGTAGAATTGTTTTGGGATGATGCCTGCCAGCAATGCGAACCACAAACCTATATAACTACGGTTAGTGCTGATGCAAATGGTAATTGGAATTATGCGGGTACTGTTAAAACGGGAGTTGTGGCCTCCGCCGAGTTAAATGGATTTACTTCTTTATTTACTACTTCTGCAATTGCCGCCGGTTATAATGTTACACATTATTCTTGCGGGTCCGGCGGTTCAATTAACGGTGGTACATTTCAAAATACAGGCGGTTACCAGTGGACGGATGCAAACAACAAGATCATAGGTTCCAATCCAACAATTAACAACTTAACCCCTGGAAATTACACATTAACTGCATTAAATGGCACTTGTTCTACAAATTATTCTTTCACAATTTTTGATGCGACGCCCCGAATTAACGATGCTAACTTGCTAATCGTCCAACCATCATGTGGTCAGGGCACAGGCTCAATTACAGGCCTCTATCTTAATAACAGTGATGTACTAAGTGACGCTTATTCGCGCGGGAACTACAATGTTTATACCTATAAATGGATCGATGCAGCGGGAAACATCGCCGGTACCTCAATTGATTTAAGCGAGGTAGTAGCCGGGACGTATCACCTCGAGGTATCTTACGGAACCCAATGTTCAGTCGCTTATGGTCCTATCACCCTCAAAAACACCACCGGCCCCAATATCGATGAAAGCAATGCCGTCATCCAACCCACCGATTGCGGAAAATCGGCAGGCTCTATTACAAACCTGGTGGCTACCGGCGCAGGTACGTTAAAATATGTTTGGACGAACGACCAGCAGCAAACGGTTAGTACCACACCGGACCTTACCGGTCAGCCGGGCGGCGTATATAAATTGGAGGTGACTGATGATAGCCAATGCGGCCCGGTTTATGCCACACTCCGGATACCCCAAAACAACGGCATTACACTTGATGAATCAAACGTAAAAACCAGTATTGCCAGTTGCAGCCAAAATAACGGCTCGGTAACCGGTGTGGTTGTTACAGGCGCTTCCCAATATCAATGGGTTGACGCCAATAATAAAATTGTTGGCACATCTGCCGAGCTGCAAAATGTACCGTCGGGGGATTATGTTTTAACCGCAACAAATGATTTCGGCTGCGGTGCAACAAGTAAGACCTATAATGTAGGGCAACAGGCCCCCACGCAATTCCCGGTTTATACTGTAGCCATAGTACCCGCCTGTACCAGCAAAAGCAATGGCGCTATTACGGTAACCACCGATGCATTGGTTAAGGCTGCACGTTGGACGAATAGCCAGGAGGAAACTGTTGGCGGTACGAGCGCCGCAATTACCGGTGTTGCCGCCGGGACTTACCAGCTTTATTTAACCGACCAGAACGGCTGCGAAAATTT
>Ga0206794_1141_pt2 | contig 18567 bp, 17 predicted proteins | sample Alteio_BWOrgCont_70_FD_152877 | JGI IMG/M metagenome (GOLD analysis project Ga0206794, IMG submission 152877) | Enriched cells from forest soil in Barre Woods Harvard Forest LTER site, Petersham, Massachusetts, United States -... | ecosystem: Environmental > Terrestrial > Soil > Temperate forest >...
GGTCTGTCCCGATCTTTCCGTGTTGGATATCAAGTACTTCATCAAAATTTTTAGCGTTTCTTATCGCTTCATCTTTTTCCATCTTAATACTCCATAAATGTAATTTCTAAGCCACATTCTTCACTTCCTCTTTAGGTTTCCGCGGAATATACCCCCGCAGCAACATGATGATCACCCCGGTGGTGATGGATAGGTCGGCCACATTAAATACCCCGGTTTGAAAAATAACGAAATTGATATGCATAAAATCGGTAACAGAGCCATGAACTATCCTGTCGTAAAGATTGCCGGCGCCCCCGCCGATGACCAGGATAAGGCCGAACAGGATCATCCTGTCGAGGCCGGTTTTTATCAAAATGAAAGTTAGGCCCGAGACAACGATCAATAAAGGCAGAATATTCAGCAGGAGCACCTTTAATGGCCCCGAAAGCGAGTCGCCAAGACTTAAAAATGCGCCGGTGTTCTCCACCCTCCTGATGGTGAAATGGTTATATACATAGGAATACTGGTTAAAGTTCCCCATATTGTGCCTTACGATAGTTTTTGAAAGCTGGTCGCAGCCGATGTTAAACGCGAGGAAAATTAATATTACGACAGCCCTCGAAAACCTGTTTATTTTCATAATTCAAATATAGACCGTTGATTTTAATGATTTTTGGATTTCCCGGATAAATATAGAAAATCCCGAAAATCTTAAAAATGAGTTCAAATCCCGTTATTATAATAAAAAAGCCGAATTAGTGCCTATTTAAAATATTTAAAGTCTTTACCGATAAACCTTGCGCTATCGCCCAATTCTTCTTCAATGCGTAATAACTGGTTGTATTTGGCAGTCCTGTCTGAACGGGAGAGTGAACCTGTTTTTATCTGGCCGCAATTTAGCGCTACTGCCAGGTCAGCAATGGTCGAATCTTCTGTTTCGCCGGAGCGATGGCTCATTACCGTAGTATAGGAATTGTTTTGGGCCATCGATACGGTGTTAATAGTTTCGGTCAGCGAACCGATCTGGTTAACTTTTACCAATACCGAGTTTGCCACGCCCGAATCAATACCCTTTTTTAAGCGGGTTACATTTGTTACAAAAAGGTCGTCGCCGACTAACTGGGTGGTTTTGCCAATTTTATCGGTTAGTAACTTCCATCCGTCCCAATCATCTTCGGCCAAACCGTCTTCAAGCGAAATAAGGGGGTATTTGCTTGCCCATTCTACCCAATAGTCAACCATTTCGGCAGAGGTTAGCTGACGCTTATCAGATTTTTTGAAGATATAAAGGCCTTTTTCCTCGTCATAAAATTCGGTAGAGGCCGGGTCCATGGCAATGAAAATATCTTCGCCGGGTTTGTAGCCTGCTGTTTCAATAGCCTGCAGTAAGGTTTCGATTGCTTCTTCGTGTGATCCAAAATTGGGAGCAAACCCGCCTTCGTCACCCACCAGCGTTGAATAGCCCTTTTTGTGCAAAATATTTTTCAGTGTATGGAAAGTTTCGGCGCCCCAGCGCAAAGCTTCCGAAAAAGTAGGCGCGCCAACCGGCATCAGCATGATCTCCTGGAAATCCACCTTGTTATCCGCGTGTGCGCCGCCGTTAAGCACGTTCATCATCGGGATAGGCAGGGTATTCGCATTCACACCGCCTATGTAGCGGTACAAAGGCTGGCGGCTTTCCTGCGCGGCGGCTTTTGCAACAGCCAGCGATATGCCTAAAATAGCGTTTGCGCCCAGGTTACCTTTGTTATGGGTGCCATCAATTTCCAGCATCAATTTGTCGATGGCATTTTGTTCAAATACATCAATCCCTTGTAGTTCTTTGGCAATGATGTCGTTTACGTTGGCCACGGCTTTTAATACGCCTTTGCCCATGTATTTTGATTTATCATTGTCGCGAAGCTCAACAGCCTCATGCGCACCGGTTGATGCTCCCGAAGGAACAGCGGCGCGGCCGAGAGCGCCATTTTCGGTTAAAACATCTACTTCTATGGTAGGATTGCCGCGCGAATCAAGTATCTGGCGGGCGTGGATATCAATAATCAGGCTCATTGGAATTGGGATTTGTCAAGTAAAATTGCTTAGTGTAAATGGTACACTATTTATAATAGTTTTCAAATATACAATTTCCGGTAAATTATATTGTGATTTCACCGATTTTTATGAGATTTCACAGATCATTAACAATAATTTAAAATTGCCGGGCATGATTAAATCCCAATAAACCTACTCCCACTTAAACGTCTTCACCGCCACGGCGTAAACAACAACAAACCAAATGCCCAATATCAGCAGGTCATGAGTTACGTCGCCCAGGCTGGCGCCTTCAAAAGCCACATTGCGCATGGCGTTATTAAGATAGGTTAAGGGCAATATATTGCTCAATACCTGCAACCATGATGGAAAGGCCGTAGTTGCGAAAAACGTGCCGGATAATAAAAACTGCGGCAAAGTTATGATATTGGAAAGCGGCGGTACGGTGCTTTCATTTTTGGCAATACCCGATATAATAAACCCGAAGCCCATAAAGATGATCAGGCCCAAAGCCGAAAGTATCAGCATATTTATAACGGTTACCAGTCCGTGTACAAGGGTGAACCCGAAGAAATAATGCCCCACAGTTATAATAAATAATGCGCCGATCCACGAAAACACCAAACGCGCCAGGGCTTCGCCCAAAACAATGCTGTACCTTTTTACAGGCGTGGCAAAAAATCGTTTGATAACTAAAGTTAAACGCAGGCTCAGGAATACAAACGCTGTTCCAAAAACGCCACTGCTGAGCAGGGAGAAACCAAGCATGCCGGGTAGGATAAAATCGATGTACTTGTATTCGCGGCCTTTTATGGTGGCCTCTTTTAGTTCGGCTACCGGCTGCCGGTCGGTATTTCCATGACTGTTTATCTGGTAAAAAACGCTGTACAAAAGCGACCGCAGTATACCGTCTTTTTGTTCCGAAGCGGTAGTGTATTGTATGTTAAGTGTATAAGGCGGCGCGCCGTTGTTTTTTTGGATATCGATAACAGCATCAAGATCACCTTTTGAAAGATTTTTGGCCATGTCAGCAGTCGACTGGTTTTTTACTAAATGCACAATTGAAATATGGTTTAATGCCTGGAAAACCGGGTTAATACTGCTGGTGTCACTCGTTTTTGCCACGCCAACTGCCACACTCAGTCCGCCGCCGCCAAGATTGGCAAAAACAATAATAAATATTAACGGGAACGCCAAACTAAACACCACCGCCGAAGGGCTGCGTATAATTGAACGGAAACTGGCTACCGCTATGGCCAGGGTTGCGCGGGTATTGCTATATTTTGTCATTTGTCATTTGTCATTAGTCATTGGGTCATTAGTCATTGGCGTTGCCGATACGCAAACTGCAAAACTGCTACTGCAAACTGCCTGCTGCAAACTGCTTCAACCCTCCCGCCATTCCTTGCCTGTCAGGTTTATAAAAACATCCTCAAGATTTGCCAGCTTTACTTGTTTTTTGCGTTCGAAGCCAGAGGCAACCAATTGGTCGATAAAGTGGTTGGGGGTATCGATGCCGACTACGTGGCCGCCGTCAATAAAGGCTACCCGGTCGCATAGTTCTTCGGCCTCGTCCATATAGTGGGTGGTGATAACAACGGTGGTGCCGTTATCGCGTATTTCGCGGATCAGGTCCCATAAATTGCGGCGCGCCTGCGGGTCAAGGCCCGTAGTCGGTTCATCCAGGAAAATTATTTTTGGATTATTTATAAGCGTTGTAGCTATTGAAAAACGCTGTTTTTGCCCGCCCGAGAGATCTTTGTATTTTGATTTGGCCTTATCGGTAAGGGCTACTTTGCCCAGCATTTCCGACGGCGTTTTGTCAATTCCGTATAAGCCGCAAAAGAGTTTTATCAGTTCCGAAAGGTTTAAATTTGGATAATAACCCGCAGCCTGCAGTTGTACGCCGATGCGTTGTTTAATTTTATCGGCATCATGATCAATGGATAAGCCGTCCACAGTTACCTCGCCTGATGTTTTATCGCGAAGGGTTTCAATGATCTCGAGCGTGGTTGTTTTCCCGGCGCCGTTGGGGCCAAGCAGGCCGAAGATCTCGCCGTCATAAACATCAAAGCTAATGCCCTTAACGGCCGCAAAATCATCGTAGTTTTTTACCAGGTTTTTTACTGTTATAATAGGTTGTTTTGCCATGCTGTAAAATTCGTTTACAAAATTGATATTTCTACTATTTTTTTCGGCGAATGGTTGAAATAGGATGATGGTTGGTAAGCCTCACCCAAACCCTCCCCGATAGGGAGGGCTTTTAGAAAAAGTCTCCCCCACCGGGAGAGATTTAGAGAGGGCTTTATTTCATCAGATGCCCCAGCGAATGGATGATGGTATGTAAATGTGAAACCATTTGAATGGCAAAATGAACGATCTGTATGGCGAGTAAAGTTTTCATAACAAGTGATTGATTTATATACCAAATGTGCTAATAGAACCCGTTTTTATGTAAAGCTTTTAGGCGAAGGGTGTTAAATTTCCGGTAAATGGCGGTAATTTGGCGATGAATGGATATGGTTCCGGTGAAACTTCCGAAGTTTTCAAAACTTCGGAAGTTTAAGACGAGAAGACTATTTCATCAACTCAATAAAATCGTCAAACAAATACCTGCTGTCATGCGGGCCGGGGGAGGATTCGGGGTGATATTGTACCGAGAAAGCTTTTTTACCTTTTACCCTAATGCCTTCGATGGATTGGTCGTTAAGGTTAACGTGGGTGATCTCCACTTTGTCCGACGCGCGCACAGCTTCAGGCACAACGCCGAAACCATGGTTTTGCGAGGTAACCTCGCAGTGGTTGATAATGATATTTTTTACCGGGTGGTTTAAGCCGCGGTGACCGTTGAACATTTTTTTGGTAGGAATATCGTTAGCTAAGGCCAGTAGTTGGTGACCAAGGCAAATGCCAAACATTGGCTTTTCGGATGCTAAAATATCTTTTACGGTATCGATGGCGTAAGGCATGGCAGCAGGATCGCCGGGGCCGTTGGAAATGAAGTAGCCGGTTGGTGCAAAATCCTTTTCCATTTCTTCGAAGGAAGTTTTTGCCGGGAATACTTTGGCGTAAATATCCCTGTCGTCAAAGTTGCGGAGGATGTTTTTCTTTACGCCAAGATCAAGTACAGCTACGCGGTAGGTCGCATTTTCATCACCAAAAGTATAAGTTTCGGTCGTTGAAACTTTTGAAGATAGTTCCAGTCCATCCATCGACGGTACTTCATCCAGTTTCTTTTTTAGTTCGTCGATGTCCAAAATTTCAGAGGAGATAATGGCGTTCATCGCACCTTTATCGCGGATATGGCGGACAAGCTGGCGGGTATCGATATCCGATATGCCTACAATATTTTGTTCCTGGAAATAGTCCTGTATGGATTCATTTGCCTGCTTGCGGGTATAGTAAATGTTATAATTTTTGCAAACCAGGCCTGCGATCTGTATGTGGCCCGATTCAACTTCCTTGTCAGCAATACCATAATTGCCGATGTGTGCATTTGTTGCCACCATGATCTGGCCGAAGTAGGACGGGTCGGTAAAAATTTCCTGGTAGCCGGTCATGCCGGTATTAAAACAGATCTCGCCGCTGGTTGTGCCCATTTTTCCGGCTGCTTTACCATAAAAAATAGTGCCGTCAGCCAGCAATAATACCGCCGGTAATTTGGTGAAATAGGTCATTGTTCAAAAAAATTGAATGGTTAAAAAGCCGGTTTGCCAGGTGCGGCGCTCCGCGAAAATGTGCTGAAAATTTGAAGTGAGAATATCCCATGTTCAAGGCACAAAACTATGGAATAATTTCGGATTTTTCGCAAAATGTTAGTTTTTTCAAGGCGCTCAAGAAGGCTGCGCCGTTTCGGAATTTCGATTTCGGATTTTTATCAATGCGGAAATCGGAATGTCAAATTCGGAATTACTAATTTTGGATTTTAGAATAAGATGCTTTCAATAATACAACCAAAAATCAATTCCGCATTTGACATTCCGAATTCCGAAATAACTAACATACATTTGTAATCACTAAAATATCACACATGTCGGTACATAAAGAGGTCAAAAGGATTACCACACATATTCTGCAGGAAATGAAATCGCGCGGCGAGAAGATCGCCATGCTTACTGCCTACGATTATTCGATGGCGGCGATTGTTGATGAGGCTGGCGTCGACATCATCCTGGTTGGCGATTCAGCCTCCAACGTAATGGCCGGCCACGAAACAACCTTGCCAATCACGCTCGACCAGATGATCTATCATGCATCATCAGTAGTGCGCGCCGCCAAACGGGCATTGGTAATCGTCGACCTGCCTTTTGGGTCATACCAGGGTAATTCAAAAGAGGCTTTGAACTCGGCAATCCGTATCATGAAGGAAGCGGGCGCGCATAGCATAAAAATGGAAGGCGGCGTTGAAATTGCCGAATCCGTTAGTCGCATACTCACCGCTGGTATACCGGTTATGGGCCATTTGGGCTTGACCCCGCAATCCATCTACAAGTTCGGCACCTACACGGTAAGGGCCAGGCACGAAGCCGAAGCACAAAAATTACGGGAGGACGCACTCAAATTGCAGGAACTCGGCTGCTTTGGCATCGTACTCGAAAAGATCCCGGCCACCCTTGCCAAAGAAGTAAGCGAAAGTTTAAATATACCAACCATCGGCATCGGCGCAGGGCGGCATTGCGATGGCCAGGTTTTAGTGATCCACGATATGCTGGGCATTAATAAAGGTTTTAAACCACGGTTTTTACGCCAGTACGCCAATTTGAACGAAGTGATGAACGGAGCGATAAAAAACTACGTGGGCGATGTAAAAGCAAAAAGCTTTCCGGATGAGAAGGAGCAGTATTGAGTTTTTTTAAGTCCATAGTCCATGGTCGATAGTCCATGGACTATGGTACCAGTTAATTTTTGCTATGGTCCATCGACTATGGTCCATGGGCAAAATAACACCACTCATCATGTCCAAAGTCAACATAAAATACATCAACCACGACATTACCGATGACGATGTTCTTTACGAGGATAATCACCTTATCGCCGTGAATAAACGTGCGGGAGATATTGTGCAGGTTGATGATACAGGTGATGAATCATTGGAAGACAAGGTTAAAAAATACATTGCCCAAAAATATAACAAACCAAACGGTGCTTTTTTGGGTGTGGTGCACAGGCTTGACAGGCCAGTTAGCGGCGTCCTCCTTTTTGCCAAAACGAGCAAAGCCCTGGAGCGGATAAACGCGCTTTTTAAAAGTCGCGAAATGCACAAAACCTATTATGCCGTTGTGCGTAACAGGCCGCAACCTGAAGCCGGCAACCTGGTGCACTGGTTGGTTAAAAATCCGCAAAAAAACATTACCAAAGCCCATGACCATGAGGTGCCTGACAGCATGCGGGCCGAATTAAACTATAAATTAGTTGGCGAGCTTAACGGCAATTATTTAATTGAGGTCGACCCTATAACAGGCCGCCCGCACCAGATCAGGGTGCAGCTGTCAACCCTGGGATGCCCCATAGTTGGCGACAACAAATATGGCTACCCGCGGGGTAGTCTGCGTAAAAGTATCAGCCTGCATGCCCGTAAATTACAGTTTATTCATCCCATCAAAAAAGAACCGGTGGTCATAATCGCCCCGGTGCCCAAAGATGGTTTTTGGGAGCGGTTTGAGGGAATGATGGTTTACTAAGTCTTAAGTTCGAAGTCGAAAGTCATAAGTCGTAAAGATTTGTCAACTTTTTAAAAGTTGACAAATCTATCGCCCTCACAACCCCAGCACCTTCTCCCAAACCCCTTCATCTACCAAAACGCCTTCCTTTAAACTTTTCTCTCTTGTCCTCAGTGTATTTTCGCCGGGATAGGAAATTGACTCGCCTTCCTTCACCAGCCGGCTGGTTTTGGTATAGGCGATGATCTCTTCAATTAAATGGGAGCTATGTTCGCCGCTATCCGATTTTATGCAGATAAAAACCTGCGAAACCCCGCTTTCATTTTCAGTTTTGGTAACCTGTGCCGTTGATTTTCCCTGGCTGAGCACGGTTGCCAGCAGGTCGAGCACGAGGGACAGTCCCGAACCTTTCCAGAAACCAATGGGCAATAACCTTTGCGATTGCAGGATCGCTGCGGCATCGGTGCTTAGTTTACCTTCCGCGTCATAACCGCCGGGCTCGGGCAGCGGCTGGTGGTTTGATCTGTACTGATTGAGTTTACCTACGGAGTATTGCGAAATAGCCATATCCAGCACCACATGCCCACCCTTGCGGGGTACGGCGATAACTAAGGGATTGTTACCCAACCGCGGATCAATGCCGCCCCAGGGCGGCAGGTTGGCAATGGTATTGCTGAAACAAATTCCGATCATCCCGGCATCAGCCGCTTGCCAGCCGTAAGCGCCGGCACGCATCCAATGATTGGTATTTCTGATGGCCACACAGCTTATGCCGTTTTCGTTAGCAAGTTCAATGGCCCGCGCCATACAGAAACGGGCGTTTAATATCCCCGGCCCCGAATTACCCTCCCATTGCTCCAGCGACCCGAAAGCGCTTTCTTTTGTGGGTTCTCCACCGGGGTTTACCAACCCTTTCTTCACATATTCCACAAAAGTCGGGAAACGGTTTAAACCATGGGTATATACACCATCCCGGCTGTTTTCAGCAAAAGTTGTAGCGCATATTTCAGCCTTTTGTTCACTAAAACCGAGGGAAAGCAGTACCCGCTTGAATTCAGATCGTAATTTTTCAAAAGGGACGGTCATAGCCAGTTAATTAATTAGATTGCGCCGAATAAGTGAGTCGTTTTAGTCCATCGACCATCGACCATGGACTATGGCCCATGGACTTTTTCTCAATTGCCATCATCCAAAAACATTGGCCGTTTAATATTTAAGCCTAATTCCTCATTAATTTGCTTAACCACATAATCGGCCAGCCTTGGCGAAAATTCTTCTTCGTGCTGGTGCATCAAAAACCAAACCGACTGCAGTCCCATTTGCTGCCATTGTTTTATACGCGCCACCCATTCATCAATACGGGTATAGTCGGTAGGGTGCAGGCCGTTGCCCACGAAACGGATAAACGCATGCGGTGTAGGTAATTCCATGTGAACCACATCCCTGCGGCCCGAGGCATCTGTTATTACAGCACCTATTTTCAGCTGGTGCAGCAGGCTGAATATCGCGTTGCGATGTTCCGGTACGGCAAACCATTCTTTATGCCGCAATTCTAAAAATACGGGGACATCTTTTGGCAGGTTTTCGAGGTATGCTTTCAGATCGGGCAGGCTTTTTGGTGTAAAATTATCGCCTACCTGCAAAAACAAAGGCCCAAGGTTATCGCCGAAAGCCATAATGCCTTCATAATACTTGGTGGTGATCTCCTCCGCGTTTTTTAACCGGCGGATATGCGTAATATTTTGCGCAAACTTCGGGCAAAACTTAAATCCGGGGTTTGTGGAGGCCTTGTCCTTCCATTTGTTAATGGTTTCGGGGCCATAGATATTATAGAATGTGGCATTAAGTTCAATGCAGTCGAAATGCTTTACATATTCGTCCAAAAAATTAGCCTCTTTGGTTTTAAGGGGATAGATCTGGCCGATCCATTCCTTTCGTCCCCATTTGGCGCAGCCCACATGAACTTCCAGGGGTTTACCGCCTTTGGATGCGTTCAATGTTTTTATAGTAAGTTCAGGATCAGGCGGAAGGGTGAAATCCACTTCAAATAATTCCTCGGGTGTTACACGGCCAAATTCCATTGTTTTTCAGTTTGCAGTAAGCGGTAAATTTAACAAAAAAACCGGTTTCAGTTTGCGGTTTGCAATTTTCAGTTTGTTTTAATTATAAAATTAAAGTTAGTTGTTTGACCGGTTGATTGCGTTAATGTATGTTTTTGACAATTTATTATTTTCAGTAAATTGCTTCGTAAATCCTCCTGTAAAAATGAAAAATCAAAATGATTTAAAAATCAACAAAATTTACCTTTCTACCATTCTTTTGTTGATGCTGGTACTACCTGTGATATCAATCGTAATTGATACCCGGTCTCATCAAGACCAGGATTTAATCGCGTTAGTCGGCAAGTGGTTTGTATTCTGGGCAGTTGGCATCAGGCTATTATTAGCCGGGATCAGGCAGGCAGCAAAACCGGCCTTTACGTTACAAGAGATTTTTCACATCAAAAACAAGGAAAGCGAGGTTATCGTAAGGGAATTGGGCTTCGCCAATATTTGTTTTGGGATAACCGGCGTCCTTTCCATTTTTATCCCGGAATGGCGGGCCGGTGCTGGTTTTACAGGCGGCTTATATATGGGTATAGCCGGCTTATATCACATTATTAAGAAGCCGGTCAGCGCCAACGAGATGATAGCCATGGTTTCTGATATCTACATTTTCGTCGTACTGGCCGTTTATTTGTATCGGTATTTTGTAAAATAGCAATTGTAGACGATGTTTAAATTTTAACACAGAGAACGCTAAGAAAACACGGAGTGCACAATTCTCACTTTTCATCTTGCTTAGTGGTCTTTGTGCCTCCTCAGTGCCCTTGTGGTAAAAAAGCTTCCATGAACTTTGTTCGTCACCGTGTGATAATATATATTTGTTAAACAACACCACCCTTTTGCCTGTAAATATTAAAGCAATAGTCAAACAGTTACTAAATAATTATAAACCATGGAAGAAGTAAAAGCCCCGATTTCTCTCGAAGAGTTTAAAAAGAAGAGAAATGCAATGCGGCCGGTAATAAAAGATATTAAGCCTTCGACGCTTGACAAGGTTGCCGTTTGGATAACCAACCATGTAGGCAGTATGGGCTTTTTCCTGATCATTTTTGTATGGACAGCCGCATGGTTAGGATGGAATATGTTTGCGCCAAAGGCAGCCAGGTTTGATCCATACCCGGCATTTGTACTCTGGTTATTTATCTCGAACATGATTCAGCTTTTCCTGCTGCCGCTAATTATGATCGGTCAGAACGTCCAATCGCGGCATGCCGACCTGCGGGCAGAAGCTGACCTTAAAATCAACACCAAAGCAGAATTTGAGATAGAAACAATCTTGTCGCACCTTGAATATCAAAATAAGATGATGATAGAAATACTGCAGGATATCGAGAAGAAGACCTGAAAAATACAACACAATTGGATAATAAAGCTTTTTACCCTCTTTCCGGCTTGCCGGAGAGAGGGTCGACGAGCGGAGCGATGTCGGGGTGAGTCAACTGTGCGCCAAGTATTTACGCTGATATCGCTCCGGTAGTTTACTCACCCGGTCTTAGCTTCGCTCGTCGACCCTCTCTGCGGCAAGCGGCAAAGAGGGTAATAAAAAGCACAAATCTCATCCCAGCAAATCAACCTTAAACTTCGGCGGCATCCTTTTTTTGGAGGCCTGCTCATAAGCATAACCGAGTTTAATGATATCGCCTTCCTTGTAGGGTGTACTTATAAAAGATAATCCTACCGGCAATCCGTGCGCGAAGCCCATGGGCACCGTAATATGCGGGTAGCCTGCCATAGCTGCTGGTGTGGAGAAACCAAATCCGTTATCATAATCGCCGTTAACGAGGTCGATGCAAACAGCGAAGCCGTTAGTTGGCGCTGCAATGGCGTCGAGCTTGTTTTCCGCCACCAGGCTGTCAATAGCTTTACGGGTAATGCCGGTGGTTTTTGCTATGGCATCCAGGTATTCTTTTTCATCCAGCCCGCCTTTCTTGTCAGCCTGTTCTAAAATTTCCTGTTTAAAAAACGGCATTGCCTTCGCCTCATTTTGTTTATTAAAAGCAATTACATCACTTAGCGATTTCATTTTTGAATTTGCGGTGCTTAAATACTTATTCAGGCCATCCTTAAATTCATAGAGCAAAACGGTAAAATCGGCTGTTCCTATTGGTTTCAATTGTTTATTCAGTTCCACTTCAACAATAACGGCGCCCTTGCTTTTTAACAGGTCAATTGCCTGCAGAAATATAGGGTCCATATCGGGGTTAACTTTCATGCCGGTTTTTTCTATACCGATGCGTTTTCCCTGCAACCCATTTACGTCAAGGAATTTGGTATAATCGGCCTCAGCCTTACCTTTACTGGCTTGTGTATAACTGTCCTGGGGGTCTTCGCCGGTCAGGGCGCCCAATAAAATAGCGGCATCCCTAACGGTACGCGCCATTGGCCCGGCGGTATCCTGCGTTTTTGATATAGGAATAATACCGGTCCGGCTCCACAAACCAACCGTTGGCTTAATACCCACCAGCCCGTTTACTGATGACGGCGAAACAACAGACCCATCCGTTTCCGTCCCGATAGCGATGGCACATAAATTTGCCGATGCGGCCGACCCTGATCCCGCGCTCGACCCGCTGGGGTTACGGTCTAAAATATAAGGGCATTTGGTTTGTCCGCCCCGGCTGCTCCATGCGCTTGTTGAACGCGTGGACCTGAAATTGGCCCACTCGCTTAAATTGGTTTTACCCAAAAGCACCCCGCCGGCCTCCCTTAACTTGTGTATGATAAATGCATCCTGTTTGGCAAAATTATCGCCAATGGCCAGGGCACCCGCAGTCGTAAGCATTTTATCGCCCGAATTGATGTTATCCTTAATCAAGACCGGGATGCCATGCAAAGGCCCGCGTACCTTTCCGGCGGCGCGTTCTTTATCCATAGCATCCGCAAAGCTGAGCGCATCCGGGTTAAGTTCAATAACCGCGTTTAGCTTCGGGCCGTTTTTATCGATAGCATCTATGCGTTTTAAATACAATTCGGTAATTGAACGCGATGTGTATTCCTTGCTTTGCATTTTTTGCTGCAGCGCATCAATGGTTACTTCATTCAGGACGAAGTCATCAGGTTTTTCGCCAGCAGCGGGGTCATCCTGTTTTTTATCGGTGGTGGCCGGGTTACATGAGGCTGCGGCCAGGGTAGTTAAGGTTAAACCGGCTATTGAGCCTGTTTTAAGGAAATTTCTTCTGTGCATGGTCGGGTTTTGATTAGGAGCTACAAGTAACAAAAAATTAATGCTCAAACATAATTTTATTGTTTAATAGCATGCCATAGGTACGCAGCTAATAGTGTTTAGGGTTGCCGTTACATGGCAATATTTTCAAATATTATTTCTTTAAGCAATTGGCAATTTTAATTTTCTATTTGGAATTTCAAAAAGTATTTAGATATTTGTCTAAATATATAAATGGAGGATGATTTGAATACACTGTTCAAAGCGCTTAACGATCCAACCCGGAGAGAAATACTGGAACTGCTAAAGGAGAAAGACCTTACTGCAGGTGAAATAGCCGACCAGTTCAGCATTTCGAAACCCAGTATTTCGCACCATCTCGACCTGCTGCGGCAGGCCGGTTTAGTGGTGTCGGTAAAAGAGGGGCAGTATATATACTACTCTTTAAACACAACTGTAATGGACGAGATGCTGAAATGGATAATAAACTTACAATCACAAAAAAATAAATCATAATAACAATGAAGAAGTTTACCTTATTGGATGGTGTGGCATTGGTAGTATGGTTACTGCCACCCGTTTACCTTTTTTTTATTTATTCCACCTTACCGCAAACTGTGCCCATGCACTACGGCTTAAACGGCGCACCTGACCGGTATGGCGATAAAAGTGAATTGCTGATATTGCAATGGATATTGCTGGGTATACCTGCATTGGCATACCTGCTGTTAAAATTCCTCCCGGTTATTGATCCTAAAAGACAGGTAAAATACGGCGAGGCTACTTTTCAAAAACTCGCATTCGGTTTAGTTGTGTTCCTTACTGCACTAAATATTGTGATCCTGTTTTCAACAGCGCACCATGGTTTCAAAATCGATAAGCTCATATATCCCCTCGTTGGGCTGCTGTTTGTTTTTATTGGCAATATGATGAACAGCATTAAGCCAAACTATTTTGCCGGGTTTAAAACACCATGGGCACTTGAAAATGAAGATAACTGGCGAGCCACACATCGCCTTGCCAGTAAAGTTTGGTTTATCGGGGGCATTGCGATAACCATAAGCACTTTGCTGCTGCAGGCAGAGGCGGGTGGGATTGTTTTTTTGTGTATTATACCGGTGCTGGTTCTTGTCCCCTATATTTTCTCCTATCGCTATTTCAGGAAGCATCATTTTAGTCAAAATTTATGAAAAATTTATTTATTGCGGTTTTAACACTTTGCTTGGCTAACCAGGTAAGGGCGCAGGATATCACAGGCAGCTGGGTGGGTTTAATACCTGCGGGCGGCATCAAGCTGCATTTGGTTTTTAATATTAAGAAAACATCGGACACGAGCTATACATCCACCTTTGACAGCCCCGACCAAAAGGCCTTCGGCATTGCATGCAGCAGCATCTATAAAAAGGCTGACAGTTTATTTATTGGAATGGCCCTCATAGGCGGCAGTTACAAAGGAGCATGGGACGGAAAGGACAGCATAAGCGGTACCTACAAACAAGGCGGTGGGAAAATAGCCCTGAACCTGAAACGCATAACCGATACGGGGAAAACAGAGTTAGCGAAAGACCCGGTAAGGCCGCAAACGCCAAAACCGCCCTATGGCTATCACAGCGAAGATGTAGAATATGACAACGCTGTCAAAACCCTTCACTACGGCGCGACATTTACCAGACCGGATGGCAGCGGGAAATATCCTGCCGTAATAATTATCAGCGGCAGCGGCACGCAAGACCGTGATGGCGCTATGTTCGGCCATAAACCTTATTGGGTGCTTGCCGATTATCTTACAAAAAATGGCATCGCTGTTTTAAGGGTAGATGACCGCGGGGCCGGCAAAAGCTCGCTGGGCGATGATATAAACGGCAAAACAAGCCTTGATTTTTCGTACGATGTGGAGGCAAGCCTTAATTACCTTGAAACAAGGCCCGATGTGGACAAAAAACACCTCGGTTTGATCGGCCATAGCGAAGGGGGCATTATAGCACCGATGGCTGCGGCAAGACGAAAAGACGTTAGCTTTATTGTATTATGGGGAGGGCCCGGCATTAGCGGCGCGCGGATATTAACGGAGCAATCAGCCTTTGAATTGAAGAAAAACGGGCTCGATAGTAATTCCATTGAGGCCTTTAAATCTTTGCAATTGCAGATATTGAATTTGTTTGCAGGGTCGAAAACGGACGCGGAACTGGACCAAGAGATCAAGGCGGTTTTTGAGGCATGGAAAAAATCCCAGCCCTCAAAAACGCTGGAGGCATTACTGGCAGCACTAAATATCAGGGATGACGCGCTGCAGAATGCGTTTAAAACCTACAACTCAATGTTTAATTCAGGCTGGCTTCGGTTTTTCATCAGCTATGACCCGGAAATTGCGCTGAGTAAAGTAAAATGCCCGGTGCTGGCCATAAACGGCGAAAAGGATATGCAGGTAAATGCTGCCGAAAATTTAGGACGGATAAAAGAGATACTCACAAAAAGCGGCAACAAAGATTTCGAGGTAAAGGCTATACCCGGTTTAAACCATCTTTTACAAACCGCAAACACCGGCGATGTTTCGGAGTATGAAACCATACCCGAAACCATGTCGCCCGTTGCGATGAATATTATTTGCACATGGATCAAACTTCATACAAAATAATTGCGTTATTAGTGGGTATGAAAAAGTTTGGTATAGCCATAGCATTATGGTGTATTTGTTTAATTCCACATGGGTTATATGCCCAGCAAAGTAGACTAAGGGCGCAAATAGATGAAATTGCAAAACCGGTAAAAGGTATAGTCGGCGTTTCAATTTTAGGAATCGAAAGCAGGGATACATTATCAATTAACGGCAACGCGCGGCTTGTTATGCACAGCGTATTTAAGTTTCCGATAGCACTTACCGTTTTGCACCTTGTTGATACCGGGAAACTTAGGCTGGACCAACCCGTCCACATAACAAAAAAGGACATGCCGAAAAACTTGCACAGCCCGCTACGCGATAAATATCCCAAGGGCGATGTGGATTTACCGGTAAGTGAATTGTTAAGTTACATGGTATCGCAAAGCGATAACAGCGCTTGCGAGATCCTGTTAAAATTGATAGGCGGCACGCAACGTGTGCAGGCCTTTATGCTTCAGTTAGGCATCCGCGGTATAGCGGTACGGGCTTCGGAAACCGATATGGCCTCATCCTGGGAACTGCAGTACGTAAATTGGTGCAAGCCAAAAGAAATGACCGTGCTGCTCGACCAGTTTTACGCGGGTAAAATACTTACAAAAAGCAACACCGATTTTCTGTATAAGATAATGACCGAAACCTCTACCGGCCCAAAACGGCTAAGAGGTCTTTTACCCCCCGATGCCATCGTTGCGCATAAAACAGGCACATCGCCCACCAATGCTGAAGGTTTATCACCGGCCACAAATGATGTCGGCATAATTACCCTGTCCAGTGGCAAACACCTTGCCATTTCGGTTTTCGTATGCAACTCAACCAATGATGAAGCAACCCGCGAAGGCACAATAGCTAAAATTGCAAAAGCGGCGTGGGATTATTATGGTAAGTAAAAGCCAACGTCATGCTGAACTTGTTTCAGCATCCCACACGCTAATTAAACGAGGGATGGGTAACAGCGTATCCGGGAACCGTTATCGATGATACCTGTCAGTCGGTTACTCGTATGATGGGGTGCTGAAACAAGTTCAGCATGACGGGTTTATTTTTGGCAAAATTGTTTCCCTTAAGGACTAAGTCTCCATTTCCATTCTTCTCAAAAATTCCCCATCTTTACTTTCCAACCTTCAACTTCACCATTATGAAAAGATTAGCCACGCTTTTGTTTTTTCTTACCCCGATATTATCTTTCGCCCAGGGTTCTGATTCAACCTGGTTTGTAAATAACTACACCAAAAGAGAAGTTAGCATCCCCATGCGCGATGGTGTTAAATTGTTTATATCGGCCTACCTGCCAAAGGATAATTCAGAAAAACATCCTATCCTAATGGAGCGCACGCCTTATTCCTGCGCGCCTTATGGTAAAGATAAGTACCGGGAGTTCTGGGTGAACCACCTCGTAAAGTACTGCCGCAAAGGGTATATCATGGTGATAGCTGATGTACGGGGAAGATGGATGAGCGAAGGCGAGTATGCCGATGTGCGCCCGTTTAATTTTAACAAGAAAACCAATAAGGATATTGACGAAGCGAGCGATACCTACGATACCATCGACTGGCTGGTGAAAAACCTGGAAAATAATAATGGGAACGTGGGGGTATTCGGTATTTCGTACCCCGGTTTTTATTCGACGATGGCCTCGCTGAGTGGCCACCCTGCGTTAAAGGCGGTTAGCCCCGAAGCGCCGGTAACGGACTGGTTTGTCGGTGATGATTTTCACCATAACGGGGCTTTTTTCCAGATGGATGCTTTTGCTTTTTATAAGGGATTTGGATTCGGACAGCCGCACCCGCGCCCAACTACCATAGCCGCGCCGACTTATGACCCACCCATACATGATAATTACCAGTTTTATTTAAGCGAAGGGGCCTTGACAAATCTCACCAAATTAGCAGGCGACAGCCTTAAATTCTGGAACGAAATGATGAACCACCCCAACCGCGACGCCTGGTGGATGGCCCGCAATGCAAGGGTTGGTATTAAAGATGTAAAACCTGCCATGCTTGTGGTAGGAGGGGAGTTTGACGCTGAGGACTGCTTCGGCGCCTGGAATGTTTATAAAGCTATTGACAAGCAAAGCCCGGCAACCAATAACCGCCTCGTGATGGGCCCCTGGTACCACGAGGAGTGGCGCAATAACGATGGCACGCATTTAGGCAATATACAATGGGGCAGCAATACCAGCGAATGGTATGCTAATCATATCGAGATACCGTTTTTTGATTATTACCTGCGCGGCGTAGGTTCGGTTGACAGTATCAGCAAAGCCACGGTATTTTTTACCGGCGAAAATAAATGGCGCCAACTGCCGCAATGGCCGCCTGCAGGTGTACAGGCTACTGATATTTATTTGCAGCAAAAAGGCAAATTATCGTTTAGCGCTTCAAGTTCAGATAAACCCGCCTTTGATACTTATATCAGCGACCCCGCCAAACCGGTGCCCTATACCCAGGACGTACACTTTAACCGCACCCGCAACTACATGACCGATGATCAGCGTTTTGCATCCCGCCGCACGGATGTTTTGGCCTATCAAACCGATATCCTGGCAAGTGATATTACACTTGCTGGCCCGGTGGTTGCCGATTTAATGGTTAGTATATCCAATACCGATGCTGATTTTGTAGTAAAACTGATAGATGTTTTCCCGGATAACGGCAGCTATAATGACGTTGATATTTATGCTGAGAACGACCCGGTTTTAAAATATCCCATGGGTGGCTACCAGATGCTGGTGCGCGCTGAAATTATGCGGGGCAGGTACCGTAACAGTTACTCCAACCCCGAGGCTTTTGTTCCCGGCAAACCAACTGAGGTAAAATATACCATGCCCGATGTTGCCCATACCTTTAAAAAAGGCCATCGCATTATGGTGCAGGTACAAAGCAGCTGGTTCCCCATAGTCGACCGCAACCCGCAGCAGTTTATCGATATTTACCACGCAAAGGACGATGACTTTTTAAAGGAAAC